>Ga0075012_10003732_pt1 | contig 14340 bp, 12 predicted proteins | sample All_14_2_FD_71474 | JGI IMG/M metagenome (GOLD analysis project Ga0075012, IMG submission 71474) | Freshwater microbial communities in response to fracking from Pennsylvania, USA - Allegheny Zone_MetaG_DW_15 | ecosystem: Environmental > Aquatic > Deep subsurface > Groundwater > Drilled... | reverse complement strand
TTCTGGCGATATAACCTGGCGGCCTGGACGGTGTTCCTGATCCCGCAATTTTTGAATTCGCTGGCGGCTCACGGCGACGCGGGACGCGCCCTGGGATTCGGGGTTTTCCTGTGGCCGATCGAGATCGCCCTGACGGCGCTGCTGCATCCGGTTTACCGCCGCATGGCGTCCGTCGCCGGGCGGTTTTCGGTCATGTCGGCCGCCTGCCTGATCGGATTGAGCCTGGTGGCTTCCATTATCCAGACCGTGCTGCTGCAGCAGTTCGTGCGGATGACCGGCTGGCACAATCCGTCCTGGACGGAAATCGAGGAATGGCTGTTGCGCCTGATCTTTTACTGGCTCGTCTACATGGCATGGGGGCTGGTCTATTTCTGGATGAAGGCCGAGCGGCAGGTCGTCAATGAAGGCCAGCGCACGCTGGCGGCCCGCGAGGAGGCGCGGCGGATGGAGCTTTATTTTCTCCGGTCGCAGCTCGATCCGCATTTCTTGTTCAATGCGCTCAACGGCATCGCCGCGCAAATTCCGGTGCAGCCCGGCGCGGCGCTGGCCATGGTGCGGGAACTGGCGGGTTACCTGCGTTATTCGGTCGATCATCGCCACGATGCCGTCACGCCGCTCGCGCAGGAACTGGACGCGCTCGGGGGATATCTGCGGATCGCCCAAACGCGATTCGGCGACCAGCTCGCGACCGGAATTTCGGCGTCGCCGGAAGCGCGCGGCCGGCCCGTGCCGAGCTTCCTGCTGCAGCCGCTGGTGGAGAATGCGGTGAAGCACAGCCTGGAGCAAAGCCCGCCGCCGTGGCGGTTGGGGATCGAGGCGACCGTCACGCCCGCGGGCGCGCTGCGGGTAGTCATCCGAAACACGGGTCGTTTGGTGATCGACCCCCGCCGTCCGGAAGGCGTGGGATTGCAGATATTGCGGCGGCGATTGGAATTGCACTATCCGGACCGGCACCGATTCCTGCTGGCCGAAGTGAACGGCGAAGTGCGCGCCGAGGTGGAAATGGAGGGCGAGCCGTGGTTCGGGTGATGCTCGTCGACGACGAGCCGCTGGCCCGGCAGGGAATGCGGCAATTGCTCGCGGATCATCCGGAGGTGGCGGTCGTCGGGGAAGCCGGGCAGGTGAACGAGGCGCTGCGCTTGATCGAACGGGAAAAACCCGATGCGTTGTTCCTCGATATCCGGATGCCGGGCCAGACGGGGTTCGATTTGTTGAAGCAACTGCCCCGGCCGCCGCGGGTGGTTTTTGTGACCGCGTATTCCCAGCACGCCGTGGAGGCGTTCGAGGTGGAGGCGGTGGATTATTTGCTGAAGCCGGTCCTGCCGGAGCGGCTGGCGCTGGCGATCCGCCGGCTGCGGGGCGGGGAGGAGCCGTTTGCCGCCGAGGACCGGATTTGCCTGCGCACGCCCGAGCGCACCGTCGTGGCCCGGTGGGAGGCGGTTCCGCTGCTCAAGGCCGAGGGCGATTTCACCCGCGTCTGGGTGGTCGACGAACGGCCGTTGCTGATCTGCCAGACGCTGGGAAGTTTCGAACGGCAATTGCCCACGCCGCCCTTTGCCCGCCTGGACCGCTCGCATCTCGTCAACGTGGGAGCCATCGTCAAATGGGAAAGCCTCTCGCGGGATGAGGGCCGCCTTTATTGCCGGGGCCTGTCGGGGGCGGTAGCCGTCGGCCGCGCCGCGCAGGGGCGCCTCCGCGAACTGCTGCAAGTTCGCAAACGGGAAGTTTGACGTAACCCCTACAAGTCGTATCGTCTTTTCATGCAACTTTCCATGCGCACCGATTACGCGCTGCGCGCGCTCTTTACGCTGGTCGAACATTATGGCGGCAATCCGATTCCCATCGGGGAACTCGCGCGCCGCAACGATGTCCCGAAGCGGTTCCTCGAGCACATCATGCTGGATCTCAAGGAGCGGGGCTGGGTGCAAAGCCTTGCCGGGAAACGCGGCGGCTACCTGCTTTCCAAAAGCCCGGAAAAGATCACCATGGGCGAGGTCGTCCGGCACTTCGACGGCTTTCTGGCTCCCATTTCCTGCGTGTCGGTGACCGAATACAAACGCTGCTCGCAGGAATCGGTCTGCCGCTTCCGCCGGGTCATGCTCCAGGCGCGCAATCTCGTCGCGGATCTCATGGATAAAGCCACGCTGGCCGAGGTGGTGCGCAGCCGGCCGGTGGTTTCCGCGGAGGTCCAGCAACTGCAGGGCGTCTACGGCGAGGGGATTTGATTTTTTGAAAATAGTTTCGATTTCCGGTTGACTTGATCTTAATAACGACTAAAAAGATCGTGTATTCAATTTGCACCATGAAAAAACTTATCCTCTCTACCGCGATCCTGGCCGCCAGTTTGGTGGCCCTCCAGGCCAAGGACCTCACGCTGCTCAACGTCAGCTACGATCCCACCCGCGAGCTTTACACCGAGTTCAACGAAGCCTTCGCGAAACATTGGAAGGCCAAGACCGGCGATACGGTGAAGATCGACCAGTCCCACGGCGGTTCGGGCAAGCAGGCGCGCTCGATCATCGATGGCGTCCCGGGCGACGTGGCGACGCTGGCGCTGGCGGCGGACATCAACGCGCTGCACGAGAAAGGCGATCTGATTCCCGCCGATTGGCAGAGCCGCCTGCCGAACAACAGCACCCCTTACACTTCGACGATCGTCTTCCTCGTTCGCAAGGGCAACCCGAAGGGCATCAAGGATTGGAATGATCTGATCAAGTCCGGGGTGGAAGTCATCACGCCGAATCCCAAAACCTCCGGCGGTGCCCAGTGGAATTTCCTCGCGGCCTGGGCCTACGCGCTGAAGCAGAACAATGGCGACGAGGCCAAGGCGAAGGAATTCGTGACCGAACTCTACAAGCACGTTCCGGTCCTCGATACCGGCGCCCGTGGTTCGACCATCACCTTTACCCAGCGGAAAATCGGCGATGTATTCCTCTCGTGGGAAAATGAAGCCTACCTCGCGCTCAAGGAATATCCGGGCGAGTTCGAAATCGTCACGCCTTCGCTCAGCATCCTCGCCGAGCCGCCGGTCACGGTGATCGACAAAAACGTGGATAAAAAAGGCACTCGCGAAGTCGCGACCGAATATCTCAAGTATCTCTACAGCGACGAAGGCCAGAACATTGCGGCGAAGAATTTCTATCGGCCGAGCAATCCGGAAATCGCCGCGAAATACGCGGACAAGTTTGCCAAGGTGGAGTTGATCACCATCGATGACGTGTTCGGCGGCTGGAAAAAGGTCAGCAAGCCTTATTTCGGCGAGGGCGGCATCTTCGACCAAATCTTCCAGCCCGCTCCCGGAGTCGTCCCGGCGGCCAAATAAAGTCAATCCCTGAACAAATTGAGATTATGAGCGATTCTGCTTATGCCCATCCGGAGAGCCTCGTCGATACGGCGTGGCTCGCCGAAAACCTCGACAATCCGAATATTCGGATCGTCGAGAGCAATGAGGACGTCCTTCTTTACGGCACCGGCCACATTCCGAATGCCGCGCACGTGGACTGGAAGGAGGACCTCCAGGATCCGGTGACCCGGGACTTCATCAGCCCGGAAGCCTTTGCCGCCCTGGCCTCGCGCATCGGCATCACGCCGGAAACCACCGTCATTTTCTACGGGGACAAGGCGAACTGGTGGGCCGCTTACGCGCTCTGGGCCTTCCAGCTCTACGGCCACACGAATTCGAAGATCCTCAACGGCGGCCGGGCCAAGTGGATTGCCGAGGAGCGGCCGCTGGTGAAGGACGTTCCCCAATTTGCCGCGACGCAGTATCCGCAAATCGCCGAACGTCTCGACTCCAAGGTGCGGGCGTTTCGCGATGAAACCATCGCCCACAGCGCGGCGAAGAAGCCGCTGATCGACGTCCGCTCGCCCGGCGAATTCAAGGGCGAGGTGACCCACATGCCGGAATATCCGCAGGAAGGCGTGCTGCGCGGCGGCCATATCCCGAACGCCAAAAGCGTCCCGTGGAAAACCGCGGCGAATGACGACGGCACGTTCAAGAGCGCGGAGGAATTGAGGAAAATCTACGTCGAAAACCTCGGCTTCCTGCCGGAGGACGAAACCATCGTGTATTGCCGCATCGGCGAGCGATCCAGCCACACCTGGTTCGTGCTCACCCAATTGCTCGGCTTCCCAAAGGTCCGCAACTACGATGGCTCCTGGACCGAATACGGAAATTCCGTGCGCGTCCCGATCGAAAAATCCTAATACCGAATCATGAATCTTTCCCGCCTTTTCGCCGCCGCCCTCCTCGTGGGGGTTGCCGGCGCCTCCCTGCACGCCGCCGATCCCAAAATTCTCAACGCGTCCTACGACGTCACCCGGGAATTTTACGACGCCTACAACCCGCTTTTCGCCAAGTATTGGAAGGAAAAGACCGGTCAGAATCTCACCATCGACCAATCCAACGGCGGCTCCTCCAAGCAGGCCCGCGCGGTCATCGATGGCCTGCAGGCCGACGTGGTGACTTTCAATCAGGACACCGACATCCAGATTCTCGCCGACAACGGCCTGGTGCCGAAGGACTGGGCGGGTTTGTTTCCGGATAATTCGGCCCCTTACACTTCGACGATCGTTTTCCTCGTCCGCAAGGGCAACCCGAAGGGCATCAAGGATTGGAACGACCTCGTGAAGGCCGGCACTTCGGTGATCATCCCGAACCCGAAGACCTCCGGCAACGGCCGTTACAGCTACCTCGGCGCCTGGGCTTACGCCCTCAAGCAGCCCGGCGGCAACGCGGATACGGCCAAGGCGTTCGTCGGGCAGCTGTTCAAGAACGTCCCGGTGCTCGAAACCGGCGGCCGCGCGGCGACGAACACCTTCGTGCAGAAGGGCATCGGCGATGTCCTCCTGACCTTCGAAAGCGAAGTGCTGCAAATCTCGCGTGTCTTCAGCCCGGATCAATACGACGTGATCTATCCTTCGCTCAGCATCCTGGTCGAACCGCCGGTCGCGGTGGTTTCCGCGGTGGTGGACAAAAATGGCAACCGCGAGGTCGCCACGGAATACCTCAAGTATCTGTGGTCCGAGCCGGGGCAGGAACTGGTGGTGAAGAATTTCTACCGTCCGCGCAATGCCGGGTTGCTGGCGAAGAATTCGGCGCTGTTCCCGTCGATCGAGCTCTTCAGCGTGGATCAGGTTTTCGGCGGGTGGAAGGCGGCTCAGAAGGAGCACTTTGCCGACGGCGGATTCTTCGACCAGATTTATACCGTCAAATAATTCACGCCGCCGCATGCCCGGACTTCAACTCCATCCCGGTTTCGCCCTAAGCTCCGGCCGAATGAAGGCCCGGCGCGACGTGACGGAACTGCTTCGACCGCTCGACGAGCTGGGAGTGGAATCCGGGCATTTGTTCCCCGTGCACCTGGATTTTACCACCTCGTGCGGGGAGCGGGCGCTGCTGCCGCGTTATTATTTTGCCGGTCCCGGCACGCAGTCGTCGTTCATTCGCGTGGGGCTTTTTGCCGGCATCCACGGCGACGAGGAGGCGGGCGTCCACGCGGCGTTCGAGTTCCTGCGCCGGATCACGCTGGAACCCGAACGGGTGAGGGGCTACGAGTTTTTTATCTATCCCGTCTGCAATCCCACCGGCTTTGCGGATGGCACGCGCTGGTCGCGCTCGGGGGTCGATTTGAATCGCGAATTCTGGCGCGGCACCGCGGAAACGGAGGTTCAGCTCCTGGAACGCCAATTGCAAAATCTGCTCTTCGACGGAATTCTCGCCCTGCATGCCGACGACACGAGCGCGGGACTCTACGGCTTTGTCAAGGGGCACGCGCTGACCCGCGAGGTGCTGGAACCCGCCCTGGCGCGGGCGGAAAAGGTGCTGCCGCGGAACTACGACAAAAGCATCGACAACTTTGCCGCGCAGGCGGGCGTGATCGTGGAGGGATATCCGGGCATTCTCAGCGCGCCGCCCGAGCAGCACCCGAAGCCGTTTGAAATCGTATTCGAAACGCCGCAGCTCGCCCCGCTCGAGCTTCAGGTCGAAGCCTCGCTGCTCGCGGTTCAGGAAATTCTGGACCGGTTCCGCACGCTGATTTCCGAGGCGCAGAATATTTAGGACGGATCAAGCATCGCGGAGCCGCTCGGTTTTGTTGAGGGGGTAAACCAGGCCCTTGGAAAGAGAAGAAAAATCTCTAAGGAAAGCAGGAAGGCAGGAAATACCATGGGCCTTTTCCTATTTTCCTGCCTTCCTTGGCGGCTCTGCTTCAAGTTTGCTCTGAAGTATTTCTGCGTCCTTTCCCTTGCGCCGCCGGGAGGCTCTGGTTGAATCTCCGGATGCCTTCTCCGTGGAAGCAACGATTCAAGGACGGCTTGTTGCTACAGGCGCTCCGCTTTTTTCGCCTGAGCGGCTCCCGGGAGCGCGCCGCGCGCGGGTTCGCGATCGGGCTTGCGTGCAATTTTTACCCGACCTTCGGCATCGGCGGGTTCATTTCCGGTTTTCTTGCGCGGCTGTTCGGCGGCAACATGATCGCGGGATTTGTCGGCGGCTCCCTGCTCGCCTTTTTCTGGCCGGTTTTGTTTTATTTGAATATCCGGGTGGGCGGCATTTTTGTGCGGCCGCCGATGATCGTGGAGGATCTGGAAGACGTCACGCCGCAGGCGGTGAGCGCATTGGTCTGGGGGCAGACTTTTGCGGTCGGCTGCCTGATCAACAGCCTGGTCGCCGGGGCCGCGGCCTATTTTCTTTTTCTGGCCGCTTACGAACGTTTTCGGCCGACTGCGCTGGTGTGGTTGCGGGAACGGGTTCGGCTTCGCCGGCGGACGGACGCTCTCAATAGCCGGCGGCCTCGAGCAGGATGCGGCGAATCTCCTCGGTAGTTTCGGGATACTGCGGCGCGCTGTGGTCGGTGGGGATGATCTTTTCACTCACGGCCGTTTTCAGATGCGAACTCCAGTAGGGCACGATGCCATCCGTGCTATGGGGCGAATCGCCGCGCCCCTGGTCGCCGATGATCGAGTGATAGGGAATCTGCTCCGAGAGCGGCAGCGTTTCGACGGCTTCCAGCACGGGTGAGCCGGATTTGAGAAACCGGATGCTGTTGGCCGGAAGTGTGAACAGCCCCCGCATTTCCTCCCGCATCGCTTCCAGTAAAACCCGGCGATCCCGCCGGCTGAAGGTGCGCGGCATTTGAATGAAACGAATGGCCTGCTGGATTACGGGATGATGCGGAATGGGACTGCCGCGGTGGGGCGTGGTGACGTAGATCACGCGGGAGATGTCGCGGCGGGGCTTGAATTGCACCATTTCCTTGAGCAGGCGTTGCGCCTCGGGATCGAGGTCGAGTTCTTCGAGCGGTTGATCGGAAAGCACCGCCCAAAAACTGTCCCCCGGATCGCGAACCATCAGGCTGGAAATGAGGCCGCCCATGCTGTGGCCCACGAGGATGAGCCGGTGGAGGTTGGGATGCTTTCCGTTTCGCTCGAGTTCGCGGTGGAAGCGATCCAGGTCCGTGCGCAGCAGCATGGATGATTGCCAGATCGGCAGTCCGGAGGGATAAAGAAAGACCCAGAACTGATAGCGGTCGCGAATTTGGCGGTCGGCCATCAGGCCATTCAACACCGGCGCCCAGGCCTCGGGCCGCGAAAACAGGCCGTGCACGAGAATGACGGGAATCCGGTTTTGATCGTAGAGCTGAAATTGATACAGCCCCGCATTCGCCAGATACTGGCGGGTGAAAAGCAGCCCGGGGATGTCGAACGGGCGATTCGGAGTGCGGGCAACGGTTTGGGCGATCGCCGCGGAGAAATCCGCCGCCAGGGAAAATTTTTTGCCATTCGATTCGATGGAATTTTGATCCAGGCGGTTGTAGAAACTCAGCCGGGCTTCGGGGCCGTCGAAATGAAGGAACGCGGTGACGGGCACCGAAATTCCGGCCCGGGAGACTCCCGGTTGATTGCGGAGAAACGGGGAACCGCGATGATAGCAGAACACCAGGGGAATGCCGACGCCCTCCTGCGTTTGGCGCGTCTCCAGCCCCTGGAGGCGGACGTCGCCGGCGGGCGTCACGCGGTTGGCCGCCGCCGGGTCGAGCCGGTTGTTGCCGGTTCGTTCGATGATCAGGCGAAACGAACCGCCCGCGCCCGTCACCTCGCGGTTCGCGTATTGATTTCCCGGCAGGGCCGCGACCACCTGGGCGAGCGCGGTGCGGTAAAATTCGGCCTCCCGGGGGTGGCCGGCGATCATGCCCGGGAAGGCCGCTTTCGCGGCGCCGAGCGACAGGGAGAGGCGTTCCCCGGCGGAAAGCGAACGGGACTGGCTGCGAAGCAGGAGCTCCTGGGCGCGCATCGTTGCCGGTCCGTCGGCGGCGCCGAGCGGGAGGATGAGCGAGAGAAGGATCGGAAGGAGGGGCCAGCGGGCGATCGGCATGGAAGGCATCGAGGAAACGAGGTCTATTCAAACCCCGCCCTTCCCCGGCGAATTTCGCGGGAGAAGTCCGGGGAGTCGTGGGCGGCGCGGGCGGCCGCGTTGATGTGGGCCTGCTCTCTCAACTCGGCAAAGCCGAGCCCGCCGGTGGCGAGGGCGCCGCGTTCGAAGAGCATCCGGTCGCCCTTGCCGTTGACGAGCATGCGCCAGTCCCAGACGGAGCGCGCCGTGGATTCGCGCTGGGAGCGGATGGCCGTCGTGCAGTTCGCGAAGATGGCGTTATACCATTGCGGCCGCTCGTAGAGCTGGTTGAGCGTGTCCAGGTATTCCAGAAACCGCCGGCGCACTTCGTCGGGTGAAAGCGTGGTGCGATAAAGATAAACGTCCTCGCCGCTCCGGAAATTCGTTCGCACGCGAATCAAATCCCTTTCGTCCCCCACCACGTAAATCAGCTCGAACGCGCGGAAAAGTCCGCCGAGGGCGGAAAAACTTTCGCCCGCCTCCCGCCGGATTTCGATGGAAATCGCGAGCGGCGGCGCATCGGCGAACTGGAAGCTGGCGATGGGGTGCGCCATCCACGGCGTTCCCCAGAAATTGATGGACAGATCCCCGGCGGTCAGTTGCGAGAGCCGCACCTTGCGGGTTTCCCAGCGCGGGATCATATCCGTGGCCGAACGATAGTCAAAATTGCGGACATTGTGGATCGTGACCTCGTCGCCGTTGATTTCCGCCCACGCCGTTCGGGACACTTCCGGCTGCCAATCGCGGTCGTTCTTCGGCTGCAGCGTGAGCCACCACGCGGCGACCAGGGCGAAGGTGGCCAGCAGCACCCCGATTCTTTTCCCCGCGCCGCGAACCCAAAACGCGGCCGCCGTGACGAGGAGCAGATAACCGATGGCCGCCGGGACGCGCAGGGCGGCCCACGGCAAATCGAAATACAGCGCGGCGGCCGCCCAGACCACGCAGCCGAACGCAATCAACCCGGCGGGAACGAGCAGAAATCCTTGAAGTATCCGCTTCATTTTCCGCTCAGGCCGGACGGAACCGGAAGAAGATCACGTAGAGCACCGGCACCACGATCAGGGTCAGCACGGACGCAAACAGCAGGCCGACGATGATCGTCACCGCCATCGCGCCGAAGAAGACGTCGAAGATCAGCGGGATCAATCCGAATACCGTCGTCAGCACGGCCATCAGCACCGGCCGCACGCGGCTAACGGAGGCGTTCACCACGGCATCCCACGGCACCTCGCCGCCCTTGAGCTGCGAGTTGATTTCATCGATGAGCACGATCGCGTTCTTGATCAGCATGCCCGACAAACTCAGCGCGCCGAGCAGCGCCATGAAGCCGAACGGCTTGTCGAACACGAGCAGCCCGACGACCACGCCGATGATCGAAAGCGGCACGGTGAGCCAGATGATCGCGGTAATGCGCAGCGAATTGAACAGGCAGACCACGATCAGGACCATCATCAATAAAAACGCCGGCAGCGTGCCCGCGAGCGCCGCCTGGGCTTTGGACGAATCCTCGTGTTCGCCGCCCCATTCCATCGTGTAACCCGGCGGCAGCGGGATGGCCTCAATGGACGGGCGAATCCGGTCGAACAGCGTGCTGGCCAGACCGGAGGTTTGATCGGCGTGGACGGTGATCGTCGGCAGCCGGTCGCGCCGCATGAGAATGGGATCTTCCAATTCCGTCTTGAAATCGGAGACGATCTGCCGGATCGGGATGCCGTGGCCGACGACCGGGCTGAACACCTGGATGTCGCGAATGTAATCCGGATCGTCTCGTTCGGCGATCGGCGCGCGGGCGACGATGGGGATCAATTCATCGCCTTCGCGATACACGCCGATGCGCTGACCGCTCGTCGCCGCCTGCAGGGCCGCGCCGAGATCGGTGCGGGTGATGCCGGCCAGGCGCGCCTGGACCTCGGAAAATTGCGGCCGGACGACCGGCACCTGCTCGCGCGCGTCGATGCGCACCCCCATCGCGCCGCCGTCGGCGCGCAGGGCCTGCATGGCCTGATCCGCCAGCGACCGCAGCACGGCCTGATCCCGGCCGGAGAAGCGGATCTGGATGCGCCCGCCTTCGCCGGGACCGAGCAGGAAACTCCGCGTGATGATGAGCGCGTCCGGAAACGCTTCGCTCAATTCCTGCTGCACCCGGGGCCGGATTTGGTCGATCAGCGAATGATCCTCCACGTCCACGATGAATTGCGCGAAGGCGGGATCGAAGCGTTCCGGCGAGTAGGTCAGCAGGAAGCGGAGCGCTCCCTGGCCGACCGTCGAGGTCACGTGCGTGATGCCGGGAGTTTCGCGCAGGTATTTTTCCATCGCCTCGGTCGTCCGTTGGGTGGCGTCCAGCCGCGTGCCGGGCGGCGACCACGCATCCACCAGGAATTGCGGACGCGTGGAATTCGGAAAGAAACTGTTTTCGACGAACCGGAAACCGAAGAGCGCGACCGCCAGCAGGGCGATCATGACGCCGACGGTGATCCAGCGGAAGCGCAGGCAGAGCAGCAGCAACCTTTTGTAGAGCTGGTAAATCGCCCCGGCATAGGGATCCGGCGGCGGGCCGGAATCCGCGGTCTTTTTGACCTTGAGGAAGAGATAGCAAAACAACGGCGTGATCGTGATGGCCGTGACCCAGCTGATGCCGAGCGACAGCAGCAGCACGTCGAAGAGCGAGCGGCAATATTCGCCGGTGCTGTCCTCGGACAGGCCGATCGCCCCGAACGCCAGCACCGCGATGGCGGTCGAGCCGAGCAGGGGAACCGCGGTCTGCGCCACGACGTTCTTCGCGGCCTGCAGCCGGTCCGCGCCTTTTTGAACCGCGATCAGCATGCCCTCGGTGATGACGATGGCGTTGTCCACGAGCATCACGAGCGCGATGATCAGCGCGCCGAGCGAGATGCGTTCGAGGATCAATCCCCACATGTTCATCGCGATGAAGGTGCCGCAGATCGTGATGAGCAGGATGCTGCCGATGATCAGTCCGCTGCGCAGACCCATGGCGATCAGCAGCACGGCGATGACGATGACGACCGACATGCCGAGATTCGCGACGAAATCGTTGATCGATTCCGTGACGGTGTCCGCCTGGAACGAGATGGCGTGAAGCTCCACGCCGAGCGGGATGTCCGAGGCGAGCTGGCGGATGCGCTGCTGCACGCCCGCGCCCATGGTGACGACGTTGCCGCCGCTGACCGTGGAAATGCCGAGGCCGATCGCCGGCTGCCCGTCGTAACGCAGCAGCGTTTCCGGCGGTTCGCTGTAGCCCCGCCGCACGGTGGCGATGTCCTTCAGGTAGACCAGCGTGCCATCGGCTCCGCCGCGGCGGATGATGAGATTCTCGAAATCCTCCACGCCGCGAAATTCCCCCGTCGGGGTAATGGCGATGCGCTGGCTGCCGACGTCGGCCGCGCCGGCGGCGGTGACGAGATTCTGTTCGCGCAGGGCGGCATGGATCTGTTCGGGGCTGATCCCGAGCTGCGCGCTGCGGTCCCGCGAAACCTCGATGTAGATGACCTCGGACTGAACGCCGAAAAGCTCGACTTTCTGGACGTCCGGCACGAGCAGCAATTCCCGCCGCAGCAGCTTGGCGACCTCGTTGAGCTGCGCGAAGGAATAGTCGTCGCCGGTGATGGCGTAAAAGATGCCGAACACGTCGCCGAAGTCATCGAGCACCAGCGAAGGTCCGGCGCCGGGCGGCAGGCGGCGCTGCGCGTCGTTGATCTTGTGGCGCAATTCGTCCCAAACCTGCGGCAGCGTGGATTTGTCGAAGCGATCGTGAATGGTTACCGTGACCGTGCTGCGGCCGCGTTCCGAGCGCGAGACCACGCGCTTGACCTGGCCGAGTTCCTGCGCGGCGCGCTCGATGACGTCGGTGACTTCGTCGGAAACTTCCTGCGCCGTCGCGCCGGGATACGGCGTGATGATGAGCGCGTCCTTGATGGTGAACTCCGGGTCCTCCAATCGCGGCAGATCGAAGTAAGCCTTCACGCCGAGGACCACCATCAGGACGGTGAAGACCAGCGTGATCGTGCGGTAGCGGATGGACGCTTCGGCGGGGTTCATCGCGCTCAGGGTTTGGAGGTGGCGAGCGGACGAACCGTGGCGCCTTCGGAGAGGAAGCGCACGCCGGAGGAAACGATCTGGTCACCCGGCTGGAGGTCCGCGGCGCGGATCTGCACGGATTCGCCGACCAGCCCGAGCATTTCCACGGGAACGCGGGCGACCTTTCCGGTCGGGGCGTCCCAGCGCCAGACCCACGGCTTGTCCTCGGCGGTCAGGAGCGCGCGCGCCGGAATCTCGTAAACGCCCGGTTCGATGATCGGCGTGCCATTGGGATTGCGGAAGCGCAACTGCACCGTGCAGGTCATTCCCGGCAGGATGTTGCGGTCTTCGGGTGGGCTGAGCACGAACGAGACGAGAAAGGTGCGCGAGGAGGGATTGGCGCGGGTGGCGAACGAGTTCAGCGTGAGCGGAAAGGTCTCGCCGGGCAGCGCGGCAAATTCCACGCGGGCGTCCACCAGCTGGCTGGCCGCGGCGGCGGAGGTATTGCGGTCCACCAGCGCCATGAGGCTTTCCGGCACCTGGACGTCGATCTGCAGCGTGGAGACATTTTGCAGCAGCACGACGGGTTCCTGCGCGCGGACATTCTGGAAATTGCGAACCATTCGCTCCGAAACCCGGCCCTTGAACGGTGCGAAGAGCTGGGTGTCATCGAACGCCTTCTGCGCGGTTCGCAGGGCCGCTTCGGCGACTTCGAAGGCCTCGCGCTGGCGGTCGAGTTCATTTTGGGCGATGACATTGCGCTGCCGCAGGGTTTGCGCGCGCTGGAATTCCTGCTCCGCGGCGGTGAAGCGGGACCGCGCGGAATCGAGCGCGGCGCGAAAATCCGTCTGATCCAGACGGCCGATCAAATCGCCGGCCTGGACGATGCGGCCATCGTAAACCGGAAAATCGGTGAGCCGGCCGGAAACGTCGAAGGACATCCGGGCGTTGGCGATGGCCGTCACCTCGCCGGGAAAACTGCGAAAACGGGCCTCCTCGCTCGCGGGCAGCGCGAACAATTTGACCGGCGGCGTGGCCGGAACGGGTTCCTCGGGCTTGGAACAGCCCCCGAGGAAAACGGCGATGAGCAGAGCGGCGGCGCAGAACGGTCCGCGGTGGATGGAAAAAATGTGGTTGATCTTCATGCCCTCGATAAATGAAATGCGGCGCCGTGCGATTGGCGGCACTGGAAAAGAGTTGCCAGCAAGCCTAGGAAGTCAAGCGTTTGCGTCAATTGCCGGACTGGACAAAGGATCAATCCCACGCTCAAATTGCCGGTGAATCTTACCCGAATCATGCGCGCTTCCCTTTCGATTCTGTCATTGATTTTTGCCACTATTTTCACGGCGCCCGCGGCGGATCGGGAGGGTGCCGTCGCCGCCATGCAGGCATTGCCGCAGCGGTTTCAGAATGGCATTCTCCGCCTTTCCGCCGACAACGGCCGCCCCAATCCGGAGACCTGGTATCTGGTCGCCCGGGACCGGTCCGAAGATGCGGCTCCGCGGAATTTCACCGTGGTGGATGGCCAGGTGGCCTCGCAGCGCGTGGCGTTGAATCTGCGCACGCTCTTGAACGCGCCGTCCCCCATCAGCCTGGATCGCGTGCAGGTCGATTCGCGGGATGCGTGGGACATCGCCCAGCGATTTTCGGCGAATCAAGGCAGCCGGCTCGGCAGCGTGAGCTATTTATTGCAGCAGGAAGGCCGGAATGCCGCGCCGATCTGGACCGTGTGGTGCTACGAGCCGAACGGCCGCTACATCGGTGTCGTGTCCTTCCTTGCGACGACGGGCGCCATAACTTCCAGCCGTTGATCCGCATGACGCATTCATCGAATTCGGAAAAGCGAATCCGGCTGGCCGTCCGGTCGGTGGATGCGTTGCTTGACGGGGAGGGCTCGCCGGTGGTGGAGCCCCGGA
>Ga0075012_10003730_pt1 | contig 14350 bp, 8 predicted proteins | sample All_14_2_FD_71474 | JGI IMG/M metagenome (GOLD analysis project Ga0075012, IMG submission 71474) | Freshwater microbial communities in response to fracking from Pennsylvania, USA - Allegheny Zone_MetaG_DW_15 | ecosystem: Environmental > Aquatic > Deep subsurface > Groundwater > Drilled... | reverse complement strand
CCACCACCCCGCGCGTATTCGCGCACGGTCCCCCGCCCCCAAAGGGGGCGGAGCGGCTTAATCGGCCCTTTTTGATCCATGTCCTTGTGTGACCCTTCAGCCACACCTACATCCCCCTCAGCCGGTTGCGCTCAGGAGAGGCGGCTGGCTCCATCCGCCTTATCGAGGGGACACCTTAAGTGAACATCGACCTCTACTCCGACCGCGCCAAACAGGCCGTCCAGTCCGCCCAGTCGCTGGCTCTGGCCCGCCGTCACCAGCATCTGACGCCCGAACATCTGCTGAAGGTTCTGCTTGAGGAAAAGGACGGCCTGTCCGCCGCCCTGATCCAGAGCGCGGGCGGACGGCCCGACGCCGTCGACACCGCTGTCGAGGCCCTGCTGGGCAAGATGCCCAAGGTCGAGGGCGGCTCCGGACAGCTGTATCTCAAGCCCGAGACGGCCCGCGTCTTCCAGGCCGCCGAGGACGGCGCCAAGGCCGCCGGGGACAGCTTTGTCACCACCGAACGCCTGCTGATCGCGCTGGCCAAGGAAGGTGGCGAGGCGGCCAAGGCCCTCAAGGGCGCCGGCGTCGACGAGAAGTCGCTGAACACCGCCGCCGAGGCCATGCGCAAGGGCCGCACCGCCGACAGTGCTTCGGCTGAAGAAGGCTACGACGCCCTCAAACGCTACGCCCGCGACCTGACCCAGGCCGCCCGCGACCAGAAGCTCGACCCGGTCATCGGCCGCGATGAGGAAATCCGCCGCACCATCCAGGTGTTGTCGCGGCGTACAAAGAACAATCCCGTCCTCATCGGCGAACCCGGCGTCGGCAAGACCGCCATCGTCGAGGGCCTGGCCCTGCGCATCGTCGAGGGCGATGTGCCGGAAAGCCTGAAGGACAAGAAGCTGCTCAGCCTCGACATGGGCAGCCTGATCGCCGGTGCGAAATACCGCGGCGAGTTCGAGGAGCGGCTGAAGGCCGTGCTCAACGAGGTCACCGCTGCCGAAGGCGGGATCATCCTGTTCATCGACGAGATGCACACCCTGGTCGGGGCCGGAAAGTCCGACGGGGCGATGGACGCCTCCAACCTCTTGAAACCCGCCCTGGCGCGGGGCGAACTGCACTGCGTGGGCGCCACCACCCTCGATGAATACCGCAAGCATGTGGAGAAGGACGCGGCTCTGGCCCGTCGCTTCCAGCCGGTGTTTGTTGACGAGCCGACGGTGGAGGACACCATCTCCATCCTGCGCGGCCTGAAGGAGAAGTACGAGCTGCACCACGGGGTGCGGATCAGCGACAGCGCCATCGTCGCCGCCGCCACCCTGTCGCACCGCTACATCGCCGACCGCTTCCTGCCCGACAAGGCCATCGACCTGATGGACGAGGCCGGCAGCCGTGTGCGGATGGCCGTGGATTCCAAACCCGAGGAGTTGGACGAGATCGACCGCCGGCTGGTCCAGCTGAAGATCGAGCGCGAGGCCCTGCGCAAGGAGACAGACGCCGCCTCAAAGGCCCGGCTTGGCGATCTCGACGCCGAGATCGAGGAACTGCAGGCCGACTCCGACGACATGACCGCCCGCTGGAAGTCGGAGAAGGAAAAGGTCGGGTCCGCCGCCCAGAGCCGCGAGGCCCTGGAAAGGCTGAAGGCCGAGCTGGTCGCCGCCCAGCGCCGGGGCGACCTGCAACGCGCCTCGGAGATCGCCTATGGCGAGATCCCGGCCATGGAAAAGCGCCTGGCCGAGGAGGAGACCACCAATAAGCTCGATAATGACCTGGCGCCCGAGGTGGTCGACGCCCAGCAGATCGCCGCCGTGGTCAGCCGCTGGACCGGGGTCCCGGTCGAAAAGATGCTGGAGGGCGAGCGCGACAAGCTGCTGCGTATGGAAGACGGGCTGCGCAATCGCGTGGTCGGTCAGGAAGAAGCCCTGGTCGCCGTGTCGGACGCCGTCCGCCGGGCCCGCGCGGGCTTGAACGATCCGGGCCGGCCGATCGGCAGCTTCCTGTTCCTCGGCCCCACGGGCGTGGGCAAGACCGAGCTGACCAAGGCGCTGGCGGAGTTCCTGTTCGATGACGAGTCGGCGATCACCCGCCTCGACATGAGCGAATACATGGAAAAGCACAGCGTCAGCCGCATGATCGGCGCGCCTCCCGGCTACGTCGGCTACGACGAGGGCGGCGCCCTGACCGAGGCGGTCCGCCGCCGACCCTATCAGGTGGTGCTGTTCGACGAGATCGAGAAGGCCCACCCGGACGTCTTCAATGTGCTGCTCCAGGTGCTGGACGACGGTCGCCTGACCGACGGCCAGGGCCGCACCATCGACTTCCGCAACACCCTGATCGTCATGACCAGCAACATGGGCGCCGACTTCCTCGCCGCCCAGGGCGAGGGCGAGGACGTCGAACTGGTCCGGCCTCAGGTCATGGATGTCGTCCGCCGCAACTTCCGGCCCGAGTTCCTCAACCGCATCGACGAGATCATCCTCTTCAAGCGGCTGGCCCGGGTCGACATGAGCAGCATCGTCCGCATCCAGCTGGCCCGCGTCGAAAAGCTCCTGGCCGACCGGCGCATGGCCATCGCCCTGGACGACGGGGCGCTGCACTGGCTGGCGGAGAAGGGCTACGACCCGGTCTATGGGGCGCGGCCGCTGAAGCGGGTGATCCAGAAGGATCTGGTTGACCCGATCGCGCGCAAACTGCTGGCCGGCGAGTTGGAGGACGGGAGTGTCATCCAGGTCGGAGCCGGCGAGGACGGGCTGGAGATCGGGAAGGCTCGGGTGCACTGAGGCGCGGAGGGGGAGGGCTCAGCCCCTCCCCCTTTTTCCTTGGCCCCAGCCACGGCCACCATCCTTCTCCCTGAGGGAGAAGGTGGCGCGCAGCGCCGGATGAGGGTTTACGGACGGTGGACGCTCGGCAGGCCGCGTAAACCCTCACCCGGTCGGCGGGCGCCGACCGACCTCTCCCTCAGGGAGAGGTGTTGTTCGGGGCCACCCCCACACCCCCTCCGGCAGTTTCCGCCCCGTTTGCTGGTAATCTGTGTTAAGAGGAGGTTTCCCGCGCCCCCTGGCGCGCCATCGCCCCCCAAGAGCCCAGCGCCGATGTCGGCAGCGGGTTCGTGATGGTCTCACTCAAAAAGGAGCCCCCGATGGTCGAAGAAGGTTTCGTCGCCATGTACGCCCGTGACTTTGTCACCCTGGCCGCCCGCGCAGAGAGCGGCGTCGAGGTGGAGCCACAGGTCGAAAAGCGCATCGGGGAAGCCCGCAGCCACGCCCAGCTGATGGACGACCGCAAGGGCGGCGACCACCTGCCCGCCGTGGCCGACCGGCTGCGTCATGAGTCGTCGCGCGACGATATCCGCACCTTCCGTCCCGGCGACGACATCAAGGCCGCCCTGGCGCGCCGCCGCGAATTCCTGCTCGACGTCGCCGACCGCCTGATGCGCGCCCCGGCCGCCGCCGGCCGGATCAGCATGGCCGTGCGCGGCTGACGACGACTGATCCCCTCATCGGGGGATTGCCACGATCAGAGAGCCCGGGCTGAAACGCCCGGGCTTTTTGCGTTCCGGACAGTTGGCCTGCCGGTCACAGCCCCGGGCGCGAGTAGTCCACCACGCCCGGTCCCAGAACCTCGGCCACGGCGATCGGGCGGCGCTCGCTGATGTCCTCGTGCTCGTCGATGTCGTCTTCGTAGCGGAAGGTGACGGTGAAGGCGCCCTCGTCGATGACATAGGTCATCACCTTCCAGGCGCCCTTGGGATCGCTGTGGCGGGCCATGTCGCGGAAGGCGTCGACCACCGCCTCCAGCACCGGCGGGCAAAGGCGGTAGTGGACCACGTCCGGCTCGTCATCGGTGAAGAAGATGTCGGCGACCAGGCCCTCCTCGGGGTCGGCCTCGGCATAGATCATCACCTTGGCCGCCTCATCGGCCGCGACCTCCAGGGCCAGCCGACCCATTTCCTGCAGATAGGGTTCGAAGTCGGCGTTCATCGTCGGTCATCCTGTGGTTCGGCGGCGGGCAGTGATGGCCCCAAACGGCGGCGGTTGTCGAGACGGAGCCGGCGGCCAGGGGCGATGAAAGCCGACAAATTCCGCCGGTCCTGACGTGGCGGCGCCCTTTACCGGAGAGGCGCCGCCCGTCCATCCTCCCCGCCATGAGCCAGACCCCGCCCCGCGCACTGACCCCCTTTGAAGGCCAGGACATCCGCAGCCTGATCGACAGCCGCGCCGCCCTGCGCGGGGACCATCCCTGTCTGGTCTGGGAGCCGTTTGAAGGGGCGGGCGAGGGCGAGGGCAGGCGCTGGTCCTATGCGGAATTCGCCGTCGCCGTACGCCGCTTCGCCGCCGGGCTTCAGGCCCTGGGGGTGAAGACGGGCGAGCGGGTGATCGTGCATCTGGAGAATTGTCCCGAATCGCTGATCGCCTGGCTGGGCTGCGCCTATGCCGGGGCCGTGCCGGTGACCACCAACACCAAATCCAGCCGCGACGAGCTAGGCTACTTCGCCAGCCACAGCCGCGCGGTCGGGGCCGTGACCCAGCCGATGTTCGCAGGCCTGATGCAGGCGGCGGCCCCGGACCTGCCGTGGATCGCGGTCACCGAGACCGACTGCGGCGCCCTCCCGGAGGCGGCGGAAGACAGCTATGCCCAGCTGCTGACCTTTGCTGATATCGACGCCGATCCGGCCGGGCTGGCTGATCGTCCGCACGATCCCTGGGCGCATTTCGGCATCCAGTACACCAGCGGCACCACCGCCCGGCCCAAGGCGGTGCTGTGGACCCACGCCAACGCCCTGTGGGGCGCCAGGATGTGCGCCCAGAACGAGGCCCTCACCGCCGCCGACGTGCATCTGGTCTATCTGCCGCTGTTCCACACCAACGCCCAGGTCTACAGCGTCCTCGCCGCCTTCTGGGCCGGGGCGACGGTGGTGCTGCAGCCGAAGTTCTCGGCCAGCCGCTTCTGGCCGGTGTCGCTGAAGCACGGGGCGACCTGGACCTCGATGGTGCCCTTCTGCCTGAAGGCCCTGGCCCGGCTGCCCGTGCCGCAGGGCCACAGCTATCGTCACTTCGGCAACGGCATCTGCGATCCGCCGACCGACGCCCTGTTCGGGGTCAAGACCATCGGCTGGTGGGGCATGACCGAGACCATGACCCATGGCACGGTGGGATCGGCCTTCGAGCCGGATGCGCCGATGTCGATGGGCCGTCCCTCGCCCGCCTACCAGATCCATGTGGTTGGCGAGGACGGCGCGCCGGTGGGACCAGGCGAGACCGGCGACCTGCTGGTCGGCGGGGTTCGCGGACTGTCGCTGTTTCTGGAATATGCCGACGATGCGGCCGCCACGGCGGCGGCCTTTCGCCCCGATGGCCTGTTTATCACCGGCGACCGGGTGCGGCTGGACGACAACGGGGTGATGTTCTTCGCCGACCGCTCCAAGGACATGCTGAAGGTCGGCGGCGAGAACGTCGCGGCCAGCGAGATCGAACGGGTGATCGGCGGCGTCGCCGGAGTAGGGGAGGTGGCCGTGGTCGCCAAACGCCATCCGATGCTGGACGAGGTTCCGGTGGCCTTTGTCATCGCGCCGGGCGGGACAGAGGGGCTGGAGGCGGCGATCATGGCCGCCTGCAAGGATCAACTGGCCAGCTTCAAGCAGCCGCATGAGGTGCGGTTCGTCGACAGCTTCCCGCGGGCGACGCTGGAGAAGGTGGCCAAGGCGGAACTGCGGAAGTTGTTGGGGTAACTTCAAGGATACCTCTCCCTGAGGGAGAGGTCGGTCGGCCTTGCCGACCGGGTGAGGGTTTACGCGGTTTCGGGGTAGCCCTCGCCGTCCGTAAACCCTCATCCGGCCCTTCGGGCCACCTTCTCCCTCAGGGGAGAAGGAAGCGGATTGATGGATCAGTTATCGTCCATCTTCAACGCCGCGATAAACGCTTCCTGCGGGATCTCGACCTTGCCGAACTGGCGCATGCGCTTTTTGCCGGCCTTCTGTTTCTCCAGCAGCTTCTTCTTGCGGCTGGCGTCGCCGCCATAGCATTTGGCCGTCACGTCCTTGCGCAGGGCGCGGACCGTTTCGCGGGCGATGATCCGGCCGCCGATGGCCGCCTGGATGGGGATGACGAACATGTGGGGCGGGATCAGCTCCTTCATCTTCTCGACCATGCCCCGGCCGCGCTGCTCGGCCCGGTCGCGGTGGACCAGCATCGACAGGGCGTCGACCGGCTCGGCGTTGACCAGGATCTGCATCTTCACCAGATCGCCGATCCGGTAGCCCTCGATCTGGTAGTCGAAGCTGGCATAGCCCTTGGAGATGGATTTCAGCCGGTCGTAGAAGTCGAAGACCACCTCGTTCAGCGGCAGGTCATAGACCAGCATGGCGCGGCTGCCGACGTAGCTGAGCTCGCGCTGTTGCCCGCGGCGGTCCTGGCAGAGCTTGATGACCCCGCCGAGGTATTCGTCGGGGGTCAGGATGGTGGCCTTGATCCACGGCTCGCTGATGGTGTCGATCTTGACGGGGTCCGGCAGGTCGGCCGGGTTGTGCAGCTCGATCTCGCCGCCGTCATGCATCAGGCCGATCTTGTAGACCACGCTGGGGGCGGTCGCGATCAGGTCGAGGTCGAACTCGCGGCTCAGACGCTCCTGGATGATCTCCAGATGCAGCAGCCCGAGGAAGCCGCAGCGGAAGCCGAAGCCGAGGGCGGCGCTGGTTTCCATCTCGTAGGAGAAGCTGGCGTCGTTCAGGCGCAGGCGGCCGATGGCGGCCCGCAGGTCCTCGAAGTCGGCGGCGTCGACCGGGAACAGGCCGCAGAAGACCACCGGCTGCACTTCCTTGAACCCCGTCAGGGCCTGGGCGGTGGGCTTTTTCTCGTCGGTGATGGTGTCGCCGACAGCGGCGTCGGCCACTTCCTTGATCTGGGCGGTGAAGAAACCGACCTCGCCCGGACCCAGGCTCTCGACCGGAGTGTTCTTGGGCAGGAAGACGCCGACCCGGTCGACCAGATGGGTCTTGCCGGCGTTCATCATCTTGATCCGCTGACCGGCCTTCAGCGAGCCGTCGAAGATGCGCACCAGAACGATAACGCCCAGATAGGCGTCGTACCAGGCGTCGACCAGCAGGGCCTTCAGCGGCGCGTTAGGGTCGCCCTTGGGCGGCGGCAGGCGGGTGACGATGGCCTCCAGCACATCGGGAATGCCGATGCCGCTCTTGGCGCTGCACAGCACCGCGTCGGAGGCGTCCAGGCCGATGACGTCCTCGATCTGGGCCCGCACCCGGTCCGGCTCGGCGGCGGGCAGGTCGATCTTGTTGAGGACCGGGACGATCTCGTGATTGTTGTCGATGGCCTGATAGACATTGGCCAGGGTCTGGGCCTCGACGCCCTGACTGGCGTCGACCACCAGGATCGACCCCTCGCAGGCGGCGAGAGAGCGGCTGACCTCATAGGCGAAGTCGACGTGCCCGGGGGTGTCCATCAGGTTGAGGATGTAGGTCTCCCCGTCCTTGGCCTTGTACTCGAGGCGAACGGTCTGGGCCTTGATGGTGATCCCGCGCTCTTTCTCGATATCCATGTTGTCGAGGACCTGTTCGGTCATCTCGCGCGCGGTGAGGCCGCCCGTCTCCTGGATGAGGCGGTCGGAGAGGGTGCTCTTGCCGTGGTCGATGTGGGCCACGATGGAGAAGTTGCGGATCTTGTCGATGGGCGGGGTCGTCATAGCCGCGCATCTAACACATTCGCGCCCCGTCACCAGACACCGGCGCGGCATCAGGCCCCGGACGGGGAAGATTCGACCTGTTCCGACGCGAATTCACAGTTCTGCTGTCGGATCATGGCAACAACCAGCGTCCTTCGGCGGCCTGCGCGGCCCTTCGCAGTTGCGAAATGGTCGCGAATGACTAGATAGCCACCCTACAGCTGCGCAATGACCGGGGAGCTCCAAGTGCCCGCAATTACCGACCGGCCTCACCGGCTGCGGACAGTTCTCTTTGCCCTGACGCTGCTTGCGGCGGCCCCGCTGGCCGCCTGCGGCGGCAAGACCGACGAGGCCCCCAAGGCCAAATCCGCCCTGACCGTCACCGTGGCGCTGGCCACGCCCCAGACCCTGCCCCGTCGGGTGGACGTCTCCGGTACGGTGACCGCCTGGCAGGAAGTGGTCATCGGCGCCGAGACCGGCGGGCTGAACGCCGCCCAGGTGCTGGTCGACGAAGGCGCCTACGTCCGCCAGGGCCAGCTGCTGGTGAAGCTGAACGACAGCCTGCTGCAGGCGGCCCTGAAACAGGCGGACGCTCAGGTGCTCAGCGCCAAAGCCACCCTGGCCGAAGCCGAAGCCGCCCTGGGCCGGTCCCGCGAGCTTAAGGCGAAGGGCTACCTCTCCCAGGCGGCCCTCGATCAGGCCCTGGCCAAGCAACGCACGGCCTCCGCCGGGCTCGCCGCCGCCGAAGCCGGCCGCAGCCAGACCGCCGCCCAACTGGACCAGACCAATATCCGCGCCCCGGTGTCCGGGCGCATCACCAGCCGCAGCGTGGTCAAGGGCCAGATCGTCTCGCCCGGCGTCGAGCTGTTCCGCCTTGTGCGCGATGGCCGTCTGGAACTGGCCGGCGAGGTGCCGGAGGCCCAGCTTGGCCTGATCCGTCCCGGCATGCCCGCAACGGTGACCGGCGATGACGGCGGCGACAGCCGCGGCGTGGTTCGCCTGCTGACCCCTCAGGTCAACACCCAGACCCGCGTGGGCCTGGCCCGCATCAGCCTGGCCTCGCCCGGCGGTTTCCGGCCGGGGATGTTCGCCCGCGCCAGCATCGATGTCGGCGATCAGCCGGCCCTGGTCACCCCGCAGTCGTCGGTGGTGTTCCGCAACAGCAAGGCCGGCGTCTACATCATCGACAAACAGAACGTCGCCCACTTCCGGGAAGTGACCACCGGCGCACGCGTTGGAGACTCGGTCGAACTGACCGGCGGCGTCAACGAAGGCGAGCGCGTCGTGGTCAGCGGCGCCGGCTTCCTGTCGGACGGCGACACCGTCCGCGTCGTCGTCGCCAAGCCGAAGTCCTGATCCGATGTTCCGCAACATCTCAGCCTGGTCGATCAAGAACCCGATCCCGGTCATCCTGATGTTCATCATCCTGACGGTCGCGGGCCTTCAGGGTTTTTCCAAGATGCGGGTGAACAACTTCCCCGACATCGACTTCCCGCTGGTGGTGGTGGCCGTCGGCCAGCCCGGGGCGGCCCCGCCCGAGCTGGAAACCCAGGTCACCCGGGTCATCGAGGACGCCCTGACCGGGCTGCAGGGGGTGCGGCACGTCTCGTCCACCGTCGGCGACGGAGTGTCCAACACCTCCGTGCAGTTCGAGATCGGCACCGATCTGGAGCGGGCGACCAACGACGTCCGCAACGCCGTCGCCTCGATCCGCTCGGACCTGCCGCAGGATATTCCCGAACCGATCGTCCAGCGCATCGACATCTCCGGTCAGCCGCTGATCACCTATGTGGTCCGCTCCGGCAGCCTCAATCCCGAGGAACTGAGCTGGTTCGTCGACAACGACGTCTCCAAGCGCTTGCTGGCCATCCCCGGCATCGCCCAGGTGACCCGTGAGGGCGGGGTCTCGCGCGAGATCCGCGTGCAGCTCGACCCACGCAAACTGGCCGCCCAGGGCGTCACCGCCGCCCAGGTCAGTCAGGTGCTGCGCACCATCAACGCCGACCTGCCCGGCGGCCGCGCCACGGTCGGCGGCGAGGAGCGGGCGATCCGCACCCTTGGCGGCGCCGACACTGTCCAACAACTGGCCGACAAGCGCATCACTCTTGGCGCCGGCCGCAGCGTGCGGCTGGGCGATCTGGGCGAGGTGGTCGACAGCTGGACCGAGCCGCGAATCCGCGCCCGGTTCAATGGCGAGGAAGTCGTCTCCTTCTCGATGCTGCGCACCCGCGACGGCAGCGAGGTCAAGGCCGGCAAGGCGGTGCGCATCGCTGTCGAAAAGCTTGATGAAGAACGCAAGGACCTGAAGATCGAGGAAGTCACCTCGACGGTGCAGTATGTCGAGGCCAGCTATTTCGCCTCCGTCGAGGCGCTGCTGCTCGGCGCCTTGCTGGCGGTCGCGGTGGTCTTCCTGTTCCTGCGCGACTGGCGGGCGACGCTGATCACCGCTGTCGCCATGCCGCTCAGCCTGATCCCCACATTCGCCATCCTCGCGCCCCTGGACCAGAGCTTCAACGTCGTCACCCTGCTGGCCCTCAGCCTGACCATCGGCATTCTTGTCGACGACGCCATCGTCGAGATCGAGAATATCGTCCGCCATATGCAGCAGTACGGGCTGAAACCGTATCAGGCGGCGATGGAGGCGGCCGACGAGATCGGACTGGCCGTGGTCGCCACCACCGCCACCATCGTCGCCGTGTTCGCCCCGGTTGGCTTCATGCCGGGCGTCGTCGGGCAGTTCTTCAAGAGCTTCGCCCTCGCCGCCTGCGTCTCGGTGCTGTTCTCCCTTGTCGTCGCCCGGATGCTGACGCCTCTGATGAGCGCCTATCTGCTCAAGTCGGGGAAGGCGAACAACGAGCACAAGGACCCCTTCTGGATGGCGCCCTATCTGCGCGCCCTGGACTGGGGCATGCGCCACCGGGTCCTGTCCTTCATCATGGGCACGGTGTTCCTGTTCGCCTCCGGTTTCGTCGCCAGCAAGGTGCCGGCCGAGTTCATTCCGGCGGGAGACCAGGGCTACAGCGCCATGTCGGTCGAGCTGCCGCCGGGCGCCACCCTTGAAGACACCGACGCGGTGGTCCAGCGGATGACCGCGGTCCTGCTCAAGCGTCCCGAGGTGAAGAGCGTCTACGGCGGCGTCGGCGCCGGTCTGGCGGCCACCGGCCCCGGCGGTTCCGGCTCGGCCCTCAGCGATGTCCGCCGCGCCTCCATCACCGCCAACCTGGTCGACAAGTCCGAGCGCAAGCTGAGCCAGCAGGAATTCGAGAAGGACATCGCCAGGTCCCTCTCCGACATTCCCGGGGCGCGGATCCGCTTTGGCGTCGACGGCTCGGCGCCGCTGTACAACGTCACCCTGACCAGTGATGACGGCCCGGCCCTGTTGCGCGCCGCCCGTCAGGTGGAGACCGAGATGCGCGGCCTCAACGGCCTGACCAATGTGGTCAACACCGCCGACATCGCCCGCCCGGAAATCCTCGTCACGCCCAAGGCCGACATCGCCGCGCGGATGGGCGTTTCAGCCAATGACATCAGCCAGACGGTCCGGGTCGCCACCCTTGGCGACATCGATCAGCTGTTGCCCAAGTTCAATGTCGGCGATCGCCAGATCCCGATCCGCATTCGCCTGACCGAGGACGCCCGCGAGGACATGTCGGTGCTGGAGAACCTGCGGGTGCCGACCGCCTCGGGCGCCGCCGTGCCGCTGTCGTCGGTGGCCGACCTGACCTTCGGCGCCGGCCCCAGCCAGATCAACCGCCTCGACCGCAGCCGTAACGCCACCATCAACGCCGAACTCAACGGCGTGGCCCTGGGCGACGCCGACAAGGCGGTGAAGAACCTGCCGAGCCTGAAGAACCTGCCGCCCGGCGTCTCGATCCAGCCCTCCGGCGACGTCGAGGCCTTCGCCGAGCTGGGCGTTGGTTTCGCCACCGCCTTCATCACCGGCGTGGCCCTGATGTACGCGGTGCTGGTCCTTCTGTTCAAAAGCTTCATCCACCCGATCACCATCCAGATGGCTCTGCCGCTGGCCCTGGGCGGGGCGTTTGGTCTGCTGCTGCTGACCGGCACCAACCTCTCCATGCCGGCCCTGATCGGTCTGTTGATGCTGATGGGCATCGCCGCCAAGAACTCCATCCTGCTGGTCGAATACGGGATCGAGGCCCGCAACGGCGGCATGACCCGCTATGAGGCGATGATGGACGCCGCCCACAAGCGGGCCCGGCCGATCATCATGACCACCGTGGCCATGGGCGCCGGCATGCTGCCGGTGGCCATGGGCTGGGGCGAGGACGTCGAGTTCCGTCAGCCGATGGCCATCGCCGTGATCGGCGGCCTGATCACCTCGACCCTGCTCAGCCTGCTGTTCGTGCCGGTGATGTTCACCATCGTCGAGGACGGGTTCGGCTTCCTGCGCTGGATCCTCAAGGGCGGCAGTCCGCCCTGGCGGGAGTACAAGATGACCCTTCGCGGCGCGCCGTCCAACCGGGCGGCTGACGCCCCGCAAGACACCGCCCCCGGAGCGCCCCTCGTCGAATAATCGTGGACGCGCGCGGCGAGGTTGAACCAAGGCCAGGATGCTGCGTTTGAGCCTCGACAGGGGCTCATCATGACCATCCGCAAAACGACCGCCGCCGCCGCATGACGCTTCAGCAGGCGTTGGCCTTTGGTCTTGTCGGTCTGACCGTCGTCGCCTTCATCTGGGGGCGGTGGCGGTATGACCTCGTCGCCGTCGTCGCCCTGGGCGCGGGCATCGCCATCGGCGTGGTGCCGATCAAGTCGGCCTTCGATGGCTTCGCCAACGACATCGTCATCATCATCGGCAGCGCCCTTGTGCTGAGCGCGGCCGTCGCCCGGTCCGGGCTGGTCGACACCCTGATGGCCCCGCTGATCCCCAGGCTGAAGAGCGAGGTCAGTCAGGTTCCCGTCTACGCCACAGTCACCGCCCTGCTGTCGATGCTCAGCAAGAACGTCGGCGCCCTGGCCTTGATGATGCCCTCGGCCCTGCAGATCACCCGCCGCACCGGCGTGCCGGCCTCGCGGGTGCTGATGCCGATGAGTTTCGCCTCCCTGGTCGGCGGGCTGGCGGTGCTGGTCGGCACCTCGCCCAATATCATTGTCGCCGAGGTTCGCGGTCAGGCCACCGGCACGCCGTTCAGCATGTTCGACTACATGCCCGTCGGCGGACTGCTGACGATCATCGCCATCGTCTATGTGACCTTCGCCTACCGCCTGTTGCCCAAGGACCGGGCCGCCGCCATCGACGTCGACGCCGCCCTCGCCGCCAACGCCTATCTGACCGAGGTCGAGGCGCCCGAAGGCTGGACCTTCCGCAGCGACCGGGTCGCCGACATCCATGCCTTCGGGGACGGCACGACCCGGGTTATCTCGATCCAGCGGGGACGCAAGCGCATCGCCGCGCCCCATGCCAATCGCAAGATCATGGCAGGCGACATCCTGCTGCTTGAAGGCGAAGAGCAGGAACTCAATGAGCTGATTGTCCGGGCCGGACTGAAGCTCAGCCTTGCCGATCGTCCCGTCGCCCTCAGCGAGCCGACGGACGAGGTGCGGGTGCTGGAGGTGGTGATCCGCCCGGAGAGCGATCTGGTCGGCCAGAGCGCCCGCGGCATGGCCCTCCACGAAAGCTATGGCGTCAACCTGCTGGGCGTCAGCCGAGCCGGCTCGCGCCTGAAGGGCCGGCTGTCGGCCATCAAGCTGAAGGCCGGCGACATGCTGGTGCTGCAGGGGGGCGAGCGCACCCTGCCCGGCGCCTTGCAGGCCCTGGGGCTGCTGCCGCTGGCCGAGCGGGAAGTGCGTCTGGGCGGTATCCGACACGCCGTGGCCCCGGCGGTGATCCTGATCGGGGCCATGGCCCTGGTGGCGTCCGGCATCGCCCCGGTGGCCGGGGCCTTCTTCGGCGCTGCGGTGCTGGTGGTGGCGGTCGGGGCGCTGAAGATGCGCGAGGCCTATGCGGCTCTCGACGCGCCCCTGCTGATCCTCGTCGCCTGCCTGATCCCGGTCAGCGGCGCCATCCAGACCACCGGCGGCTCGGACCTGATCGCCCAGGCCCTCTCCGGCGCCTTCCACGGCATGCCGCCGCTGCTGACCCTGACGGCGATGATGCTGGTGGCGATGGTCGCCACGCCCTTCCTCAACAACGCCGCCACGGTGCTGATCGTCGCCCCCATCGGCATGGGCCTGGCCAAGCAGCTTGGCCTTAGCGCCGACCCGTTCCTGATGGCCGTGGCGGTGGGGGCGGGGTGCGACTTCCTCACCCCCGTCGGCCACCAGTGCAACACCCTGGTCATGGGCCCCGGCGGCTACCGCTTCGGCGACTACGCCCGGCTTGGCGCGCCCCTGTCGTTGATCATCCTGCTGGTGGCGCCGCTGTTGATCTCGATCTTCTGGCCGTTCGCGGAGTAGGGCGGCGCGCTCAACCGAAAGACGTTCGAATGCTAACGCTTCGCTAACCGCCAGGCCCCATTTTGGGGACAGGGCAAAACGCCCCTCCATCTGCGGGTGGATTCCAGAACGGGCTGCCCTGATGCTCAGCATCAATACCAACTACGGCGCGATGATCGCGCTCCAGAGCCTGAACGCGGTCAATACCGAGCTGTTCGAGGTTCAACGCCGGATCAGCACCGGCTTCAAGGTCTCGTCAGTCCGGGACAACCCCGCCGTCTGGGCCATGGCCCAG
>Ga0075012_10003728_pt1 | contig 14358 bp, 5 predicted proteins | sample All_14_2_FD_71474 | JGI IMG/M metagenome (GOLD analysis project Ga0075012, IMG submission 71474) | Freshwater microbial communities in response to fracking from Pennsylvania, USA - Allegheny Zone_MetaG_DW_15 | ecosystem: Environmental > Aquatic > Deep subsurface > Groundwater > Drilled... | reverse complement strand
GTGACGGCGCTGGACCGCCGCCACCTCTCCCGGCTGCTTGGCGAGCTGAAACTTTCAGCGTCGGGCGCTACCGAAGGCGGCATCGAGCCCGGAAAATTCAGGGACGCTAAATATCTGGTGCTGGGCACCCTGGAGCCTTCTCCGGGTAACCGGCTGGTCGTCAGCGCGCGGCTGATAGAGACGCAGAGCGGCCGCGTCGCCGCCGCGGCGCGCACGGTGCTGCCGCTGGACGAGGAGACGCGCCGGCTATGCGAGACCCCGGCCCCGGCCGCGGCCGAGGCTGAAGCGTTCTTCGAGACTGCCTCGGGGGCCCCGCTGGAGCTGGGACGGCCCGGCCCCGGAGGCTGCCGCTGGGCCAGGGCTACGGCGCGAGTCGGGGGCGGGGAAGGGCACCTGCGCGAGGCCGCCCGGGCGCTGGCCGCGCGGCTGGCGGCGGCCGCGGCGGCAGGCCGCGCTCCGGGCAAGGGAGACGAGGCGGCGCCGGCGGCCGACCGCCTGCAGGCGGCGCTGGACGCTTCAGCCGGGGTGGCCATAGCCCAGGAAAAATTTTCAGAAGAGCTGCGAGGCGACGGCTACGCCGTTACGGCCGAGGTTTGCGGCAGGCCGGCCGCCGGGGCCGGAGGGCCCGGCGTGGAACTGCTGCTGGGCGCGCGGCGCCTGGCCCCGGGCCAGGCCACCCGGGCCGCCCTTACAGTATCCTCCGCGGCGCTGGTCTATCTCTACAGCGTAGACCTGGCCGGGCGCGCCGCCAGGCTGTTCCCGCCGGAGGGAAAGACCTTCGAGGCCGCGCCGGGCAAGCCGGTCCTTTTCCCCGGAGAGAGCGCGGCGCCGGGAGCGGAACTGAAGGCCGAACTGCCGCCAGGGGCGGCCGGGGCGCTGGAAACCTTGCGGGCCTTCGCCGTGGCCCCGGGCAGCGGCGACCCGCTGGCCGGCGCGGGCACGTATTCCGGCCTTATCTCCAGCCTGGAGGCTTCGGGGCGGCAGTGGAGCGAAGCCGCCGCGGTCTTCGAGGTTAACCGCGCTTTCCGAGGGCCCCGCTGAAGCGGAGCGGCGCCACGGCAACGGGCCGGCATCCTCCCCTGCGGCGGCGGCGTGACCCGGGGGGGCTACTTATATTATAATTACCGAATGTCCGGCGCCGCTGATATTTGCAAGCCTTCGATAATGAGCACAGAACTCAAAGAACTGGCCGCGGTCATGCGCGGCGCGCACGGCCTGGACGTCTCCCTTTACGACCAGGACTTCCTGCTCAGGTCGGCGCTCAAGCGCCTGGAGGCCTGCGGGCTCTCCTCCCTGCCGGATTACGCCGCAGCCCTGAGGGAGAACAGGGCGGAGGCAGACAACCTGTATAATTCCCTGAACATTTCCTACAGCGAATTCTTCCGTGACCCCCTGGCTTTCTCCCTGCTGGAACAGGCGCTGCTGCCCGGGCTGCTCCGGCTGGCCGAAGACAGGGAGATCAGGGTCTGGTCGGCCGGCTGCGCCGGCGGTCAGGAGGCCTATTCCGTGGCCATGCTGCTGGCGAACCTTTGCGCCGGCAGGGCGCGTCCCCCGAAGGTCAGGATCTTCGCCACCGATATCTCCGGGCGAGCCCTCGCGTCAGCCGCAGCGGGCGTTTACGCCGCGGATGCCCTCAGGAATGTCCGCCTGGAATACCTGGAGCGGTATTTCAGGGCGGAAGGGGACGCCTACGCGCTAAGCGACGAGATAAAGGCCATGGTGCATTTTTCCCGTCACGACCTGCTCGACGAGCGCGCGGCCTGCCCGCCGCCGGCTATCTATGGCGGCTTCGACCTGGTGCTGTGCGGCAACCTGCTGATCTATTACGGCCCGGAGGCGCGCGGCCGTATGCTCGCCGGGCTTAGGACCAGCCTTGAGCCGGGCGGCTGGCTGGTGACGGGAGAGGCTGAAAGGGAGCTGGTCGCAGCCTTTGGCGGGTTCAGTGCGGTATTCACTCCGGCCGCTATATTTAAAAAAACCGGGAGCGACGGCCGATGAGGATTAAAGACATCTCCATTGGCCGCCAGCTCTTCCTATGGCTGGCGCTGGTGTTCGTTTCGGTGCTGGGGCTGGGCTTCACGGCCTGGCATCAGGCCGACCTGCTTTGGCGGAACACGGCCAATATGTACGAGCACCCGCTGAAGGTGCGCAGGGCGGTCGGGGAGCTGGAGAGCGCCCTTTACAGGATGCACCTCGCCATGAAAGAGTTGACCCAGGCCGATACTGAAAAGCAGCGCCTGGCCGCGGCCGCTGCGATCGCGGCCGAGGAGTCTCACGCCGGGAAGCAGCTGCGGGTGCTTGAAGAGCGCTACCTGGGGCCCGCGGGCGATATAGCCCATGTTCGGGCCGAGTATGAGCGGTGGGCCGCTGTCCGCGCCGAAACCCTGCGCCTGCTGCGCGCCGGCCGGGTGGCCGAAGCCAGGTTCCGCACCACGCCGCACGGGCCCGGCGGCGCCCAGCGCGACAGGCTGATGGCCGAGATCAGGGACGTCGCCGAATTCTCGAGGAATAAAGCCGACGAATTTTACCTGCAGGCCCGCGCGGAACGGGAGAAACTCCTCCGCGTCCTGCTGCTCACGCTGGCCCTCCTCGTGCTGATGCTGGCCGCGGGCGCCTATTTACTGGTGCGCAATATCCGCGAGCCGCTCGCTGAACTTACAGACGCCATGCAGGGCTACGGCCAGGGCGACCTGGGCCGGCGCAGCGGCTATGAATCCAGCAACGAGTTCGGCGAGGTGTCCGGGTTCTTTAACCTGCTCGCCGACAAGCTGCAGCGTGAAACCCTCGCCGTGCGTGCCGCGTCCCAGAAACTCTCCGCCCAGAACGCGGAGCTGGAGGCGCAGAAGAACGAGCTGGAGGCGCAGAACGACGAGATAGTGGAGCAGAATATGGAGCTGGAGTTGCAGAAGAGACAGCTGGGCGAAGCCAGCCGCCTCAAGAGCGTCTTCCTCTCCAATATGAGCCACGAGCTGCGCACGCCGCTCAATTCGGTGATAGCCCTGGCCGGGGTTCTGGTGCGCCGGCTTAAGGACAAGGCGCCCGAAGAGGAATACGGCTACCTGGGCGTCATCGAGCGCAACGGGCGGCACCTGCTGGCGCTGATCAACGATATCCTGGACCTGTCTCGCATAGAGGCCGGGCGCGAGGAGGTGGCGGCGACCGCCTTCTCCCTTCGGGAGCTGGCCGCCGAGGTGACGGCTACCCTGGCGCCGCTGGCCGCGGAGAAGGGCATAGCCCTGGTCAACTCGGTGACGGAGGGCCTGCCGCCGCTGAAAAGCGATCTGGACAAGTGCAGGCATATCCTGCAGAACCTGGCCGGCAACGCCGTGAAGTTCACCGCGGCCGGCCGCGTGGAGCTCTCGGCGGACCTGGAAGGCGGGGGGGTGGCTGTTAAGGTTTCCGATACCGGCATAGGCATAGCCCGGGATAAACTGGATTTGATCTTCGAGGAGTTCCGGCAGGCGGACGAAAGCACCACGCGCGCCTACGGCGGCACCGGGCTGGGGCTCGCTATAGCTAAAAGGTACGCCACCCTGCTGCGCGGCAGCATAGCCGTAGAGAGCGAGCCCGGCAAGGGCTCAGTGTTCACGCTGCGCCTGCCGCTGGCTATAGAGGCCGGTGCGCCGGCGCTTTCCCTCCCTACGCTCCCGGCCCGCCACAAGGTGGCCGCGCCAGAGGCCGGCCGCGGCCGCCGGATCCTGGTGGTGGAGGACAGCGAGCCCGCCCTGGTGCAGCTCCGGGACATCCTGCGGGGACAGGGCTACGAGGTGGCCGAGGCCCGCAACGGGCGCGAGGCGCTGGAGCGCATAGCAGCCGCCCCGCCCGACGCCATGATCCTGGACCTCATGATGCCGGAGGTGGATGGTTTCGCGGTGCTGCGCTCGATACGGGAAAACGACGCGACCTCAAGGCTGCCGGTGCTGATACTGACCGCCAAGCATGTCACCCGGGAGGAACTGAGCTTCCTCAAAAGCAACAATGTGCGCCAGCTCATACAGAAAGGCGACGTGAACAGGCATGACCTGCTGGCCGCGGTAGAGGCCATGCTGCGGCCCGCCCCGCAGGCCGCAACGCCGGCTGCGGCGCGGCCCACGCGCAAAAAGGGCGCCCGCCCGATAGTGCTGGTGGTGGAGGATAACCCGGACAACATGCTCACCGTCAGGGCGCTGCTCAAGGATACCTGCGTCATAGTGGAAGCCCCGGACGGCGAGGCGGCGCTGGAGGCGGCGCGCCGGCATAAGCCGGACCTGGTGCTGATGGACCTGTCGCTGCCCCGGCTCGACGGGATCTCGGCTTTCAGGGCACTGCGGCGCGAGGAGACCCTGCGCCATATCCCGGTGGTGGCCATGACGGCCCGCGCCATGAAAGGGGACCAGGAGGAGATACTCTCGCACGGTTTCGACGCCTATCTTTCCAAACCGCTGGATTCTGAACTGCTCGGCAGGACGATAGACGGCATGCTCTATGGCGCAGAATAGCCTGAAAATACTCGTAGTGGACGACAAGGCCGACAACCTGGCCGTGGCCAGGGCCGTGGCCGCCGACGCTTTTCCCGGCTGCGAGGTTTTTACCGCCCAGGACGGGGAAGCCGGCCTGGCGCTGGCCCGCGCGCATGTCCCTGACGTGGTGCTGCTCGACGTCAGGATGCCCGGCCTGGACGGCTACGAGACCTGCCGCAGGCTTAAAGCCGAGCCTGGGCTAGCGGATATCCCCGTGGTGTTCCTGACCGCCATAAAGATAAACAACGAGGCGCGCGTTAAGGCCAGCGAGGCCGGCGCGGAAACTTTTATTTCCAAGCCTTTCGAGGAGGCTGAGTTCACGGCCCAGGTGCGCCTGATGGCCAAGGTGAAAGAGGGCAACCTGGCCCGGCGCCGGGAGCGGGAGCGCCTGGGCGCCCTGGTGGAGGAGCGCACCCGGGAGCTCATAGACGAGGCCGACGGGCGGCAGCGCAGCGAGGAGGCTCTGAAAGAGACCGAGGGCCGCTACAGCGCGCTTTTCGAGCGGATGACCGAGGGCTTCGCCCTGCACGAGATCGTCTGTGATAAGTACGGCAAGCCGGAAGATTACCGGTTTCTGGAAGTGAATCCCGCCTTCGAGGCCCTTACGGGGCTCAAGCGCGCCGACCTTATAGGGCGCACGGTGCTGCAGGTCATGCCGGCCACCGAGAAGCGCTGGATAGAGGCCTACGGCCACGTGGCGCTGACCCGGCAGACCCTGCGCATCGAAGAGTTCTCCGGGGCGCTGGGAAAATTTTATTCAGTTATAGCGTTCAGCCCCAAACAGGGCCAGTTCGCCGTTATCTTCTCCGATGTCACCGCGCGCCGCAAGGCCGACGCGGCTTTGCGGGAATCCAAAGCCCTGGTAGAGGCGGTGGTGGAGAACGTGCCGCTGATGATCTTCCTTGAAGAGGCGCAAGACCTGCGGTTCGTGCTCTTTAACCGCGCGGGCGAGGAGCTGCTGGGCTATGACCGCGAGGCGCTGCTGGGCAAGAACAACCTGGACCTTTTTCCTCCCGAACAGGCGGCCCATTTCATGGCTAAAGACCGTGAAGTCCTTGCCGGCGGGGCGGACGTCCTGGACATACCGGAAGAACCTATAGCGACGGCCAAGAAAGGTACCCGTCTCCTGCATACCCGGAAGGTCGCCATTCACGGGGCCGACGGGAAGGCGAAATACCTACTGGGCATTTCCGAGGACATTACCGAGCGCAAGGCGGCGGAGGAGAAACTGCGCGGGAGCGAGGAACAGTTCCGGTCGCTGGCCGAAAACAGCACAGACTACATCATGCGCTACGACCGGGAGGGCCGGCACACCTACGCCAACCCGGCCTGCTTGAAAGTATCGGGGCTTTCCGCCGCACAATTTATCGGCAAGACACATCACGAGCTGGGCTTCCCAGCTGAGCTCAGCGCAGAATGGGAAAAGCGCATCCGCGGCGTTTTTGAAACCGGCAAGCCGTGCGGCTGGGAATTCGAATGGGAGAGCGCCCAGGGGCCGGCCTTTCTTGACTGGCGCCTGATGCCGGAGTTCGACGGCCGGGGCCGGGTTGCCTCCGTTTTGGGAGTTTCGCGCGATATAACCCAGCGCAGGAAGATGGAATCGGAGCTGGCCGCCGAGAAAAGGCATCTGGACGCTATTGTCGAGTCTTCCCCGGTGGGCCTGCTTGTTCTAGATGAGGATATGAATATAGTCAGGGTCAACTCCGCCGCGGCGACCATAGCGGGGGCGGAGGGAAAAGACATTCTGCCCCACCGCTGCGGCGACGCCCTGGGCTGCGTTAACGTCGGCGCCGACCCGCGAGGTTGCGGCCATTCGTCCGAATGCCCCCTCTGCCCGCTGCGCAAAGGCCTGGAGGCCCTGCTGAAGGACGGGGAGCCGCTCTGCGCCAAGGAAATGAGGCTGCTCCTGATGAGGGACATGGCGCCGTGCGAGGTCTGGCTGCTGGTGGGCGCCGAACGTGTGACTATCGACGGCCGCCTGCACGCGGTTGTCTCCATAGACGACATAACGGACAAGAAGGACGCCGAGGCGGCGGAAGAGCGCAGCCGGGTCAGGTACGCCTCCATCTTCGGCCAGTCGCCGATAGCCATAGAATACTACAACGCCGACGGGGAGATGGTTGGCGCCAATGAGGCCGCCATCGACATGTTCGGCGTGGTGGATATCAGCGAGATAGCCGGGTTCAGCCTGTTCGACGACCCCAATATCACCGTGGAGGACAAGGCCCGGCTGCGCGCCGGCGGGACCGTGCATGCGGAGGCGGTTTTCGATTTTGAAAAGGTTAAAGAGCTTAAACTCTACCGGACCAAGCGCGACGGGTCGATCGTTATCGACATGCGCGTGGCCCCCATACTTGAGGGCCGTAAGGTCTCCGGCTACGTGGCGCAGGTGCAGGATATCACCGAGCGCAAGAAGGCGGAGGAGAGGAGCCGGCGCCACGGCGAGCTGCTGGCCGCCATCAACGCCTCCGGCGACCTGCGCTCGCTGACGCAGTCCGTGACCGGCATGCTGGCCAGGTGGACCGGCTGCGAGGCCGTGGGCATACGCCTTAAAGACGGGGTGGATTTCCCCTACTTCGAGACGCGGGGTTTCGAGAAAGATTTCGTGCTGGCCGAGAGCAGATTGTGCGCCAGGGACCAGGCGGGGGAGCTGATCAGGGACGGCGCCGGGAACCCGGTGCTGGAGTGCATGTGCGGCAACGTTGTGTGCGGGCGCTTCGACCCGGCGCTGCCGTTCTTCACGCCGAAGGGCAGCTTCTGGACCAACTCCACCACGGAACTGCTGGCCGGCACCGACGAGAAGGACCGGCAGTCGCGCACCCGCAACCGCTGCAACGGCGAGGGGTACGAGTCCGTGGCGCTCATCCCGCTGCGCAGCGGCGTGGAAGTGCTGGGCCTGCTGCAGGTGAATTCAAGGCAGAAGGGCCGCTTAGACAAGGGGTTGATAGACTTCCTGGAATACGCGTCCGACCAGCTGGCCATAGCCGTTTCCCACCTCAATTCCCAGGCTGCCCTGAAGGAGAGCGAGTTCAGGCTTAAGAACGCCCAAACGGCCGCCCGCGTGGGCAACTTCGAGATAAATTTAAAAAAGCGCACCGTCTGGGCCTCCGAAGAGGCCAGGCGCATCTACGGCTTCGCCCAGGGAGAAAAGCTCACGCTGGACCTGGTGCAGGCGCTGGCGCTCGAGAAATACCGCCCCGGCCTGGCCGCCGCCATGGCGCGGCTGGCCGACGGGGAAGGCTGCTACGACGAAGAGTTCGAGATAAACCAGCAGAATACCGGCAGGACGCTGTGGGTGCACTCCAAGGCGGAGCTTTCCCTGGACCAGCACGGGGATCCGCGGATGACAGGCGTGCTGCAGGATATCACCGGGCGCAAACGCGCCGAGCGCGAGATCGTAGTGAGCGCCGAGCGCTACGAACAGCTGGCGGCCCAGAGCCGCACCGGCAACTGGGAGACGGACGCCGCCGGGCGCTATACTTTCGTGAGCCGCGTCTTCGAGGAGATAAGCGGCTACTCCGCCGCCGAACTGGCCGGCAAGCTTCATTTTTACGACCTGCACCCCGAGGAGGGGCGCGGCGCGTTCCGCGCCGCGGCGCTGGAGGTCTTCGCCCGCAAGGGCGAGTTCAGGGACCTGCAGAACCCTGTGCGGCGCAAGGACGGTTCAGTGGTATGGGTCTCCACCAGCGGGATCCCGCTTCTCTCCGGAGCGGGAGAACTGCTGGGCTACCGCGGTTCGGACACCGATATCAGCGACCGCCATCGCGCCGACGAGAGGATTAAGTCCAACTTGGCGGAGAAAGAAGTGCTGCTGAAAGAGATACATCACCGGGTGAAGAACAACCTGCAGGTGGTATCGAGCCTGCTGAACCTGCAGGCGAAGACCATACAGGACGAAGCCGCACGTGCCGTGCTGAAGGACAGCCGGGCCCGCGTGCGCGCCATGGCGCTGGTGCATGAGATCCTTTACCGTTCCGAAGACTTTTCCCGGCTCAACATGCGGGAATACGCGTCCCGGCTCATCGACGGGCTAAGGGGAGCTTATTCCGGAGGGGGGAGCATCCTTTTCGAGGCTGACATCTGCGACTGCCCGCTGTCGGTGGACACGGCTGTCTCGCTGGGGCTTATCCTCAGCGAGCTGGTCAGCAACGCCCTTAAACACGCCTTTCCCGGCGGCCGCGGTGGTCTGGTTAAAATCTCCATAGCTCCTGAGAACGGCGGTTACCTGATGGCGGTGGAGGACGACGGCCCGGGCCTGCCCGCCGACTACGACCTGCGTAAGGCCGGGTCGCTTGGCATGCAGTTGGTCACCACGCTGGCCGGCCAGATTTCCGGCGTGGCCGCCGCCGGCAAAGGCAAGAAAGGCGCCCGCTTCACAGTACGGTTTTAGTCATGGGGACGCTGCTTACTTTCTTACTTGTGTGACGAATTCGGGCTAGTTAAAATATGTAATCGGGTTGCCGGGTTAAATTATTTTTTTGCTGGGGACTAACAAAACAAGTAAGAAAGTAAGCAGCGTCCCCTGGGGTTCCAATGAAAAGAAACGCTGACGAGGCGGCTGAGCGCCTGCAAAGGGTTACGGACATGGTGCCGGGGGTGGTGTATGAATACCGCCTCTACCCGGACGGCCGGTCCTGCTTTCAGTACGCCAGCTCCGGGTTGATCGACATGTTCGAGGTGTCCCCGGAAGAAGTACGGGAAGACGCCTCGCCGGCGTTCGCGCGCGTGCACCCTGACGACCTGCAGGCCACCCGCGAAACAATTCTTAAATCGGCCCGCGATAATTCTCTTTTCCATTGGGAGTTCCGCGTGACTCTCCCCCGGCAGGGCCTGCGCTGGCGCGTCTGCGACGCCAGGCCTGAGCGTCTCCCTGACGGCAGCACGCTCTGGTACGGCGTCATCATGGATAATACGGAGCGCAAACAGGCCGAGGAAAGGCTGGGGCGCATGAGCGAGCGGGTCAGCCTGGCCACGCGGGCCTCCGGCATGGGCGTCTGGGACTGGGACATAGTCGCCAACAAGATCCTCTGGGACGACAGGATGTACGCGCTCTACGGAGTGAGGCAAGGGGAGTTCGGCGGAGCTTACGAGGCCTGGCTGAACGGCGTGCACCCGGAGGACCGCCCACATTGCGAAGAAGCCATACGGAAGGCCCTGGGCGGCGAGAAGGACTACGACATAGAGTTCCGCGTGCGGCGGCCCGACGGCACGGTGCGGAATATCGCGGCCGTCGCCGACACTTTCCGCGACGCCGGCGGCCGGCCGGTGCGCATGGTGGGCGTGAATTACGATATCACGGACCGCAAGCGCGCCGAAGAAGCGCTCAGGGAGAGCGAAGAGGCCGTGCGGCGGAAGCTGCAGGCCCTGCTGGCGCCGGAAGGGGCGGAGAAGGAGTTGGAGCTGGGCGACGTCTTCGATATCCCCGCCCTGCAGGCCCTGCTGGACGATTTCAGCAGGATCACCAATATAACCATAGGGCTGTTCGATCTGAAGGGAACTCCGCTGCTGGTCTCCGGCTGGCAGGATATCTGCCTGAAATATCACCGGGCCTGCCCGGAAACTGCGAGGAACTGCGTGGAAAGCGACGTGGAACTTTCCAAGGGCGTTCCGGCCGGACAGATAAAGTCCTATCGCTGCAAGAACGGCATGCGGGACATGGTGACGCCCCTTATGATCGGCGGCAGGCACCTGGGCAACCTCTTCATGGGGCAATTCATCTACGAGGACGAGGAGGCGGACCCTGAGGCGTTCCGTGCCCAGGCGCGGCGCCACGGTTTCGACGAGGAGGCGTACCTGGCGGCATACCGCCGCGTCCCCCGTATCGGCAGGGAACGCGTGGAAACTATCATCTCTTTCTGCAGGCAGTTCGCCGAGATGGTGTCCAACCTGAGCTACGGCAAGATCAAGCTGGCCGCCGCGCTGGCGGAAAGCCGGCGGGCGCATGCGCAGATCCAGGAGGAAAAAACGCGCGCCAATAAATATCTGGAGGTGGCGGGCGTCACCCTGGTGGCGCTGCGGCCCGACCAGACCATTTCGCTGATCAACCGCAAAGGCTGCGAGATGCTGGGCTACAAGCAGGAAGAACTTGTTGGCCGCAACTGGTTCGACCTGGCCATACCCGTGGAGCAGCGGGCCGGTATGCGGGGCATGTTTGACAAAATGATCGGGGGCGCCCCGGAGCTGGCGGCGCGCTATGAGAACGACGTGGTCACGCGCGGCGGCGAGCGGCGCACCGTCAGCTGGAACAACACCCTGCTGCGCGGCCACGACGGCGCCGTGGAGGGGCTGCTGAGCTCCGGCGAGGACGTCACCGAGCGCAAGCTGGCCGAGGCGCGCCTCACCAGGCTCACAGACCAGGTGCCGGGGGTGGTGTACGAGTACCGCCTCTACCCGGACGGGCGCTCCTGTTTCCCGTATTCCAGCGTAGGCATGAACGATATCTACGAGGTAACCCCGGAGGAAGTGCGCGAGGACGCCACCCCGGTGTTCGGGCGCGTACACCCGGACGACCTTAAGCGCGTCTCGGACGCCATCTTTGAATCGGCCCGCACGCTGCAGGATTTCAACTGCGAACTGCGCATGGTCCTGCCGCGGCAGGGCCTGCGCTGGCGCGTGAGCTACGCCCGGCCCGAGCGCCTGCCGGACGGCGGCACGCTCTGGTACGGCATCATTAGGGACATTACCGAGAGCAAGCTGGCGGAGCTGGCGCTTCAGGAGAGCGCCGCCAAGCTGCGTCTGACCGTCAGCGAGGCGCCGGTGGGCGTGGTCGCCGTCGGCTTTGACAAGCGGTTCATGGAGTGCAACAAAGCTTTCTGCGATTTCCTCGGTTATACGCCGGAGGAGTTGAACGGGAAGCCCGTGGCGGAAGTTACGTTCAGGGGCGACGAGGCGCTGGGTTTTTCGGATGTGCCCGGCCTGCTGTCCGGGAAGCTGAAAAATTCCCGCGTCGAGAAACGCTACGTGCGCAAGGACGGCTCCGTGGTTTGGGGTGAGTTGAACGTAGGCGTCCTCCGCGACCAGGCCGGCCAGCCGCTGTATTTCCTGGGCATTATCCAGGATATTACTGCGCGCAGGCTGGCGGAGGCGGCGCGCTTCGAGCTGATGGACATTCTGGCCAGGAGCCTTAACGAGATCTACCTCTTCGACGCGGAAACCCTGAAGTTCGGCTACGCCAACAGCGGCGCCCTCCGGAACATCGGCTATACGCTGGACGAGCTGAAGGGGATGACGGCGGTGGATATAAAGCCGCTGATGACAGAGGCGGGGTTCAGGGCCCTGGTGGACCCGCTGCTGCGCGGCGAAAAGGAAAAGCTGGTGTTCGAGACCGAGCACCGGCGCAAGGACGGCAGCCGCTACCCGGTGGAAGTGCATCTGCAGGAGGCCTCCGGGTCTGGCCGCCGCCGCTTCCTGGCGATGATACAGGATATTACCGTTCGCAAGCGGGCCCAACTGGAACTGGAAAAACTGAACAGGGAACTGACCGTAAAGAAAGAGGAGATGGAGAACTTCCTCTACATCGCCACGCACGACCTGCGCAGCCCGCTGGTGAACATCCAGGGCTTCTCGCAGAACCAGCGGCGGTACCTTGGCGAACTGAACCAGCTGATAAAAGACGCGGCCCTTCCCGCGGCAGACAAGGCGCGGGCGCTGGAACTGGCCGGGCAGAGCATGCCCGAGGCCATGGCCTTCGTCAGCGACAGCGCGCAGAAGATGGACAGGCTGATAACCGCCCTGCTGAAAGTGGCGAGGCTGGGCCGCCTGGAGCTGCAGCCGGGCGCGGTGGAGATGAACGCCTTGATGAAGGGGGTCTGTTCCTCGCTCGAATACAGGCTGGGCGCCCTCGGAGGCGCGGTGGCCGCGGAAACGCTGCCCGCCTGCCTGGCCGACGCGGAAGTTGTGAGCCAAGTCTTCACCAACCTGATCGACAACGCGCTGAAATACCGCCACCCGGACCGGAAGCCGGAGGTTAAAGTGAGCGGCGAGGTCACCGGCGCGGGGACCGCGCTTTACACCGTAAAGGACAACGGCGCCGGCATCCGGGCGGGCGACATTGATAAAATCTGGGAGATCTTTTACCGGGCTGACGTCTCCGGGGAGAACGGGGAAGGCATAGGCCTGGCAATGGCAAAGCGCATGGTGGAGATGAGCGGCGGCCGCATACGGGTGGAGAGCCGGGAGGGGGAGGGTTCGGCCTTCTTTGTGGAACTGCCCGCGGCGGGCGATAATTAAAGGTAGGATTAGAAACTTATGGAAAACAAAGAACAGGTAACGATACTGCTGGCCGAGGACGACGACGGCCACGCTCGGCTGATACAGGACCTTTTCAAGAACGCCGGCGTATACAACCCGGTCACGCGCTTCAGGAACGGCCAGGAAGCCTGGGACTTCGTCTCCGGAGCGGCCAGGCCCTGTCTTGATAAGGACAAGCAGTACCTGATGCTGCTCGACATCCGCATGCCGGTATTGGACGGCGTGGAGGTGCTGCGGCGCCTGAAGCTGGATGAGCGCTTTAAGAATATCCCGGTCATAATGCTTACCACCACGGACGACCCCAGGGAGATAGAGCGCTGCTACGCCCTGGGTTGCAACTGCTACCTTACCAAGCCGGTGGAATTCGAGGGCTTTACGGAGGTCATCCGGAGGCTGGGCCTTTTCATCATGGTTATCAAGGTTACTCCCGCACTCGGGCGCAAGGGGGAGGCAAAATGACGCAGGGCAAAGAACCGGGCGGGTTCATCCTGATAGTGGAGGACGACCGCGGGGCCAACTCCCTGGAGGCCGCGCGCCTGGCGCCGCTGGGACTCGAAATACGCTCGGTCTATAACGCCAAAGACACTTTAGAGTCCCTGAAGTCATCCATGCCCGCTCTGATGCTGCTGGACTACACCCTGCCTGATATGAACGCTATGCAGCTTCTAGCGGAGATAAAAAAGCTGGGGCTGAGCGTGCCTCCATTCATTCTGGTCACGGGCATGGGGGATGAGCGCCTGGCCGTGGAGGCCATGAAGTCCGGCGCGGAAGACTACTTGATAAAGGATTCCCTGCTGCTGGGCAACCTGGCCGACCGGGCGAAAAAAGCGCTGGCTACCGCGGCACTGCGCGAAGAGGTGCGGCAGGCGCGCCTCTCGGCGGAGGAGGCGCGCGACAGGTACAAGCAGATCTTCGACGCCGCTAACGACGCCATCTTCATCAGCAGGCTGGCGGCGGACGGGAAGTTGTCCCGTTTTGTCGAGGTCAACGACCTGGCCTGCGCGCGGCTGGGGTATACCAGGGAGGAACTGCTCAGACTTACTCCGGCTGAGCTTACCTCCGGCGACAGCGACAGGCGCAGGGCCGCGGAAGTCCTGATCCGCGACGGCCGCGCTATTTTTTTCACCTTCCACCGGGCCAAGGACGGGAGAAATATCCCGGTAGAGGTATCCGCGCGGCTTCTTAAGTACAAGGGGGAAGCCTTCGTAATGGCGCTGGCCCGGGACATTTCCGAGCGCCTGCGCTCGGAGGAGGAACTGCGCGCTCTTAACGTCCAGCTCGACGCCATTCTTAATCACACCCACATGTGCGTAGCCTACCTGGACAGCCGGTTCAACTTCGTCCGGGTGAACGACGCCTACGCCAGGACCTGCGGCCAGCAGGCCGATTTTTTCCCGGGGAAGAACCACTTCGCTCTGTACCCTCACGCCGAGAACGAAACTATTTTCCGGAAAGTCGTGGAGACCGGAGAGCCGTTCTTTATAGCGGCCAAGCCTTTCACCTATCCCGACCAGCCGGAACGCGGCGTAACCTACTGGGACTGGAGCCTGCACCCGGTTAAGGACGCGGGGGGAAAGGTGGCGAACCTGGTCTTTACACTGGCCGAAGT
>Ga0075012_10003726_pt1 | contig 14360 bp, 11 predicted proteins | sample All_14_2_FD_71474 | JGI IMG/M metagenome (GOLD analysis project Ga0075012, IMG submission 71474) | Freshwater microbial communities in response to fracking from Pennsylvania, USA - Allegheny Zone_MetaG_DW_15 | ecosystem: Environmental > Aquatic > Deep subsurface > Groundwater > Drilled... | reverse complement strand
GTTTAAGGCTGCATGAGGTGGAGGTGGGGAGGTTTATGGAGACGGAATGGGAGGAGTTGGTGACGAGGGAGTTGGATGAGGGGAAGGTGGAGGAGATGGCAAGGGCGTATCGTACGGGATTATCAGAGATGAAATATCTAGATGGGTTGAGTAATGTGAAAAAGGCGATGGTTGAAGCAGAAATGCATGAATTTTTAAAATGGACTACTGAACTACTTTCTTCTGCTCCAATAGATGTTATCCCTAATCAGCAATTTTATGAAAATTGGGCTAGGAGGACCATGTTGGCAAGACATTCTTTCCATATTATGGAATATCAAAATAAGGCAATACTATGGAACATGAAGGAATTTGCGAGGTATTTGCGTTTAGCTAAAGTAGAGGATTTGGAGATGAATATAAACTGTCAGTTCGCACTTCTCCGTGGAGTAAATTTGAGCGGGCTTCAGTCAAGCAATTCTCACTTTTTCGGCGCCAATCTTGCTTTTGCTAATCTTACTTTTAGCAATCTCGTTTTTACAATTTTTTCAAATGCAAACCTTGCAAATGCCAATCTTAGGTTCGCAAGCTTAATGCATTCTAACTTTACAAATGCGGATATTAGCAGCGCAGACCTAAGTGGTGCCAATTTAGTGCGTGCCAATCTAATTGAAGCTAATCTTAGATATGCAATGCTTATAGACACCAATCTTAAAGATGCTAACCTTAGTCATGCCGACTTTAGGTACGCAAACTTAACCCATGCCGATATTTCTTTTGCCAGAGTTAATGATAAAAATTGGATAGCAAATCTCCATAAAATTGAAGTGAAAGGAGCAGCGGAATTAGAGAAAAGGTATCGTGTGAACCCGAAGAAGAAAAAATTTGAAGCAGGGTTAGAAAGAGAGTGGGAAGGCTACGTAATAGAGGAAAGACTATCATCAGTAGATGAAGAGGAATAGGGAAATGTTTTTAACTTTAAAGAATGAAGTGGTATGGCAAATGCAGAACTTCGACAACTGAAATGAACTACCGATGGAGAAAGACTGGAACAAATTCTTTTTTGACCTGCATGAAAGATATTACCGCTTTCTACTTTATCCAATTGCTGGAATACAGAAAGTAGCTGGAAATCCGGAATACGCAGAGGCAATGCATTTTTTGGCAGTCATGTTTACCGGAGAAATGGTGGTAGGAGATGCACCTTTAACTAAGAAAATGAGAGAGGCTTTTTTACATCTATACGGGCTTGAATGGAGAAGTGCTCCAAGAAATTTCATTTCAGTGCTTCCTGAATTACAAGAGGATTTTCAAAAAGAGCAATTCAAAAAGTCGGAAAAACAAAAGACTCGTAATACAACTCCTGCTTGGGTTTATAAGTTGGCATTTGGGTATCTTGCATTTCGACATAAGATTGGTTTTCCTGTTAAATTGAAGCCAATTAATATAAATGTTGAGTATTCTGAACCATTATCTGAAGAAACTGACCCAAGAATTATACTTAAAGAAATGGTTAGATGGTTCACCAGAAAGCGATTAAAAAGGCTAATGCAAGAAAGGTTAAATACTAAAAATGAAGATGAAGCTGATGTCTTTGATAAGAGTTTAGTTTTTCCACCCATTTCATTCAACGAAGCTGAATTCTTTCAAAAACTTTCAAATTCTATTTCTGATGAATCAGTCAGGATTCAGATGAAAGAAATAAAGAGAGCAATGGAACAAACTTCTAATAGCAAAATACATCCGGTATTTCTTTCCTACTCATCGCTTGATAAGCAATTTGCCAGAAAACTCTCCAAAGCCCTTATGAAAAAGAATGTCAAAGTTTGGTATGATGAGGACAAACTACTGCCCGGTGATGATATCCGGGAGGGCATCAGCAAGGGCATAGACCTGTACGATAAGTTCATCCTCGTCTGCTCCAAGCAGTCCCTCCAAGATAGCTGGTGGGTGGACAAGGAACTGAACCGTGTCCTGCAAAAAGAGGAGCGGCTTTTCAAGGAGAAGGGTCGGCAAATCAACACCATAATCCCCATCACCATTGACGATTATGTTTTCAAGGAATGGGACGGGGCCAAGCGTTCTGATATTCATCGCTATAATATCGGTGATTTCACGGGCTGGCAGGATGAAGCCAAGTTCGAACTAGCATTGGACAGGCTGGTCGCTGCGCTGAATACGGACCGGGGCGAGGAGGATATATTACCTTCATATTATTAAACCAAAAAAATGGCAAACAAAGGACATTTAGAAATATTAATGAGAGGAGTGTCATTTTGGAACGAAATGAGATATGAAATCGAGTATATAATGCCAGATTTTAAAGATGCACAACTTTCAAATCTGGATTTAGCCAGAGCGGATTTTGTTTATGCTGATTTTAGTTATGCAGAATTGAAAAATACTAATTTAACTAAATGCGATCTTACGAATTCAAAACTCAAAAATGCTAATCTAGAAGGTGCGCTACTCACAGATGCATATCTCAATGAATCAGATTTAGGAGGTGCTAATCTTTCCAAAACTATATTATTTAGAGCTTTCGCAAGCAGGGCTAAATTTTCTAACGCATTATTTAATAACAGCTACTGTGCTAAGACTGATTTTTCAGGTGCGGATTTAAGCGGTGTTGATTTTACAAATTCAGACTTATCGAATTCTGATTTGAGTTCGGCTAATCTTACTAACTGTGATTTTACAAAGGCTAAACTAACTGGTGCAAATTTAAGCAGAGCAAATTTGACGAATGCAAAACTTGTAGAAACAAATATTGAGCAAGTAGTTTTTATAGAGACTGTATTTTCAGATGCAATCATGGACAACTGCCTGTTGAATAATACTGTATTTGGTGCTACAAATTTAGGTTCAGTCAGAAACATTGAATCTTCAATTTTCGGTGGTGTATGCATCTTAGATTTTCAAACTATACAAGCATCAAGGTCACTTCCCAAAAGGTTTCTAAGGCAATTGTATTTGCCTGAAAACTATATTGAGTACTTACCAGATTTTTATGAGGAACGGCCAATAAAATTTCATCCAGTTTTTTTATCATATTCATGGGTAGACAAGCCATTTGCCTCTAAACTCCATAAATCGTTAATCTCGAGAGGTGTCCACGTCTGGTACGATGAGCGCAAGCTACTGCCCGGCGATAACCTCATAGATGGCGTCAGCAAGGGCATAGACCTGTACGATAAGTTCATTCTCGTCTGCTCCAGGCAGTCCCTCCAAGAATCGTGGTGGGTGGACAAGGAACTGAACCGTGCCTTGGATAAGGAAATACGGCTTTTCAAGGAGAGGGGTCGGCAAATCAACACCATCATTCCCATCACTATTGACGACTATGTTTTCAAGGAATGGGATGGGGCCAAGCGTTCTGATATTCATCGCTATAATATCGGTGATTTCACTGGCTGGCAGGATGATGCCAAGTTTGAACTTGCATTGGACAAGCTGGTCGCTGCGCTGAATGCGGACCGGGGGGAGGAAACGATTCCCTCGTACCTGTAACCAAACATCGGGGAGGTTTCGAACCTCCCATTTAATGCCTAACTTTTGGGAAGTTTAGAACCCTTTCCAATGTTAGGCATTAACTATCAAAAAAAGAGAAAATGGCAGAAGTAATAGTTTCCATAGAAAATGAAATTGAGCTGTCTCGTGTAACGACCTTGCTTGATGAAAACCTTATCCCTTACAGGGTAAGCAAAATGGCGGACTCTTCATTCCCATCCTTAAGCATAATTGGCAGATTCGAGATAACCATCTCAGAAAAAGACTACAATGATTTCTTAAGGCTGGTTGAAAAGGTTTATCCTATCCGGCGTGTACTGGAGGAACCCAAAAAGACCAAACCAAACAGATTCAAGGTAGGACTTATATTGTATGCGTTTGTAATGACGGTTTTATTTGTCAAATATTATCATATTGAGGAGCGGAATAATACTCAGAAAAATTTTGAGTATCAATGGAACTACGACAATACAGTGTTGACCGTGTCTCACAAAAAAACCGGAGATATTTCTGATGTTTATTACGATATGAATTACGATTTCAATTATGAAAAAGTGATTTCATACAAAAATGGTATTAAAACCGTCATGTTTTTGGACAATGACGAAGATGGCCAAATTGAACAACAGATATTTTATGATAAAACAGGGGAAATTATAGGAAAATATAACGATGACGATAGGGACGGCTACTTTGACAATGGCTTGATAATACTTGACAATGGGGATAGTTTAAAGTTTATTGACCAAAACAAAAATGGGGTGTATGAGCAGAAGTTTTAGTTGTTGGAAAATTTATCGCAGGCCAAACAATGCTTTGTCATCTGTAGTTTCGAGGACTTGTATCCAAACGTCGGCGAGGTTTTGAACCTCGCCGACGTTGCGGACGGGGCTACCAAGTTCGAAAAGGCATTGGATGCGCTGAATGCGGTCAGGGGGAAGAACCCAAATCCTACCCATTTTATTGGGAACCATTCAAAAGTCAAGTATTTTTGTAAAAAAGAAACGATGAGAACTACATACTTTTTCTTGTTGGCCATGTCTTTCTGCTGGAGTAGCATCTATGCACAAGCCCCAAAACTTTACCTATTGAAGGATTTTGGAGGTAGCCCGTTAAGTTCCAACACTGAGCTTTACCATTTTGCGAAGTTGAATGGCAAATACTATTTCTCTTGTTTTGAACATTGCATCGGGCTTCAGACGACGGATGGCACCACCAATGGCACGCATCCGGTGAATAACTTGATTTCGTTATTGTACGACCGTGACAGCTCTTTCCCCATCATTGGCGACAAACTGTTTTTTCTCGGCGACCGCAATCCCGACTCGCCAGATTTGTGGGTCTTGGATGGTGCGACGGAGGAGTCCACGTTTTTAACCCATATTGAAGGTTTGGACGATCCAGACCCGACGGCTGCCAAGGATTTGCTGTATTATAAAATGGCAACGGACAGCAGCCTTGCTATTTGCGTTTCGGATGGGACGCCTGCGGGCACTCAAGTTTTGAAGCGATTCGTGCGGGTTAGCCAATCGTCGGACACAGGCTTGAGAATCCTAGCGACTTTGGAAAACCGTTTATATTTTGCCAATTACAAGGCATACGCCGACGCCGAGCTTTGGACGACCGATGGTACCGTAAATGGCACGGTGATGCTAAAGGAGTTCAACACGGGTTCCGGCGTTGCACTGTCAGGATTTGGGGAGCTGAACGGTAGGTATTATTTTTCCTATGCTGACGGTTCGGGCGTCTATGGAGTTGACCTTTATATGACCGACAATACCGCTGGAGGCACATTCAAACTGGCGGATATTAGCGGAAAATTTGCCTATCCGTGGTATATTAAATTTAATAACCAACTGGTGTACACCCGGTATTTTCCGGACGAACACACGGAATTGTACAGAACAGATGGTACAGTGGCCGGGAACAAAAGCATCCAGTCAAGCTCTGGCTTGTCGGCACAGGATTTCTCTGAAATGAACGGTTGGCTGTACTTCCTAGGGGACTCCCGGCTTAGGCGCTTGGACAGTACTTTACAAAACGTGGACTTGGTGGACGACCTGCCCTATCAGGTGGAATCAACGGGGTCGCCTTTATTCACTTTCAAGAATCATATTTATTTTCTTGCCACCGACAACACGACCAATGAGCGTGGGTTATGGTACTCCAGCGGCGAACCGGGCAGCACCAAAGCCTTCAAGTCCCCTGGCCAAACTGACTACTATCGGGATGCCTTCCAACTGTTCCCATTCAAGGACAATTTTTATTTTTGGGCCGACCGATATGCTAATGGCAGTTGGGGTGGAAAAGCTTTATACAGAACGGACGGCACGCCTGCGAATACCCAAATCATTGGCCCACCGTTGTACTTGCATGGGAGCAGCAAGTTTGTGCCAGCAGGCAATTCCTTTTACGTGACGGCAGTGGATAATTTTATTCCACCCAATAATGAATACGCCTACCTGTGGTTGCTGGATAGCACCTCAAATGCCGCCTATCGCATTGTTCCGGACAGCGTAGCTTTTGAATTCATCGGCAATTCTTCCCCGTTGTTGCCTTTGGACGATGGCTTGTTGATACACAACCGATTCGAAGATGCCATTGGAAGGGAACTATACGTGATCCACAACAATGGCACGGACAATACGGGTTACCTTCCGGGCACGGATTTGCCTGATATCCGCATTTACCCAAACCCCTCTACCGGGCTTGTGAATTTTGATTTGGGAACGGAAGGCCAAGTCAGGTCCATCGTTTTACACTACATAACGGGGGAGTTTATCAGCATGGATAGATTCGATGCTACGCAAACGAATTTTGATATTGAATTTCCAGTGCAAGGAGTCTATGTCGTTACGATACTATTCAAAAATGGCAATGTGGTCAATAGAAGAATTGTCATTGTATAGGATTGGCTATCCAATTACCTTTTTTCAAAAGCTGTTCATTCGAAAAGATGTAGCATTATCCTTTTTTTGAATTTTCACACTATCAAAAATCTTAGCAATGAGGATTAACACAACGCTGAATCTATTCGCAATGCTTTGCCTTCCTGTATGGATGCTTAGCCAAACACCCGGCCAGCCGGACCTTGGCTTTGGGCAAATGGGGGAAGTTGCCATTCCCGTGCCCGGTGTCTTTGGGTACAGCGGCGGCACGCTTTTACTGCCCGATGGCAAAATGGTCGTTGCTTGGCAGTCAACGCCCGATGTGGAAACGACGCTTGGGCTGACCAGGCTCCTGCCGGATGGCAGCCTTGATGATTCGTTTGGCAACCAAGGGACGGTCATCACAGACTTGGACATAGGCGAAGAAGGAACGTTTTATGAAATGGCCCTGACGGTTGACCACAAAATCATTGGCGTGGGGAGCATCCTTACGGATACGGATTACAAGGCTTTCGTTGTTCGGTTCAATGACAACGGCGAGTTGGATGCTTCTTTTGGCGATAATGGTTTGGTGCTCATTGACCAAGGCGATTTAGATGACGAGTTTAGCGCCGTGCATATCCTGCCCAATGGCAAAATCCTGGCCGGGGGCTTGACCTTCGATAGTTCCAACCCTGGTTTTTACGACCTGCTGTTGGTTCAATTGGAGCCGGACGGTAAATTGGACGCCAGTTTTGGAAATAACGGCATTGTGATCAGCGATTATCTGGTGGGATTGGAGGGTATCATTTCCATTGACGTGCAGTCTGACGGGAAAATCATTGCCGTAGGCGGCAATTCCGACTTCGCAACAGGGGATTATAATATGGAATTGGTTCGCTACAATCCAGATGGTTCGCTTGACCAAAGTTTCGCTACAAATGGGTTTTTGGAATACGGTACCGCCACCGAAATAGAGGTGGCTTATGATGTGGCCGTGGTAGCGGGGGATAAGATTGTGTTCTGTGGTTTCAACTTGACGTTTGGCTCTTCTACGGGCCAAATGACCTTGTTCCGCTTGAATTCCGATGGCAGTTTTGATGACAGTTTCGGCACTGGTGGAAAGGTCTTCAAAGAGGTTGGCAATGTAGAGATTGGCCGACAACTAGCAGTCCAAAACGATGGCAAAATCTTGGTTTCGGGCGAGGCCGTGAGCAATCTAATGACCGGGGAAGGGTTTCTGTGGGTTTGTCGCTTCAATGCCGATGGGACGAGCGATGAAACTTTTGGGGATGCGGCTGGCATTGCCCAAACGCCTAATTACCCAGATGGCACCGAGGGGATTGGCCTTTTCCTACAGCCCGACGGGAAAATAGTGGCAACGGGTTTCGGCTCAGAAAAGTCCGTGGTTTGGCGGTTTTTGAATGACAATCCGTCAGGCTCCATTGAGACGGGAATGCCCAATTTGAATTTCACCGTTTCGCCCAACCCCTCGTATGGTTTTCTTCAAGTAGCCTGGCAATTGGACAATATGGCGACGGTATCCTGCGAATTGGTAGATGGGCAAGGTCGGGTCATCGAAAGCCTTGTGAACAAGGCAGATTTCCCAGCGGGAGCGCATCGGTTGGAATTTCAATTAAAGGAACAGATGGCATCCAACCTCGTCTTCTTAAGGTTGAATATAGCTGGCAATATCACCACAAGGCCTATTGTGCTGTTGAAGTAAATATGGTTTTATAGCTTATAGCCAAACGTTGGGCAGGATTCGAACCTGTCCATCACCAACAGTATAGTGTTCTTAAATGCAGACCTCGGAGAGGTCAACATGAAGCCCTCATTCTGTGGGTAATGGATAGGGTTTCGAACCTCGCCGACGATTCGCATTTTTTTTGTGTAAACCCAGACAATTGTACTTGCGAAAAATTGCTGAATTTCATTCGAGATATTACCTTTGGAATGTTCAAATTAGCCGCAACGGAAATTGGGCACCGCTTTCTTTCTGAGGGACTAATTGATTAATGATTTTATTCACCTTTCTAAAATCTTACTTCATGGGAGCATTTAAAAAAATCATGGTTTTTGGATTCTTGACGCTTTTGATATCAAGCTTGAACGCACAGAGCACTGACCGTTTTGTCAGGATTATAGGCAATGCCGAACGTATATTCAAGTATGAAAATTCGGTCATCAACGTGGTCATCACGGAAGTTGCCCCCAATGATTACAGGCAGACACGTTATAAGACCATTGAGCAGGTACAGGCGGAATATGTGGCAGAGTTGGCAAAAATCGGAGTTCCAGCCAGTAGCCTTGTGGAAGAGTCGAACCTAGAACTTAACCAGTACCAGAAAGTGAGGTCGCAAAAGTATAAGCTGACCCTGCCAAAGGATTTCCCCTTAGGCAAACTTACAGATATCTTTGTCGAAGGTGTCAATGTAAAGGATGTGAAATACACTTATGCCAATGTTAGTAGCAATCTTGAAGAAGAATTGGCAGCAGAAGCGCTTAAGGATGCCAGAAGAAAGGCTGAACGACTGGCAAAGGAGGTAGGCAAAAAACTTGGCAAGGTGCTGAACATTGAGGACAAATCGAACGGATGTTGCCAAGAAATCAAGGAAACCGCTTCACCTACTACCAAGCTGGTTTATAAGGTAAACATCACCTTTGAACTAATAGATTAAGCCATGAAAAGCATCCTTTTATTTTCATTTTGCTGTCTATCGGCCATTCTTTCGGCGCAAGACTTGGTTACACCAAATACCATTACCATACTTGGGAAATACACCAAAGTGGTGGATGCGATTGGTTATGGCCTGAACATTGAGTTTGACGAAAACTCCAGCAAATGTGACCCAGTAAAGGGTTATCTGACCTTGGAAACGAAAATCATCGAATTCGAGGAAGCCGCCAAGAAGAAGGGTATCAGCTTGGCGCAAATGAAATCTGTCGTAACACCGAACAATACCACTGCCTTTGAACGGAAAAAGCGGTTTGAAATCGTGCAGCCCACCAGGGAATTGATGGATGCGGTCATAGCTATTTGTTCGGAACAGGAGGTAAAAATAGTGGATGACTACTATGTGCTGCCACCGTATGATTTAGCGGCAGAAGACGAAAGTGCGATTGGGGCCCTACAGAATGCAACTGCCAGGGCTGAAAACCTGGCTAAACAGCTGGGAAAGCGCATTGTCAATATCATTAGTATTGACGATGACCCTAGTCCCGGCCAGGGAAGGGGGACTTCAGATGACTTGAGCTTTTTCAATGTTCCATTAAGTTCACAATCGGCAGGTTACCAGTTTTTTGCTTACATGGAAGACCATTTTTTTTTAGACCAAAACAGCCGTGAGTATGTGCTTTTGGTGACATATTTGATTGAATAGAAGGCCAAGCGTAGGAGAGGTTTCGAACCTCCCCGACATTGCGGACTAACCGTAAGCTGTAGCCTTTCACTTCGCCACCGTCAACAACAAGGTGGAATCGCTCAGCGCACTGACCGTGTGGGGGATGCCTTCGTGGAGTACCAAGACTTGTCCTTGGGTCAAATCGTGGGAGTAGATACTGGTTTTGACATGGACATGCCCGTCCAGCACATGTATGCTGATGCGGCTGTCAATGATGTTTTCCTCCATTTTGGCACCTTGGTGCAGGGCGGTCATCACAAGGCTCAGTCCGTCCGTTTTGAAGAGGGTAATGGCATTGCGTTCGCTGTCATGCCAGCTAGGTTCTTGCAGGATTTGCGCCTTGTAGGCATGGAGGTCAATCTGCACGGCAGGTGCATCCAAGAGGTGGTCGCCCATGCGCTGGGGCGTCGCTTCGTTGTATTTCCCGAACATAGTTAAGGTAGTTTAATGAAAAGCGCAGTTGCTTTCAGGTATAAAGGATGATGGGTTTGAAAGTTCAGCCATTGGCCCACCATTGCGAAACGCCTAAGTGGTTTTTAAGGTAGTGCTTGTCCTATCCTGTCAGTCCTGAAATCCCATCGAAACCTCATTCAGACAAGTTGTAGATTTGGCAAATTTTTCGAATCAACAAAGGCATCATGTCCGAGAATATAAAGCTGACCACCAAGGCGCATTTTTCATGGATAGATATCACCAAGCCCAGCGTGAAGGATTTGGAGGAACTGAGCACCAAATACCAGATACACCCGCTGGCGGTAAAGGACTGCATGGAGCCGGACCACTTGCCTAAGTTCGAGCGGCTGGACAATTTTGATTTCATCATCGTGCGGGTACATACCAGCGAGCTGGTACAAGGGGCAGAGACAACCCAAGAACTGACCAATAAGATTGCTGTGTTCTACAACGACCAATTGTTGGTCACGGTACACCGGAAGGAGTTTCCGTATTTGGATGAACTGAAGGATAGCTATGTCTGCACGGACAGATGCAATTCGAGCCGGGAAGTGGTCAGCAAAATAATCCGTTTTGCCATCCATTCCTACGAAAAACCTGCGATGACGCTTTCGAGGGACATAGACAAAATCGAAAGCGAGATTTTCCTGAAGACCATCCACCCTACCCTTTTGGAGGATTTCTATTTCCTGAAACGCCACGCCAGCCTGTGCAAGATGTTGCTGTTCCAGATTCAGGAGGTATTGGTCAGGCATAGTTCTACGCCAAGCGATACGGGGCTTTTGCAGGATACCCGTGACCTGCACATGAAGCTCATCACACTCTTTGACCAGGCGCAGGAGGATGTCAACAACCTGTCGAATATTTACCTGTCGCTGTCGGCCCAAAAAACGAACGACGTGATGAAACTGCTGACGGTCTTTTCGGCATTTTTTATGCCGCTCACCTTTATTGTGGGCATATACGGTATGAACTTCGAGATTATGCCCGAACTGAAAATGAGGTACGGCTATTATATCTGCCTATTGGTAATGGGATTGACGGCTTTGGTAATATTTATTTGGTTCCGGCGAAAGAAGCTGATTTGAAGTAGTATTATTGAAAAGTAGGGATAATTGTCGCATCTTCCGCAAAATTACCAGCTAGTCCAGCAAAACGGTGCGATGATGGAATACAGATTTTCGAAACGATTAATCAAGCATTCGGCATACACGGAAAAAGACTTTAGTGAGCATACCAAGGTCTATAACCTTTTTGAAAACGGCAAAACTGTCGGCAAAATGAGTTTGGGCCCGAATGAGAAAACACTGGAGCTTGACATGGGGGACTATGAAATCGAGGACCGCTCGTTCATGGTGAAAATGCTGGTGGAGCAGGCTACTGCAAAAGAGATCGGGAAGTATTTTTTCCCGGTGTTCAGTGGTTGGTTTGGCGTGCGTGACAAGTTGATTTTGGATGGCGGTGAAACCTGGTCGTTCAGGGAGAATATCGTTTCCAATATTTTCAAGAAAGCAAGCTGGGGACAAAATGAGTTTGAATTGTCAAGTGGCAGTGAGTCAGTCCTGTACCGGTTCAAGATGGATTTACCATTTATCCGCTTGACACCTTTGCCCATGTTTGAGTTTTCTGGAAAAATCGAAAGCACCACAGACAACAAATTGCTACTTCTGGCTGGTTGTGCCCTACTCGAATGGGGTTTGGAGAAAAAGCAAATTGCTTCCAACATAACGGATTGAACATTAGGGCTTTTAGCTTTCAAGATTGGGAAAGAAAACTACTTATCGACAATTTTCAGTACCGCTTTTGCGCAAATTGGGAACTATACTGACCCAGCTTTTTACGCCCTTCTTTGGCATCCAATTTGCTGGTTATGGGTTACTGCGTATCCCCCTCCCTCCTTCAGCATCGGTTTCCATTAATCATTTACAATTTTAAAAAAAATAACATGCAAAAACTAAGACTCCTATTCGGTATTATTCTATTCTTGACCGTTGCAAACCTTCCTGCACAAATTTATTTCCAACTCGTTGAAACTGGAACTAACAAATGGAGCGTTCAAGCAGTGATGGATGACGCTGTTTTTCCGTCCAATTTAACAATTGCAGGCACGGGCCAAGTAACTATTTTGACTCCTTTGGGCATCGGCATCAACAATCTTACTTATTCGGGGGGCATCTGGAACAATAGTGGTGTAGTCAATGGGCCAGTTGAAAATCCAGCCTTCACCTACACTTCAATTGGCCTGGTTTCTGGCTCTGGCCTCATTTTGCAAAATGGAACGCCCACGACCCTATTCAGCTTCGAATTGAACAACAACCCCAATTTGGAGTTCTTCCCTACTTTGATATGTAGTAGCGATCCTTTCATTATTTTCCCCAATTCCATTAACAGCAATCCCGGCAATGAATTGACCGTATTCGACCCTGTGGATGGGGCAATTTATCAATTTGCGGGTGTGGTGGATGGATGCGATGGCCAAGATGTGCCGAAGGTTTTTGGTGCAGCCCTGTACGACGCCACCGATGATTGCCTGGAAAACGAGGGCGCTTTCCCGTTAGTTGGCTGGAAGGTAGTCGCCACAACTGACCTAGGCTCTGAGAATTCAACGTTCACGAACCACTTGGGGCAGTATTTTCTCTTAATACCCGAATATGGTGCCCATGTGACATTGATACCTCCTACAGGACTTTGGTCTGCGTGTCTGGATGGCAGTGAAATCACGTACCCTTCTGCTACGATACATAATTTATTGGCGAAGACGCCCGTCAAATGTCCGCAAATGACCGTTGATGTGCAGTCATTTGCAACAAGGCGCTGTACGACGAATGTATATTATATGAATTGGTGCAATAAAGGAACTGCATTGGCAGAAGCCGCATATATCATTTTCAAGCCCGATGCTGCGCTGACGTTTCAGGAAGCCACCATTGGCCATGAAACCCTGGCGGATGGAAGTTTGAAATTTGCGCTTGGTGATGTCGAAATTGGAGATTGCGGCTATTTATATGTCACTTTTCAAAGTAGCTGTGACATTCAGTTAGGGCAAACCTTGTGCGTGGAGGCCAATATCTACCCCGATGGACTTTGCCTGGATAATTCAACGGTTTATGAGGGGCCTAATATTCATGTGGATGGAAGCTGTTCGGGCGATATGGTTGCTTTTGAGATAGCAAATACAGGCAGTACCGCAATGGGGTCGCCCAGCGAGTACAAAGTGATAAAGGATGGCGTAATGTTTGAAACTGGTTTTTTTCAGCTTGATGGCAATGCCACACAGCAACTCAGCTATCCTGCCGATGGCGCCACGTATAGGCTTGAAGCAAAACAAGTTGATGAGTTCCCGATTGCTACCAGCCCGTCCAAAACCATTGAGACTTGCAGTGCCAATGGTGGGAGTTTTTCCACTGGCTACGTCATGCAGTTTCCTTTTGCTGACTATGGGCATACGCACGACCAGCACTGCGGCTTGGTTATCGGCTCATTTGACCCCAATGACAAACGGGGTTTCCCCTTGGGCTTCGGGCCGCAGCATAAAATCGAACCAAACACACCGTTGGAGTATATGATTCGGTTTCAAAATACGGGTACCGATACCGCTTTTAAAGTGGTCATTCTGGATACCCTTACGGAAAGCCTCAATATTGAGTCCATTGAACCGGGTGCTTCCAGCCACGCCTACCGACTGGCCATTCTGGACAATAAAGTGCTGGAATTTACCTTTGAAGACATCATGTTGCCTGACAGCAATGTGAATGAACCTGCCTCGCATGGTTTTGTCGCTTTCAATATCCGCCAGCAGGCTGATTTGCCGCTAGGCTCTGCCATCAACAATACGGCGGCTATCTATTTTGACATCAATGAACCTGTAATTACAAATACCGCTAGCCATTTAGTTGCACATGACTTTATCGAAGTCTCGGGGACTAAAAATGTGAACGATGATGCATTGGCCCTGCAAATCTTCCCGAACCCATCGCAGAACATCGTGAACTTCCAATTAGGCAATTCCAGCTTCCGTACTGGCCAATTGGAGCTTTACAATTCGGTGGGTCAGCGTCTTCGCTCGCTGCATTTTGATGGGACGACATTCTCGTTGCTGCGGAATAACTTACCTGCGGGGGTTTATTTCTACTCCTTGCGCTTGGAT
>Ga0075012_10003725_pt1 | contig 14360 bp, 5 predicted proteins | sample All_14_2_FD_71474 | JGI IMG/M metagenome (GOLD analysis project Ga0075012, IMG submission 71474) | Freshwater microbial communities in response to fracking from Pennsylvania, USA - Allegheny Zone_MetaG_DW_15 | ecosystem: Environmental > Aquatic > Deep subsurface > Groundwater > Drilled... | reverse complement strand
CGCCACACCAACCATCGAGGAGGCTCAACCGCTACAGATTACACCCAAGGCCGCCTGAAAATGCAGCCCGCTGGCCACACCCGATTTTACACCACATTGACGGACACGACCAAAATCGGCGACATGGGCAAGCGCCTTTTTGGTCGCAGGCTGTTTACGCAGTCCAGTTTCAGCGAGGAGGACCTCGCCGAATGGCTGCAACTCATGCGAGCGTTGTTTGGGCTGCTCGACAAGGAATTCGGTTGGCACCCGCAAGACATGTTCGATGTCCAAGGGTTCATCTGGGTTGTCGGAAACCCGGACGCTCCCCGCGAACTCGATCCGGTGCCGGTGTGGATGGTAACCTCGCTTTGGGGGCAAGAAGACGGCTTGCCGCGTTTTGTCGAGCGAGGTGAGTGGAGCCTGATTACAGATACTGGGAGTGCCAACAACCGCCGTGTCCGCGAAATGCAGGCCGGCGATCGCATCTTCATGAAGGACTTCGTTCCGCGCGCCCGCGATTTGCCTTTCGATGCCGGGAACGGGATCGTCACCGCGCTTCGCTTTCGCGCCGCGGGCACCATCACTGAGGTTAGTCAAGACGGACTTCGGGTCGGCGTCGATTGGCAGGTATGGGACGAACCGCGCACCTGGTTCTTCTACACCAACAACGACGCTGTCTGGCGGCTGCGCGAGCCCGGCGACAGCGTTTACGCCGATCAACTGCGGCGCTTCCTGCTCGACGGCGAGCCGCAGGACTACGACCTGTTCCTGCAAGACCCCTTCTGGCGCGACCGCCTCTTCGGTCCCGCTGCAAACCATGAGATGCCGACCGTGCAACCGACCAATCTCATCCTTTATGGGCCTCCGGGAACCGGCAAGACCTATCGCACGGCGCAGGAGGCCGTGCTGCTGTGCGGTGAAGCGGTGCCCGAGGATCGCGACGAGCTGATGCAGCGCTACGAGGAGCTATCCAAGGAAGGCCGCATCCGCTTCGTGACCTTCCACCAGAGTTTTTCCTACGAGGAATTCGTGGAGGGACTTCGTCCCGAAACGGCTCCGAGCGATGGGCAGGAAAGTGAAGGCGCCGGGTTCCGGCTGGAGCCTCGGCCCGGCATTTTCAGAGAGCTCTGTGCGGTGGCGAGCGAGGCTCTGAAGGGAGCAGGCGAACCAACAGGTTCCTTCGATTTTGCCGGTCGACATTTCTGGAAGATGGGCCTCGGCGTGATCGGGACGCAGGACAGCGTTTACGAAGCTTGCATCGCGGATGGCTACATTGCGTTGGGCTGGGGCTTGGATATCGACTGGTCCGATCCCCGGTTCGACAACATCGAGGCGATCCGGGAGGAGTTTCATAGCGCTCCCCGAGAGAACGAGCAGCCGAGCCACTACACTCAGCTCCATCCGTTCCGGAACACGATGAAGGTCGGCGACATCATCATCGTCCCTTACGGAAACAAGGCCTTCAGAGCCATCGGCGAGGTGGTTGGGGATTACTATTTCGAGAAGAACGGCGAACCCACCTATTATCACCGTCGCCGGGTGAGATGGCTGACGGTGCTCGACGAACCTTTGCCGCTCGACACGATCATGGACGGCGACTTCATGCAACGCACCTTCTACTCGATCGCCGCTGGCCGAGTGAACAAGGAAGCGCTCGCGAGGTTGGTTCGCTCTTCCGAGAGCGAGGGGCAAGCAGCTGGGTCAGGGGGTGCACCGCAGCAATTCGTCCTCATCATCGACGAAATCAACCGCGCCAACGTTTCGAAGGTCTTCGGCGAGCTGATCACGCTGATCGAGCCCGACAAGCGGCTCGGCATGCCCAATGCGCTCAAGGTGCGCCTGCCCTATTCCAAACGCGAATTCGGCGTGCCTGCCAACCTCCACATCATCGGCACCATGAACACCGCCGACCGCTCGATCGCTTTGCTCGACACCGCCTTGCGCCGCCGGTTCCGGTTCGAGGAAATGGCCCCCGATACCTCGGTGCCTGCATTCATCGAGGCTGAGGACTCCACCGGGCTGCCGCTCGCCAAGGTGCTCGATACGATGAACCGCCGGATCGAATACCTCGTCGACCGCGATCACCGGATCGGCCATGCCTTCTTCATCGGCTGCAAGACCAAGGCCGATGTCGACGCGGTCATGCGCGACAAGGTCATCCCCTTGCTTCAGGAATACTTCTTCGACGACTGGAACCGGCTTGCCGCGGTGCTGGGCGAGAAGAAGAACAAGGGGGGCAACTTCCTCGACTGCGACAAGATCGAGGACCCGATGGGCGAGGGGCGCGATCCGATCAACAGCTGGCGGGTGCGTGAAAGCTTCGATGCCGGGGCCTATGCCCGGCTCGTCGCGGGTGCGTCGGGGCTGGCGAGCGGGCCGGAGGGTGAGGCTTGAGTGCGCATCAGCCCCTCTTCCTGCCCGGCGTGCCGGAAGCGCTGATCCGCGAGGTCTACGATCACGCGGCCGGCAACGAGATCGCCAGCGGTAAGTTTGCTAGCCCGCAAAGCAGCGCGGCTCTGGCGGCCAATGGCTTTGGCTGGTTTCTGGAACGTCCCGGAGAGTGCCCGCTGTTTCCGGCTGTCGCCGATCTGGCAGGGCCAGTGCGCAAGGTCGCCATCGAGCGAGAGTTGCGCTTCCCTTGGAGCGGGGGGCGGCATCCGTGGCTCGATGCGGTGCTATGGACCGACACCCATGTGATCGGCGTCGAGTCCAAACGCTACGAGCCGTTCCGCGACACCAAGGTTGCAGAGCTGGCAGATGCCTATGATCGTGACGTCTGGGGCGAGGGCATGCAAGGCTGGTGCACCATGCGCGACTTGCTGCGCGCCGAACCCCGACGCTACAAGCATCTCGACGCCGCGCAGCTGGTGAAGCACGCGCTGGGCCTTGCGACCGAAAGCACCCGTTCGGACCTGTCGCCAGTGCTGGTCTATCTCTACGCCGAACCGTCCGACGCCTGCCGCAACGCCGGCGAAGCCTTCCTCGCCCACCGCCGCGAGATCGAGAATTTCCATGGCATCGTCGCCGGCAACCGTGTGCGCTTTGCCGCCTGTTCGTGGCGCGGATGGCTGGCTAGCTTCGTGGGCGACGCTGCCGATCATGCCCGCGCGCTGCGCGAGGTTTTCGCACCGTGACCCACCTTACCATCCACGAGTGGGGTCACGCCCGGTTTGGCGGGTCTGGCCTGACCCGCGAGCAGGCACATGCGCTCCACACCGCCGCCTGCGAGCATCCGCTCGCGCATGAGGATGCGACGAATATCCTCGTTCTCGGACGCGACCGGATCATTGCGCGCCAGATGGTGGGGATGGTCTCGGCCAGAGGATGCAGCCTCGAAATCCTGCCCAAGGTCGATCCCGATGCCGGGACGGGGGAGAGCGACGAGACAGTGCGTAGCCGCCTCGTGCGGATGCTCGATGTGGCGCTCGGCCTCGATCTGGACATCGGCGCCGAGGCCGCGATTGCCCGGCAGAAGAACACCCTGCTGGAAATCCTGATCGATGCTTTCGCTACCCGCTTGCTGGCCGAGGTGCGGCGTGGCCTTCCGCGGGCCTATCGCCAGTGCGAGGAAGATCTGCCGGCCCTGCGCGGACGGCTCGATGTGACTCGCCAGTTTACCCGCAATGCCGTGCGGCCGGACCGGCTCGCCTGCCGCTTCGATCAGCTGGAGGCGGATACGCCGTTGATGCGGATCATGGCGGCGGCTACCGTGTTCCTCGCGCGTCACGCCCGCACGCTCGGCACCCGGCGCAAGCTTGATGAGCTGCGCCATGCCCTCGCTGACATTCCGCTGATGCCGATCACACGCCTGCCCTGGCAAGCCGTGCGGATCGATCGCACCAACCGCCGCTGGGAGGCGCTGTTCCGGCTCGCCCGCCTGCTGCTCCAGCGCGACTGGCAGGCGACCCACCACGCCGCCAAGGCCCCCGAGGGACTGACGCTGCTGTTCCCGATGAATGACCTGTTCGAGAAATATATCGCGGTGCTTCTGCGCCGAGCACTGGTGGGCACCGGGATCGAGGTGATCGATCAGGGCGGTCACCGCGCCTGTCTTGGGGCGTTTACCGGGGAACATCTCGAAAATGGTGACGTCTTCCGCACCATGCCCGACATCATGCTGCGCCGCCGTGGCGAGATCGTTGCGATCATCGACACCAAGTGGAAAAAGCTGAGTTCCGATCCGCTCGATCGCAAGCACGGGGTGAGCCAGGCCGATGTCTATCAGCTGATGGCCTATGCCCGGCTCTATCGCACCGCCGAGCTGATGCTGCTCTATCCCGGCAAACCGGGTCAAGGCTGCGCGGAGCGTGCGCAATTCGGCATCGCAGGCGGGCGTGAGCGCCTCAGGATCGCCACAGCGGACCTCTCGCTGGACGAGCGGGTTCTGGGCGAGGCGCTCAGGACGTTGGTAACGGCCCCCGTTGTCATTCCGGCGGTGTCATTGCCGCTGGTGGCAGGATAGCGAGGCGCAATGGCACGCAACGCAAAACTCGACCGGCTGTTGACGCTGGTCAAGGCGCTGGGAGAGAGCGCAGAGGGCCTGACCCTCGACGAGATGGCCGAGGTGATTGGCGCCAACCGCCGCACGGCCGAGCGGCTGCGCGATCTGATCCTTGTCCATTTCGATCTCGAGGAAAGCATCGACGATCGACAGAAGCGTTTCCGCATCCCCGGCGCACTGCCTTCGCCGTTCACTCAGCCCAACGTCGCCGAGATCGCCGCGCTGCAATCGCTTGCTAAGACCGCACGGCGGGCAGGCTCCGCGCAGGCCCCGCTGCTCGAAAGCCTGACCGGCAAGGTGCAGGCGAGCCTCCGGCGCGAAGTCAAAAGCCGCATGGCTCCCGATCTTGAACCGCTCGTCCGGCTCCAGCGACACCACGTTCCTGCCGGCCCGATGATCGAGCATGCCCCCGAAACCGTTGCCCAGATCCAGGGGGCGATGATGGCGGGAATGTGTATCGAGTTCGATTACCTCGCCGATGGCGCGGCCGAGGCGAAGTGGCGCCGGGTCATCCCGCTCGGCCTGATCCATGGGGCGGCGACCTATCTCGTAGGTCAGATTCCTGGACGCGATCTCGAACCCGTGCCTTACCGGCTCGATCGAATGACTGACACGCGGGTCAGCAACCAGCCGGGCGCTCCGGTTGACGACTGGGACCTCGATGCATGGATGGGGGAAAGCTTCGGGATCTGGCGCGAGCAAGGGCACGAGATCGTCTTGCGGGTTGCCAGCGGAAGCGCAGAACGTGCCCGCCGATGGCGATTTCACCCGCATCAGCAGATCGAGGAGGACGGTGACGAGCTCGTGGTGCGCTTCCGCTCTGGCGGCCTGCGCGAGATCGCCGAGCATCTCTTTACCTGGGGAGGGGAGGTGCGGATCGAGGCGCCGGAGGAACTGCGCGCGGTGATGCGCGAGCGGGTGAACCTGGTTGCACTAACTGTCGATAAGTAAGTGTCGGAATAGCCGATGCCTTTTGATTTAGCATGGCTATATTGAAGAAATTGACTGAGGGGTCTCCATGAATGTTTTCGAGCTCGATGCCGATCTGATCGCTCGCTACGAAAAGTTTGCTCGCTCGTTCACCTCGATCCGGGCGGATGATCTGCGCGAGCAGGTCGATGCGATCTACGAGAGTGGGAAGTTCTGGCCTGAGCCGCTGATCGGCCTCAACCCCGAGTTCAAGAAGGGACGCTCGGTCACTGCACTTGTTAGCGAGGGCTTGGTCGATCCGGATCTGCCCAAGGTCCTCGCGCTCGGGTCTCCGCGCAAACCCATTGACCTCCATCTTCACCAGGACGAAGCCCTGATGAAGGCCTTGCAGCACAAGAACTATATCGTCACGACGGGGACGGGCTCGGGTAAGTCCTTGTGTTTCTTCGTCCCGATCATCAACCGCATTCTGGAGGCGCGGCGCGCGGGCGAGCCGCGCCGCACTCGGGCAATTGTCATCTACCCGATGAACGCTCTGGCAAACTCCCAACGCGAGGAGCTGGAGAAGTTCATCGAGGGCTGCGGTCTTGACCCGTCGCTCAAGCCGACCTTCGCCCGTTATACGGGGCAGGAGCAGGATAGCGAACGTCGCGCCGTCGCAGCAGACGCGCCGGATATCATCCTCACCAACTTCATGATGCTCGAGCTGCTGATGACAAGGCAGGATGAACTCGACCGCCAAGTCATCGAGAACATGCAGGGGCTGGAGTTCCTGGTGCTCGATGAACTGCACACCTATCGAGGTCGGCAAGGTGCCGACGTCGCGATGTTGGTGCGCCGCGTGAGAGAGCGCATGGGCGCGAGCAATATGCTTTGCATCGGCACATCGGCCACGATGGCGTCAGGAGAAAGGGATGCCGGACGAAAAGCCGTGGCCGAGGTTGGAACGCTGCTTTTCGGTAGCCCGGTCGCGAGCGAAGATATCGTCACAGAAAGCCTTGTGCGGCGGACCGAGGGCATGCCTTCTGAAAGTGTGCTGAGGGCTGCTGTGCTCGATCCTCCTCCGGCGCCGGATTTCGAGAGTTTCGCTGCCGATCCGCTCGCCTGCTGGATTGAGATGAACATCGGTCTCGAAGGCGGCGAGGTGCTTAAGCGACGAACACCGCGCACGTTGACGGAGGCGGCTGCCGATCTCGCTTCGGTTACCGGGCTTGAGCCGACACAGTGCCACCAAGCCTTGGCCGATCGCCTGATTGCTATGAGCGCATGCCGCAACGAACGCGATCAAGCGTTCATGGCTTTCAAGCTGCACCGGTTTCTGTCGGGCGCCGGGACAGCGCAATCGACACTGGCAGCGGCAGGAGCTCGGCGGATTTCGCTGGCTGGTGAGCTTTATGACCGGGAAGAGAGCACGGCACGTCTCTATCCCTTGTTCTTCTGTCGCGAGTGTGGGCAGGAGGTTCACAGCGTTTCGATCGACGATTTCGGGAAAGTGATAGCCCGCCCGATCGATCTCAGCCCCCGGTCTGATACGTCCGGGACAGATCTTGAGCACGGCTTCTTGGTGCCTGATGCACTAGGCGATCTCGAATTTGTTGGAGCAATCGATGACTATCCAGCTTCCTGGCTAGAGACTACCCCCGCTGGTCAGCAGCGCCTTAAGGGTAGTCACCGCGGCAAGCACGAAGGGCGCATGATGCGTCTTAGCCCGAAGGGTGAGCATGACCCTGATGGTCTATTGTGCTGGTTCTTCCCCGGTCCCTACCGGTTCTGCCCGCGGTGCAAGCACGAGCCTGCACCGCAAGCCCGCGACATAAACAAGCTCGCCGGGCTTTCGGCGGAAGGGCGCAGCTCGGCGACCACCCTGATCACAACGGCGGCGCTCGACTGGATGGACCGCGCGGGCGAGCCAGATGACAGGCACCGGCGCAAGCTGCTTGGCTTTACCGACAACCGGCAGGATGCTGCGCTGCAGTCCGGGCACTTCAACGATTTCATCTTCGTCACCTTGCTGCGTGGCGCAATGCTGCAGGCCGTGCGCTCTGCAGGCAGCGATGGCCTTTCCCACGAGGAATTCGGCAATGCGCTTCGAAAGGCACTTGGCTTCGATCCGGAAAATCGTGAGCGGCGCACGCAGTGGATGCTCGATCCGGATCCCGCGAGTTTCTCGGCGCTCGACGAGGCCAAGAAGGCGATCAACCGGGTGCTGGCGCACCGCCTCTGGAATGATCTGCGGCGGGGATGGCGCTACACCAATCCCAATCTTGACCAGCTTGCTCTCATCAAGGTCGAGTATCCCGGCATCGCCATGCTGGCGGCCGACCAGGACACCTGCTCGGGGCGGCATCGGGAATGCATGAGCGAGAGCGAGGAGCGCGGTTTCGCAACCCTCGCTCGAATTGACGCAGCGAAGAGGCAGGAGATTTTCGCCCTCCTCTTTGATCACATGCGGCAAGGCCTTGCGATCGCAGCGGATGCGCTTGATCATACCGAGCTTGAAGCGATTGCCGCAAAGTCACGGCAGTTCCTGAAGGATCCCTGGGCGATTTCCCTCGAGGAAGAGCACCACGATCTGAACTCGCAAGCGGCATTGGTGGTTGGCACGCAGGGCAGCAAATACGACAAGATCGTGCGCGTCTCTGCCCGGGGAGGTCTCGCCAAGAAAATCGCCGCCACGATCGGCGACTTGCCGCTGACCGACCGCGAACCGCTGATCGAGGCGATGTTGATCGCGGCGGGGCGCCACCAGATGGTGCGTGAGTTCGCCGCTGGTCCCATGCTCGGCTGGAAGCTGGCGCCCGGTGCCCTTCGCCTTGTCCCCGGCGACAACGAGACCAAGCCGAGCCAGGAGAACCGTTTCTTTGCTGAGCTCTATTCCGACGTGGCCGAACGCCTCGCTGCGCCGGGTGGGATGCCGCTGGCGTTCGAGGCTCGGGAACACACCGCACAGGTTGATGCACTTGTTCGGGAACTGCGCGAATGCAGGTTTCGGTTCGGAGACAGTGACAAAGGTCGGATCCAAGAGATGGCTGGCGAGGTCAAAGTCGCTGGCGAGAAGCGCGATTTCCTGCCGTTGCTCTATTGCTCACCGACCATGGAACTCGGCGTCGACATTTCGCAGCTCAACGTCGTTTACCTGCGCAACGCTCCTCCGACGCCCGCAAACTATGCGCAGCGCGCCGGTCGTGCAGGACGCAGTGGCCAGGCAGCGCTGGTTGTAACCTACTGCGCGGCGCAGAGCCCGCACGATCAATACTACTTCGAACGAACCCGAGAGCTTGTTGCGGGTGTTGTCAGGCCGCCCGCCATCGATCTCGTCAACGAAGACCTTCTGGCCTCACACGTGCATGCAGAATGGCTTGCGGCAACCGAGCAAGGGCTTGGCAAGTCGATCCCCGACAATCTCGATATGGACGATGCTGCGCTTCCAGTTGCGGATCGCCTCCTTCCAGCCTTCGAGAAGGCGACGGCTGATGCCGTCGCCCTGGAGCGGGCAGTAAGGATCGTCGCTTCTGCAGTTCCGGACGGCAACCAAGCCGTAGGTTCGCCCTCCGACTTCGTGGCTTCCCGGTGGGCGAAGGCCGCAGCTTCGATGCAACGGGCCTTTGATCGGTGGCGCTCGCTTTATCGGTCGGCGGACGAGGAGCGTAGATTGGCCGCCGCGATTGAAGGCCGTCCCGGGATTTCTGCGCAGGAGCGCCGAGATGCGCGTGCTCGCTATATCGCAGCCAGTAAGCAGATGGAGTTGCTCGAGCAGGGTGTCTCGTCAGCCAGTTCCGATTTCTACACCTACCGCTATCTGGCGACCGAGGGCTTCCTGCCTGGCTACAATTTCCCGCGCCTGCCGCTTTACGCTTTCGTGGATGGCGACCGGGGTTCGGCGGTTTTGCAACGTCCGCGCTTCCTTGCAATTGCCGAGTTCGGTCCCAACAGTCTCGTCTATCACGAAGGCAAGGCCTATCGCTGCAATCGTGCCAAGCTGCCGGCAGGGACGCGGGACAGCGACAATATGCTGGTTACCAGCGCGGTGCGGTGCTGCAACGAGTGCGGCGCAGCGCACAGCAGCGAAACTGCCGAGCGCTGCGTCGTATGCGATGCGGCGCTCACCGAGGACGGACGGCTTTCCAAGCTCTATCGCATCGAGAATGTCGATGCCGTGCCGGGAGCAAGGATCACTGCCAACGACGAGGACCGTCAACGCCGTGGCTTCGAATTGCGCACGATCTTCGAATGGGATACGGCGCGTCAGGATAGCCTGCATCTAAAGAGTGCAGACGGACCGCTGGTAGTCCTGCGATATGGCCCGCAGACCAGATTGTCGCGGGCGAACCTGGGGCTGCGGCGGCGCGCCGAAAAGCAGAGCATCGGCTTCGACATCGACACCATTTCAGGTCGATGGTTGAAAAATGAGGCACAGGGCGATGATGAAGGCGAGGACCCAAAGGGCGCGCGGCGACAGTCGATTGTGCCGGTCGTCGAGGATACCAAGAATGCGTTGCTTCTGAAGTTCGCCCCGCAGATCGAACTCGATCAGGAGCAGATGGCGACGCTTCAGCATGCACTGGTGCGCGCCATCGAGGCAGAGCACGTCCTCGAAGCCGGTGAATTGCTGGGCGAGCCCCTGCCGACCCGCGACAATCGCAAGGCTATCCTTTTCTATGAGGCATCCGAGGGCGGGGCGGGCGTGCTCAAGCGCTTAATGAGCGGCCCTGACCATTGGCAACGCCTCGCAGAGGTTGCGCTCGAAATGATGCACTACCGGATCGTTGACGACGGCGTCGAAGCCAAGGACGATGCCTGCGTTGCGGGGTGCTACCGGTGCGTTCTGTCCTATTACAATCAACCTGACCATGAGTTGATCGATCGCCGCGATGAGGGCGTTATCGATGTGCTCTTTAAAATGGCATCCTCGGAGCGTGACCGACCGGCGACCGAACCAGCTTCCGGCAGGGATATGCGAGCGTGGCTCGCCGCTTTCGAGCAATGGGAATGGCCGATGCCATCGGCTGAAACCATCGGCACCACCACCTACCCACTGGTCTGGCCGGGCATGATGGTCATGGCGGTTACTGAACCGCCAAGCGAGGAGTTGAAGATGCGCTGCGCTGACCTCGGGCGAGAGATAATTCTAATTCCCACCGAGCCAAGCACCTCTCCGCCACACGATCTTGCTGCTGCCCTGGGAGTTCAATGATGACAATGGCGTCGATCGCCCCCGCACAGCTTCAGATTGGAGATCTCGTCCATGCACGCGGACGGGAATGGATCGTGCTGGGTAAGCCTTCGGAGGGGCTGTTGCGCGTGCGTCCGCTTTCCGGTTCGGAAGACGACGCAATTGTCATCGCGCCGAAGCTTGAGCGCTTTCCTGTGCGTGAGGCTAGCTTTATCCCACCGACAGCCGAACAGCTCGATACTCAGAATGCGGCGCAGCTTTTGACCGACGCGCTCCGGCTTGCTCTGCGACGGGGTGCAGGGCCGTTCCGTAGCGCCGCTCACCTCGGGGTCGAGCCGCGCGCCTACCAGTTGGTGCCGCTACTGATGGCCATGCGGCTCGAGGTGAAGCGGATGCTGATCGCCGACGATGTCGGCATCGGAAAGACGATCGAGGCGGGCATGATCCTGCGCGAGATGCTCGATCGCGGCGAGATCGACAGCTTCACCGTCTTGTGTCCCCCACATCTTGTCGACCAGTGGGTCGGTGAGCTTGCCGAAAAATTCGACATAGATGCCGTGGCCGTCACCTCGGCCCGCGCGCGTTCGCTCGAGCAGGGCATTGCTATGGGAGACAACATTTTCGGGGTGCATCCGTTCACGGTCGTGAGCCTCGATTATATCAAGGCCGATAGTCGCCGCGAAGGATTCGCGCAGGCATGCCCTGATTTCGTGATTGTCGATGAAGCGCATAGCTGCGTCGGGGGGGGCGAGAAGGGCACACAGCAGCGCTTTGCGCTCTTGCAGCGTCTCGCCGAGGATGCGGGCAGACATATGCTGCTTCTCACTGCGACGCCTCATAGCGGCAATCAGGATGCTTATGCGCGGCTTCTCAGCCTGCTGCATCCTGATCTTGCAGGTTCGCCCGATAGCCTCGATGCGAACGCGCTTGAGCGCTACCGACGGCGATTGGCTCAGCACTTCGTTCAGCGCCGCAGACCGGACATCGCGGGCCAGTGGGGCGAGGGCGGGGCCTTTGCTGTGCCGATGAAGGCTGATGTCCCCTATACGCTCACCGGGGATTTTCAGACCTTTCAGGAAGATGTCCTCGAATATTGCCTCGGCGTGGCCACCCGCGCTGATGGCGCGCAAGCACGCCGACTTGCCTTCTGGGGAACGCTTGCCTTGATGCGCTGCGTCGGTTCCTCGCCTGCAGCCGCGCTCAGCGCTTTGCGCAATCGCCTCAGCGGGATGGCCGAGGAGGCTCTGCTTGGACCGGTGCTGTTCGATGACGACGATGACGAATTCGCTGACACGGATATCGAACCTGCGACTGCTGCCGATAGCGAGGAGATTGCCGAGCTGCACAAGCTCATCGCCCAGGCCGAGAACCTTGCGTCACGCTTTGCCGATGATCCCAAATTTCGGGAGCTGGCGGCGCAGGTCAAAGACCTGACCGGCACCAAGAAGGCGCGCCCCGTCATCTTTTGCCGTTTCATCGCCACAGCCGAAGCCGTTGGTGAAGCGCTTCGGGCCAAGTTCAAGTCGCACACTGTGGAGGTTGTCACGGGCCGCCTGACGCCGGAGGAGCGCCGCGAACGGGTCGAAGCGATGATTGATCACCCGGATCGCATCCTTGTTGCGACCGATTGCCTGTCGGAAGGCATCAACCTTCAATCCCTGTTCAACGCGGTGATCCACTACGACCTTAACTGGAACCCGACCCGCCACCAGCAGCGCGATGGCCGCGTTGATCGCTTCGGGCAGCAAGCCGAGCATGTCTGGTCGGTCATGATGTTCGGGGCGAACTCGATCATCGATGGCGCGGTGATCAAGGTCATCACCGAGAAGATGAAGCGCATTCAGAAGGAGACCGGCGTGGTCGTGCCGGTGCCGGAAGATTCCTCCAGCGTCTCAAATGCGCTGATGCAGGCCATGCTGCTTCATTCGAGCAAGCCGCGTGCCCAGGGCATGTTCGACTTTGGCGATGCCGACGCGAAGCTCGAGACCGAGTGGCGCAATGCGGAGGAAAACGCCAAGCGAAGCCAAACCCGCTACGCGCAGACGGCATTGAAGCCCGACGAAGTCCTGCCTGAATGGCACAAGCTGCGCGATCTGCTCGGTGGGCCAGAAGAGGTCGAACGCTTCACCCGCCGCGCCCTTGCCCGCATCGACACGCCCCTTGGACAGCACGGCCAGCAATGGCGCGTTCGCTATGACGAGCTGCCGCAGCAGCTCCGTGAAAAGCTCGCCGCCCGCAATCTGACCGGCACCCGAACAATCGGCTTCGGCGACAAGCTGCCGCCGGATGTCGCGCAGGTCGGTCGCACCCATCCCCTTGTCGCAACCCTTGCGGAGACCATGGCGGAAGGCGCGCTCGATCCCGGTGGCGTAGAGGGCAAAGCTACGCTCGGACGCGCGGGCGTCTGGATGACCCGCGCCGTAGACAAGCTCACCACGCTTCTTGTTCTGCGCCTGCGCTTCAAGCTCGTCACCAGCGGTCGTCGCACTCTGCTCGCGGAAGAGGCAACCGGCCTTGCCTTCGCCCCCAACGCCGCCACCCCCTTCGTCGCGGGGGCCGATGCGCTTGCCCTGCTCGAGCATGAAGCCACCCGCAGCATCGAGCCGCCGGCCAACCGCCGCCAGATCGACCTCGCGCTCGGCCGCCTTGGCGATTACCAACCCGCCATCGCCGCCCATGCGGCCGAACGCGCCGCCGCCCTCTCGCACGATCATGAACGGGTAAAGGCCGCCACCCGCGGTGAGGGCGTGACCACCACCGTCGAACCCGTCCTGCCCGCCGATATCATCGGCCTTTATGTCCTCGTGCCGGAGGCAAGCTGATGGCGCGCCGTTCCTCTTCCACCGAACTTGGCCTTGTCGCGCTCTCGATTGAAGGCGGGTTGATCGCGCCCGAACAGGTGCAAAAGGTCATCACCGCCGACCGGACGGCCAAGACCGCCGAAAGCTACGCCTGCCCCAAGGGCACCGGCCTTGCCGACGAGATCGCCCGTTATTTCCGCATCGGCCAGGCGATCTGGCGCGATTACGACAAGGCCGAAGCCAAGACCATCGCCCGCACCGCCACCTTCGCGCGCGATCTGATGAGCCAGTGCCTCGGCTTCACCGATCTTCAAGGCCCGGTCGAACACTACGAGGGCAGCCGCCGCTACCGCCTTGCCATCGAGGCCAAGGGCGGGCGCGTGCCGATCGTGGTCGCCGCCCCCGTCGATGCCGGCGATGCCTTCGCCAAGTCGCTGCCCGAATTCGGTGACGGAGAGGGCGGCCGCCCGCGCCGTTCGCCCGCCGCCTTGCTTCAGGACTATCTCAACAGCACCGATCACGCCCTGTGGGGCCTCGTCTTCGCAGGCGACCGTGTGCGGATCATGCGCGACAATGCCAGCCTCACCCGCCCGGCATGGATCGAGGCGGATCTGGGCGCGATGTTCCGTGACGAGATGTTCGCGGATTTCACCGCCTTCTGGCTGCTGGCCCACGCCACCCGCTTTGGCGCGCCCGATGCTGCCCCTTCCGACTGCCCGCTCGAACAATGGCGCGAGGCGGGGCTCAAGCAAGGGGTCGAGGCGCGCAAGGATCTTTACGCCAATGTCGCCACCGCGCTCGAAGAACTGGGCCAAGGGCTGGTCGATGCCAACCCCGATCTGCGCGAGAAACTCGCCACTGGGGCGCTGCCCATGCAGGCGCTGTTCGAGGAGCTGCTGCGCACCGTCTATCGCCTGATCTTCCTCGCCGTTGCCGAGGATCGCGACCTCCTCCACCCCCGCCGCACCGCGCG
>Ga0075012_10003724_pt1 | contig 14361 bp, 11 predicted proteins | sample All_14_2_FD_71474 | JGI IMG/M metagenome (GOLD analysis project Ga0075012, IMG submission 71474) | Freshwater microbial communities in response to fracking from Pennsylvania, USA - Allegheny Zone_MetaG_DW_15 | ecosystem: Environmental > Aquatic > Deep subsurface > Groundwater > Drilled... | reverse complement strand
ATTTACAATGCCTTTGCGTAACAAACTACACGGTAAAACTCAAGGAGAATCTTGCTTCTCGACACGCTCTCGCCATCGCATGCAGCGGCATTCAAGTGGTCAATTTCATTGATGTTGCAATCAGGATTGGAACTTGCCCGTCGCGGCTCCATCCGACCGAAACCCCGATTGCCACCCCGTTCCATTTTTCCCCGGCAGGCGATTGTAATTCTCTGCCCAATAGATATAGTTGAAACAGGACCAACCACGACGCAGTCACCCTTCCCGAACTGCCGGCGGCCACATCAGGCTGCACCATGGAGGCGACCATGCCACGAAGTGACGTTGCGGTTACCGACAGGCTCGAAAGTCTCTCCATCCTCGACGAATACGGCAATCTCGACCGGGAGCTGGAACCACAGCTCTCCGAGACCCAGCTCCGCGACCTGTATCGGGCGATGCTGCTGGGACGCCGTTTCGACGAACGGATGCTTGATCTCCAGCGTCAGGGCCGGATCGGCACCTTCCCACCGATCAAGGGCCAGGAAGCCTCGCAGATGGGTGCCGTCTTTCCCCTGCGGCCGGGCGACTGGTTCGTGCCGGCCTTCCGTGAAACGGCCGCCGAGATCTGGCGCGGCCGGACCCTGGAGAGCATCATCCTTTACTTCAACGGCTTCAACGAGGGCGCCCTGCTTCCCGACACCCAAAAGGATCTGCCTATCGCGATTCCAGTCGGCTCCCAGGTCCTGCACGCCGTGGGACTGGGCTGGGCCGCCCGTTACCGCCGGACCGATGAGATCGTCATGGTCTTTTTCGGCGACGGGGCGACCTCGCAGGGTGATTTCCACGAGGGCCTCAACTTCGCCGCGGTCTATCAGCTGCCGGTGGTATTTGTCTGCCAGAACAACCAGTGGGCGATCTCCGTGCCGGTCAGCCGCCAGACCCACACCCCGACCCTGGCCCAGAAGGCCCATGCCTACGGCATGCCCGGCATCAGGGTGGACGGCAACGACGTCCTGGCGGTGTATGCCGCAGCCGTCGAGGCGGCCGAGCGGGCCCGCAGCGGCGGCGGGCCGACGCTGATCGAGTGCGTCACTTACCGGTTGATGATGCACACCACGGCCGACGACCCGAAACGCTATCGCAGTGATGAAGAGGTCGCCCTGTGGCAACAGCGCGACCCCCTGCCCCGGTTTGCCGCCTACCTGCAGCAGAAAGGCACGGTGACCGAACCGCAGCTGGCGGAAATCGAAACCCGGGTCATGGAGGAGATCCAGGCGGCGGTCGAAGCCGCCGAGAAGCGGATGCAGGAGCTCGACGACCCGCTCGCCATGTTCGACCACCTCTATGCCGAGATGCCGCCGCAGCTGCTGGCCCAGAAATCGGCGCTGGCCCGGGAGCTCGCCGACGCCGGCAAGGAGGTCGACGATGAGTAAGATGACGATGGTGCAGGCGATCAATCTGGCCCTGCGCCAGGAAATGGCAAATGATGACCGGGTCGTCCTGCTCGGCGAGGACATCGGCCGCGACGGCGGCGTCTTCCGGGTGACCGAGGGCCTGATCGACACCTTCGGCCCGGAACGGGTGCTGGACACCCCGCTCGCCGAATCGGCGATCGCCGGCATGGCCGTCGGCATGGCGATTTACGGCCTGCGACCGGTGTGCGAGATCCAGTTTTCCGGTTTCGCCTATCACTGCTTCCACCAGCTCGAGAGCCACGCCGCCCGTCTGCGCTGGCGCTCGCAGGGGCGGCTGTCGGTGCCGATGGTGCTGCGCGCCCCCTACGGCGGCGGAGTGCGGGCCCTGGAACACCACTCCGAGAGCCGGGAGGCCTACTGGGCCCACACCCCCGGGCTGAAGACCGTCATCCCCTCCGGCCCCCGCACCGCCCGGGCCCTGATGGTCAGTGCCATCCGCGACCCCGATCCGGTGATCTTCTACGAGGCCAAGGGTCTGTACCGGGCCTTTCGCGAGGAGGTGCCGGACGACGAGGAAACCATGCCCATCGGCCAATCGCAGATCGTCCGCGAGGGCCGCGACCTGACGATGATTGCCTACGGGGCGATGATCCGGCCGGTGCTGGATGCGGCGGAGGAACTGCGGGCGACCGACGGGGTCGAGGCCGAGGTCATCGATCTGCTGACGATCTCGCCGCTCGACGAGACCCTGATGCTCCAGTCGGTGACCAGGACCGGCCGGGCGATGGTAATCCACGAGGCCCCACGCAGCTTCGGTCCCGGCGCCGAAATTGTCGCCCGGCTGATGGAGGGGGCCTTCTATTCCCTCGAGGCGCCGATCGCCCGGGTGACCGGCTACGACCTGATCATCCCCTATTTCAGCCGGGAAAAATGGTATATTCCCAACGTCCGGCGTATTGTCGACGCGGCGCGCCGCACCCTTACCAACTGAACCGGAGACGCCATGTCCAAGACTTTTCGATTGCCCGACCTGGGCGAGGGAATCGGTGAGGCCGAAATCCTGGCCGTACATGTCACGGTCGGCCAGATCATCAGTGAAGGTGATCTCCTCCTCGAGGTCGAGACCGACAAGGCGGCGGTTGAGATCCCGTCGCCGGTTTCCGGCACCGTCCAGGAGATCCGGGTACACAAGGGAGATATGGCCAAAGTCGGCGCTATCCTGATCAGTTTCGTCGATAGCGCGGCGGCCGGGGCAACAGTCCAGCCTGCTCCCGCAGCCGAACCCACTGTCGGAAAGGAACCTGGCACGGTTCCAGCTCAGCAGATCGATGCGGCAGGTCATCCGGCCGCCGTTCCAGGAGCACCGGTGCCGGCCTCGCCGGCGACCCGCCGCCTGGCCCGGGAACTGGGGGTCGACCTGCGGGCGCTGACCCCCAGCGGCGCCGGTGGGGTGGTGACCAAAGACGACGTCCTCGCCTTCGCCGAGGACACTGATAAAGCCGAGGTCCTGCCGACCGCGCCGGAACCGGCGCCGCCAGCCGAAGCCGGAACCGAAATCGCCCCGCCGACCCTGCCCGATTTCAGCCAGTGGGGTCCGGTCAGCCGGGAACCCTTCCACTCCATCCGCCGGGCCACCGCCGCCCGGATGACGACCTCCTGGACCCGGATCCCCCATGTCACCTGTCAGGATGCGGTCGATATCACCCGGCTCGAGGCCTTTCGCCGGCAGCACAAGGGCGAGATCGATCAGGCCGGCGGCCGCCTGACCATGACGATCTTCGCGATGAAGGCGGCGGCCACGGCCCTGAAGCGATTCCCCCATTTCAACGCCAGCCTCGATCCGGCGGCCGCGGAGATCGTCGTCAAGCACTACTATCATATCGGCATCGCCGTCGACACCGAACACGGCCTGATGGTGCCGGTCATCCGCGATGTCGACCGCAAGAGCATCAAGGAGCTGGCTGTCGAACTGCAGGGGACCCTCGAACGGGCGCGCGAGCGCCGCAACAGCCGGGAGGAGATGGTCGGCGGCACCTTCACCATCACCAATGTCGGGGGGCTGGGGGGCAGTTATTTCACGGCGATCATCAACCACCCCGAGGTCGCCATCCTCGGACTCGGGGAGGGGCGGATGCAGCCGGTCGTCGTCACCACCGGCGAGGGCGGGCAGGAGATCGTCCCCCGGCTGATGATGCCGATAATCCTCTGCTTCGATCACCGGGTGGTGGACGGGGCCGACGCCGTCCGCTTCCTGCGCCGGATCATCGAACTGCTCGAGGACCCGGACGAACTGTTCCTCACGATGATTTAACCCGTAAACGGAGACAGGCCATGGTCATGGGCGAAATGGAACTGACCTGCGAGGTCCTGGTCATCGGCAGCGGCCCGGCCGGCTACGCCGCCGCCTTCCGGGCCGCCGACCTCGGTCTCGATGTGACCCTGGTCGACCCCCGGCCGAAACCGGGCGGCGTCTGTCTCTTTGAAGGCTGCATCCCCTCCAAGACCGGCCTGCACCTGGCCGAACTGATCTTCGACGCCCGCCAGGCGGCGGCGATGGGCCTCCATTTCGAGCCGCCGCGCCTCGAGCTGGCCGAGGTCCGGAGCTGGAAACAGCAGGTCATCGACACGATGGCCGACGGCCTTCTCCAGCTCGGCGCCAGGCGCGGGGTCCAGTTGATCACCGGGCGGGCGCAATTCGAGAACTCCACCACCGTTCGCCTGGAGCACGCCGAGGTCCGCCGGGTCCGCTTCCGTCACGCCGTCGTTGCCACCGGCTCCCGCCCGGTCGCCTTCCCCGGCACGGCCTTCCGCCCGGGGAGCCGGATCATAAACTCCTCCCAGGCCCTGGCCCTGGCCGACATCCCGGAATCGCTGCTGGTCATCGGCGGCGGCTATGTCGGTCTCGAGCTGGGCTCCCTTTATGCCGCCTTCGGCAGCCGGGTGGAGGTCGTCGAGGTCGGGGATCGCCTGCTGGCCGGGGTCGACCGCGACCTGGTCGAACCGCTGCAGCGCCGTCTGAGCGGGCTGTTCGCCGCCATCCACCTCAACACCAGAGTCATGACACTGACGGAGCAGGACGACGGGGTGAAGGTCCAGCTGCAGGAGGCAGGCGGCGGGACGGAATCGCGCTTCGTCGATGAAGTCCTGGTGGCGATCGGCCGGCAGCCGAACAGCGGCGATCTTCATCTGGACAAGACGGCGGTGCAGCTCAGCGAGCGGGGCAGTATCACGGTCAACAGGCAGCAGCAGACGGCTGACCCGCATATATTTGCCGCCGGCGACGTCACCGGCGGTATCCAGCTGGCCCATAAGGCCACCCGGGAAGGGCGGGTGGCCGCCGAGGTCATCGCCGGCCAGAACTCCGGTTTCGACGTCAGGGCCATCCCCGCCGTGGTCTACACCGACCCCCAGATTGCCTGGTGCGGACTGACCGAAGAACAGGCCGGAAAACAGGGGATAGAGATCGCCGTCCAGAAATTCCCCTGGAGATACTCGGGCCGGGCCCAGACCATGGCCGCCGCCGACGGCTTCACCAAACTGATCGTCAACCCCGAAGATGGCCGGATCCTCGGCGTCGGCATCGTCGGCCGCAATGCCGAAAGCATGATCGCCGAAGGAACCCTGGCGATCGAGATGGGGGCACTGGCGGAGGATCTGGCCCTGACCCTGCACCCCCATCCCACCCTGTCGGAGACGGAGGCCGAGGCGGCGGAAATCTTCATCGGCAGCCCGATCCACACCCTGCCGACCCGTCGCGGCGACCGCTGACGATCGACGCCGAGGTGTCCTCCTCCGCCCGAGGCGACAGGGCCGCTCACCGCTCTTCGAGCTCCGCGAACGGCCGGCTGACGATGCCGGTGTATACCTGCCGCGGCCGGCCGATCCTGCTGCTGTCCTTGTCGAGATTCATTTCCTGCCAGTGGGCGATCCAGCCGGGCAGTCGACCAAGGGCGAACATCACCGTGAACATATTGGTCGGGATGCCGATGGCGCGATAGATGATCCCGGAATAGAAATCCACATTCGGGTAGAGGTTGCGCTCCCGGAAATAATCGTCCCCGCTCACCCGCGCCTCCAGTTCCAGCGCCACTTCGAGCAATGGATCGGCTATCTTCAGGCTGCCGAGGACATCATGGCAGGCCTGTTTGATGATCGCCGCCCGGGGATCATAGGTCTTGTAAACCCGGTGCCCGAAACCGCTCAACCGGAACGAGCCCTCCGGATCTTTGGCCATTTCGATGTACTTGTCATAATTCCTCCCATCGGCCTCGATCTTTTCCAGCATCCGCATCACCGCCACGTTCGCCCCGCCGTGCAGCGGCCCCCACAGGGCACTGATTCCGGCCGATATCGAAGGATAGAGGCGGACACCGGAACTGCCGACCAGACGGACGGTGGACGTCGAACAGTTCTGCTCGTGATCGGCATGGAGGATGAGCAGCTTGTTGAGGGCTGAAACCATGACCGGGTCGATTTCATACGGCATGTTCGGCCGGTCGAACATCATGTGCAGGAAATTGGCGCAGTAGCTCAGATCGGCGCGGGGATAGACCAGCGGATGGCCCATGTTCTTCTTGTACGAGAAGGCGGCGATGGTCCTGATCTTCGACAGCAGCCGCGCCGTCGTGGTGGTGATGCCGCCGTAGGGATCCTCGTCGAGGTCCATTTTGGGATAAAAATCGTGCAGGGTGCCGACCATGGTCGAGAGGATCGACATCGGCGAGGCGCTCGGCGGAAAATGATCGAAGAAATGGATCATGTCTTCGTGAAGCAGCGCGAACCTTGTCATATCATACTGGAATTGCGATAGTTCTTCCGCATTCGGCAGCTCTCCGTTGAGGAGCAGATAGGCGACCTCGGTGAACTGGCACCTCGCCGCCAGGTCGGCGATGTCGTAGCCGCGGTAGCGGAGAATCCCCTGCTCGCCATCGAGGTACGTTATCTGGGACTGGCAGGACCCGGTATTCATGAACCCGCTGTCGAGGGTTATCAACCCGGTTTCACGGAGCAGGCTCCTGATATCAATTGCCTGTTCACCGGTGGTGCTTTCAATGACCGGCAGGGTGTAAACGTTTCCATCAACTATGAGTTGCGCACTACGAACCGACATGATTTCTCCTCGTGCAGAAATGAGAGCGAGAGGCGTCTTGAGCATCTGACGCCCACCTCAGGGATATCCGGGGATATACAAAAACCGCCTCCGGATTGCTTCGATGAGCAACGGGAGGGTTTTCCTTACTGGAAGGACAACGGTGCAGAAAAGCCTGGCGGCAGGCAGGGACTGACGGTCTTCAGCCATGCGGCAGAAGACGGAGATGTCGTACCCGGATGTTGGAATATGGGGAAACTATAGAACATTATGAGGTTTATTACAAGCCTGTCCCTTTCCGTTCCTGCCACTGCAGGCCGAAAACGCCGCGATCTCTGCCGTAACATGCGAAAACGACGGCGCATACAGGTCACCTCCAACACCGCGGGCGGCTACCGGACCTTCGGCATCGAAACAGGCATCGGCAACGGCGGCTACAGATAGATCAGCGGCAACAGGAACGAGAAGGCAAGCCACATCAGCACCACCAGAGGCAGACCGACCCTGAGGAAATCGCTGAAGGCATATTCGCCGGCAGTCATGATCAGCAGGTTGGTCTTGTAGGCCATCGGGGTGGCGAAGCTCATGTTGGCGGCAAAGAGAACGGCCAGAACATAGGCCTCCGGCGCCTGACCTGTCTGGCCGGCGATGGAAATGGCGATCGGGGTACCGATGACGGCCGCGGCATTGTTGGAGATGACATTGGTGAAAAAGGCCACCAGCAGCATCAGGCCGGCGATCACCAGGGCCGGCCAGGCATCACCGAGCACGGCCACGAACAGACTCCCGAGGTATGCCGCCCCGCCGGTGTCCACCATCGCCTTCCCCAGGGCCAGGCTCGTCACCACGATCAGTACCACCTGGGCGTTGAGCGCCCGCGTGGCGTCGCGCCAGCTCAGGCAGCCGCTGACGATCAGCAGCAGCACGCCGCAGAGAGCGCTGACGGCGATCGGCAGGATGCCGAAGGCGGCGATCAGGATGATGCCCTTCATGATGAACATGGCCGTTGGCGCCTTCCTGGTAAACGGCAGATCGATGATGGCATCGAGGACCAGCATGTCCGTGCTGTGTTTCAATTCCGCTATCTTCTCGCGGGGACCCTGGACCAACAGGATATCGCCGGTGGCCAGTTGAATGTCCCCGATCTTTTCATGAAAACGCTGAAGCCGCCGGCCCGGGCGGTGGATCGCCAGGGTAATCAAGCCATAGCGGTCGGCGAATCGATAGCTGCTGAGCGTCGAGCCCTGCAACGGAGAGCCCTGGATCACCACGACCTCGGCAATCTGCTGATCAGCGGCCTGGAGTGGATGATCGTCGTCAACCGGACGCTCGGCCGAACCGACCGGATACAGGGTCCCGGCCAGGATTTTCTCGTACTCCTTCAGCCGCGTCGGGGTGTCGCGGAGCACCAGGCGATCGCCGGCCCGCAGCGTCACATCCGGCAACGGGACGATCATATTGCCCTGTCCCCGTTCCACCGCCTCGACTTTCATAGCCCCGTCAGTCAGGCGCAGCGCCGCGGCGAGACTGTCTCCCACGACAGGACTGTCGGGCAGGAGAGCGAGATGGGCGGCGAACACCCGCGGCGAGGCATCGTCGAGGGACAGGGGCCGTTTCGGAAGCAGCCGCGGCGCCACCAGCCAGAGATAGATCATGCCGACACTGCCGGCGAGAACGGCCGGTAGGAGATAATCGAACATCCCGATCCGCGCCAGCCCCATGTCGGCGGCGATCGACACGACCAGCAGGTTGGTCGAGGTGCCGATGGTGGTGGTCATCCCTCCCAGCAGCGTCGAAAAGCCCATCGGCATCAGGACCGCCGAGGCCGGGCTGCCGGTTCTCGCCGAGACGCTGATCAGCACCGGCAGCAGCAGCACGACGACCGGCACATTGTTGATAAAGGCGCTGAGAAAGGCCGCGAAGAGCAGGGTGAGCAGAAACGAACCCCGGGGAGATGTTTTCCACATTCTGGCGAGAATTCTTCCGACCGGCTCCAGCGCCCCGGTGCGCATCACGGCCTGGCCGGCGATCATCAGCGCGCAGACGGCGACCAGCGCCTCGTTGCCGAAACCGTGGAAGAAATCAACGGCATGGATGGTTCGCCCACCCGCTGAGAAGGGGAAAAGCTCGAACCCGACCGCCAGAACCACCAGAATCACCAGGCTGGAGGTTTCCAGGGATATCCTGCTGCGACTGAAGAGAATCAGGGCGACGGCGGTCAACACCAGCACCCCGGTGGCGTGGGGATTGGGGGGGAGAAGAATGTTCATCGATCAGTGCAGCGATTTCTCAGCGTTCGGTCAGCGCCAGCTTGATCGCGAGGCCGACAAAAACGCCGCCGGTCAGCCACTTCAGGACCCGTCTTGCCCGGTCGGAACGGCGGAAACGCTCGCCCCAAGCCCCGGCCAGCAGGCTGATGCCGCCGAAGATGATGATCGTCGCGACGATGAACAGGCCGCCGAGCACGATGATCTGCGGCACCAGCGGACCGTAATGGGGATCGGCGAACTGCGGCAGAAAGGCGAGAAAGAAGATCGAGACCTTGGGGTTGGTGACGTTCATGATGATGCCCCGCCGGTACAGCCGGGCCAAGGGCAGATCGACGGCCCGGGGGCCGCCGCCATCGTCGCTGCCGCCCCAGAAGACCTCCACGGCAAGATAGAGCAGATACACGGCGCCGATATACTTCAGCAGATTGAAGGCCAGGGCCGAGGCCTTGACCACCGCCGCCAGACCGAGGGCCACGGCGGCGGTATGGACCAGCAGACCGGTGCACAGGCCCAGGGTCACCGCCAATCCGGCGAGTTTGCCTCGCTGGGCGGCCTGGACCAGGACGAAGAGGTTGTCCGGGCCCGGCGCCAGGGCCAGGAGAATGGAGGTGGAGAAAAAGAGCAGCAGGGCGTCGACTGGGGGCATGACGGTCCTCGGCTTCGCCAGGTCATCGGTCCGAACCCCGGCGGCGGCGTTCGGACCGTCTTGTTACCGGATCAGGCCCCGATCAGGGTCGTGATCCGGTTCTTGATATCGGCGACGGCCAGGCCCTGGTGCGGCAGCTGTTCGTCGAGCCCGCCGTGACCGGGCCGGCTGGTGCCCAGCGCCGCGTATTTCGGGGCATAGCCCCGCTCCAGGAGCCAGGTGCCGTAACGGACGCCGAGACCGGTCTTGGTGTTCTGGCTCTCGACGATCAGGGCGAAGGGGCTGGTGCCGACCGCGGCCAGCATCGCCTCGTCGCAGACGTTGAGGGTAGTCTTGTTGATCAGGCCGACGTCGACCCCTTCCGCCCGCAACTGCTCGACCGCGTCGAGGCAGCGATACAGCATCTCGCCGTAGCTGACGACATAGCCCGCCGTTCCCTGGCGGATGATCTCGTCGCGGCCGGGGGTGAAGACGTAGCCCTCACCATAGAATTTGTCGCCGTTTTCCTTGAGGATGAACGGGGTGGCGGAACGGGTGGAGAAGACGAAACGCAGACCGGGGTCGTTGAAGATCGTCAACAGCACCGCCTTCAGCTGCAGGGCGTCGGCCGGGAAGTAGAGCCGGGTCAGGTCGCCCTCGGCCAGGGCGTTGTCGGCGAAGAAGTTGTTGATCCCGAAATGGCAGGTGTTGTCGGCCATGTCGTCGACCCCCGAGTGCGAGAAGTGGGCGAGGACGTTGGCGTTGTTGAGGCGGGCCATGGTGATCTCGGAGACCACCATCTCGAGAAAGGCGGCGAAGGTGCCGAAGATCCCCTGCCGCCCCGGCTCCGACCCGAAGCCGGCGGCGACCGAGAAGTTGTTGCGCTCCATGATCCCGCCATGGACATAGACCTCGGGGTAATTCTTGCGGATATGGTGCAGGCCGCAGGAGCCCTCGAGATCGGAATCGACGACGATGACTTTTTTCCTGATATCGTCCATCGCCGCCAGGATCCCGCAGACGATTTTGCCGAAATCGTCGCGGTTCTTGGCGGTTTCCGGGGTGCTGCCACGATAGCTGGTCTTGGTCTTCGCCGTCGCGTAATCCTGCAGCAGGGCTACCGCCTCGGTATAGCCGCGGGCCTGGAGGTAGTCGACGGCGAGATTGACCGGGATGACGTCGTGGCCCTTGGGCAGGCCTTCGATCCCGGGGACCCCGACCGCCATCAGGCGCCTGCTGATCACCGCCGCCGGCCCGTCGGCGGTCAGGGCCCGGCTGATCCGGGCGAAGAGGGCATCGATATCCTCGCCATCGCCTTCGTCCACCGCCAGGCCGTGGCCGGCCAGGGTCCTGGCCACATCGTAGCCGCGCATGTACTTGCTCGGGTGGCCGGCGATGGTGACGTCGTTGTCGTCGATGAACAGCTTGACCTTGAGGTTGCGGGCCACGGCGTAGCGGGCGGCCTCGGCGTCGTCGCCCTCCATCTGCGAGCCGTCGCTGCCGAACATCACCACGGTCCGGGAGGGGTTGGCCTCGGCGACGCCGTTGACGTAACTCCACAGATGGCCGAGCCGACCGGACGAGAAGAACACCCCGCGGGCCTCGTCACGCTCCGGGTGGCCGTAGTAGCCGTGGCCGTATTCCCGGTAATGGAGCAGCGAATCCTCGTCGCGGTAGCCGTTCAGCACCGCCATCATGTACTGGATCGCCACCCGGTGGCCGGCCTCGTCGAAGTAGACCGGTTGGATCTCCGGGTTGCCCTTCATGAAGGCGTCGATGATCAGCAGTTCCGGGACGATATCGTAGGCGCCGCCGGTATGGCCGCCCAGGCCTTTGGCGTTGGCATAGGCGGTGAAGAAGACCAGGCTGTCGCGGACGATTTTGATGTTGGCCAGCAGGGTGGCCCGCTCGCCGTCGGCCAGGGTGGTCTGGGTCAGCGGGAAGCGCTGGGGGACAAACTGTTTCAGATCGATGGGGAACGACATATCTCAACCTCCGGAGCAAGGGTTCTGGGTCACGATTGATTTAACAGAATTCCCAGGCCGGCGAACGACCGGGCGGGAACAGACCTGGGCAGCAGGGCAGACGGGACGGCGGCCTGCCGTTGCTGCGGTACACGCATCATACGCCGTCGGTTGTCATTTGTCGCCCGCCGTCATTTGGTGCCGAATATCTTGTCGCCGGCATCGCCGAGCCCGGGGAGGATGTAGCCGACCTCGTTGAGCCGGTCGTCGACCGCCGCCACATAGATATCGACATCCGGATGGGCCGCGGTGACCCGCTGCAACCCCTCCGGTGCCGCCACCAGGAACAGCCCGCGGATGTTGCGGCAGCCCCTCTTTTTCAGGGTCTCGATGGTCGCCAGCAGGGTGCCGCCGGTGGCCAGCATCGGATCGAGGATCAGGGCGACCCGTTCCTTCAGATTGCCGGCGGTCTTGACATAATACTCGACCGGCTGCAGGGTCTCCTCGTTGCGATAATAGCCGACGACGCTGACCTTGGCCGACGGGATCATGTCGATGACCCCGTTCATCATTCCCAGTCCGGCCCGCAGGATCGGGACGATGGTGATCTTCTTGCCCTTGATCTCCTCGGCCTCAACCGGTCCGGCCCACCCCTGGATGGTCTTTTTCCGGGTCGGCAGGTCTTTGGTGGCCTCGTATGTCAGGAGGCGGGCCACCTCGGACGACAGGTCGCGGAAATCCTTGGTGGACACGTCATGCCGCCGCATGAGGCCGAGCTTGTGCTTGATGAGGGGATGATCGGCAACATGGATGGGCATGGTCACGCCTCCTGCGGATGATGTAGGGGGGATGCACGGAAAGATACGCGGCTGTGCCCGCGGCCCGGCCGAGCAAGACCCGGCCCCCGGAAGCCGGGGACGATCTTCCGCCGGCGGCACCTCGTCAGCTGCGCACGGTACTCTCTGATAAAAAAATTACCGGAAAAAAGCAAGGCCTTTTGCGGCCGGCGATTAACTCAACGGCCGCGATTTTCCTAGCGTTGGCAGCAGCTCGACGGCCAGGATGCCGCACAGGATCAGACCGGCCCCGGCCAGCCTGACCGTGGTCAGGCGCTCGTCGAGGAAGATGAACCCGGCCAGGGCGGCGAACACCGTCTCCGAACTGAGGATGATGGCGGCATCGGCGGCGGGGGTGAACCGCTGCCCCACCACCTGCAGGGTGAAGGCCATGCCCACGGAGAACACGCCGACATAGCAGATGCCGTAGACAGCCCCGGCAAAATCGGTTAGGGTCGGCTGCTCGACCAGGCCGCCGACGGCCAGGCCGGCCAGGCCGCAGACGAGGAACTGGGCGGTGGCGACGACCAGCGGCGCCCGGGTCCGCGAGGCCATGATGCCGACGAGGATGACATGCACCGCCCAGAACAGGGTGCTCGAAATGACCCACAGATCGCCGAGGCGGAAATCGAGCCCCTGCGCCCCGCTCATGATGTAGGTGCCGGCGAGGCAGCCGCAGGACGCCGGCCACACCGACCAGTGGACCCGCCGCCCGAGAAAGAGCCGGCCGATGATCGGCACCAGCGGCACGTAGATGGCGGTGAGGAAACCGGCATTGGCCACCGTGGTCCGCAGGATGCCGTGCTGCTGCAGCACGGCGGCGATGCAGAGCACCAGACCGGTAACGACCAGGCCGCACCAGTCCCGGCGCATCAACGGCCTCTCCTCCCGCTCCACCCGTCGCAACTGACGGAGGGCAAAGGGCAGGACGACGAGGGCGCCGAGCAGGAAGCGGGCCCCGGTGAAGGAGATGGTGCCGAGTGAGCCGGTACCGATCTGCTGGACGACAAAGGCGCTGCCCCAGATGACCGCGGCGATGGTCAGAAGAAGGTTGGCCTGGGTTCGGTTCATCGATATACCGGATAGCAGAGGGAATGGGAGCGCATTGGCGGGGCACTATACCGGGATCGATTATTTTTTCAAAGCACTGACCGCGGTATTTTTACTCCGGCGATGGCAACCGAGTGGTGCCGGCATCCCGGACCCCGCCTATTGCTATGGGGCCTGTCGGCAGTTTTTTCCCTCTGCGCAGGAATAAGGAAACAGGGCGGATATCCTTCTCCCTTGAGAATCTGGTACGAATTGGCTACGATAACCTTTGTTGACCACTGTCCGCAGCCGAACCACGACCAGTTTCTGCAGCCCGCGCCATCCATAACGGAGGTATCGTGTCACGCCCGATCGTTTTTCCCTGCCTCGCCCTCCTCGCCGCTCTCCTCTTTCTGGTCCCGCCACGGTGCTGTTATGGCGAGGAACGACAATCCTGGCTGCATGAAGTCCGGCTCGGCCTCCTCGATCACGATACCGACAACCTGTGGAGCGGAAGCTCACGGGAGGATGGCCTCGACCTCAACGCCGAACTGGTCTTCGCCCCGAGCCTCGCCCTGTGGCAGGGACAGATCCGCCCGAACCTCGGCCTGTCGATCAACGACCACGGCAATACCAGCAAGCTCTATGGCGGCGGTGTCTGGCAGTACCTCTGGCAGAACGGCTTCATCCTCGATCTCGGCGTCGGCCTGGCGGTTCACGACGGCGAAGTCGAAGACCTGCAGGCCATCGACCGCAAGCAATTGGGCAGCAGGGTCCTGGTGCGGTTCGCGGTGGAGATCGGCTATTCCCTCTCGGCCCACAACCGGCTGTCGCTGCTGTTCGACCACATCTCGAACGGCTATATAGCCGATCCCAATGAAGGCCTTGATACCGTCGGCATCCGCTACGGCTATCTGTTCTGATCCGGTCGCCGGCGCAGCAGGAAGAGATCGCCGTCGATCCACTCGCCTTCCTCGCGGCGGATGCCGTGGCGGCGGTGCTCCAGGATCGTCCAGCCATGCTCTGCGGCCAGCCGCTCGATATAGCCCGGTGACTGGGCATAACGGCCCGACGGGCGCAACCGGTAGTCCCGCCCCTCGTCACACCGTTCGATCGAGAAGCCGAGCAGGGCCCCGGGGGCAACGCAGCGG
>Ga0075012_10003722_pt1 | contig 14362 bp, 14 predicted proteins | sample All_14_2_FD_71474 | JGI IMG/M metagenome (GOLD analysis project Ga0075012, IMG submission 71474) | Freshwater microbial communities in response to fracking from Pennsylvania, USA - Allegheny Zone_MetaG_DW_15 | ecosystem: Environmental > Aquatic > Deep subsurface > Groundwater > Drilled... | reverse complement strand
CCAGAATGTCCCAGAGTTGGCCGACCAGCATGTCGGTTTTGTGGACGCGCTCCTGCTGGAACGACAGGAGCTTTTGCCGGGCATTGTTCTCCAAGTTCTGCATGAGGCGGATAAACAGGTCTGCTGCATCGTCCAGCGATTGGGCATGCTGTGCCCGGATGAAGATCACCGCCAGCGCATAGCGCTTTTGTGGCTTGAGCTCGGCCATCTCGGTCGCATTGAGGGCACGTGCCAGGAGCCGGAACTGCTTGAGCTTGGGCACCGGCACGTCGGGCTTGGGGAGCTGCTCCACCAGATGCTGCAGGCGCCGGATGTGCTGGATATAGTTGCGCGTTTCCTTGTTGGTGGGCCGCTTGGGCTCGCGCTTGAGCATTTGCCAGGGAGACGCTGAATCGCCCGTGGCAGTTTTAAGCAAGCCGTCGATCAAGGCCTTGGTCTGAGTCGTCAACAGACCCGCGATGGCGGAGAAGTACTGGTTGTTGCTCTTTTCCCGGGCACGAAACGCTATCCGGTCCAGCGTTGAGAAGGCCGGCAATTCGTAGCGGTGGTGGACCAGCTCCTCCAGCATCACGTTGATGATGTCGGCCACGGCGTGTTTTGTCTCGGCTGCAGCGTCCGCAACGACGCCCAGCCATGCGTACCCGGCCGGGTCGAGCGGTTTGACATTCAGGTGGCGGCGCAATGCAGCAAAGACGACCATGCGCGAGCCCGAGGCCTCAAATCGTCTGAGTTCCACCAGCGTCGGTGCGCGTGCGGCATCCGCGTGTTGTGCAATGTGCTGCCGGATCAATTGCGGCACATCTGCCAGCGGAAGAAAATACCCCAGGCGCTGGAAAACCTTCAGATGAATCAGTGCTGCCACGCGAGGCAACGGTCGTTTGCCGATGCCCACCACCAGCGCCCGCTCTGTCTCTGTGGGTGTGTAGAGGTCGGCCAGCTCCCGCTCAGTGGGATCGGGCTTCAGATGGGGATAGGCCGTCTCGTGAAGAGTCGTCATTTGCGAGGCCTACCCCGCTGGTACGTCGCGCCATCCACCGTCATCACCCCAGCCTTTCAGTCCCAATACGAGTCGGTGGCCGGCTCGTGAAACGTGGCCTCCAGCAGGCACTGGTTGTCTTCGGCGATGCGGTACATGTCATTGAGCAACGAGGCAATCTCCTCTTCCAGTGAATCCCTGGATTCGTAGGCCACGGTCAGTTCGTACTGTGTGCCCTCGGAGTTCAAGCGCTGCACGGCGTAGCGCTCGAAGCAGGTCTGCTCGATCAGCCGCCGACCTCTCGTCAGACCGCGCGATTGTGGGCTGAACCGAGCCAGGGACATCGTGACGCGCAGGATCGCCGTCTGTGCTGAAACCTCGGTGCATTGGGGCACCCGGGCCAGCGCGGTCGGCGCAGGCATCGAAATCGGCTGCGGTAGTGATAGATCCGCCGGAGGCAGAGCTGCAAGGCCCTCCTCGAACCTGGTTTGGAGCGCCGCGCTGGACGCATCCAGGTAGCGCATGGCCGACTTGACATCCTTCCAGCCAACATACTCCATGAGTTCCTTGATGTCCCAACCGCTGGCGCGGGCCCAACCGGCAAATCCGCGGCGCAGCGAGTGGCTGCTATATTCCTCGGGTGTTACTACGCCAGCTTCAGTGAAGAGGCTGCGAAGCAAGGGAATCAGGCTGTTGGCGTGCAGGCCTTCTTCGGCCACATGCGCCCAGCGATCAATCTTGCGAAACACCGGGCCTTGCGTCAGCCCGGCCAAGCTGACCCATGCATTGAAGGCGCTCACCGGACACAGGCGGGACAAAGCTGGGCATTTGTAGATGCGACCCTGCATCTGCCTGTCGCCTTTGCTGCGACCCAGGTAGCACGACAGTCCTTCGCCAGGCGAGATTTCCACGTTTTCCACACGCAAGCTGACCAATTCGTCCGAGCGAAATCCACGCCAGAACCCCAGCAGCAGCAAACTGCGATTGCGGGTGTGGCGAAGCAGCGCCAATCGGTCATCTCGGCGTTCTGCGTTGCCAATGGCCACTGCCAGCCATTGGTCGATCTGCTGGACAACATCGATTTCAAGGGGGCGTGCGCGCTTTTCTGCAACCGAGTGAACTGAGCGAATGCCCTTGAGGACTTGGCGCACCAGGGGCGATTTGGTTGGATCGGGAAAGCCTTGATCGGTATGCCATCGGGACAGCGCCGCTAGCCGCTGGCGAAGGGTGTTGATAGCATGTGCGGTCGCATGATCTGCCAGGTAGCGGGATACGGCATCAACCGTAGCAGGCAACAGACCTTTCCACTCGACCTCAAAATGACGAATGGCTGCGGCATAGGTTCGGCGCGTATTGTCGCGCTCAGCGGCCTCGACGTATTGTGAAATTCGGGTCATGTCATCCTTGGTATCGGTCGGTGCCAACCTCCGAGGTGATTTATCGCCGGTCATGACCAACCCGTGAATCGGTGGAACTGGCAACGCTGGAATGGGTGTCCTGGTTCAACCATCACCGGCTGCTCGGACCCATCGGAAACATCCCGCCGGCAGAAGCTGAGGCAAACTACTACCGGCAACTCGCCAGTCAGTCCTCCATGGTGGCGGCCTGACTTAAACCAACCGGCCTCCACGATCCCGGGGCGGTTCAAGTGACGAAGCCACGCCACGCTTAAGTACCAAAGTCTTTCCTCCGAGCCTAGTTTTATTGACCCAATGCGCTAATGCAGAATCCAAGTATTGGGTGTGGGCAGGAAACCATGCCGCCAACTCGTTGGCAAGCCTCCGTACCAATGGCCGGTTGCCCGCCGCAAGTTGTTGGCGTACTTCAAAGACCGACTTCATCACGGCCGCATGCTCGTCCATGTGGCATTGCCGCGGTGGGAAATTTGTTCTCAGCATCATGACGTCCTCCGCATCGAAGTGCTCGCGAAGATGCTTTATGAACCGATCAAATACCGAGACCAAATCCTCATCGTCTGCACTCTGCAGGTGGGCGAGCAGCGTCGCGAACTCCTTGTGGCATGCATCCATGCCATCATGACCCAGCAGCCAATCGTCCATCCATTGGATTGGCGAGGCGATGCCTGATGCACCGGAGAGTCTATTCATGAAGAGGCTCCTCAGGCAAAGCCTGGAGGCTTTTTATGGATAACACTGTTGCTGTCCTCCTATAAGACGACTGTGCGACGCAAATACCGCGCCGAGGTACTCGACTGCAACGTCTTCGGCAGTCTGCAGGTGGTGCGTGGCATGACGGCCGACTGGCTGCACCGCTACAACCATCGCCGACCCTATGAAGCCCTCGGCAAATTCCTGCCAATCTAGGACCATATCAAACTGTTCTCTCGAACTTTGCTCTTGATTGACTATGGAAATTGAGGGGGATTCATGTGCTCCCCATTACGTCCATTGGCACAAGCAAAAGTGCATCAAGATATCTTTGGGCTGTCTCCGCCCCATTGAGTACCGGGAGAATCGCGGACTACCCGCATAAACCACTACAAGTGTCCGTCCGCATCTCCCCGGGTCATCTTTGCGTGGAAATCAACACCCACGCCATAGTATTCCGCCAGTACCTCCTCACTCAGCATCTCGCCAGCCTTTCGTTAGCTGTGGCGATTTCGTGCCGCAGTGCGCGTGCTCGTACCGGCGCGCGATTCTTCCTAGTCCGGGGCAGACGGCGAGGCCCCAGTGGGTTCCATGTCAAGTCTCGCCCAGCCAGCGCAATGCGTTACCGCGCCGCAGCCCGTTGAGTACGTCCGGTTCCAGTCGCAAGCTGTCCACCCGGTTCGCCGGCGCCTGGTCCATGATGGCGAAGGGGTAGTCGGTGCCCACCATCACTTGCGTCGGCCCGGCCAGTCGCACTAGTGCCTCAATCGCCGTCGCGTCGTACAGTAGGTCATCGTAGAACATACGGCGCACTGACTCGCGCGGCGCCTCGGCTAGCGCATCCTTCACCGCCGGCAGCTGCTCCCAGGCCTGTTGCATGCGCGGGATGAGCACCTGCAGGGCACCGCCTCCGTGGCTGAACGCGATGCGCAGACCCGTTACCGCCGCCAGCGTGCCGCCAGTGATCATGGACGCAGCCGCCAGGCCGACTTCCCCGGGGAAGGCGACCGTCTGTTCGTAGATCGGCGGGCCCACCACGCGGTCCAGCCCAGCCGGGCGCAGCGGGTGCACGAAGACCGCAGCGCCCAGCTCCGTGCACGCATGGAAGAAGGGGCGGAATCGCGCGTCTCCGATGGAGGCGCCGTTGACGTTGGTGCCGATTTCCACCCCGGCCAGACCGAGCTCACGTACCGCGTATTCCAGCTCGCGTATCGCGGCGTCGACGTCCTGCAAGGGGACCGCCCCCAAGCCGGCGAACGACGCAGGTGCCGACTGCACCATCCCGGCGATAGTCTCGTTGAGGAAGCGGCACATGGCCGCGCCGTCCTCCGGCTCCAGCCAGTAGGACAGCAGCTCCGGCATGGGCGAGAGCACTTGGCGCTCCACACAGGTGCGTTCCATGTCGGCCAGCCGCACCTGCAGGTCCCAGGCTTGCTGGGAGACGGTGCGGTACACCTTGCCTTCCAGCAGCACGTGTCGGTGGCAGGGCGCGGCCTCGACCGTGGAGGGCCACCGTGCTCCGACATGGCGACCCAGGTATTTCGGGAACTCCGCAGGTACGACGTGCGTGTGTACGTCGATGCAGCCGCAAGAAAAGCGCTTGTAGTCTTGGCTCATTCGGGTCTTACAGGTCGAGCACCAGCACGGGGTCGTACGAGCGCGAGCAGCACACCAGCATGCGGTCGCCGGCAGCCCGCTCCTCGTCGGTGAGAAACGCATCGCGATGGTCCGGCCGACCCTCCAGTACGCCCGTCAGGCAAGTGCCGCACACGCCTTGCTCGCACATCACTTCCACGCGGATGCCGTTGCGCACCAGCACGTCGACGATGCTTTCGCCCTCGGCGACTTCCAGGTCACGGCCGGACTTGGCGCAGCGCACCAGGAAGCTGGTTCGCGGCCCCGCCTGTGCGTCCGGATCGGCGGCGAAGTATTCGTAGTGAACCGCTTCGCGGGGCCGCGATCGGGAGGCGATCTCGATGGCCAGCTGCATGAAGGGAGCCGGTCCGCAGATGTACACGTGAGTGCTAGGCGCGGTGGCGTCCAGCAGCGCCTCCAGATGCGCCTGCAGCAGTTGCGTCTCCATGCCATAGCGCAGCACGACGTGTCTGCGCCAGCCCGGCCCCTCCAGCTCCTCGGCAAAAGCGGCATGCTGCGGTCCGCGCGTGAAGTACTCCAGGCGGAAGGGTTTGCCATCGGCGCGCAGGTGGCGAGCCATGGAAAGCAGCGGCGTCACGCCGATGCCACCGGCGAGCAGCAGGTGCTCGTCGGCACTGGCGGCGAGGGGGAAATGGTTGCGCGGCCCGCTCACATGCAACGTGGCGCCCACCTCGAGGCGGTGCACGGCTTCTGAGCCGCCGCGCGACTGTGGTTCGCGCTTGACCGCCACGAGGTACTGCGCATGCACGTCCGGGCCGTTGCACAGCGAGTACTGGCGGACCAGCCCGACACCCAGGTGCAGGTCGATGTGGGCCCCGGGGGTGAAGGCCGGCAGCGGCGCACCATCCACCCGCTCCAGGGCAAGGCAGCGGATCTCGCCGGTCAGTTCGGTGATGGCGGCGACGCGCGCCTGGAATCCAGAGTCTGCCATGGCCGTCTCGCCGATCAGAGCATCACCATCCCGCCGCTCACGCCGACGTGCTGGCCGGTCGTGAACGATGCTTCTCGCGAGGCGAAGAAGGCGACGGCGGCAGCGATCTCGGTCGGGTGCGCCAGCCGGCCCATGCCTAGGCTGTTGCGCGCCACCATCTCCTCGCCCATCGCCCGCATCACCTCCGGCGGGTTCCAGGACGGATCGCGGAAGCCGCTGGGAGGCAGCGGGTCCGGGTCGCCATCGGCGGCGGTCTCGATTCCGCCTGGCGACACGCAGTTCACCGTGATGCCGTCACGCAGCACCTCGCCGGCCAGAGTGACAGTCAGACCCACCATCGAGCCCTTGCCGACACCAGCCAAGACGGTGTGGAAGGGCAGGCCGGCGCGCCAGGCTTCGCCGCCGATGTTGACGATGCGGCCGTACTTCGCCTCCAGCATTTGCGGCACCACCGCCTTGCAGCAGCGCAGGGTGTTCCACACGTTCCATTGCACGCCCTTTTGCAGAAGTTCCTCGCTCATGTCCACCAGCTTCAGGCGGATCAGAGCCGCGGCGTTGTTCACCAGGGCGTCGATGCGGCCGAAGCGTTCGCGCGTTTGCGCCGCCATTCGGTCGGCCACGCCGGCCTCGCTGAGGTCGCCGGCGAAGGGCACGAAGGTGCCGCCCAGCTCCTCGGATAGCTGCCTGGCGGTACGCTCCGCGCGCTCGCCCTGGATGTCGGCGACGACCACGCTGGCGCCCTCCTGGCCAAGACGATGCGCGATCACGCGGCCCAGGCCCTGGGCGGCACCGGTGACAATCGCCACCTGGCCTTCGAAGCGGCGGCACTGGTTGGCCACCGCAAAAGGAGTGGTGGCGTACTGGGGAGCGGTCATGGAAATCCTTCTTGCGATGAGGGTTCAGTCGATGTCGAGCACCACGTTGCCGATCACGCGGCCCTGTTCGACCAGGTCGTGGGCCTGCGCGATCTCGGCCAGGGGCAGTCGCAGCGCCACGGTGTGCACGAGCCGGCCGGAGCGCAGCAGCTGATCGATCTCCTGCAGGTCGGCGGCTCGCGCGTGGTCGTCGATCTCATAGATGTAGACGAAGCGCAGCGTGATCATGTTGCGCATCAGCCAGAAGACCGGCAGCGTCGCTTCCTGCGCGGAGACGCCGTAGGTCACGACGGTGCCGCCTGGGCGCAGCGCCTTGGCATAGAGCGCCACGTTGCCGGGCAAGTCCATCTCGATCACGGCGTCGACGCCGCGGCCGCTGGTGATCGCCTGTACCTGGGCGCTCACGTCCTGCGAGCGGTAGTTGAGCACGTGGTCCGCGCCAGCCGCGCGAGCATGCGCCGCCTTGGCGTCGCCGCTGACGGTTGTGATGACGGTGGCCCCGCGCGCCTTGGCGACCTGGATCGCGTAGTGCCCGACCGCGCCGGCGCCGCCCGCCACCAGGACGGTCGTTCGGACTTCCACGTCGGCCCTGCGCACGGCCTCCGCGGCCGTGAACAGCGGGACGCCCAAGCAGGCCGCTTCCGCGTCGCCCAGACCCTCGGGCATGGGCACGGCCTGGGCCGAGGGCAGGGCGATGTATTGCGCGGCGGTGCCGCAGGCCCGGTTCCACTGGCCGTTCCAGATCCACACCCGTTCGCCGATGCGGCTGGCGGGGACGCCTTCACCCACGGCATCGATCACGCCGGCGCCGTCGCTGTGGGGAATCACCAGCGGCGTGGCCATGGCACGGCCGAAGCCGCCTTTGCGCACCTTCCAGTCGCTGGGATTGACGCCCGAGGTGCGCAGGCGCACGCGCACCTCGCCGGCCGCCGGCTGCGGCGTCGGCTGCACACCGACGATCAGGACCTCCGCCGCGGGACCCTGGCACGTGTAGAAAGCTGCTTTCATGCTAGTCAGGGCGGCGTTCAGTCGATCTGCGCCTGCTGGATTTCGCCCACCGTGGCGAACCGCGGATCTTGCGGCGAGCCCCAGGTATCGAAGTTCTCCGGCGTGGGCTGCAGCACCTGCGCCGCGCGCGGGTTCACCTCGTCGAACTCCTCCATGCCGAAGCTGTACTCGAGCGTCATGCCGTCCGGCTCCAGGAAGTACAGGAAGGCGCTGCCCGACGCCGGATGACGGCCAGGGCCGAAGACGATGGGCGCACCCTGCCGCCCGGCCCGGTTGAGGCCCTTGCCGATGTCGTCGAACTCCGAGACCATGAAGTTCAGGTGGTGAAACAGCGGGCGGCCGCCCCGCGCGCGGGCCACACCGAGGCCGTGGTGGTAGGGGCTGGGGAAGGGGCGGGTGAAGGTGATGCCTTCACCGATGCTGTCTGACTCACGGAAGTTGAGCACGTCGCGCAGGAACGCAACCGACTCCGCGCGCTCGGGGGTGCTGAACACCACGTGCCCCAGGCGCTGGATCTTCGTGTGCGTTGGCCGGAAGACCGCAGGCCGCGCGCCGGCCGCCGGTACGTAAAATTCCAGCGTGGCGCGCGTGAACGGCTCGGTGATTCGGGTGGCACGCGCGACCTGCTTGTCGTCGCATTCGGCCGCGTCCAACTCCTGCCAGGGCGTACCGGCTTCGCGCAGGCGGCGGTGCAGGTTCTCGAACTGAGACGCGTCCTCCAGCATGAAGCCGGAGGCACGGTGCCCCGGCGCGTCGTGCTGGTGCAGCACCACCGAATAGGGGTCGCCGTCGCAGCGAAAGCGCGCTCGGCGCTCGTCACCATCCACCGGCTGCAGGCCTACCATCTCTTCGTAGAAGCGGCGGGAGCGCGCCAGGTCACTCACGTTTAACTCCACGTAGCCAAGCTTGCGGTATCGAATCACGGTCGTCTCCTTCAGAGGATGAAACTCAGCTTGCCATGCGGCCGGAGCGACTCGAGGTCCAGCACCGCCTTTCGCTCAACGAACTTCCAGCCTGAGGGTTCGTGCCGCAGCAGGTGCTCGTAGCGACCGACGTAGATGTCAGTGGCGTCGAGCTGGAAGCGCCACACCGCGAAGTTCGCGCTGACGCGCGTGAGGTCGCCTTCGGTTCCCAGCACGCGGAAGTTGGTGACCAGCCTCCGCGTGCGTGACTTCGGGTTCTCGGCCCATACCGTGCGACCCTTCAGCTGCGCGACGCGCGAACGCAGGGTGCGCATGTCGTCGCTGATCAGGAACAGCGTGTTGCGATAGTCGCCGGCCGGTTTGTCCAGCGGCGGCACGAGGTAGTGGGCGTCCTCCGCCATCAGGGAGATCCAGTCGTCCAAGCGCCACTCGTCCAGCAGCGCGGCCTCGTCGACCAAGAACGTCTCCAGTTCCTGCCGGTTCATGGTCTCGCTCATACTCGTTGCCCCTTCACGCGTTCCGGATGGTCGCTGCAGTCGGTCGGGCCTGGCTCGCCAAGCATCATGGCGTGCCAGCGGCGCCAGAAGGCGCGCATCTGCAGCTCGTCGGTGTTCAGCGGCTCCCGGCCCATGCCACGCGAGATGTCGCTCCAGGTCCGATCCGGCAGCGCCTGGAAGCCGCGCTGGCAGCCTTCGAGCGCGGCCACGTCGTCAGGGGTCGCCAGGCCCGCCGGGCCGAGGAAGGACAGGAAGTTCTCGATGCGCTTTTGGCGCAGGTGCTCCGACTCGCTGCGCGGCAGCAGCGCCCAGGCATCCACCTCCATGTAGCCGGGCGCCACTGGGTAGAAAGTGCGCACGGTACGCCAGAACGAGATCAGGATCAGGTTCGGATAGATGAACAGGTTGCGGCTGTAGTCTGCGATCTTGTGGGCGCGCTCCTTGCCGAATTTGTCGTCCAGCGCGGCGCGGATGCGGGCCAGTTCCTCCGGCGCGCTGGCGTCCAGGGGCGTGGGCAGGGCGGGACCCTCGATCATGGCGTGGCCGTTGCCCAGGTCCACGCCGCGCCAGCCAACGAAGGCCTTGCCGCCACCGCCCACCCAGGAACTCGGGTCCATGCCCATGGCCGGGATGTACTCGCGGAAGTAGCGTGCGTGCGTGGAGGCCGCGTGGTATGCATCCATGCTGTTTTCCAGCAGCAGCTTCCAGTTGGCCTTGATGCTGTAGTTCTGCGCGCCGGGCACGGCCTCGACGTCCTCGCCGCCGAAGTCCAGCATATGGTCGATCGTTTCGCGCGCACCGCCCAGGTAGGTGACCAGGTCCACCGTCTCGGCGTCGAAGGTGACGAACAGCATCCCCCGGTAGCTTTCCAGCCGCACCGGCACTAGGCCCATGTTCTGCTTGTCGAAGGCCGCTGTGTATGCGTCCTCCCCTGGCAGGCCGATCAGCTGGCCCTTGGTGTCGAAGCTCCACGCATGGTAGAAGCAGGTGAACACGCGCGCCGTGCCGGAGCGCTCGCGCGCCACCATGTTGCCGCGGTGGGTGCAGGCGTTGAGGAAGGCGTGCAGCTTGCCGTCGCCGTCGCGGCTGACGATGACGGGCCGGCCGCCCGGCGTGCGCGTGACGTAGCTGTTTGGCCCCGGCACTTCCGATTCATGGCCTACGTACAGCCAGGTACGATCAAAGATCGCCTCGCGCTCGCGCTCGAACACCTCCTGTGAGGTGAAGGCTGTGCGCCGCACGCGGAACACACCCTGTTCGTGGTCGTCCACTATCAGGTTGCGAATGCTCGATTTCTCCATGGTTTTCTCCTGTGTCTCGTTCAACGGCCGCCGCCGACGTCCAGCAGTGCGCCGGTGATGTACGATGCCTTGTCCGACAACAGCCAGACCACGGCCTCGGCCACTTCCTCGGGCCGGCCGATGCGCCGCAGCGGGATCACCTTCTCGACGTTCGCCAGCACGTCGGCCGGCCGGATGGCGTGGATTTCCGTGGCGATGATCCCTGGGCGCACGCAGTTGACGCGGATGCCCCGCGGCGCGACTTCACCCGACAGGCCCAGAGTGAGGGTGTCGATGGCCGCCTTGGTGGCCGCATAGTGCACCTGCTCGCCGGCGCCGCCCAACGAAGCGAGTCGCGACGACACGTTGACGATCGCACCGCTGCGCCCCTCCAGGCGGCGCACGGCTTCCCGCGCGCAAAGAAAGTAGCCGACAACGTTGACGTCCAGCACCTCACGCAGTCGGGGGCCGTCAATCTGCTGCACCGGGCCGGGCTGACCCACCACGCCGGCGTTGTTGACGAGACCGCCGAGGGGCCCGAGCTTGCGTTCGACCTCGTCGAACATGCGCACGACTTCGTCCTCGCGCGAGGTGTCGGCCTGCACGGCCACCGCCTCGCCGCCGCGCTCGCGGATCTGTCGCACCACCTCCTCGGCACGGTCGGCGCTGGCGCGGTAGTTCACCGCCACCGCCCACCCGTCCTGCGCCGCGCGCAGGGCGACGGCCGCTCCAATACCGCGTGCCCCGCCCGTGACCACCAATACCCTGGACATGGCTGCCCCTCCTAGAACCTGACGTTGCCGTGGCCCTTCAGGGCCAGCATCTCGCGCGCTTCCGCCGGCGTTGCGGGCTGCAGCGACAGCGCATCCATCACGGTGCGGATGCGCCGCACTTGGTCGGCGTTGGACCGCGCCAGCTGGCCGGGGCCGTCCCACAGCGAATCCTCGAGGCCCACGCGCACGTTGCCGCCCATGGCGGCCGACATGGTCGCGATGGGCATCTGGCTGCGGCCTGCGCCGAGCACCGACCACACGTAGTCGTTTCCGAACAGACGATCGGCGGTGCGCCGCATGTGCATCACATCCTCCGGATGTGTGCCGATGCCTCCGCGCAGTCCGAACACGGTTTGAATCAGGAAGGGCGCCTTGATCAGCCCGCGGTCCACGAAGTGCGCCGCCGTGTAGAGATGGCAGGTGTCGTAACACTCGATCTCGAAGCGCGTGCCGTTGGCGGCGCACGACTCCAGGATGTACGCGATGTCGCGGAAGGTGTTGCGAAAGATCAGGTCGTCGCTGTTGCGCAGGTACGGCTCTTCCCAGGCGTGGCGGAACTCCTTGTGCCGGTTCAGCATCTCGTACAGGCCGAAGTTCATCGATCCCATGTTGAGGGATGCGACCTCGGGCGCGAACTGCAGCGCTGGCTGCAGCCGCTCCTGCACCGCCATCGTGGGCGCGCCGCCGGTGGTGATGTTCACCACCACGTCGCTGCGCTCCTTGATGCGTGGCAGGAACTCGCGGAACACGGCTGGGTCCTGCGTGGGCCGGCCGTCCTGCGGGTCGCGCGCGTGCAGGTGGACGATGGCCGCGCCGGCCTCTGCCGCCCCGAGCGCCGCGTCGGCGATCTGGTCGGGCGTCACCGGCAGGTGCGGCGACATCGAGGGCGTGTGGATCGCCCCCGTCACTGCGCAGGTGATGATGACCTTGCGGGCGGAGCTCATCGCCCTTCCTCGTCCCGCACCGGGTTGGACAGGATGCCGATGCCCTCCACCTCGATCTCGCAGCGATCGCCCGGCTTCATGAAGATCGGCGGCTTGCGCACCAAGCCGATGCCAGAGGGCGTGCCGGCGATGATGAGGTCGCCCGGCTGCAGCGCAAACGGCTCGGAGCACACCTGCACCAGCGTAGCCACGTCGAAGATCATGTCGCGGGTGTTGGCGTCCTGCAGCACCTGGCCATTCAGCCGCGTGCGCAGCTGCAGGCCGTGGGCACCCGGTGGCAGCTCGTCGGCGGTGACGAACTCGGGGCCGAAAGAGCCGCTGGCATCAAAGTTTTTACCCATCATCCACTGGGCCGACTTGATTTGGTAGTCACGCACCGACCCGTCGTTGAAGATAGAGTAGCCCGCGACGTGCTCCAGCGCTTTGTCCTTCGCGATGTAGCGACCTGGCTTTCCGATCACCACCACCAGCTCGCCCTCGTAGTCGAATTGTTCCGACACGTGCGGTCGCACTAGCGCCTCCCCGTGCGCGACCCAGGAGCTGGGATAGCGGTGGAACAGCACGGGATAGGACGGAGTTGCCATGTTGCCTTCGGCGGCGTGGTCTACGTAGTTCAGGCCGACGGCGATAGCCTTGGCTGGCTCCAGCACCGGCGGCAGAAGGCGCAACCCGTCCAGCGGCAGGCGGACATCGGCGCGGGCGATCGCCGTGCGCGCCTGCTCCATGCCGGCTTCGCCCGACGCCAGCAGGCGTTCCAGGCGATCGGGCAGGCCAAGCGCGGTGAGGTTGACCACCTCCTGCCCGATCCGGGCGCCGAGTGCGGGCTGGTTGTTCTGGTCGAGGAACGATACGAAGCGCATGAAGGTCTTTCTTTCAAAGGTTTCAGGGTCCAGGCATCCCATGCCTACCCTTGCAAGGAGGCGCCGGACAATATGGCTTGGCCGCCGCAGGCGGCGGGTGATCAGGAGGCCTAGCGGTGCCGCTTGGCAGCGGCCGAGAGGGTGGTGAACTCGTCCTTCAGCACAGGGTCGGCGTTGCTCACGCGTTCGGCCACGGTGCCGACTTCCTTGAAGTACTGCGCCGCTTCGGCCGTGGAGAAGAAGTGGTTCTGGCCGCCGTTCTTCTCCCACACCCCTAGCGCCTTCTGCGTATCGGCCACGCCCTGGGTGGTGATCAGCGCGTCGGCTTTGTGGGCCTCCTCGCGCACGATGGCCTCCAGTTCGGGGCCCAGGGACTTCAGCCATGTGCGGCTGGCGATGCCCGTGGCCATCAAGTAGGAGCCTGGCAGGTACGTCTGGTGCTTGGCGATGTCGTAGTACTTGTTCGGGATCCAGATGAAGGGCGAACCGACCAACCCGTCTAGCGTTTTGTTCTGCAACGCGGGCAGCATGTCGCTGGGTGGGACCGACATCGGTACGCCGCCGAAGTGCTTGAGCGGCTCGATGTGCAGGGCCGCGGCACCCGGCACTCGCACCTTCATGCCCTTGAGGTCGGCCAGGGTGCGGACGGGCTTATGTGACAACAGCGTGAGCGGGCTGTAGGCGAAGACTGAGAGCGGCTCGATGCCCTTGCCACTGCCGTAGGCGGACAAGCGTTGGCGAATCGCGGGATCGGTGAGTACGCGCTGTGCGTGAGCGATGTCATCGAACAGGCCTGGCGAGTCCATCACCATGAAGCGCGGCTCCAGGCCAGTCACGAAGCCCGCGGCGGGCAGTGCGAATTCCACCGTGCCCAGCGCAACGCCCTCCACCACGCGCGGCAGCGGGCCCAGCTGGTTGGCCGGGTAGATCTCCACCTTAATGCGCCCGTTCGAACGCGATTCGACCCCGGCCTTCACCGCTCGCATCCAGGCCACGCCCACGTCGTCGACGCCGGGCGTGGCCATCTTCATGGTGAACTTCTGCTGCGCGAGCAGGGCGGGAGCGGCCAGCGTGACGGCCGTGGCAGTCAGCACGCTGCGGCGCGAGATCAGGGAGGTGTGGCTCATGGCTTGCCTTTCAGTGAGGAGGGAGAGTCAGTTCATGAACAGCCGCATGCTTACTAGGGAGATCTGCGGCACGTAGGTGATGAGTCCGAGGGCAACCAGGTACACGACCATGAATGGTGCTAGGCCCTTGTAGATGGTCTTGAGGTCCAGCCCCAGCGCTGACTGAGCGACGAAGATGTTTATGCCGAAGGGCGGCGTGAACAGGCCGATGGCTAGGTTGACCATCACAATGATCCCGAAGTGCACCGGATCGACGCCCACCGCCGTCACCAGCGGCACCAGCAGTGGGCTGAGCAGCAGGATGGCGGAAAGTGGGTCGATGAAACAGCCCACCACAAGCAGTAGCAGGTTGATCGCCAGCAGCAGGCCCCAGACAGGAACTTCCATCGCCTGGATCCAGGCGA
>Ga0075012_10003721_pt1 | contig 14364 bp, 12 predicted proteins | sample All_14_2_FD_71474 | JGI IMG/M metagenome (GOLD analysis project Ga0075012, IMG submission 71474) | Freshwater microbial communities in response to fracking from Pennsylvania, USA - Allegheny Zone_MetaG_DW_15 | ecosystem: Environmental > Aquatic > Deep subsurface > Groundwater > Drilled... | reverse complement strand
GGTTCCCGCTGTGCTGTCATCGGTTGAGCCGGTGGCCTGCGCATCAGCTCCGGCGATGTCGCCATTGCTCAGTGCAATCGCCAGCGCGGCTGCAGCATTCGCCTCCTGCTTGACAGCCTTGTAGACCGTCATGCACTGAGTGCCCAGCAGCACGCGCTGCAGGCCCTCGTTGGTCGCATCCTGGCCGGTCAGCGGGATCTTCCCGGCCTGGCCGTTGCGCTGGAGGACAGATGCAACGGCGCCGCCGAGACCGTCATTGGCTGATGCCACGCCGACGAAGTTGCCCTTCGCCTTGGTGTACATCTGCTCGAAGATGGTGCCCGCCTTGGTGTTGTCCCAGTCGGGAACGGACTGATCGGCCGCAATCGTGTAGCCGCCATCCTTCAGGACAGTCTCGTACCCCTGCTTGAACAGCGTTGCGTTGTTGTCCGTGGGTGATCCGTTGAGCAGTGCGACAGGACCGTCGTTGTTGCCGTTGTCCTGCATGCACTTCACCAGGCCCTCGCCGATCTTGGTGCCGACTGCCACGTTGTCGAATGACACGTAGTAGTCCGCTCCGCCACCGAGCGTGAGTCGGTCGTAGTCGATGACTGGCACGCCCTGGGCTGCTGCCTTCTTGATGACGGCGGCACCCGATGGGCTGTCGAGGTTGACGATCATCAGTGATGTCACGCCGCTTGCCAGCATCTGGTCGGCGATGGTGGCGAACTTCGCCTTGTCGCCATTGGCATTCTGGATGTCGTACTGCACGCCAGCAGCTTGGAAGGCCTGCTCAAGGAACTTCCGGTCGGCAGTCTCCCAACGAGCCGAGGAGGCGGCATCCGGGAGGATGACTCCCACCTTCGCGGTGGCATTGGATGCCGGAGCTGAACTTGCATCACTGCTGGTGTCGCTACTGCTGCTGCACGCAGCCATGAGCAAGGAGGCGGCCGCAAGGCCGACTACTGCTCCATAGAGTTTCCTGGACATAAGTTGCTGTCCTTTCCTCGCAAGATGCCTTGCGCTGTTGAGTTGGGCCGTTCCTTGCCTTCTGTCATCGCTCCCGGCTAGACGCCGAGAATCCGATCAATGACGAGCTGGTCGAGCGCCTCATTCCCGTAGCCTCGTTTTGCAAGGCTCTCGGGATTGAATTGCTCTGCCAGCAACCTGTCTGCCACCTCGCGTGAGTACGAGCCGACAGTCGGGACCGCGAGTTCGGGAACACCGGAGAATGCCTGTGCTTCCTTGACGCGGGGATCGTTGTCGAACTCGCGGGCCTTTGCCGCGAGTGCGAGATAGGTGCGCATGCAACCGCGCGCGAACTCCCAGATGCCAGCTCCACCCTCATTGCGGTAGGGACGGCAGTCGAAGTGCTTGGGGCCGCTGTAACCAGTGGATTCGAGCAGCCGCACGAGGAAGAAGTCGTCCTTCAGCCCTTCGGAGCCGAATCGCAGGTCCTGGTCGTAGCGACCGATCTTCTGGTCGTTCAGGTCGATGTGGAAGAGCTTGCCCTGCCAGATCGCCTGCGCGACTCCCTGATAGAAGCTGAGTCCGGCCATCGTCTCGTGCGCCACCTCAGGGTTGAGACCGACCATCTCGGAGTGCTCGAGCGTCTGGATGAAGGCCATCGCGTGACCGATCGTGGGCAGGAAGGCGTCACCGCGGGGCTCATTGGGCTTGGGCTCGATGGCGAAACGGATGTCGTAGCCCTTGTCGATTGCGTAGTTGCACAGGAAGTCCAGCGCCTCCTTGTACCTGGACAGGGCGTCTGACGGCTCCTTGCTCGCCGCACTCTCGACACCTTCACGCCCGCCCCACAGCACATAGGTGGGTGCCCCGAGCTCAGCCGCGACATCGATGTTGCGCATGGTCTTCTGGATAGCCAGTCGGCGAACCCCACGATCATTCGAGGTGAAGGCGCCGTCCTTGAACATCGGATGCCAGAACAGATTTGTTGTGGCCATCGAGCAGACGATGCCTGTCTCGTCAAGGCCCTTCTTGAAGCGATCAAGCTCCGCCCGACGCTGGCTCTCCGGCGCGCCGAAGGTCATCAGGTCGTCGTCGTGGAAGGACACTCCCCAGGCACCGACATCGGCCAAACCACGAATGAAATCAACGGGATCGATGGGTGGACGTGTGGCCTCGCCGAAGGGATCCCGCCCCGAATGACCGATGGTCCACAGGCCGAATGCGAATCGATCCTCTGGCTTGGGCTGCAGTTCATCAGACACGGCACTACCTGGCTTCCCGACGATCGAAACAGATATGTTGTGCGACACAACATATGGCTCCCACGGTCGGTCGGCAAGACTTCCTGCAAAGAATTCAGCAGAGTTTTCGGCTCTGAATCAGTCGCAATCAGGGCAAGTCGTACAAAGCCTCCTGCGCCCGCTCGTACTGCGAGCGAACAGCATGGCTGTGCCTGCCCTCGGCTGGTGCGAGAGCCTCACTCTGCGCAACCTGCCATACGGGTGGCTCTGCTGCGCCACTCAGCACCCAGGCCGCCTGTCGCGCAGCACCATTGGCCACGTACTCGCCCGCGGCTGGCACATGGACCGGTGCTGTGAAGATCGTCGCCGCAACAGCACGCACCGCAGGGTTCGCCGCCGCACCACCGATCAGCAGGATGCGAGCAGCATGGACACCGCAGTTCGACAGTGCATCGACTGCCTGCGCGAGCCCCATCAGCATGCCTTCGATGGTCGCGCGCGCGACATTGGCCGGCCTCAGGTTGTCTCGACTGATCCCATGCAGTGATCCACGTGCATTCGGCAGATTCGGCGTTCGCTCCCCGTCGAGATAGGGAATGAGGGTGAGTCCCTCGGATCCCACTGGCGCAGACAGCGCGAGTGCACCAAGCTGCTCAAGATCGACTCCCAGCAGCTGTGCCGTGGAACTGAGCACGCGGGCGGCGTTCAAGGTGCAGACCAGGGGGAGGAATCGTCCAGTCGCGTCGGCGAAGCCGGCGACGAAGCCCGCGGCATCCGCTGTGGCGAATTCCGAACAGGCGAATGCCGTGCCGGAGGTGCCCAGGCTGACCACGACATCGCCGGGCTGCAGATTCAGGCCGAGCGCGGCCCCCATGTTGTCCCCGGTGCCCGGGCCCAGCAGCACTCCTGATGCGGTCTCCCCGATCGCGACTCCAGGTTCGCAAACCCTTGGCAGCAAAGGGACATGGCCCAGCGCCAGTGCCACGAGATCCTGGCGATACTCGCCCGTCTGGGGCGACCAGTAGCCCGTTCCGGAGGCATCTCCACGATCCGTTGCAGCTTCGTGGCCCGCACCGCCGAGGCGCCAGGTGAGGTAGTCATGCGGCAGCATCAGGCGAGCCACCCGCGCGGCGTTCTCCGGCTCCTCGCGGGCAAGCCAGCGGATCTTGGAGACGGTGAACGAGGCAACCGGGACGCTGCCCACGGCATCGGCCCAGGCAGCCTCGCCGCCGAGCTCGTGGATCAGGAGCTCGGCATCCACTGCCGATCGCGTGTCATTCCACAGCAGCGCGGGCCTGATGACTGCGTCGTGCTCATCGAGCACCACCATGCCGTGCTGCTGTGCTGCAACGGACATGGCGGCAACGCCATCGAGGGCACCATCAAGCGCAGTGGTCAGTGCCTCCCACCACAACCGCGGATCGATCTCGGTTCCATCGGGATGCGGAGCACGCGCTTCACGGATGAGTGCTCCGGTGTCGGCATCGCGCACGACGATCTTCACGGACTGCGTTGACGAGTCGATCCCCGCAACAAGTGGCATTGCGTCAGGCTATGCGGCAATCACTGAGTTTGAAATAGCACCGATCAACTGCGCGGGATACTCGGATCGCAGTCGTCAAGGAATGCCTCGATGCGCGTTGCCTCATCGCTCTCGTTGATCGCCGCCGCAGCCCGACCAAGGGCAAGCAGGCAGCGCAGGAAACCCTGATTGGGCTCATGGCTCCATGGCACCGGCCCGTGACCCTTCCAGCCATTGCGCCGAAGGGCATCCAGGCCGCGGTGGTATCCAACCCGCGCGAACGCGTAGGACTCCAGAATGCGGCCTTCGGTCCATGCCTGATCGCTCACCACTGCCCAGGCGAGCGAACTCGAGGGATGCTGCTGTGCCACGAGCACTGGGTCCTCGCCGGCAGCGAGTGCATGAAGCGGCTCGGAATCCTCCGGCAGCAGGGTTGGGGCCGGACCGCCGAGCAGGTTCTCCATCAATGGGTGACTCACCTTGTCTGCTTGATCTACTTGATCGCCGTTCCGGTCGATCGTAGATCCTCGCAGCCCTGCACGACTCGCGCTGCCATGTTCGCCTCGGCGAGCTTGCCGTAGGTTCGCGGGTCGTACTGCTTCTTGTTGCCGACCTCGCCGTCGATCTTCAGCACTCCGTCGTAGTTCTTCAGGATGTGATCGGCGATCGGCCGAGTGAAGGCGTACTGCGTGTCCGTGTCGATGTTCATCTTCACCACGCCGTAGTCGAGCGCCTCACGGATCTCGCTCAGGAGTGATCCGGAGCCGCCGTGGAAGACCAGGTCGAATGGCTTGGTCACGCCGTACTTCGAGCCGACTGCCGTCTGGATCTCGTCCAGCACCTTGGGAGTGAGCACCACATTGCCTGGCTTGTAGACACCGTGCACATTGCCGAAGGTCGCCGCCACCATGTAGCGCCCGCGCTCACCCAGCCCGAGCGCCTGGGCCGTTGCCAGGCCGTCTTCGGCAGTGGAGAAGAGCTTGGCGTCGTGGCTGGCCTCGATGCCGTCCTCCTCGCCACCGACCACGCCGATCTCGATCTCGAGGATGATGTTGGCCTGGTGGCAGGCATCCAGCATCCGCTGGGAGATCTCCATGTTCTCCTCAAGCGCGACAGCTGAGCCATCCCACATATGCGACTGGAACAGGGGCTGCTGGCCCTTGGCGACGCGCTCCTGGGAGATGGCGATCAACGGCTCCATGAAGCCCTCGAGCTTGTCCTTGGGGCAGTGGTCGGTGTGCAGGGCGATGTTCACGCCGTAGCTCTTGGCTATCGAGTGAGCGAAGACGGCAAGTGCCTCTGCCCCGGCGACCATGCTCTTGACAGCCTGCCCGGACGCGAATTCAGCGCCGCCCCAGGAGACCTGGATGATGCCGTCGCTCTCAGCCTCAGCGAAGCCGCGCATCGCGGCAACGATGGTCTGCGAGGAGGTGCAGTTGATGGCGGGATAGGCGAACTTGCCGGCCTTTGCTCGATCGAGCATCTCTGCGTAGACCTCTGGTGTCGCGATCGGCATCGGATTCTCCTGCGGCTAGCGGGTGGCGGTTGGCGCACATCCTTCCACGGATCCACCAAGGCCCTGCATCACGATGCTGGTTCGGCAACCGTCGAGGTGAGCGAGCGCACTGAGCGAGAGAGCAGGGTGAGCAGGATCGCCACGGTGGTGATCCCAGCGCAGATGAGGAAGGCCGCCTGGAGCCCGACCAGGCTCACCAGTGGCCCGGCAAGGGCCAGTCCGATCGGGCCGAACATCAGCGAACCCATCGCGTCGTAGGAGCTGACTCGCGAGAGCGCCTCGCGCGGGACGTTGGTCTGCAGAGCGGTGTACCAGAGCACCTGGAAGAACTCGATGGATACACCCCAGGCGAAGGAGCCCAGCGAGATGACCCACAGGGGCGCAGCGAAGGCCAGGCTCACCAGCCACAGCGGCAGGGTGAGCGTGATGAGCATGCCGAACAGCATCGGGCGGCGGATGTTCATCCGGGAGCTCGCGAATCCACCGGCCAGCAGCCCGGCCGACTGGAAGGCGAGCACCACGGCCCAGCCAGCGGCGCCGCCGTACTCGTCGATGGCCAGCACCGGACCCATCACCTGCTCAGCGCCGTACAGCGCCATGACGATGGTGCTGAACGAGAGCACCACCACGACCACCCACTTGAACGAGATGAATACCCGCCAACCGTGGGCAAGATCGCCCAGCATCCCCTCGCCCGAGTCATGGGGCTTGGAGACATGGCGGAAGCTGAACACCAGCAGCCCGGCGATCAGGAAGGAGGCGGAGTCCACGGCAATGGCGATGCCCGCTCCAGCCGAGGCGACGATCAGCCCGCCGATGGCGCTGCCGGCGATCAGGCCGACATTGGAGGCGATGCTGAGATAGGCATTTGCCGGCTGCAGCAGTTCATCGGACACCACGTCCGGCGTGACGCCGGAATACGCGGGCCACCAGATGCCATTCAGGCAGCCGATGATGAAGGACAGCACCACGAGCGCAGGGATGGTGACCGATCCGCTGATGAACAGGAAGGCGAGCAGCGCGACGACTGCACTGAGGATCAGATCGGTGATGGCGATGACCTTCGTGCGTCCCAGTCGATCAGCGATCACCCCGCCGACGGGCAGCACGAGCACCAATGGCACTGCCTGTGCGGCCAGGACGATGCTCAGTGTCGTCGCATCGGTGTCAGGCAATGCCAGCACACCGAAGGCCAGGGCGATCGGTGCGATGCCATTGCCCAGATTGCTGATGGTCCGCGCGATGAAGAGCCTGCGAAACCTCCCGTCAGCCGCGAGCTGCCTGAGCTGGCTCATGACGCCAGCCTCATTGCGAGAGCCCGAGCGTGCTCCCGTTCTGCGCTGCGGGGATCACTGCGTGCTGGCGGATCCAGGCGTGCATCGCTATCGCCGCAGCAGCGCCGACATTGATCGAGCGCGTGGAGCCGAACTGGGAGATCTCGATCAGTCCATCGCAGACGGATCGAGCCTCCGGGCTCAGCCCCGCACCCTCCTGCCCGAACAGCAGCACGCAGCTCTCCGGCATCTCGAAGGTCTCCAAGGGCACTGAGCCGGCGACGTTGTCGAAGCCGAGGATCACCAGATTCTCCGACTGCGCCCAGCGATGGAGGTCGTGCGCCTCGGCATGATGGTGGAGGTGCTGATAGCGATCGGTGACCATGGCGCCTCTGCGATTCCAGCGCCTGCGCCCCACGATGTGCACCTCGCGAGCCAGGAAGGCGTTCGCCGTGCGCACGACAGATCCGATGTTGAAGTCGTGCTGCAGGTTCTCGATCGCCACGTGGAAGGGATGACGCCGACTGTCGAGCTCGGCAACGATCGCCTCGAGCCTCCAGTAGCGGAACTCATCGACGACGTTCCGTCGATCGCCAGCGGCGAGCAGGGCCTGGTCAAGTCGAGGGTCCGACGGCCATGGCTGGGGATGTGGGCCAACTCCTACTGACGAATCATGGAGATCCACGTCCGCGACGATAGCCTGCCGAGGTGAATCTCGTAATCAGCGCCGGCGTGACCGTGCAAGCCCTCGGTCCGAGCTGGCTGAATCCCGACTCGATGCTCGGCAGCCTGGGAAGCATCGCCTTCTGGGTGGCGCTGGCCATCATCTTCGCCGAGTGCGGGATCCTGCTCGGCTTCTTCCTGCCGGGCGACTCCCTGCTGTTCGTCGTCGGCCTGTTCATCGCCCAGGGCTCCATCGACATGAACGTGTGGCTGGCCATGGGCCTGCTGATCGCCGCCGCGATCGTCGGCAACATCGTCGGCTACTGGATCGGCAGGGCGATCGGACCATCGCTGTTCAACAAGCCCGACTCACGCCTGTTCCGCAAGGAGTACGTCGACAAGACTCACGCGTTCTTCGAGAAGTACGGCGCCCAGGCGATCATCCTGGCCCGCTTCGTGCCCATCGTGCGCACCTTCATCACGGCAGTGGCCGGCATCGCAAGGATGGACTTCCGCAAGTACCTGATCTACAGCTCGATCGGTGCAGTGCTGTGGGCCGGACTGGTCACCTTCGCCGGCTATCACCTCGGCAATATCGAGTTCGTCCGGAAGAACATCGAACTCGTGCTGATTCTCGTGGTGGTGATCAGCGTGATCCCGATCGTCATCGAGTACATCCGCCATCGGCGGAGTGCGAACAAGCTGTCAGGCGAGTCCCAGATCAGCGAGTGAGTAGGCAGCGCGGTACTCGTAGCCACGCTCGATGACCGCTGGACCTGCCCCTCGATCGACGATCACGGCTACGGCGACTGTGGACGCGCCCGCCTCGGTGAGCGCGTCGACGGCAGTCAGCACCGAGCCGCCTGTCGTCGAGGTGTCCTCGACGGCAAGCACTGAGGCGCCCGCGACATCTGGCCCCTCGATGCGCCTCTGAAGTCCGTGGTGCTTCTCCTCCTTGCGCACGACGAAGGCATTGAGGACCTCGCCGTGCCGGGCGGCGTCATGCATCATGGCGGTGGCCACCGGATCGGCCCCCAGCGTCAGGCCGCCGACTGCCGAGTACTCCAGGTCTGCGGTCAGCTCGCGCATCACAGCCCCCACCAGCGGCGCCGCCTGCCCGTCGAGCGAGACGCGCCGCAGGTCGACGTAGTAGTCGGCCTCCTTGCCGCTGGACAGGATCACGCGGCCGCGAACCACGGCCCGATCGATAATGAGCTGGCGGAGGTCTTCCCAGGCTTGTGTCGGCACGGCGCGATCCTAGTTGTTCGAATCCGGTAAATCCGAAGCGCTCGATGTGGGCTTTCGCGTACCCGCGACGTACCGTGGACGCATGCGGAGGATCGGCGCTGTGGCGCTCGCGCTGCTCCTTGCCATGGTCGCAGTGCCTGCCCATGCCGCAACGGCATCCAAGCCTGAGATCATCAACGGGACGCCATCCAGCCCGGGCACCTACTCCTTCCTCGTCGCCCTGCTGGACACCCAGCGCTACTCGAGCCAGGGGGCATTCCAGGCGCAGTTCTGCGGCGGCACGCTGACCACCGCCACCACCATCGTCACCGCGGCCCACTGCGTGGTCGACCAGAAGTCCGGGGCGCACACCCAGCCTGCGGCGGTGCTGGTGGGCCTGGGACGTTCACTCAAGGACGCCAGCCTGCGCGTCGTGCCTGTGAGCTCAGTGACCGTGCACCCGGCCTATTCCATCTCCACCGGCGACAATGACGTGGCCGTGCTGACGCTGACGAGCCCGCAGACGGACATCACTCCGCTCACCCCGGTGAGCTCCGGCGATGCGCCAAGCGTCGACGCCGCCGGCAACCACGTGCAGGTCGTCGGCTGGGGAACCATCAGCATCTTCAGCAAGTCGTTCCCGGACTCCTTCCGAGTGGGCGAGCTCGTGCTGCTGCCCAGCGCCACCTGCGGGCAGGGCCAGAACACCACCGTCAACGGCGTCAGCTTCATCGCCTACAACCCCGGCGAGGCCAATCCCACGACCATGCTCTGTGCCGTCGGCACGACGGGAACCGGCGCCATCATCGACAGCTGCAGCGGTGACTCCGGCGGTCCGCTGATCTATGGCGATGGCGCCAACGCCAAGCTGGTCGGCATCGTCAGCTGGGGGCTGAACTGCGCGACCCGGCATCCGGGCGTCTACACGCGGGTCACGGCGATGTCGGACTTCCTGATCTCCACCGGGGCGCTGGCATCCATGGCGCCACCAGTGGTGCAGGCGGCGCCGCTGAACGAGCGCATCCGCGTGCTGTTCCCGAGCACGCAGGCCAATGCGACGTTCACCTCGTTCACCGCGAGTGCGGTGCAGGTAGGGACGGGACTCACCAGTCAGTGCTCGGCCGCGCCGAGCCCGACGCAGCTGGCGGCCAGCTGCGAGATCCCGGACCTGGTCAATGGCGCGCAGTACTCCGTGACGGCAACCGCCACCACCGCCTCAGGCACGACAGCGCCCAGCACGCCGACCCTGGTGACGCCAGCAGCCCTCCCCGAGGCCGGCCGGATTGATCGGGTGACCATCACCCGACACCGCATCGCGGTGACCGTCACCGAGTCGCAGAGCAGCACCAGGCTCCTGGCCCTGCGCGTGGCCTGCCTGCCAGTCGCCGGTGGTGCCGGCTTCAGCGCGAAGGTCATCAACGGCAAGGCGGTGCTCAAGAAGCTGCCCAACGGCGACTACTCGTGCGCGGTCACCGCCCGCAACGCGGCCGGGACCAGTCGCGGCTTCGCCGAACTGGTGACGATCAGTGCGTGATCTGCAGCTCTGATCCGTCAGCCCGGGTCGCGATCGTCAGCACATCGCCGGCGTGCACCTCGCCGGCCAGGATCTGCTTGGCCAGCTTGTCACCGATGGCGGTCTGCACGAGTCGTCGCAGCGGCCGCGCGCCGTAGATCGGGTCGAAGCCCTTGTCGACCAGCCATGTCCGCGCATCCTCCGAGAGTCGCAGCGTGACTCGACGATCCGCCAGTCGCGACTGCAGCGCGTCGATCTGGATGTCGGCGATGCGGGTGAGCTGCTCGCGTCCGAGCGGTTCGAAGGTGACCATCGCATCGAGCCGGTTCAGGAATTCCGGGCGGAACTGCTGACGGACTGTGGCAAGCACCTGCTCGCGCCGCACCTCGAATGGCGTGCCGACATCCACCAGGAACTGGCTGCCCAGATTCGAGGTGAGGATCAGGATCACATTGCGGAAGTCCACCGTGCGACCCTGGCCATCGGTCAGCCGTCCGTCATCGAGCACCTGCAGCAGGATGTCGAAGGCCTCCGGATGTGCCTTCTCGACCTCATCGAGCAGCACGACAGAGTAGGGACGACGACGCACGGCCTCGGTCAGCTGACCGCCCTCCTCGTAGCCGACGTAGCCCGGAGGGGCACCGACCAGACGGGACACGGAGTGCTTCTCGGAGTACTCGCTCATGTCGATACGCACCATCGCGCGCTCGTCATCGAAGAGGAAGTCCGCCAGTGCCTTGGCGAGCTCGGTCTTGCCCACGCCGGTTGGCCCAAGGAAGAGGAATGACCCGGTGGGACGGTTCGGATCGGCGATGCCCGCGCGCGCACGACGCACGGCATCACTGACCTCACGCACCGCTTCGCCCTGGCCGACCACCCGCCTGCCGAGCTCCTCCTCCATGCGCAGCAGCTTCCTGCTCTCGCCTTCCAGGAGTCGACCAGCCGGGATGCCCGTCCAGCTCGCGACGACCTCAGCAATGTCGTCGGCCGTGACCTCCTCGTTGACCATCGCCAGCCGGCCGTTTGCCTCCTCGCTCGCCTTGGCGAGCTCGGCCTCGAAGTTGGGGATCTCCGCATAGAGGATGCGCGAGGCCTGCTCGAAGTCACCGGCCCGTTGCGCCCGCTCGGCGACAGCGCGCAGGTCGTCGATGCGCACCTTGATCTCGCCGATGCGATCAAGGCCGGACTTCTCGGCGTCCCAGCGGGCGCGCAGGCCGCGGAGCTCCTCGTCCTTGTCAGCAATCTCGATGCGCAGCTTGCCCAGTCGCTCGATGGATGCCTCATCGCTCTCCTTGGCGATGGCGAGCTCCTCCATGCGCAGGCGATCGATCTGACGCTGCAGCACATCGATCTCGACGGGTGACGAGTCGATCTCCATGCGCAGGCGAGCAGCCGACTCATCCATCAGGTCGATGGCCTTGTCCGGCAGGAAGCGTGCGGTGATGTAACGGTCAGAGAGCGTGGCTGCCGCGACCAGGGCGGAGTCGGAGATCACCACCTTGTGGTGCGCCTCGTACTTCTCCTTGATGCCGCGCAGGATCGCAATGGTGTCCTCCACGGATGGCTCATTGACGAAGACCTGCTGGAAGCGGCGCTCGAGTGCCGCGTCCTTCTCGATGTACTGGCGGTACTCATCCAGCGTCGTTGCGCCGATCATCCGCAGCTCACCGCGGGCCAGCATCGGCTTGAGCATGTTGCCGGCATCCATCGCGCCCTCGCCGCCAGCGCCAGCACCCACCACGGTGTGCAGCTCATCGATGAAGGTCACGATCTGCCCGTCCGAGGCCTTGATCTCATCGAGCACTGCCTTCAGACGCTCCTCGAACTCACCGCGGTACTTCGCGCCGGCGACCATCGCGCCCAGGTCGAGGGAGTAGAGCGTCTTGCCCTGCAGGGAGGTGGGGACGTCGCCTTCGACGATCCGCCGGGCCAGGCCCTCGACCACGGCTGTCTTGCCCACGCCGGGCTCACCGATGAGCACCGGGTTGTTCTTGGTTCGGCGCGAGAGCACCTGGATCGTGCGTCGCACCTCCTCATCGCGACCGATGACCGGATCGATCCTGCCCTCGCGAGCTCGGGCGGTGAGATCGATGCCGTACTTCTCCAGCGCCTGGAAGGTCTGCTCGGGATCCTGCGAGGTCACGCGGGCGGCTCCGCGCACTGACTGCAGTGCCTCGAGCAATGCCACGGGCGAGGCGCCAAGGGCTGCCAGCCGATCAGCGACACCTGGACCGCCGTCCTTGGCCAGGCTGATGAGCAGGTGCTCGGTGCTGACGTACTCGTCGCCGCGCTCCTGTGCCAGCTCCTGTGCAGCATTGATCACCTTGTAGGTCGAAGTGCTCAACTGCGGGGAGGCGACGGACGCGCCCGTGGCGCGAGGCAGCCCCTGCAGGCTTGCTCGAACCTCAGCCGTCAGGGCAGTGAAGTCGACGCCCGTGGCCTCCAGCAGCGCACTGGCGATGCCCTCGCCCTGCTGCAGGAGCGAATCGAGCACGTGCATCGGTTCGACCTGCGGGTTGCCATTGGCCGCGGCCATGCGCACAGCGGCGCCCAGCGCGTCCTGGCTTCTCGTGGTGAACTGAAGGTCCATTGCTGTGGTTCCTATCTCTGGTTGCGACGGTTGGGTCGCCACACCACCAATGCAGTTGACGACTTCTCGCGATGAAACTCGCGAAGCTGGCTGCGGAGGGATTCGATCTCCTCCTGCAGCGCGAGGATCCGCCTGATGCCCTCCAAGGAGAGGCCCTCAGACGAGAGGGCGGTGATCTCGCGCAGTCGCGCGATGTCACGCCCCGAGTAGAGACGGTTGCGCCCAGCCACGCGCTTGGGCGAGACCAGGCCGAGGCGGTCGTACTGACGCAGGGTCTGCGGGTGCAGGCCGGCTAGCTGCGCAGCGACGGAGATCGCAAAGACCGGGTGGTCATCGGCAATCTGCAGCGGATCCATCTCACTGCCCCGCCAGGTTCATCAGGCCCTCGCGCGGATCGAGCTCGGCCGTGGCCTGCGCGTAGGACTCCAAGGCAGCACGTGCCTCATCGCTCAGCTTCTGCGGCACGGCGACTTCAACGGTCACGAGCACATCGCCTCGACTGCCGTCCTTGCGGGCGATGCCCTTGCCCTTGACCCGGAAGGTGCGGCCAGTGGTCGTGCCCGCCGGGATCTTCAGCGTGACGTTGCCATCACGCGGCGTCGGCACCGTGATCTGTGCGCCAAGCGCGGCCTCAGCGAAGGTGACCGGCACCGTGAAGGCGATGCTGTCGCCCTTGCGCGTGAACAGCGCATGCGGGCTGACATGCACCTGGACGAACAGGTCGCCCGAAGGGCCACCCCGCTCCCCGGCTGCGCCCTTGCCGGCAACCCGGATACGGGCGCCATCCTTGACGCCGGCTGGGATGCGGACCTGAACCGTCCGAGACTTCGTGCCGACACCTGAGCCGTGACAGCTCGGGCAGGGATCGTCGATCACCTGGCCGCGACCCCGACAGGTCGGGCAGGTCTCGGCGAAGGCGAAGCCCCCGGCATTGCGGGCCACCTGACCGCTGCCATGGCACTCCATGCAGGTCCGCGCACTCGTGCCCGGACGCGCACCGGTGCCACGACAGGTCTCGCACGCCGCCTCGCTGCTCAGTCGCAGCGGCACCGTGACGCCATCGAGGGCGTCATCGAAGGAGAGGTTCAGGTCGCTCTCGAGATCGGCGCCACGGCGAGGCTGGTTCGAGCGGCCACCGCGTCCGCGATTGAAGATGCCGCCGAGCAGGTCGCCGAAGCCGCCGTCGTTGCCTCCGAAGAGATCCTCCATGTTGACATTGGTGGTCGCCCCACGTGGTCCACCTGGACCAGGTCGGAAGCCGCCTGACGCAAACGCTGCCCTGGCCTCGTTGTACTCGGTGCGCTTCTCGGCATCAGAGAGCACGTCGTAGGCCTCGGAGACCTCCTTGAACCGCTCCTCAGCCTTGGCATCGCCAGGGTTCTTGTCGGGGTGGAGCTCACGGGCCAGCTTGCGGTACTTCTTCTTGATCTCATCGGGGGTGGCATCCTTGGCCACGCCCAATGAGGCATAGAAGTCCTTCTCAAGCCAATCCTTGTTCACTGCACTTCCCTGTCAGTCGGTCCCGGCAACGGCGACCCGGGCTGGGCGCAGGATGCGTCCAGCAAAGCGATATCCGGGCTGGTACACGGCCGTGACCGTCGGCTCAGTGACAGCTTCGTCACTGACGCTGGTCAGGGCCTCGTGCACCGTCGGATCGAATGGCTCATTTGCTGCTCCGAAGACCTCCAGGCCGAGCTTGGCGCAGGTGGTCTGCAGCGATTCGCCGACGCTCTTGAATGCGCCTTCGAGCTCGCCATGCTCACGAGCCTGGTCGACGGAATCGAGCACGGGAAGCAGCGCAGCGAACACCGATCCGATCGCCGTCTCGCGAATGAGCTCGCGATCACGATCAACGCGCTTGCGGTAGTTC
>Ga0075012_10003719_pt1 | contig 14366 bp, 15 predicted proteins | sample All_14_2_FD_71474 | JGI IMG/M metagenome (GOLD analysis project Ga0075012, IMG submission 71474) | Freshwater microbial communities in response to fracking from Pennsylvania, USA - Allegheny Zone_MetaG_DW_15 | ecosystem: Environmental > Aquatic > Deep subsurface > Groundwater > Drilled... | reverse complement strand
AATCGGGGGTCGCCGGAAGCGAGGGCGAACTGGATGGATTGGGGGAGTTCTTGATTGGTGCGCCAGGTGATGGCGGCTTGGGTTGCGGGGTCGCCGTTCCAGGAGAGGAGGATCCGGGTTGGTTCGGTTTGAGCTTGGTTTTGCTTGACAGCGAGGAAGGCAACGCTGGCGATGCTGATTGTGGCGAGGGCGACGGGGAGGATTTTCACCGTCCTTATTTTGGCTTAAATTTTTGTTAAGGTGGGGTTAGGGGGTGAGACCGACCGTCACCGGTCGGAGCACCCTATCGCTTACAGGAAACAATGATTTGCAAAAAGATTTCCTCACCCACTGCCCTCCCCGCCTCCGCGAGGACAGGCTCTCTCCATTAAAACGGAGAGGGGGAACTGATTAGAGGACGCCGAGGACGGCTTCGAGTTGGACGTTGGATGAGCGGAGGCGTTGGCAGAGGGTTTGGCCGATGTTGCGGAGGATTTGCAGGCCGATTTGGGGTTGCTCGTCCATGAGGATATTGAGTTTAGTGGCGGGGATTCGGACGAGGGCCGAATCGCCATCGGAGACGACGGTTGCGGATCGTTCGATGTCTTCGAAGAGAGCGATTTCGCCGACGAGGGCACCTTTTTGGAGTCGGGCGATGGGGTCACCGTGGATGGTGGTGACGCGGACTTTTCCTTCGAGGATGATGAAGATATCGTTGGCGACTTCGGTTTCGTTGACGATGGTTTGGAGGTCGGACGCGTAGAGGAGTTCGCTGATTGATGCGATTGCGGCGACTTGGGCATCGGAGAGGCCATCGGCCATATAGCTATTTTTGATTCCGGCGGAGATATCCATTTGTTGTGGGTGAGTTTACTTGATTGGGCGGAATCCCTCCCACCCTTCTCGCCTTCGCGAGGAAAGGCTCTCTCCATTGAAACGAATAAACGGAAGTTTGCGAGGCTCCAACCTCACCCCCTGACCCCCTCTCCATTGAAACGGAGAGGGGGACTCAAAGTGAAACGCCGAGGATGTCGAGGATGCGTTGGAGGTCGTCGTCGCTGTAGAAGGCGATGGTGAGTTTGCCGCCGATTTTGTCGGCGGACATTTGCACGGGGGTGCCGAAATATTCGCTGAGGCCCTGTTCGAGGGCGTTCCAATTGGGGTCGGCGTGGACGGGGACTTTATCGGATTGCTTTTTTGTGCCGCCGGGGCGGGGGAGATCGGAAGATCGGGCTTGGCGTTCGGCTTCGCGGACACTGAGGCCATCGCGGACGATTTTTTCGAAGAGAGCGGCTTGGCGCACGGGGGATTCGACCATGAGGAGGGCGCGGGCGTGGCCTTCGGTGATTTCTTCGTTGAGGATGCCTTGCTGGATTCTTTGGGGGAGTTTGAGGAGGCGGAGGGTATTTGAGATTGCGACCCGCGATTTTCCGACGCGTTGGGCGACTTGCTCTTGGGTCATGTCGAATTCGTCGGCGAGTCGTTTGTAGGCGACGGCACATTCCATGGCGGTGATGTCTTCGCGCTGGACGTTTTCGATGAGGGCGATTTCGAGGGATGCCTGGGCGGATGCGGCGCGAATGACCACGGGGACTTGGGTGAGTCCGGCGAGTTTTGATGCGCGGAGGCGTCGTTCTCCGGCGATGAGCTCGTATTGGTCGTCGGCGACGAGTCGGACGATGAGGGGTTGGAGGACTCCGAATTCGCGGATGGATGATGCGAGTTCGGCGAGTTTTTCTTCGTCGAATTGAGTTCGGGGTTGACGCGTGTTGGCGCGGATGGACGAAATGGGGATTTCGTTTGTGGATTCTTCGGCTTGTTCGCCGAGAAGTTGGGAGAGTCCTTTGCCGAGTGCGCGTCTCATGTTGGTTTTGGGGTGACAGCTTCGCCCTGGTCATGAGGACGGTCAGCGAGTGTATTTGGGGGCGGAGTTTTTCCCCAGGGGGCTTAGTCTACTGGATGACAGCTCTGAGCAGCGGCTCCTGCGACGATGTTTCGATGAGACTGACTCTGAAGCTTGATCCATCAACTTCTGTTAGAATCTTCACTTGCACACCATTTTTTAGTTGCATGTTTGTTTCACTTGGCGCAGGTGTTTTTGATTCTAGAATCTTAGCGACTTGACCGTAGACAATTTTAATTTGCTCGTCAGTTGCAAATGGTTTCCAGCTAGATGGAATTGGACCAAGCGAATCGACCAAATTCTGGGCATTGGGATTCGATTTTAAAACTTGTAACAGTTGAGAATCAATTTTACTTAACGCGGCTGGAATGTCGGATTTTGGAAGGTTGTAGACCTGAACAGTTTCACGAAAGAGTTTGATGATTTCAGCTTTCCTCATCGAGTACTCGGGCTCATTGGGTGCTAGTTTAGAGTTGAACGGAGACCCCGTTGACTTATTATATAGTTCAGATGATTCTTTCGTTTTGAAAGCGTCGTATGTCGCAAGCACGAGTGCGAGTTCGTTCTTTACAAAATCCGCAGTGCTGAGGATTTTATTCTGAGCGATCATTTGCTTGAGCGAATTCGTGTAGACATTTTGGTTAGGATGTTTGTTGGCGAGCATCGCTGTGGTTTTGAAAACAAGGATCTTCATGGCAGATTGCGCAACTCCGGGAAAAAGCAGCGGCTCGTTTATGAGTTTTGCGAAGTCCATTGCTTGATTGATTTGCACGATTGCATTGGTGTGATCTCCTTGGTTCGCCGACTTCCAGGCCATGAGTAGGAGAATCTGGTGCCCCATTTTCAACGTTCTAATCTCGGGGAATGTGAGAGCGACACCAATATCCCATTTCCGATCAAAGGAGATGGCTTTTTTCGTTGCAATCTCCTGAATAAGAGGGATAAGAGCTTGGTTTTTGAGGAGTGCATTTTCAACATGCGCCATTGCGCTTTCGTCACCCTCGTCTAACGAAATTTTTGCCTTTTCGACTGCACTGTAATCTCCTTTTAACTCAATCATTTCAAAAACAAGATCGGCGGCGTTATCTTCTTTTGAGACCGAGGGCATTTTCTTTCGTAGGTCTTCAATAGTTACAGCGAATCCCTCGGCGCGGGCGAGCTTGATTTCGGTTTCGAGGTCGGCTGCGTTTACTTGGGGTTGGGGGCTACAGGCCAATAGTGGGAAAACCAAAAGGTTAAGAGCGATGAGATGCTTCACTTCTTGCAAGTTTACGGCACTTATGGGCAATTGGTTTCGAGTTAGAGGAGTTCGTTTGCGAGTTCGAGATAGGCTTGTGCACCTTTGGAATCGGGGAAGAGGGTGACGGCGGGTTCGCCGAAACTGGGGGCTTCACCTAAGCGGACGTTGCGGGGGACTTGAACGCTGGATACTTTTTCCCCAAAGTAAGACTGGACTTCTTCGGCGACTTGTTGAGAGAGTTTGTTTCGGGAATCGACCATGGTGAGGATGACTTTTGTGATGGTGATTTTCGGGTTGATGCGTTTGCGGACGATCTCGATGGTTTTGGTGAGTTGGGAGAGTCCTTCGAGAGCATAGAACTCGCTTTGGAGGGGGACGATGACACCATCACAGGCGGCGAGGATATTGATGGTGAGGATTCCGAGGCTGGGGGGAGCATCGATGAGGATGAAATCGTAGTTGGGTTTGAGGGGCTCGAGGGCATCGCGGAGGATCATTTCTTTGCCGACGGCGTTGAGGAGGACGGGTTCTGATCCGGCGAGGTCTAGGGTGGCGGGGATGATGTAGAGGTTGGGAACTTTGGTTGGGATGATGGCGTGTTGGGCGGGGTTGGTTTGTTCTTCGGGGTCGTTGACGATGGTTTGGAAGACATCGTAGAGGGTGGCTTTGACGGTGTTTTTTTCGATGCCGAGTCCGGTGGTGGCGTTTCCTTGGGGGTCGGCGTCGATGAGGAGAACGCGTTTGTTTTTGAGGGCGAGGGCGGCGGCGATATTGACGGCGGTTGTGGTTTTGCCGACTCCTCCTTTTTGGTTGACGACGCCGTAGATGGGCATGGGGTTTAGATTATCTTATGGGGGGATTGGGGTTCGGGTCGGGGTGGACAATCCTTTGGATTGTTTTTCTTTTCTGTTCAACCCCTCCCGATTCCTTCGGAATCACCCTCCCCGAATCCCCGCCTTCGCGAGGACAGGCCCCGGTGAGGGTGTTACAGGTGGCTCTTTGAGACATTTGCAATCAATTCTGAATGGACACTAATTGGACAATCCTTCTGATTGCTTTTTGTATCTTAGGACTGGGCCCCGGCTCCCTGCCTTTGCAGGGACAGGCTCCGCTGGGGTGACTATGGAGGGGGGTGCATTCCCGGCTATTGGTATCCGGGGCACGCGAGGTTAGACACTTCTGAAAATAACCCTGCCTGTTGCTTTGCAAAAGGCAGCGGCACACGTGTCTAGACACCTTTAAAAAAAATAACCCTGCCTGTTGCATTGCAAAAGGCAGGGGCATGTGAGAATGATCGCTCTTGGCTACTTCCAATTTTATCCTTGGAGGAGTTGGAGGATGTTTTGAGGAGATTGGGATGCTTGAGCCAGGACAGACATTCCGGTTTGGCGGAGGATGTTGATCTTGGTGTACTCGGTCATTTCGAATGCCATATCGGCGTCGCGGATGTAGCTTTCGGATGCCGTGAGGTTTTCTTGAGCGATTCCGAGAGATCGGACATTGGATTCGAGGAAGTTTTGTTGGAAGGAGCCGAGAGAGCCGCGAAGAACGTTGAGCTGCTGGACGGCATCGTCGATGATATCGATGGCTTGGGTTGCGCCGGCTTCGGAGGTGATGTCGATGGTTTCGATGCTTTCACCGGCGATGGTGCTGGTGCCGAGATCGGCGGCGAAGACGCTGGGAAGGGAGAAGCTGGCGAATTGGTTGGCGTTTGCACCAATTTGGAATCGGACGTCGCCAACGGTCACGCTGCCGACGGTTGTGGTTGCGGCGGTGGCGTTTCCGGTGGGAGTGATTGCCATTCGGTTGCCAGACGGAGACGTGAGAACGAGTCCGCTTGTGCCGGGGGCTTGACCGCCGGTGAACCGTTCGGTTCCGGTGTTGGGGGTGGGTTCGATGGGGACAGTGACATCGAAGATGCCATCAAGTCCGAGTACTCCGTTTGTGCTTGCGCCGCCGTTTAAGATGTTGGCGGTTTCGGTGTATTGGATGGGGAATCGGCTTCCAAATGTGTTGGAAGTGAGGGTGATTCCGGCACCCGGTGTGAAAGATGCGCCGACACCAGTGAGATTCGACTTCGTGTTGATTTTGGCGAGGAGAGAGGAGACGGTTTCACCGGCTTCGCTCGTGAATGAAACGCCATTGATGGCGAACACTCCTGGGTTTACGGTGGTTGCGGTGGCCGCAAAGGCCGTGGCCATTGCGCCGGTGGTGGTTTGGGTTGCGGCTTGAACGCGTGTTATATCGATTGCGCCAGAGCGGACGGTTTCGCCATTAAATGTTCCGCCGATATAAAGGCTGGAGACGCTGGAGGTGTTGGTGACGGAGGCGATGGTTCCGCTGGCTCCGTTGAGAAGTTTTTTGTTGCCCCAGCTCGTTTGTTCGGCGATTCGACCGAGTGAAGAGACGATGTTGCGAATCTGGTTTTGATTGGCTTGGAGTTGGTTGGCGTCAACGACAGCGGTGTTGGCGCTAGCGACGGCAAGTGCGCGCATGGATTGGAGGAGTCGGTTGACTTCATCGAGCGCACCTTCGGCGGTTTTGCTCATGTTGACGGCGTCTTGGGAGTTGCGGATGGCTTGGGTGATGCCGTTAATTTGGGATCGAAGTCCTTCTGAGACAATCATTCCGGCGGGATCATCGCCCGCGCTGTTGATCCGCAGACCGGTACTGAGCCGGGTGATGCTGTTTTGCATGTTGCTTTCGCTGATTGTCAGCTGGCGCATCGCAGTCATTGCGGGAATATTTGTGTTGATCCTTAAACTCACTTTTTGCCACTCCGTGGGGTTTTTGCGATTTTTTGAGAATCGCTGTGTAGGATTCTTGGTTAAATGTGGAACAAACTTTAGCGCGGTTCACTTTTGAGGTGGTTTGAGGGTGTAGAGTCTTGGGGAGATGGATAAGAAGTTTGGATGGGGGATTATGGGGCCGGGTCGAATAGCGCGGGCATTTGCGACGGGTTTGAAGGTTTCAGAGACGAGCGAGTTGGCGGGCGTGGGGTCGCGCGATTTGGGTCGGGCGGAGGCTTTTTGTGATGAGTTTGGGGGGCGGGGTTATGGGAGCTACGACGAGTTATTGGGGGATAATGCGGTTGAGGGGGTCTATATTGCGACGCCGCACCATTTGCATGTCGAGCAGACGATCGCTTGTGCAGAAGCGGGGAAGCATGTTTTGGTTGAAAAACCGTGTGCGCTTGATGAGGCGGGGGCGAGGTTGGCGATTGAGGCTTGCCGGGCGAATGGAGTTTTGTTCTGTGAGGCGTTTATGTATCGGGTTCATCCGATGTTTGTGGCGTTGAAGGCGGCTTTGCGAAATGGGGAGATTGGGGAAGTTCGGCATGTTCGGTCGGAGTTTGGTTTTAATGCGAGTCGGGATTGGACAGATCCTCGGTCGGTTTTGGAGTGGGGAGGGGGGGCCTTGATGGATTTGGGTTGTTACTGTGTGAGTTTGGCGAGGTTGGCTTTTGATGCTGAGCCGGTACGGTGTGCTTACATGTTTGGGGACGAGGCGAAGGGATACGACGGGATTGCGAGTGGGTCGATGCTTTTTCCGAATGGCGGGAGTTCGAGCTTTGGGACAGCGGTTCATTGTTCGTTGAAGAATGAGGCGGTGATTTATGGGAGTGAAGGTCGGATTGAGATTGATCAACCGTGGTTTTATGGGACGGCTTTCCGGGTGGTGACTTATGAGGGGAAGGTTGAAGAAATGAGGGAGTTTGAGAAGGTCGACAAATATGCAAACGAAGCGGATATTTTTGTGCGGTCAATTGAGCGTGGAGCCGTGGAGATGATGACGCCGGAGGATAGCCTGGGGAATATGCGGGCTTTGGATGCTTTGCGTCGGGACGGGGGATTGGATTTTGGAACCGAATGGACAAAGGAGGGTGTCTAAGCGACCGTGGATAAAGAGTTCTTTGAGGGCTGCCTAGACTATGAAGTTTGGGCAAATGAACAGTGGCTGAATACGCTTCAGCGGTTTGAGGATCGGGAAAAGGCGACGAAAATTTTGCAGCACATCGTGGGGTGCTATGGGGGATGGATTACGAAGATGGACGATTGGGAGAATCGGGAGGATGAGGATATTGATTTGGAAGTCGATATGCCGGATTTGCTTCGACGATGGCGCCGGGTTTTGCGGGAGAACGATCTGTCGACGGCTTATGATTTCCAGAGCCGAGGTGGTCAGGATCGGCGCATATTATTGAGTGAAGTTCTGCATCATGTTTTGAATCACGGGACTTATCATCGCGGTCAGCTCCGGGGGTTAGCCGAAGCTGAGGGCATGGTTGATTTTCCGGAAACAGATATTTCTTCGTTTTATGTTTTGCGTCGAGCCGGTGAACTCGGCTAGCTCGTTTGAGCGAGCCGAGTTTCGGTGGATTGGGACTGGACTTCGTACCGATTGGGGAGAAGTTGCGCCTGGATTTTGTTTAAGGCTTTCATTTCTTTGTCGTTCGGTTTGAGGCTTGCGAGGGGCGTTCGGCAGAGCCAGGATCGTTCCATGTGTTTAGAGAATCCGATGGCACCGGCGAATCGAAGTGAGTCTTCGCCGAGGTGGGCTCGGAGTTTGAGGAATGCTTGGCGGGCGACTTTTTCGTTGGCGACTTGGTTGAACAAGACGTGGATATTCGCGGATGCATTTTGGGCAAGGATCGTTTTTGCGAAGACCAACGTGTTGTGGAGAGCGGCGGGTTCATCGTTTGTGACGAGAAGGATCAGGTTGGCCCGGTTGATGAAGCTCATTTGAGGGTCATCAAGGTGGCTGGGCATGTCGATGATGTAGTGGTCGAAATGCTCGGCGAGGTGATCGGGGGTTGCGCCGAGAGAGGCGAGATCAGAATATTCGAGGGAGGCGAGATCGACGGCTCCGGGTTCACCGGCGAGGAGCCGGATGCCGGAGAAACTCGATGTGAGGGTTTCCCAGGCGTTGGTTCGGTTCCGGGCGAGATCGCGGATGGTGTAGGTTGGTCTAGTGCCGAGGGCGATATGGGCGGATGGTCGGCTGAAATTGGCGTCGAGGTAGGCGACTTTGTGGTTGCGGTCGGTGAGCTGGACAGCGAGGTTGGCGGCGATTGAGGTTGCGCCGACTCCGCCAGCGGTGCCGATGATCGCGGTGGTTCGGCACTGTTGGGTGGCCCATTCCATTGGGTTGTTGGGGGCTACGGCGTGGAATTCTGGGCGTTCGCTGCAGATGGAATCGAGGAGGGATTCGGCTTGAGGAACGAGGCGGCTGCCGTACTGCTTTTCGAATGCGATTTCAAAAACGTCTTCGGGAACTTTGACCAAAGTGAGGTGTCGTTGCACCTGAAATTGGAGTTGGGTGAGAAAGTTGAGGTCGAATGGGCCGGGCCCGGCGCAGACAAGTTGGCCTTGCGATGCCCGAATCGGAAGGAGTTTGTGGGTGGACGCAATGGTCGCAGGGAGAAGGGTTAGGGCTTCGGCTTGGGGAACAAGCTGAGCCGGGTTAATAGACGAGGGGTTCATGTTAAGCCACTCCAGACACGGTGGTTTTTCCGCGAGTGGCTTTTTTGCAAATTAGTTTTTTTGCGGGTTTTTGCGCAAGATCGTCAACTCTTGCGGCTGCAACTACTCTCTTTCGACAACGCTATCGAGGGCGACATTGGCGGCGCGGAGCCGTGCGGTGAGGATGCGTCCGATGTTGAGAAGGATGGTTTTGGCAATTTCGGGTTCGGAATTCATGAGCACCCAGAGTTCGCTGTTTGAGATGGTGGCGCACTTGACGGGTCCGGCGGCGACGACGGTTGCGGATCGGGGTTTGTCGTCGATGAGAGACATTTCTCCGATGACGGAGCCGGGGCCAGCGGCAGCGATTTCTTCACCGGAGAATCCGCGGATTCGCGCGGTTCCTTCGAGGACGATGAGGAGGTCGGCATCTTTGGCAAATTGTCGGACGAGGGTGTCTCCACCACCGAATTCCTTTGTGGTGGTGATTTGCGCGATTTGTGAGATTTGCGCTACGTTGAGGCCCTGCATGAGATAGTTGTTTTGCAGAGCGGTGTTGAGATCCATGGCCATCGACATCGTAGAGACAGTATGCCTGTATGGGGGCATTGTCTGCAAGGGAAAGTTCAGTGATTAACGTTCCCTTGCATTTTGGGTTGTGGGAATGTCAGGTTATTGACATTCCCTTGCTTGAACGGGCTTATTTTTTTCGGCGCTTCGCGATTGCGATGGCGGCGAGTGATAAGAGGGTCATGGTTGCGGGTTCGGGAACGGATTCGATCGCGACGTTGTCGATGCCGAAGTCGTTGCCCGCGTTGCTGAGGCCGCCGAGGTTGACGATGTCGATGACGACACTTGAACTTGTAGCGACGAACGATTGGCTGTATTGTGTCCAGACTTCGGTGCCGACGGGCACGGGAAGGAGTTGGATCACGGAGCCAATTGCAGCGCCATCGGCCCGAAATTCGATCCAAGAGTTTTGGTCGAATGGCGGGTTTGCGGCGAGAGTGAGGAAGTAAGCCGAGACGGTGACGGTGTCGCCGACGTTGACGTTGGCGGTGGTTCGGTATGCAAGTCCATCCAGGTTTGAGAAACCGTTGTAGATGGAGTAGTGACCGTTAACGTTGCCATCGGCATCGAGTTGGCTCGTGAACAGGTTGTGGACGTCGCTGGCTTTGTTGACGACGCTGAAATAGCCCGCATCCATATTGCCGGGGGTGCCGATTGACCAGAAATTGAAATCGGTGGTGGCGGCGGTGCTGAAGGTTTGGGCGGCGAGATTTACGTTGGTATTGCCTTCAAAATCGTCGGTAAAGACGGTATTGGCCTGGGCAGAAACGACGGTTGCGGCGAGCGCAAGGACGCTCAATAAATGAGGTGTTTTCATATTTTGCTCTTCTCCTTATGGTTTGGGCATAGCCCGAAGTCGCGGAATGCGCGGCTTGAAACTTTATGTTATCTGATTGGGAGGGGTCAATTGTGGGGGATGGGTTAAGTTTGGTAGTTTTACGGGGGGATTCCGGCTAATGCGTGTTTGGAGTCTTAGTAACGTGCGAGATTATCTTTGGCTGATGAGGGTAAAAATCTGATCGTGGTTGTTCGGCTTTGGATACTCTATATATTTAGTGTGTTGAGTGGTTTTCTTATTGTGCCAGGTCGGTTGATTTTTGGGAGATCGGCTTTTTTGTTGGCTGGCCCGACGATTGCGGCGGCGCTCTGGATTGAGTTTAAACATGAAGAGACTGATTGGCGGAGTTCTTTGGCTTTTTGGATCAATCTCGCGGGAGTGACACTTGGAGGTTCTGTGGGTTTTTTTGTGGTTGGAGCGCTCTCTGATTTGCTCTTTCTGGGCCGAGTCGAACCGACAAAGATGAACGAGCTTGGTTTGAAGTGGATTTGCATTTCGGTTGCGTGCCACGGCTTTTTGTATTTTCGAAGTAAGTATCAGGATCGGCGAGCTGCCAACGACGAGCTTTTCACGGGGCCACCGATTCCGCAGGATTTTGATGCGCTTTCGGAGGAAGAGAAATTGCGTTTTAAGCAGGACATGGAAGTATTTCTCGATTCATCGATGGTGGAAATACAAAAGCTCAACAAGGAAATGAACAGGAAATTGATTTGGGGGTTGGTCTTGGTTGTTGGGGGTGGGCTCCTCTTGACGTGGCCGTATTGGCGGCATTTGGTTGGGCTTTAGGATAAGGGGCCCGAATATTAGCACTCTAGTCCCACCTCTGCCAAATTTTGACCGTCTCCGCTAGTAGAATGTTTAGCAGACGCGTCCTCCGAGTGCCAATTTGGGGGATGCAAACGAACATTGGAGCAATAAGAAAGAAATGTCAGCAATTCGACCGTTAGGAGATAAAGTTGTTGTTCGCGTTCTTGAAGCTGAGGAAAAGACGGCGGGGGGAATTATCCTGCCAGATTCAGCTAAGAAGAAACCGACAGAAGGCGAAGTTGTCGCCGTTGGGGAGGGCCGCGTGCTTGAAAATGGCAAGCGCAATTCACTGAGTGTGAAGGCGGGCGACCGAGTGATTTTTAGCAAATACGGCGGGAACGAAGTAACTCTCGGAATGGATGAGTTCACGATTCTCGACGAAGACCAGATCTATGCGATCGTGACGAAGAAGTAAGGAGAAAAAGATGCCAGCAAAGACTTTGATTTTTGATGAAAATGCCCGACGTGCGCTTGAGCGCGGGGTGAATAAAGTAGCGGATGCCGTGAAGGTAACGCTTGGACCGAAGGGTCGCAATGTTGTTTTGGACAAGAAATGGGGCAGCCCGACGATCACGAAAGACGGTGTGACGGTTGCGAAGGAAATTGAGCTTGATGATCCGTATGAGAATATGGGCGCTCAGCTTTGCAAGGAAGTTGCGAGCAAGACCAACGATGTTGCCGGTGACGGAACCACGACAGCGACGGTTTTGGCGCAGTCGATTGTGAACGAAGGTTTGCGCTATGTTGCGGCAGGCGGTAACCCGATTGCGGTTAAGCGCGGTATTGACAAAGCTGTTGAAGCGGTTATTGCGGAAATTAAGAAGCAAGCGAAGCCGGTTAAGGATAAGGAGCAAGTTCAATTCGTTGCAACCATCGCGGGGAATGACCCGGAAATCGGTGAGCAAGTTGCGAACGCCATGGATAAAGTTGGCAAGGACGGCGTTATCACGGTTGAAGAAAGCAAGGGCCGCGAAACCAACGTTGAAATTGTTGAAGGGATGCAGTTTGACCGTGGCTACATTAGCCCGTACTTTGTGACTGACCCTGAGCGCATGGAAGCGATTTTGGACAATCCGGCGATTTTGATTCACGAAAAGAAGATTTCTTCAGCTCAAGAATTGTTGCCGTTCCTTGAAAAAGCAGCTCAGGCACGACGCCCAATTTTGATCATTGCAGAAGATATTGAAGCTGACGCTTTGGCGACGGTGGTTTTGAACAAGATTCGTGGTGTTTTGAACATTGCGGCAGTGAAGGCTCCAGGCTTTGGCGACCGACGCAAGGCGATGTTGCAAGACCTCGCGATTTTGACCGGTGGTCAGTTCATCAGCGAAGATTTGGGCACGAAGCTCGACAATGTGTCGCTTGATATGTTGGGTACGGCGAAGAAGGTTGTTATTACGAAAGAAGAAACAACCGTTATTGAAGGCGCAGGCAAAAAAGCCGACGTTATTGGCCGCATCAACCAGATCAAGGCTCAGATTGAGACGACGGACAGCAACTATGATCGCGAAAAGCTGCAAGAACGACTGGCTAAGCTCAGTGGCGGCGTTGCGGTTATTAAAGTTGGCGCAAGCACCGAAACCGAACTGAAGGAAAAGAAGCACCGCTACGAAGACGCCTTGAGTGCGACTCGGGCGGCGGTTGAAGAAGGGATTGTCCCGGGCGGCGGAACGACTCTGCTCCGCGCGGCGGCGACCTTGGACAGCTTGAAACTCACGGGTGATGAACTCACGGGTGTGAACATTGTTAAGCGTGCTTTGGAAGCTCCTCTCCGACAGATCGCAGAAAATGCTGGTTTGGAAGGATCGGTTGTTGTGACAGATGTTCGCAACAGCAAGCCGGGCATGGGCTTGAATGCGGCAACGGGCGAAATGGTTGACATGGTGAAGGCAGGGATTGTTGATCCGGCTAAGGTCACCCGGTCGACGATTCAAAACGCAGCTTCGATTGCTGGTTTGGTTTTGACAACCGAAGCTTTGGTTGTTGAAAAGAAAGAGCCAGCTAAAGCAGGCGGCGGCATGCCGGACATGGATGGCATGGGTGGAATGGGCGGAGGCATGGGCTTCTAAGCCTGTTGCTTTACGAAGTTCACCGAATCCCTCCGGGCAGTTTGCTCGGGGGGATTTTTTTGTTCCTGTTATAAATACTAGTTCTCCTAATATTGGTCGCATTTACTTACGCTTAACAAAAGGGGCGATTAGGTTTGTGATATAGTTTTAGTGTTTGGTTTTCCGATTGGAAAACTTATTCGCTCAGTTGAGCGATCAGGAAAGGAGTAAAAAATGAAGAAAGTTCTCATTCTCTGTAGCGCGTTGTCGCTTGTCGGATCTGCATTTGCGGATTCCCAATTCATCGATTTTGAAAGTTATCCGACTGGTTCGATTGCGAACGGTTATGACGGATGGCAAATTACCAACCCGGGCTGGGATCAAGGCGTTGTTAATAGCGGTGCGATTTCTGGCAATCAAAGCTGGCACATCTCGAACGCGGTTGCGTCGGGCAGTTATGGCGATCAACCTTACACCCCGGCACTCATGAACGCGGCAGGCGAACTTGAGTCAAATAATCAGTTCAATGCAAATTGGCTTTGGTCGCCGGAGGCGGGCGGAAAGTTGGGCGAAGGCATCACGATGAGCATCGACAACGGTACGGGCCAACGCGGTAACTACATTCGACTTGAGTGTTCGAACGAAAATCTGGGCTTGTGGCGCTTGTATGGCTATGACTATGACGGCTCCGGCTTTGTTGAGCATGAGTTTTTGAGCAATATTGCGACAGGTACGGTTCTGAACGTTGGTTTTGACATGACGTTCAATGCGGGATTGCAAAACGACGTTTGGAACGTTTATGTCAACAGTACGAATGTTTATTCGGGTGTTGGCTGGGAAGACTTCTTTGTCGACAATTTCCCGGGAACGGGTCCGGCTCCGGTGAGCTATGACCGATTGTTGTTCCGCGCAGGTGGCACGGCGACGGCGGGGGCAACGGGCACCTTGATTGATGACATTTACTACGAAGCGGTTCCGGAACCGGCGACGATGTCGATTCTTGGTCTTGGTGCTTTGGCAGCATGGCGCAAGAAACGCAAGTCGGCGAAGTAATCAGACGGTTTTGCCTCTGAGGAAAATCCCCTTTGGCCATTGGCCGGGGGGATTTTTTAGTAGGTGAGGAGTTTGATTCGCTTCGGCGGGAGCAATTTCGATCCTCCTTCAGGGGGAAATGGTTTATCGATTTTGAGGCGCGGCTACGGTAGCAATGAGCAGAATTGCGGCGAGGATGGAGCCGATAAGGGCCATTGTATGGAGGATGGATGTTGCTTTGTGTAACCGGACATAGCTTGGATTGTAGTTTTGTTGTTCGCAGATTTCGGCGAGGCTAGTTTTGGCAAGATCAAGTGCGAAGAAAAATGTGCCGTTTATTGCGAGGACGATGAGTCCCATGATTAAAGCTCCTAACATTGCACGATTATGGCGCAATGATTTTCACTAAAAACTAGTCTTGAATTGTCACCAGTTCTTAAGAAGTTGGGATGGTGCTTCGGGATCGGGGGTAGGGTCGGGGTTGATG
>Ga0075012_10003711_pt1 | contig 14388 bp, 15 predicted proteins | sample All_14_2_FD_71474 | JGI IMG/M metagenome (GOLD analysis project Ga0075012, IMG submission 71474) | Freshwater microbial communities in response to fracking from Pennsylvania, USA - Allegheny Zone_MetaG_DW_15 | ecosystem: Environmental > Aquatic > Deep subsurface > Groundwater > Drilled... | reverse complement strand
CGAACAGGATTTCACCTTGTCCGCCGTCTCGGCCAGCGAGGCCGCCAGCGGCAGCAACAGCTGCTCGCGCCGTTTCAGCAGGGCCAGCGCCGCGCGCCGGGCCGAGCGCGGCCCCAGCCCGGGCAGTTTCGACAGCAGACCGATCAGCCGCTCGATCTCGGGTCCGGCAGACGCGGCCACCGGCGGATCAGAACAGTTTGGGCATGCCGGGGATATTCATCCCGGCCATGGGGCCCGCGGCCTCGCGCATCAGGACGGAGTTGGCCTCGTCCAGCTTGCGCTTGGCATCCGCATGGGCGGCCACGATCAGATCGGCGAGGATGTCCTGTTCGCCGGGCACCATCAGACTGTCGTCGATCTGGACGCGGGTAACTTCGCCGGGGCCCTTCAGGCTGACGGTCACCAGCCCCCCGCCCGAGGTGCCCTCGGCGGTGGTTTCGGCCATCTTCGCCTGGGCGTCCTGCAGCTTTTGCTGCATCGCCTGGGCCTGTTGCATCAATTGGGTCAGGTCTTTCATGACCCCTATCTAGGATGAAGCAGACGGTTTCGACAGGGGTCAGGCCCACTATTCAGCGTCGGGGTCGGCGGGTTCCCCGGCGTCCAGAAAGGTCTCTACAGCGAGGGCCTCGACCTGGCCCGCCATGGTATTCAGCGCGTCCAGCCGGCCAAAGCCGATCCGGCTGGTCAGGGCATAGCCGTCGGCCTCACTCGTCGCAGCCGCCCCCGTGGAGACCTCGAGATAGGCGTTGGGCCTGGCGAGGATAAGCCACGACATATAGACCCAGGCATCCTCCATCTCCGGGCTTTGGCCAGAGAGGATGCAGCGATGTCCTGTAAGTCCATTGATATGGACCTGCTCAAACCGGATCACGGGGATGTTCCAGTTCCCGGCCGCGCAGGCCTGGGCATCGGCATAGACCGGACGACGTTTCCGCTCGTCTTCGTCGGCCGGTTCGGCGTCCAGGCCGCCCGTGTCCGTAACCCCGTACATGTCGAAATCGACGGTGAACCCGTAGTTGCCCTCATTCGGCATGTCCTTGAAGACATCGCCCAGCATCACCACCAGCATCGGTCGCACCGAAACGCTCTCAACGCCCATCTGTTCGGCCAGCGTGGCCAACATCTCATCCAGCTGGCGCGCCAGACCATCGATCAGGGCGAGGTCTTCGTCCGAGAAGCCATCCGCCGTCGCCGGAGCCTCGACCGGATCGGCCTCCTGGGCGGACACCGCCCCCGCCGCGCCCATCAGCATCAGGGCCGAAAGCCCTCCCAACAGCCAGTCCCGCATATCCGCCTCCCGGATTGAATGTCCGGTGAAACTAGATCAGCGATCACGGTTCGCCCATGACCGGAGGCCGTGCTGACAGATTCCGTCAGGTATCGGCGTCGGGGTCGGTGTCGTCGTCAGGGTCGTCCGGGATGGCGGGCAGGGAGACCGCCGGGGCCATGTCGCGGATTTCGCCCAGCCTGGCACCGGGAAAGGCCTCCAGCACCGAGCGGATAAACGGATCGGCCTCGACCTCGGCCCGGGTCTGTTCGCGGGCGCGACGCTCCTGTTCGATCAGGGTCTCGCCCCCCCCCTGACCATTGGCGGCGACCAGCCAGGTGCGACCGGTCCAGTCCTTCAGGCGGCTGGCCAGCTTGCGCGCCAGATCGGGCGGCGTGCCCTGCGCCGGTTCAAACGTCAGGGCGCCGGGCCGGAAGGCCACGGGCCGCACATAACGTTCGATATCCAGCTTGAGCGCGATTTCACGCTTGTCGTCGATCAGGGCCACCATGGCCTCGAACGTCTGCGGGTCCGGCAGGGCGGGCTCGGCCGCGGCACGCGGCTGGGCCATCGTCGCCTGCGCGCCACCACCGCCAGAGGAGCCGCCACCGCCTCGGGGCGCGGGACCGCCGCCGCCCATGCCCTCGCCCGACTTCAGGGCCTTCAACGCCTCTTCCGGTCCCGGAAGGTCGGCGGCATAGGCCAGCCGGATCAGGGCCATTTCCACGGCATCGGCGGGGTTGGGCGCGCGGCGGGTTTCCTCCAACGCGCGCAGCAGCATCTGCCAGACGCGGGCGAGCGTCCCGGCCGAGATTCCGGCACCCAGTGCGGCAAGAATTCGCGCCTGATCGCCGGGCAGGCGGGTTGCCTCGGGCCCCAGCATCTTGGCGACCGAGGCCGCGTGGCAGTGCTCCAGCAGGTCGCCCATGATCTGCACCGGATCGGCGCCATAGCCGTAGAGGTCGCGGAACATCTCCAGCGCCTCGGGCGTGCGACCGCCCATGAGGGTCTCGAACAGGGCGATGGTCCGGGTGCGGTCGGCCAGGCCCAGCATATCCCGCACAACCTCGGCCTTGACCGCCTCACCCTCCCCACCCTGTACGAGCGCCTGGTCGAGCAGCGACAGGCCGTCGCGCACCGACCCTTCGGCCGCGCGCGAGATCAGCGCCAGGGCGTCGCGCTCAATCGCCATGCCCTCCTGCTGGGCCACCCGGCCCAGGTGTTCGATCAGGATTTCGGGCTCTACCCGCCTCAGATCGAACCGCTGGCAGCGGCTCAGGATCGTCACCGGAACCTTGCGGATCTCGGTGGTGGCAAAGATGAACTTGGCGTGGGGCGGCGGCTCTTCCAGCGTCTTCAGCAGGGCATTGAAGGCCTGGTTCGAGAGCATGTGCACCTCGTCCAGCACATACACCTTGTAGCGCGCCTCGACCGGGGCATAGCGGACGCTGTCCAGGATCTCGCGGATGTCGCCCACGCCGGTGTGGCTGGCGGCGTCCATCTCCATGACGTCCATGTGCTGGCCCGCCATGATGGCCGCGTCATGCCGCCCCGTCGGCGTCAACGCCAGCGACGGCCGGTCGATGCCGGGGGCGTCATTGTTCAGCGCCCGGGCCAGCAGGCGCGCCGTGGTGGTCTTTCCGACCCCGCGTACGCCGGTCAGCATGAAGGCGTGGGCGATCCGGCCGGTCTCGAACGCATGGGTCAGGGTGCGGACCATGGCCTCTTGACCGATCAGGTCCTCGAAGGTCGTCGGCCGGTATTTGCGGGCCAGCACCTGATAGGCCGCCGAGGGGGCCTCCTTGACCGGTGCCGGCTCCGGCAGGGGCGCGAGGTTAGGCTTGGGCTCAGAGGCAGGCTCCGGCGCGGCCGGCGCACCGAACATGTCATCGGTGTCGGGATCGCGCTCGACCGACTCCGCGTCGGGCGTGTCGTCGTCTTCCCACGGCGGAATCGGGTCCATCTCGCTCATGGGCCTGTCATAGCCCGTGACGCGATCCCGGGCGAGGCCGGATGACCGTTTTGCTGAGGGGGAGAAGGTGGAGACCGCGACCCGAAGGGGAATTCGTTGTGGCTGCTGCCTTCCGGCCCTGACCAGGTTGGCGAAGCCTTCGCCCGCGATCTCCACCCCCGATATGCGCGTTCAGCCTCGCGAGATCAAGATGCCTTACGGATCGCGGCGGCCAGCGCTATGGAGGGCGCCATGTCCACGCCCGTCGTCACCGCCTTTTCCGCCTCGCCGCTCGACCGGGGCGGCGACAGTCGTAACGACCCCGACTGGATGGCCGCGCGTACGGCCGATCCCGCCGCCCTGTCGCTGGCGATGATCGACGGGCGGCCCCGCCTTGAAATCGTCAACGGTCAGGATCGGCTGGCCTGGGCGCCCCTGTCGCGCCTGTTGCCCCTGTCGGACGCCCAGCCGGTATTTCTGGGATTCTGGAAAGGGGCGCCAGTCTTTGCCTGTTCCGTGCCTGACGCCCGGGCTGCCGAGTTGGAAAGCCTCGTGGGGCCCGGCGACCATCCCGACATGCGGGCGGCGGCCGCGCGTCTGCCGATGGGCGATCTGGCCATGGCCGGTGCGGCCAAGGGCCTGTTCGACTGGCATGGGCGCAATCGATTCTGCCCCGGCTGCGGTCAGGAAACGCAGGTCGCCTCGGGCGGATGGCGGCGCACCTGCGCCCCCTGCGCGGTCGAGCACTACCCGCGGGTCGACCCGGTCTGCATCATGCTGCCGGTCTTTTCGGGCGGTCCCGAGCCGATCTGCCTGCTGGGCCGCCAGGCGGCCTGGCCCGCCGGACGCATGTCAGCCCTGGCCGGCTTCATGGAGCCCGGCGAAAGCCTTGAGGAAGCCTGCGCCCGGGAAGTGAAGGAAGAAGCCGGACTGACGGTCACCACCGTCCGCTATCTGGCCAGCCAGCCCTGGCCGTTCCCGCACCAGCTGATGCTCGGCCTGATCGCCGAGGTCACCGACGACAAGGCCCAGCCGGATCTGACCGAGCTGGAGGCCGTTGCCTGGCTGACCCGGGCCGAGGCCCGGGCCGTGCTGGACGGGCGCCACCCCGATATCCTGGCGCCCTTCCCCTTCGCCATCGCCCACACCCTGCTCAGAGCGTGGGCGGACGGCGAGGTCTGACTCAGTCGGCGCTGTAGGCGCGGACACCCCAATTGCAGTTGCCCTGACACGTGACCATACCGACGTCGACGGTATAGCGGCCGCCCCGGGCGCCATCCACGATCACCATCGGCACATCGTCCGGCTCTTCATCGCGGCCCACTTCATTGCCCGAGGAGTCGCGCACGATCATATCGAGGTCGGAACAGTTCTCGTCACAGGCGCCGATCAGGACATAGGTTCCGCCCGCGCTCAGATTGAAGGTCACGGTCCGGACGTTGCCGGCGGACTGGCGGCCGACCTGTGAGGCTGTGCTGGAAAAGCCGAACTCGGCCTCGACCTGCTCGAACAGGTAGTCGACCATGGCCGCACCGGTCGGGTCCTGGGCCTGGGCGGCGGTGGGGGCGAGCGCGAGGGTAGCCAGGCCGACGGCGGCGGAGGCGGCGGCGAAGTTCTTGAACATGGGAGCATTCCTGTGGATTGAACCGAGACGCTGCACCGTTTTCAGATAACGCGCAAATGACAGATTCTGACGGCGTCAGCGCGGATCGGCACGACGCCGGGCCTCGGCCAGATCGCCGGGGTTGTCGATCGACAGGGGCGCATCGGCGATCACGGCCGCATGGATACGCAGACCCATCTCCATCGCCCGCAGCTGTTCCAGCTTCTCGCGGCGCTCCAGCGGCGAGGGCGGGGCCGCACAAAAGGCCTCCAGCGCGGCGCGGCGGTAGCCATAGAGGCCCACATGCCGCCAGACGGGTCCGTCGCCATACAGGGTGGAGCGGGTGAAATAGAGGGCGCGGCCCTCGGTCCCCTCCGGCGTCATCGCCAGCACCGCCTTGACCACATCGGGATTGGACCGGTCGTCCGGTCCTGACTCCGGGGCAACCAGGGTCGCGATATCGCAGTCGGGGTGACGCGCCAGGAGATCGACGCAGAGACCCGAAATGCCGGGATCGGCGAACGGCATGTCGCCCTGAAGATTGACGATCACGTCGTGCCGACTCTCAGGATCCAGCGCATGAAGCGCCGCCCGGATCCGGTCCGAGCCCGAGGGCAGGTCCGGATCGGTCAGCACGGCCCGTCCGCCGTCCGCCTCGACGGCCTCGACGATCTCGGGATCGCCCGCCGCCACCGCCACCGCCAGACCCGAGGCCCGCGCCTGACGACTGGCCCGGACAATCATGGGCAGGCCGCCGATGTCCGCCAGAGGCTTTCCGGGCAGGCGGGTGGCGGCCATGCGGGCCGGAATCAGGATCAGGGGGTTCATCGGGGCTCGATCAGCGGGGTCTTTGGTCGCAGCCGGGCGTCAAACCCAACCGGACAGTTGCGAAGGCCGCATTACCGTGTCAGAGACGCGTCCGCGAAACAATGCCTGCGACCCTGCCACCGGCTGACGACGCGGGCCCTTCAGATACGGGACTGACGACCGGATGAGCGGCAACCTCGAGTGGAACAAGATTTTCGGTGCGGGCCTGGCAACGGTCTTCACCATCCTGGTTGTCCAGCAGGCCTCGGGCTTCGTCTATGAGACGAAGACTCCCGAGAAAATGGGCTATGCTGTCGAAATCCCCGAAGGCGGGGCCGAGGGTGGGGCCGAAGCGGCGCTGCCGCCCGATTGGGGCACGCTGATCCCCGTGGCCGACCTTGCCGCCGGTGAAGCGGCCTTTGCGCGCTGCCAGGCCTGTCACACGATCAACGCCGGCGGTGCCAACGGTATCGGTCCGAACCTGTATGGTGTGGTCGGACGCGCCGTCGCCGGTCACGCGGGCTTTGCCTATTCGGACGCCATGATCGCCCACAAGGCCGAGGATCCGACCTGGTCCCTCGATGCCCTGGACCAGTTCATCACCGCCCCGGCCCGCTATGTGTCGGGCACCAAGATGTCGTTCGCTGGTCTGCGCGACACCGAGACTCGCGTGAACCTGATCGCCTGGCTGATGACCCAGGGCTCGGGCGGCTATGCGGTTCCGGCACCCGATCCCGCGCGTCAGCCGGGAGCTGCCGAAGGCGAAGCCGGTGAAGCGGGCGAAGGCGAAACTGCCGCTCCCATCGACGGCGCCGCCGGTCAGCCGAATATCGAGTCGCCCGCCGCGCCGCCGGCCTCGGACAGCGCGCCCGTCGGCGGCTGATTCCGCTTTTCTAGAGTCGTCTGAAGATCGGCGCGTCGAAGCCCTCGGCGCGCTGATTCGTATCGGCCTCTGCCAGCGGCTGGCGACACACTTCGCCCGCCCGGCCCGAAGCGTGGATCACAGTGTCCGCATCCAGCGCGATCGCAGAATGCCCGGTCCAGCCGGGTCCACCCGTCGGATGGAGCCACAGTACCAGATCGCCGCGCTGCAAGTCGTCGGCTGCGACAGCCTGGCCCAACTCGGCCTGACCGTCGGTGTAGCGGGGCGCCGCCCGACCACAGGCGATCAAACAGGCCTGGACCATGGCCGCGCAGTCCATACCGGCTTCGCTCCGGCCGCCCAGCGCATGCGGCTGTCCAATCAGCTTCTCGGCGACCGTCGCCGGATCGGGCGCGAACTGACCCAAAGGCATGAGGGCCACATCGCCCACAGCATCCTGCGACGGATCGACAAGGGCATTGAAAGGCAGAACCCCACCGGGCGCCGACACCCGGTGGGTCGGCACGCTCACACCGGACCGGAGTGCGTCATCCGCTACCCAGCCCACAACCCCGTCGCGACGGCAGCGGCCCCAGTGGCGGTCGCCCTCGCGGGTCAGGACGTCAAAGGCCTCCCCGAACAGTAGCTGGGAGATGCGGTTGCCGTCATCGTCCTGCACATCCGCCACCGGCACGGTCGCCTGCATCGCCTCTGTCGGACGATAGGCGCGCGCGGACACAAGCCCTTCCAATGCCGCTTCGGCAAGGTCGGGTCGCATCAGCAGGGCGCGGGTTTCGACGTCGATCATCACATGCGGCGGCGGGTGGGTCCGAATTCCGCGCCAGACTGCAGGGGAAGGCCGAAGGTCCCGTTAACGCGGCGCAATTCAGCCGGGATAACGCGCTTTCAGCATCTCGAAGGCGGCTCGCATGGCCTGAACCTCGCCGCCCTGCGGCCAGCCCGCCCGGCCCCGCGGATTCCAGGCGAAGATGTCCAGATGCGCCCAGGCTCCGGTTTCGGGCGCGAAATTCTTCAGGAACAGGGCCGCCGTCACCGATCCGGCCTGGGCCCAGGCGGCGGAATCGTTCCTGAGATCGGCGATGTCGCTGTCCAGGGCATCCGCATAGGGCGCCCACAGGGGCATCCGCCACACGGGATCATGAACCCGGGCCGAGGCCGCGAGCAGATCGGCGGCCAGAGCCTCGTCATCCGTATAGAGCGGTGGCAGGTCCGGCCCCAGCGCCACCCGCGCCGCTCCGGTCAGGGTGGCGAAGTCCAGCGTCAGATCGGGCTCCAGCTCTCCGGCCCGGGCGAGCGCGTCGGCCAGAATCAACCGCCCCTCCGCATCGGTATTGCCGATCTCGATGGTCAGCCCCTTGCGGCTGGACAGGATATCGCCAGGGCGGAAGGCATCGCCCGCGACAGCGTTCTCGACCGCTGGCACCAGCACCACCAGCCGCACCGCCAGCCCGGCCCGCATCACCTGCCGCGCCAGCCCCAAGGCATGGGCAGAACCGCCCATATCCTTCTTCATATTGCGCATGCCGGCGCCGGCCTTGAGGTTCAGCCCGCCGGTGTCGAACACCACCCCCTTGCCGACCAGCGCCAGCAGCGGCAGGTCGGTCTTGTCCGCATTCCAGTGGATTTCGATCATCCGGGGCGCGCGCGCCGCGATGGCCGCCCGGCCCACGGCATGAACCGCTGGATAGTTGGCTTCCAAGAGGGCATCGCCCGTAATGACGGTGATCGTAGCGCCCGACTCCTCGGCGATCTCGCGCGCCATCGTCTCGATCTGCAGCGGCCCCATATCGGCGGCGGGGGTATCCACCATCTCGCGGACCAGATCGCAGCTGCGCGCCAGATCCAGCACCCGCTCGACATCCACGCCATCAGGCGCGACCAGCCGGGCGGGAGCCTCGGTCCCGACCTTGGTGTAGCGATCAAAGGCATAGCTGCCGAGGCAGAAGGCCAGCGCCGACAGCTCGGCCTGATCGGCTGGCACACCGTCCAGCCGCCAGACCCCGCCCGGCAGGCGGTCGGCCAACGCCCGCAGCGACATGGGCGAAAAGCTCTTGCCGACGCCGAACAGAGCCCCGGCAATCTCTCCTTCGACGTCCGCGCACAGCAGCAGTCGGCCCTCCTGCCCCCTGAATCCGTTGGCCGCGGCCCAGGCCCCGACGCGCCCCTCAAGCGCGGCGTCTCCGGCGATCAGCCGCACCGGCCGGGCCGCGCCTGCCTCTTCGGAATCGGCAGAAAGGAGAACAGGGAGGCGGCGGGACATGGTCTCTCCACAGAAGTCGCGGGGTTAACGAAGGATTGACCGAAGCGGCCCACCCTGACGGTGACCGAAACTCTATCCCCGGGATCGTCCCATGTCGCGCCCACTTCTGTTGATCGCCACCCTCGCCGCCCTCGCCCTGCCGTCCGCAGCCTTGGCGCAGGACCGCCAGCCGGCCTCGGCCGAGACGCGCGCCACCTATGACCGCATGGACCCGCTCAGCCGCTCGCTGTTCTGGCAGCAGGAGTCCGAGATCAACCCCGCCGACCCCGTCGCCGGTGTGCGGCTGGCGCAGGCCCTGCGCGAACTGGGCCAGTTCGATCAGGCGGTTCAGGCCGCCGACAAGGTGCTGGTCGTCCAGCCCGACAATGCCGAGGCCATGATCGAGCTGGGCCGCGCCCACATCGCCCGGGGTCAGGCCTTCTATGGCATTGCAGCGCTCGAAAAGGCGCGCGACCTGCTGCCCGGGGACTGGCGTCCCTGGTCGCTGCTGGGCGTGGCCTATCAGCAGGTCCGGCGCGAGGCCGACGCCCAGCTCGCATGGGCCGAGGGGCTGCGCCTGTCGCCCGACAATCCGTCCATCCTGTCGAACATGGCCATGGTGCGCCTGACCTCCGGCGATCTGCCCGGGGCCGAAGCCCTGCTGCGTCGGGCCGCCGCCCAGCCCCAGGCCGGCCTTCAGGTGAAGCAGAATCTGGCGCTGGTGCTGGGCCTGTCCGGCAATCTCGGCGAGGCCGAAACCATCCTGCGCCGCGAACTGCCGCCCCAGGTCGCCGACCAGAATCTGGCCTGGATCCGTGAGCGCGCGGCCGGCCCGGTCACCGCCGACGGCACCCGCACCTGGCAGTCGCTGCAATAGCGTCTTTCGCGGGCTGCCGGTCGCGCCTATGTTTCGGCCATGATCGACGACCTCTACAGCGCCCGCATTCTGGGTCTGGCGGCCAATCTGCCCCATGCCGGGCGGCTGGCCCGTGCCGACGGCACCGGTGAGCGCGTAGCCCGGCTGTGCGGCTCGCGCGCCATCGTCGATGTGACCCTCGACGATCAGGGCCGGGTCACCGACTTCGCCCAGGACATCAAGGCCTGCGCCCTTGGCCAGGCCGCTGCCGGCGTGATCGGTGAAGCGACTATCGGCGCCACAGCCGACGAGATCACGGCCGCCGCCGCCGCGCTCTCCGATATGCTGAAGGCCGGTGGTGAGGGTCCGGAGGGCCGGTTCGAGGGCCTGCGCGTGCTCAAGCCCGTCGCCGACTATCCCCAGCGCCATGCCTCCACCCAGGTGGCCATGGGCGCCCTGATCGACGCGATCGACATGGCCTTGGCGACCCACGACATCCCCGAAGCCGAGCGAACTCGCCGCGCCGGAGCGGCCTGATCCGCCCGGCATTCCCCGACCTCGCCTGCGGTGCTTGCCCGGGCGGGCGATGCGGGGGATAAGCGCGGCGACATGGCATCCGGCGAAACCCTCTATGAACGCGGCGTCCGCGCGGCCCATCGTGGCTACAAGCTGACCCTGTCGCCCCTGATCGGGCAGTCCTGCCGGTTTCTCCCGACCTGCTCGGACTATGCTCGCGACGCCCTCATCACCCACGGGCCGGTGCGGGGCGGGTGGTTGACCGTACGACGCCTTTGCAAATGCCATCCTTTCGGAAGTTCGGGCTATGACCCGGTTCCGGCGCGGGACACCTCCCCTCCCGCGACCCAGACAACGAAGACAGACCCATGATCGACCTGAAATTCCCCGACGGTGCCGTCCGCCAGTTCCCGTCCTCGACGACGGGCCGGCAGGTCGCGGCCTCCATCTCGCCCTCGCTGGCCAAGAAGGCCGCCCTGGTCGAAATCAATGGCGAGCAGCGCGACCTCGACCGGCCGATCGAGTCCGGCGGCGACTTCCGCCTGATCATGCGCGACGATCCGGCCGCGCTGGAAACCATCCGCCACGACGCCGCCCATGTGCTGGCCCAGGCCGTGCAGGAGCTGTTCCCCGGCACCCAAGTGACCATCGGTCCGGCCATCGACGACGGCTTCTATTACGATTTCCACCGCGAAGAGCCGTTCTCGACCGACGACTTTGCCGCCATTGAAAAGCGCATGGCCGAGATCGTCGACCGCGACGAAAAGCTGGTCCGCGAGGTCTGGGACCGCGATGAGGCCATCATCTATTTCGACAGCATCGGTGAGCGCTTCAAGGCCGAGCTGATCCGCGACCTGCCGGAAAACGAGGTCATCACCGTCTATCGCACGGGCAAGTGGCTGGACCTCTGCCGGGGGCCGCACTTCCCCTCGACCAAATTCGTCGGCAAGGCCTTCAAGCTGACCAAGCTGGCCGGAGCCTACTGGCGCGGCGACCATCGCAATCCGCAGCTGCAGCGCATCTACGCCACCGCCTGGGCTTCGAAGGAGGACCTCGACGCCCACCTGCAGCGGCTGGAGGAGGCTGAAAAGCGCGATCACCGCAAGATCGGCCGCGCCATGGAGCTCTTCCACATGCAGGAAGAGGGCCGGGGCATGGTCTTCTGGCACCCCAAGGGCTGGACCCTGTGGCAGGTGATCGAGGCCTATATGCGCCGCCGCCTGAACGCATCGGGCTATGTCGAGGTCAAGACGCCCCAAGTGCTGGACCGCAAATTCTGGGAGGCCTCGGGTCACTGGGACAAATACCGGCCCAATATGTTCGTCTGCGAAACGGTGGAGGGCGAGGAGCTCAGCCTCAAGCCGATGAACTGCCCCGGCCACGTGCAGATCTTTGATCAGGGCCTTCGGTCCTATCGCGAACTGCCGCTGCGCATGGCCGAATTCGGCGCCTGCCACCGCTATGAGCCGTCGGGCGCCCTGCATGGCCTGATGCGGGTGCGCGGCTTCGTCCAGGACGATGCCCACATCTTCTGTCGCGAAGACCAGATCGTCGAGGAGACCTCGCGCTTCATCGACCTGGCGCGCAGCGTCCACGCCGACTTGGGCATGGAGACGGCCTACATCAGCCTGGGCACCCGGCCCGAGGTTCGTGCGGGTACGGACGAATTCTGGGACAAGGCCGAGGCCCAGATGGCCGAAGCCGCCCGCGCGGCCGGCACCGAACCGGTCGTCACCGAGGGCGACGGCGCCTTCTACGCGCCTAAGCTGGACTTTGTGGTCAAGGACGCCATCGGCCGCGAATGGACCTGCGGCACCATCCAGCTGGACTATGTCCTGCCCGAACGTCTGGGCGCGGAATATGTCGGCGAGGACGGAGCCAAGCACCGGCCCGTCATGCTGCACCGGGCCATTCTGGGCTCGTTCGAGCGCTTCATCGGCATCATGATCGAGAACTATGCCGGAGCCTTCCCCCTGTGGCTGGCGCCGGTCCAGATCGTGGTCGCCACCATCGTCTCGGACGCCGACGACTATGCGAAACAGGTGGCCGCGAAGTTCAAGGCGGCGGGCCTGCGGGTCGAGACCGACCTGCGCAACGAGAAGGTCGGCTACAAGGTGCGCGAGCACTCGGTCGCCAAGGTGCCGGTGATCGCCGTGGTCGGCAAGAACGAGGCCGAGGAGGGCAAGGTCGCCATCCGCCGTCTCGGCTCACAAGGCCAGGAGATCGTGTCGGTCGAAGAGGCCATCCGCATACTGACGGAAGAGGCGACCCCGCCGGATCTCAAACGGGGATAGTCTCGTCCGAGTCGGAATCGTGGCGGCTCGGCACCGGGCGAACCGTGCCGATCCGCTCGTCCCCGCACAGGACATGGGCAGCAATGCCGCTGGCGTGGGTGCGTAGCAGGGCGGAGGCCTCCTCGAGCGCCTCGGCGTCCGTCTGGGCCATCAGCGGCTCGACATGCGGGATGCTCAGCACATCACTTTCGATGAAGCAGAAATAGGTCTTCACGGTGGTCCCCTGTTGAAGGGACAACCCTAACACGCGGAACCGCCGGCCAATGTTCGCCGGGCGACACAGGGAATTCACCGGCACGGGCACCCAAGCGAGGCCTTGAGCGTTGCCGTTCCATGTCCGAACCGTCAGCCCCCCTCGAGAACTGGTTTATCGCCTCTCTGGACCCCGATGACGCAGCGGCGCTTCGCCCGCTGCTGCGCCGCGTGTCGGTCACCCTTGATCAAATCGTCGTCGATCAGGGGACGCCGGTCGAGCATGTGCATTTTCCGATCGATGCCCAGTTTGCCAATGTCATCCGGTTTCCGGATGGCAGCACGGTCGAGACCGCCGTGGTCGGCAGCGAAGGGCTGACGGGCCTCGCGCCCTTCATGGCGGATCGCTCCAGCGCCTGGGAGATCGTCTGTCGCACCTCTGGCGAGGCCTGGGCCGCCAGCGCCGCCGCCCTGCGCAAACTGGCTGTGGATCGTCCGCGGCTGATGACCCGGCTGCTGGTGCTGACGGATCTTTATCAGGCCCAGGCGGCCCAGACGGCGGCCTGCAATTCCCTGCACCGTGTCCCCGACCGGATCGCCCGCTGGATCCTGACGGCGCGGGACCTGTCGCCCCATGACACCCTGCATTTCCGGCAGGAGGAGCTGGCGCGCCTGATCGCCGTCCGCCGTTCGACGATCAGCCAGGCCGCCACCCAGCTCAGACGGCAAAAGCTGATCAGCTACGGGCGCGGCACCATCCGCATTCTGGACCGCGAAGGGCTCGAGGCCACCGCCTGCGATTGCTACCGCATGCTGCGTCCGCGTCTGGCCGATCTGGGGCGTCGAGGTGGCACGTCCTGAGTCGGCTGGACGACACAGGAACCCGGCCGGGGGGTTCTGGTTTTCCTTGGTCTCACCCCAAGGAGGACACCATGGCCGAGAAGACCCTGAACACCCTGTTCCACGACACCCTGCGCGACATCTATTATGCCGAGCGCAAGATCCTGAAATCCCTGCCCAAGATGAAGCGGGCCGCGCAGTCCGCCGAACTCAAGGCGGCCTTCGAAAAGCACGAAACCCAGACCGAGGGCCAGATCGAGCGTCTGGAGCGGGTGTTCGAGATCATCGACAAAACCCCGCGCGGCAAGACCTGCGACGCCATCAACGGCATCCTGGCCGAGGGCGACGAGATCGCCGAGGAGTACAAGGACAGCCCTGCACTCGACGCCGGCCTGCTGGCCGCGGCCCAGGCCGTCGAACACTATGAGATCACGCGCTACGGCACGCTGAAGCGCTGGGCCCAGGTGCTCGGCCTCGACGAGGCGGTCAAGCTGCTGGACGAGACCCTGCAGGAAGAGTCGCAGACCGACGAGGATCTGACGACCATCGCCGATGCGCGCATCAATGATGCGGCACTGAAGGACGCGGCGTAACGTCCCGACAGACGCAAGGATCGGGGTCGGTCGTCAGGACCGGCCCCGTTTCCATGTCTGGCCTCAGCCGCTGACGAAGGCGATCTCGAACTTGCCGTCCTTATAGCCGCCGATGCCCCAGGTCAGCATCTGGCCGCTTTCGAAGAAGACTTCATAGGTCTCGACGCGCGCTTCGCCCTCGCCCTCGGCGCTGACAAAGGCCATGTCGCTGATTGGGCCCAGCGATTGCAGGGCCGGGCCGATCTGATCGACCTGCTCATTGCAGGCCGACAGCAGATCGGCGGCCATCAGATCGGCCGGGCATTCACCGTCGGCGGTCGAGGTGATCATCCGCGTGAGCGAGGCGC
>Ga0075012_10003707_pt1 | contig 14393 bp, 12 predicted proteins | sample All_14_2_FD_71474 | JGI IMG/M metagenome (GOLD analysis project Ga0075012, IMG submission 71474) | Freshwater microbial communities in response to fracking from Pennsylvania, USA - Allegheny Zone_MetaG_DW_15 | ecosystem: Environmental > Aquatic > Deep subsurface > Groundwater > Drilled... | reverse complement strand
TGCAACCGCCCGTGGGGTAGCGCCGACACCGTACAGTAGTCAGCGCGCTCATCGTAGTGGCGGCGACCATCGCATCCACGACCGCTTCTTAGACTCCCTCGACCGTGTCCTCGAACAGTGGGTTTATGCGAACTGAATCGCCATGGTCGGGACTCCGCCCGCCCCGCCAACGATGAGGATCGACGCCTTCTGGTCACGGGAAGTACGAGACGGGACATCGAACCGATCGAACATCATTTCGTAGGCAGTGAGCGCTGTGAGCCGTAACGAGGCCGCCGCCGAATGACTGATGCTCGCCGGCTTTCGACCGACGATGCGCTCATCGACCAGTTGGAGTTCCGCATTCGAGCCCTGCCGTTCGAGGTCGCCGGCGTCGAAGACCTCCTGGCCTGGACTGAACAGTCTTGCCTGGGGCCCACTGGCCTCGACGACGCCGGAGGCGTGGTATCCCAGCACCCGCAGGATATCCGCATTCGCCTGCACAACAATGCGGCTTTTCACGTCTCGCGGATTCACGGAAACCGCATGCAAGCGCACCAACAGGTCCCGGCCCGCCGGCGGCGGGGGGTCGGGTACCGTCATGTCGCATAGCGAACGAATGTTGCCGATCGGCAGGCTACCGTCGGTGACGACCACAGCCTTCATTCGATCAGGCTGTAGGTGTCACTATAGTGTCCAAATCCGCGCCACCCCGCATAGAGGCCGCCGCCCGGAAAACGCATCAGATCCGTCATTGCCCAGGTTACGCGCGCGGTAGCGGCGCTCGTCAGGACGATTTCGGGACTATGCCCTGCGTGGACGGTGACGATCCCGTGCAGACCCGCCCATCAGGGCGGCGACGGCGGCAGGAAGTCCGCGCAGGATCGCTTCCGTGGCGTCGAGCACGGCGCTGAACCCCGTAACAGGATCCGTGCCGGCACCACGATAATCGCACGCGATATCGAGGGCGAATACCTCGGACATCTGGTTCCAGAGCTTCATGTCCATCAGCCGAAAGTATCGCGCCTTCAACTGGCGGATGCTCTCGACATGAGACAGCTGTTCCTGACTCCAGACGTCTGAGGTCATCTCGTCAGAACTTCGCAGCCAGGGTGAGGCCGAAGGTCCGGGGCATGCCCGCGAAACGGACCGTCGTGTCGGTGATCCGTGTCGCGTTCGTCCAGTAGTATTCGTCGAACGCGTTGCGAACGTAGACTGACAGTTTGTAGCGCTGATCCGACGTCTGGATGCCGGCGCGGAAGTCGACAAGCGTATAGGAATCGATCGTCAGGCCACCCAGCGCGTTGAGTTCAGGGTAAGGATAGGAGGTCTGGCTGCCCAGCGTGGCGGCAGTCTCGCTTTGATAGATCGCTCCGGCTCCGACGAAACCGTCGTACGAGCCCGATACCGGCCATTCGTACTGAACGTCGAAGACGCCCTGGTATTTCGGTGTGTAGGGGAACGGCGAGCCCGAGAAATTCTGCGGCGTCCCGTAGGAATCCATGTTGAAGAAATCGCCGTCGACCTGGCTGTCGAGATAGGTGAAGCCAAGGCTTGCTGTCAGGCCTTCGATCGGACGAGCGTCGATCTGGATTTCCGCGCCCCGAATGGAAGATTCCGGAACGTTGAAGAGCTTCTCGAGCGGCCCGAAGATGTTGGGGTTGCCGAGACCGCGCCCCTTTAACTGCTTGTTCTCGTATTCGTAATAGAACAGCGCGCCATTTAGCTGGACCCGATTTTCAAACAGGGTCTGCTTGAAGCCCAGTTCGTAAGCGAGAACCGACTCCTGGACGACGGGATCGAACTGCGACAAGTCGCTGCCCGCCAGCACGGGGAAGCCGCCCGATTTGAAGCCCTTCGATGCGCTCACGTAGAGCAAGGTGTCGCTGTCCGGCTTGAAGTCCGCGCCCACGCGCCACGAGGTATTCTCCTGGTTGAGACTATCGAAGCGTCGACCCGGAGAGAGAGTCGCCGCGTTGGTCGAGGTGCAGGAACCCGGCGCAATCTGCAGCAGGGGCAGGCCGACTCCGCCGCGGATGAGATTCAACAGCGCTTCGATCCCTGTGGCCAAGCCATCGTCGCCGGTGTCGCCCGTACAGCCATTGAAGTCGATGTCCGCTTGAGTATAGCGGACGCCGCCGTGCAGGGTGATCATGTCGGTCAGGTCGTAGTCGACATTTGCGAAGACAGCCTGATTTTCGAAGGTCTGCGCATTCTCGTTGAAGAAGGTGTAGAACGGCGGCACGACGATACCGGCCGGCGCGAGCGCATCGACGATCTGAAAGGCGGAGGGCGTCTCGTTCCACCCCAGGTTCTCCCGCTGCGAAGTCTCCTCTTTGCTGTAGTTCGCCCCGAGGATGAAGTTGACGCGGTCGCCCAAGGTGCCTCCGAGGCGCAGTTCCTGCGAGAAGGATTCCAGCGATCCCACGGTGCGGTAGAAGTAGTTGTTCAGCGCGACCCCGTCGGGATCGATATTATCGTCCGCTTCATAGTCCGAGTACGCGGTGATCGAGGTCAACGTCATGTTGTCCGTTACGTCGTACTCCGCTCTGAGGGAGGCTTGATAGAAGGTGTCGTCGCGCCGAGGCCTCGGATTTGAGGTCCAGTCCGCCTGCCGCGTGTCACCGTTCAGCGCACGCGGCGCGGCATCGATGAGACCCGCACGGGCAGGGTTCGCCAACGGCGTCAGCGCGATGTATTGCGCAGCCTGATTATCTCCTTGGTCGATATAGCCGTTCAGGTTCAGCTCGAACCGGAGGCGGTCGGTGGGGCTGAAGTCCACAAGAAGCCGGGCGGCGGTGAAATCCTTGTCCCCGAGTTCGTCTCCAGGACGGGTCAGGCTCTTTTGCCAGGCGCCGCCCTGTTCCGTGTGGAACGAAAGGCGGGCACCGAGGGTGTCGCTCAGCGGACCTGACACATATCCGCCGGCCGACACCTGTCCGAAATTGTTGACACCGGCGTCATAGCCAAACTGGAAGTCGTCCGTGGGCTTGGCGGCGATGTAGTTGATCGCCCCGCCGGTGGAGTTCTGGCCGAACAGCGTGCCCTGGGGGCCCTTCAGGACCTCGACGCGCTGAACGTCGAGGCTTGCACCGTGCGTGATGACGGAAAACGGCAGCGGAACCTCGTCGACGTAGAGACTAACGCCCGGCTTGGCCGCCATGCTAGTGTCATAGAACCCGACACCCCGAAGGGTGAAGACCGGCGTGTTGAAAGCGCTCTCCGTGAACGTGAAGCCGGGCACCAGCTTCGCCAGGTCCGAAACCTGGGAGATGCCCCGATCGGACAACTGTTCAGCTGTCGCGGCGTTCACCGTCACGGGCACGTCATTGAGCGACTGCTCCCGCTTCTGCGCCGTGACGACGATCTCGTCGAGCGTCGTGGCCTGGGCTGCCGCCGCTGTTTCCTGTTCGGCCGTCTGAGCGAGTGCGGAACCGGCGATCGAAAGCGCCAGAGCCGACACCCCCGTCGTAAGAAGCTTCCTCATATCATCCTCCCTATTGTTCGTATTTTTATTTCATTCGAACCTATGAGGATCCAGGCGACTGTCAACGGCCATTTTTTGCCTTAACGCCTAGTGGATGAGAAATGACGCACGGGAGGACGAGGTGCCGCACCAAGACTCTGCATTGAAGTTCGAATTTAAGTGCGCGGAACTCTGCGGTGCTGAAAAAAGTCGTGAGGCCGTGGTCGACACTCCTTCCCATGCACCAAACTTCGCCCTATTAAGTTCGTACTATAGGAAAGTTTGAGGCGGGGCCGCTAAGAGCGCCGACCCGGGAGACGCAGATGGAGGCCTTTTCGATCGTCCGGCACGGTCACCCCCTGGAGAGGATCGAGTCCGAGACGCCTCGGCCGACCGGCAAGCAGGTGCTTATCGCGGTCACCCACGCCGGCGTTTGCCATTCGGATCTCCACCTCATCGAGGGCAGCTATGATCTCGGCAGCCGAGGCCAGATGGATCTCTCCAAGCGGGGCCTGGTGTTGCCCATGACCCCGGGCCACGAAATCGTGGGGACGATCGTCAGCTGGGGGCCTGACGCCGACAAAAGTCTTCTGGAAGTCGGGGCCCGTCGCCTCGTGTTCCCGTGGATCGGCTGCGGGCATTGCAAGCGCTGCCTCGCCGACGAGCAGAACCTTTGTCTGCAGACGAAGCCAATCGGGATGGCGGTCGATGGCGGCTACGCCAGCCACGTCATGGTGCCGGAGGCGAAATATCTGCTGGATATCGAAGGGCTCGATCCCGGGTTGGCGTGCACCTACGCCTGCTCGGGCGTGACCGTGTACAGCGCCATCCAGAAGCTGATGCCACTGGATGCCGAGGATACGGTCGTGGTCGTCGGCGCCGGCGGTCTTGGCCTCAACGCTGTCGCGCTCCTCAAGGGTCTTGGTCATGATCGGATATGCGTCGTCGACACCAGCGACGAAAAGCTCGAGGCCGCACGCGCCCAGGGCGCTAGCACGACGGTCTTGGCCGGCAAGGATGGAGCACAAACGTCCGCCGCCATCCTGGAAGCCTCCGGAGGCGTCGCCTACGCCATCGTGGATACGGTCAACGGGAGCCAGACCGCCCAGTTTTCCTTCGACGCGCTGTCCAAGGGCGGCCGTCTGATCCAGGTTGGCCTCTACGGCGGGGAATTAAAGCTTCCCTTGCCCTTGATGCCTGCCAAGGCAGCGACCCTGAGAGGCAGCTATGTCGGTGGGCTGGCGGAACTCCGTGAAGTCATCGCCCTGGCCAAGGCGGGCGGAATTGCGGCGATTCCCACGACGGTGCGCCCCATGGCCGAGGCTAACGCGGCCCTTGACGATCTCAAGGCCGGACGGATCACGGGGCGAACCATCCTGGTCAATCCTCCGTCGGCTTGATCCTCAGACCCCGACAGCAAGCGAGAAATCCTGTGAACATGATGTCGATCCCAACCCCCGCGATCCCGGACTTCGCGACCAAAGGCCCCAAGCAACTCTTCATCGACGGCAAATGGGTCGGCGCTCAGTCGGGCGAAACCTTCACCACCCTCAATCCTGCGACGGGAAAGCCCCTGGCGGAGATCGCCAAAGGCGGAGCCGCAGATGTCGACCTGGCGGTGATCGCGGCCCGGCGCGCCTTCGAAGGCGAGTGGAGCCGCGTCAAGCCCTATGACCGGCAACAGATCTTGCTGCGGCTCGCCGACCTGGTCGATGCCAATTTCGAAGAACTGGCGATCCTGGATACGCTTGAAATGGGCGCGCCGATATCGAGAACGCGCCTGAACAAGCGTCGCGCGATGACGATGCTGCGATACTACGCGGGGATGGCCACCCAGATCGGTGGGGAGACCGTCGAGAACTCCATGCCCGGGCGCTTCGTCTCCTACATCGTCCGCGAGCCCGTCGGCGTCGTTGGAGCGATCGTTCCGTGGAACGGTCCGCTGACCACGGCCGTCTGGAAAATCGCCCCGGCCATCGCGACCGGGTGCACGATCGTTTTCAAACCGGCCGAGGAGGCGTCGCTTACGCCGCTTCGGTTCGCCGAACTTGCGACGGAAGCCGGTCTGCCGGCCGGCGTTCTGAACGTGATCACGGGCTTCGGAGAGGTTGGAGCCGCGATCGCAGGCCATATGGACATCGACAAGGTCGCCTTCACCGGATCGACCCAAACAGGACAGCACATCATCCGTGCGTCCGCCGGAAACATCAAACGGCTGTCGCTGGAACTTGGCGGCAAGTCGCCTGACATCGTGATGAATGACGCCAACCTCGACGCCGCAGTTCCAGGCGCCTCGATGGCGGTGTTCGCAAATGCAGGACAGATCTGCAGCGCCGGTACACGGCTCTTCGTGCAGAGGGGCGTCTACGACGAATTCGTCGAGCGGGTCGGAAATTTCGCCAACGCGCTGAAAGTCGGAAATGGCATGGACCCGGAGGTTCAGATGGGACCGCTTGTCTCAAGCCAGCAACTGGACCGGGTCAGCGAGTACCTGTCGGCGGGCCGAGAAGAAGGCGCGCAGGTGGTGGCCGGCGGCGAGCGCCTGACCGAGGGCTCCTTGGCCGACGGCTATTTCGTCAAACCGACCGTGTTTGGGCAGGTCGGCGATACGATGTCGATCGCCCGTGAGGAAATCTTCGGCCCTGTCATTTCTGCGATTCCGTTCGACGATCTTGATGAAGTCGTCCGCCGCGCCAATGCGACCGAATATGGTCTGGGCTCGGGGGTGTGGACGACGAACCTGTCGACCGCACACGAGCTTTCCCGGTCGATCCGGGCCGGTTCGGTGTGGGTCAACTGCTATCAGGCGATGGATCCGGGCATGCCGTTCGGTGGGTACAAGATGAGCGGCTACGGTCGCGAGTCCGGCCGCGAGCATCTCGACGAGTTCCTTCACAGCAAATCCGTCTGGATCAACCTGGACTGAGCGCGAACCGCTATCCCCTTCATCAGGAACTTGCATATGGCCAGCCAACAGAGCGACGCCCTCGCCGATCTCTACCGCGACTGGGGCCAGAGGATCGCCAAGGATCCCGGCATGCCGCTGGAATCCTTCCGCGCCATCTTCGACGAATGGCCGACGGTCACGGCAGAGCCGGATGGCGTCCACTTCCGCGAAGACGTTGTCGCAGACCTTCCCGTCATCTGGTGCGAGCCTGACGGTGCGGACGAAAAGCGTCTGTTGATCTGTTTCCACGGCGGAGGCTACGTCACCAGTTCGCGGCACACTCATCGGAAGATGTTCGGTCACGTCGCGCGTGCCGCCCAGGCAACTGCGGTGATCGTGGAGTACGGGCGAACCCCCGAGAACCCGCATCCCGGACCTGTGACAGACGGGCTGAGCGCTTATCGATGGGCGTTGGACGCCGGATACGAACCAAGCCGCATCGGGCTCGTCGGAGATTCCGCAGGTGGTGGGCTGGCCGTGGCGACTGCGCTCGCCGCCAGACAGGCGGAACTGCCGGCGCCTGGCGCGGTCTATCTCATGTCAGCCTGGCTTGATCTTCGCGCCTCCGGAGAGAGCTACGATCAGAACGCCGGGACTGACCTGGTCGTCTCCCGGCCCGTGATGCTCAGTCTGGCGCCGATGCTGCTCGGTGAAACCGGCGATCTCGACGATCCGCTCGCCAATCCGATAGTCGCTGATTTGAGCGGCTTTCCGCCGACGCTTCTGCAGGTCGGTTCTCATGAGACGCTGCTCGACGACAGTCGCGTGTTCGCCGATAGAGCCCGTCAGGCCGGCGCAGACGCGCGTGTTGAAGTCGAACCGGACATGCAACACGTCTTCCAGTTCCTGGCCGGAACGGCGCCGGAGGCCGACGAAGCGATCGAGCGGGCGGGATCGTGGTTGCAGAGCACGCTTCAGGCCTGACGACGGCGATCCGGCCTCCTTCATCGGGACAAAAGAAGGCCGCCGGCGAGACGCCGGCGGCCTTCTTTCTTCTTTGGGTCCATGGGTCCTAAAGCAACCTGGGTCTGCGAGGAAACGGGCGGCGTAGTCCGCCGCCCGTCCGTCGCCGCCAAGCCGACTACTCCTGGAAGGTGAGTTCCAACCCGTCGAGTCGTCCTTCGGCCCGCCAGTCGCTCAGCAGCTGGAAAAAGGCGACCGAGCCCCCGCTGAAGAAGCCGTTCCGAGTTTGCAAATCACCGGGCTTGCCCTCCTTGTTGTAATAGCCGGGAGTGCAGGTTTCCTGGAACTCACGGGTCAGGAATGCGGACAGCTCGATCTTGGTGAGATAGTCGTCCTCGGCTTCCTGGGTCGGCTGCTCGGTGCGAATGCCGCGCTTCATGCATTCGGAGATCACATAGGCGAGGTGCTCGCTCTGTTCGGCCAGAAGGTGCGGGACATTGAGCGTAAGGCCCGACTGAACCACGCTAAGCACGAAGAGATTAGGGAAGCCCCGGCTATGCATACCGTGCAGCGTCGATGCGCCTTCCTTCCACTTGTCAGCGAGTGTCAGGCCGTTAACGCCAGTGACATCATAGCCCGATGAGCCGACGCGGAAGAGATCGACGTCAAATCCTGTCGCGTAGATCAGACAATCGAGTTCATACGGCTTTCCGCCAACCACGAGCGCGTTCTCGGTGACCTTCTCGACACCCTTTCCCTGGGTATCCACCAGCGTCACGTTCGGTTGATTGAACGCCTCGAGATATTTGTCGTGGAAGCCGGGGCGTTTGCAGAAGCGGTTATACCAGGGTTTGAGCGCCTCGGCCGTCGCCTTGTCCTTGACCACCGTGTCGATGCGCGCCCGAAGTTGCTCCATCTTCTTGTCGTCGGCCTGCTGGAACAGGGCCGCAATGTCCGCCCCCGGCTCGGAGGCTTTTTTCAGGAAATCATGGAAGATGTCGGTCCAGCCGTCATTGACGAGATCTTCTTCCTGGTAACCGCCCGAGACGAGTACGTTCCAGTTCTCCATCCGCTTGCGCTGCCAGCCCGGCGCGAGCTTCTGGGCCCAGTCTGGATCGGTCGGGCCATTGCCGCGGACATCGACCGAGGACGGGGTACGCTGGAACACATAGAGGTGTCCCGCCCATTCGGCCAAGGCCGGCACGCACTGCAGCGCCGTGGCGCCGGTGCCGATGATCCCGACCTTCTTGTCTTTGAGGTTGACCAGTCCGCCATGCCGATCGCCGCCGGTGTAGGCGTAGTCCCAGCGGCTGGTATGGAACGAGTGTCCCTTGAAAGACTCAATGCCGGGAATTCCGGGCAGCTTGGGCCGATTGAACAGGCCATTGGCCATGACGACGAACTGCGCGCGAATGGCGTCGCCGCGATCTGTCGTGACGACCCACCGGGCTGCGTCCTCGTCCCAGCGAACGTCGGTGACCTCGGTCTGAAAACAGGCGTCGCGATAAAGGTCATAGTGCCGGCCGATCGCCTGGCTGTGGGCGAAAATCTCCGCGCCACTGGAGTATTTTTCCTTGGGCATGTACCCCAGCTCTTCGAGGAGCGGGATGTAGATGTAGGATTCGACGTCGCAAGCCACGCCCGGATAACGGTTCCAGTACCAGGTCCCGCCGAAGTCGCCGCCCTTCTCGATCACGCGAATGGACTTCACGCCGGCTTCGCGAAGCTTCGCCGCCGACAGCAGGCCGCCGAAACCGCCACCGATCACGGCCACTTCGACCTCGTCGGTCAGGGCTTCGCGGGTGAAGCCCGGTTCGACGTAGGGGTCGTCGAGGTAGTGCCCCAGATCGCCCGTCAGGTCGCGATATTGGTTATCGCCGTCTGACCGCATTCGCTTGTCGCGCTCGGTGCGATACTTGGCCCTCAGGGCGGCCCCGTCGGGGAGCGCGGCAGGGGCCAAGGAATCCTTCACAAGAGTCTCGTCGGAAGACATGCGCTCACTCCGTTTCCTCGGAGACTCGGGGTGAGGCTCCTGTTTGTCAGCGTGGATTGATCGTCCCGGGGAAGTGACGCGGTGGGTCGGCTCGACCTGCTGATCTTATTTATTCGAACTTATATTCGGGGCTGCTTTAGTCAAGCGACAACCAGTCGCGGCCAAGCCGATTTCAGCCTTATCCGGGCATCCGCAGGACGTTCTTGGCGATGATGCCGCGCTGGACCTCGGACGTGCCGCCGTAGATCGTGGTCTGGAGCGAATGAAGCCAGATCGTCGATGGCTGTACGCCGCCGATCTCGTCGATCAGCCCGGCGTGAGCCGCATATTCATCGGCGTAATCGATCATCAACTGGCTGATGCGCTTGTATAGTTCCGTCTGATTGACCTTCAACATCGATACATCGGCCCCGATGGGCTCGTTCCTGCGCAACCGCGCGATGAAGGTGCTGTAGAGCGAGACATGATCTGCAAGGTCGATGGCCAAGCGTCCGTAAGCGTCGGCGAAGCCTGGCTGATCGAAAAGTCCGAGATGCGTCGCCATGGTCTCTAGTCTGGACAGGGCATAGGCGGATTGGGCCGGCGAACCGACGAAGATGCGCTCGAATCCGAGCAGCGCCTTCGCCATCGTCCATCCCGCATTCAACTCCCCGACAAGGGAGTCACGGGGAACACGGACACTGTCGAAATAGACCTCGCAAAACTCGTCGGAGTCACCCAGCGTCAGGATCGGCCGAACCGTAATCCCGGGGCTGTCCATCGGCACAAGCAGGAAACTGATGCCTTCCTGCTGTTTGACGGTCTTGTCCGTGCGGACGAGCACGTACATCCAGTTCGCGTCGTTCCCGAGGGTCGTCCAGATCTTTTGCCCATTGACGATCCAACTGTCGCCATCGAGCACCGCTTCGGTTCGAAGGCTCGCCAGGTCCGAGCCTGATCCCGGTTCGCTGTACCCCTGGCACCAGATGTGTTCGCCGGTGAGGATCTTGGGCAGGAAGTAGGAACGCTGCTCGGCCGTGCCGAAATTCATCAGCAGCGGCCCGATCATCAGCACACCCTGGTCACTGAAACGCGAGCATCCGTGCCTTTCGAGTTCCTCGATGAAAATCACGCGCTTCGAGGGATCGAGCCCCATGCCTCCGTGCTCGACCGGCCAGCCTGGCGCCAACCAGCCCTTGGCTGCGAGGAGGTCGTACCAGACCTTGGTGTCCTTTCGATGCAGCCGCTCGATTGGAAAGCGGATGGCCGGCGGATAGTGGGCTTCGATCCAATCACGGACCATCGCGCGGAAATCCTCGTCCGCCATGGCGTTATAGTCAGGGGCCTGGTTTTCGTTCGGCATCAGGCTTCAACCTTCGTTCGCGATAATTCGAGATAGCGAGCGCGATGCCACCGGGCTGTTCCGTACTGGTTATAGAGCGTGAGGGCCTTGCGGCAGAACAGGCCGATGTCGTGCTCCTCGGTCACGCCGATGGCGCCGTGCATCTGGATCGACTCTCGGCTGACGAGCGACACCAGGTCCGAGATGCGCGCCTTCGCGCGGGACACAGTCATCCTGCGCTCGTGGATCGAGCCCCCTTCGTCCGTGACGGCGATCGCTTCATTCAGAACGGCGCGACCGAGCTCGATCTGGATCTTCATGTCGACGCACCGATGCTGAAGCACCTGGAACGAGCCGATGAATTTTCCAAATTGCTTGCGGATCGACAGGTAGTCCAGCGTCATCGCGAAAGCCCGTTCGGCGGCTCCGAGCAGATAGGCCGAAGTGGCGAGGGTTACATCCTCAAGGGCGTCTTCCAGTTGGCCCAACACCGCCGTACCCGGAGCTCCATCGAACCTCACAAGAGAGAAGTGGCCGCCGTCCTGGGTCCCGCGACTTTCGATGTGCACCCCGGCCGCTGCGGCTTCGACGTAGACAAGACCCGCCTGCGTGGTGACAAGAAAGGCGTCCGCGCCGCCGGCGGCGGAAACAAGGATCTTGGCGCCCTGGACCTTGCCGTCGCCAAAACGCGCATCTGTGCCGATGTGCAATCCGCCCGGTGTTTCTTGCCACGCCGGGACGACCAGAAGTTCCCCCGCCAGCGCGCGTTCCCGCAAGGTTTCCGGCAAGAGGCCTATCACGGCGGCTGCCGAGCAGAACGGCTCCGGAGCCAGCGCCTGGCCGAGCTCGGCGGCAATGGCGCAGAACCCCGCCATTCCCAGACCCAGTCCCCCCTCGTCCTCCGTCAGCCGCGCAGAAAGCCAGCCAAGCCCGGCCATCTGCGACCAGATTTCCCGGTCGAAGCCCGCGGACGTGGATCGCAGCGCCCTGATGCGTTTGAAGTCGCCGGTCCGAGGCGCAATCCCCCCCGCACTGTCGCGCACGAGCCGCAGGCTTTCCTCCTGATCGGGCGTCATGGCTTTGGCTCGCGGACGATTTCAAAAAAGGGCAGGACGAGATCGGGATCCTGCTGCTTGAAGACGACGCGGACGGGCGCGCCGATCTTCAGGCCTTCGGGATCGTCGATGCGGGTCATCATCCGCGGCCCTTCGGCCAGGCTGACGATCGCCACGACATAGGGCGCATCGGCCTTGAAGGCGGGGCCGGCCGGACGATGGCAGGTCGTGAAACTGTAAATCTCTCCCTGTCCGCTCGCATCGATCCAGCCCAGGTGGTCCGAATGGCAATGCGGGCAGGTCTCACGGGGATAGAAATGGGCTCGACCGCAGTCTTTGCAGGATTTGAGGATCAACCGACCTTCACCTAGCGCCGCCCAGTAGGGCGCCGTTCCGGGATCGATCACGGGGTGCGGTTTCAGGGCGGGGTCAGTCATCATTCGACAGCCAGTATACAGGTTGCGCCGCTTGAGAGCGTCCCTCCGGTGCCATGCACGAGTGCGACACGGGCGTTCGCGACCTGGCGTTCCGGCTCCACCTCACCGCGCAATTGTTTGACGGCTTCAGTCAGCAGGAAAATCCCGAGCATGCCGGGGTGAAGACACGAAAGTCCGCCACCGAACGTGTTCACCGGAAAGGATCCCCCCGGCGCGATCCGTCCGTCCCGAAGGAACTCGGCGCCTCCGCCTCTTTCGCAAAACCCCAGGGCTTCGAGAGTCATCAAGGCGGTGATGGTGAAGGAGTCGTAGAGTTCGACGACGTCAATGTCATCGCGGACCAGTCCCGACATTTCGAAGGCGCGACGGCTCGCCACTTCCGCGGCGGGCAGGCCGGCGAGGTCCGGCGCCGCTGCGACAGTCCAATGCGTCGCCGCCTGTCCGTATCCGCGGATGTAGACGGGCTTGACCGCCATCGATCTTGCATGTGAGGCGCGCGTCACGACCACGGCGCCCGCGCCGTCAGTGACCAGGCAACAGTCGAGCAGACCCAGGGGATAGCAAACGGGGGGCGCGCGCAGGACGTCGTCCACCGTGATTGGATCGCGTTTTGTCGCCGCCGGGTTCAGGCTGGCCCAGCGTCGTGCGGAGACAGCGATTTCGGCCAGTGTTTCCCGGGTCGTGCCGAACTCGTGCATATGCCGCATGGCGGCAAGGGCGTAACCGCCCGCGGGCGTGGGCAATCCCCACGGGGTTTCGAACTGCATCGTGAGACCGGCCGGTCGGCCCGCGAGGCTACGGCTTGCCTCGGACCGCTGCGCGCTGCCGTAGACGATCAGGACGACGTCGGCCTGACCGGCCTCGATCGCCATTGCGGCATGGGCCACGTGCGCTTCGAAGGCGCATCCACCGATGTTGGAGCCGTCGTGCAGGGTCGGCGCGATGCCCAGGTACTCGGACAGGGTAATCGTGGGAAGTTGACCCGCGCCTGGCATTCCCCAGAGATTCGCGGTGAACAGACCGTCGACATCCGCCAGGGTGAGGCCCGCCTGGGCCAAAGCGGCCTTGGCGACGCGGGCCTGGGCCTGAAGCGGGGAGGCCGGGTTCGTGAAGACGCCGTTGGTGAGGGGCTCCTCAGCAACGCCGACGATAACGGCCTCATCCATGGTCCGCTCCCCGCTCCATGAAAACACGGGTCTCCACGACCGCCACGACCCTGTCACCGACGGTGCATTTGATCGAGCAGGCTCGCTCGCCGTGGTCGCTGGCCGAAACGACCCCGACGATGCTCACGACGTCGTCCGGAAAAACCGGCGCGAGAAATGTCACGTCCATCGTGCCGGATGTGTCCCACGCCGGGCCCGCCCAAACGCTCATGGCTCCCGACACGAAGGCGAGCGTCATCATCCCGTGAGCGATCGTCCTGCCGAACAGAGTCGTCGCCGCGAAGGCCGGATCGGTGTGCAACGGATTGTGGTCTCCCGACACGATGGCGTAGCGAGAAATCAGGTCCTGATTGACCCGGTGCCGGCGCGTCGGAAGGACCTCGTCCTTCGCGGCGTTCGACAGAAGGGGCGAAGCGCTCATCGTTCCTGTCCCCAGATCTGGGTGATCCGGCCGGTCGTCACGCATGCGCCGCTCTGGTTTAAAGTCCGCGTCGCGCTCACCAGATATCTGCGTCCCTTGCGTTCGTATTTTTCAACCACTTCGAGTGTCGTTTCGAGGCGATCCCCGGTGTGAACCCCTGCGTGGAAGGCGAAGCTCTGCTTGGCGTGGACGCCGCCCGGCGGGCCGTTCAGCGCATCCTGCGCCGGGCGGATGTATACCGCAGCGAGGGTCGGCGGGGCTTGACCGTCATCTGTCGGCCCGGCCTCTCCCTCGATCAGGGAAGCCTCGACAAGGTCCCGATAGCCGGCGACGGTGTCGGCCTTGACCTCGAAGACGGCGGGTTGATCGGGGAAACGGTCGCCGATCTCTATGTCATCGTACCGTCGGAAAGCGGTCATGCGGCGGCTCCGCCGAGAGGTACGCCGTTGATGAGGGCGTCCAGCGCCATCACGCCCTTGCCGGCCTCCAGAACGACGACCGGGTTGATGTCGACGGATGCGATCGTGTCGGCATTGGCCGCCGCGAACAGCGACAGGTCCGACAACGCCTTCGCCAGGGCCTCCTTGTCCGCCGGCGCCGCGCCGCGCGCTCCGTCCAGAAGCGCCGCGCCGCGAACCTCTGCGATCATGAGCCGGGCCTCATCGACGCCGAAGGGCGCGGGACGAAACACCACATCCTTGAGGA
>Ga0075012_10003706_pt1 | contig 14398 bp, 16 predicted proteins | sample All_14_2_FD_71474 | JGI IMG/M metagenome (GOLD analysis project Ga0075012, IMG submission 71474) | Freshwater microbial communities in response to fracking from Pennsylvania, USA - Allegheny Zone_MetaG_DW_15 | ecosystem: Environmental > Aquatic > Deep subsurface > Groundwater > Drilled... | reverse complement strand
CAAGCACTTCCGCCGCATCGCCACCCGCTTCGACAAGCTGGCCCGCAACTTCCTCGCCGCAGTTCTGCTCGCCTCAGCACGCCTCTGGCTCAGAGCTTATGAGTCCAGAACCTAGGCCTCAGCCGAACTCGGCCTCGAGGTCCGCCAGGCGCGCGGCTTGGTCCTCGGCGATCAGGGCGTTCAGCAGGGGGTCGATGTCCCCCTCCAGAATCTGGGGCAGGCTGTGCAGGGTCAGGCCGATGCGGTGGTCGGTTACCCGCCCTTGCGGGAAATTATAGGTGCGGATGCGTTCGGACCGGTCGCCCGAGCCGACCTGAGACTTGCGCGCGTCCGAGCGGGCATTGTCCTTCATCTGGCGCTGCATATCGTAAAGGCGCACGCGCAGATTCTTCATCGCCTTGTCGCGGTTGACGTGCTGGGATTTCTCTGACGAGGTCACCACGATGCCGGACGGGAAATGGGTGATCCGCACGGCCGAGTCGGTCTTGTTGACGTGCTGCCCGCCCGAGCCCGAGGCCCGGAAGGTGTCGATGCGGATGTCCTTGTCCTGGATATCGATCTCGACATCCTCCACCTCGGGCAGGACGGCGACCGTGGCGGCCGAGGTGTGGATGCGCCCTTGCGCCTCCGTCGTCGGCACGCGCTGGACCCGGTGCACGCCGCTTTCGAACTTCAACCGCCCGAACACGCCGTCGCCGGTGACGGTGGCGATGATCTCCTTATAGCCCCCGGCCTCGCCCTCCGTCGCGCTGTCGACCTCGACCCGCCAGCCGCGCGTGGAGGCATAGCGCGAATACATCCGGAACAGGTCGCCGGCGAACAGGGCCGCCTCGTCCCCGCCCGTTCCGGCCCGGACTTCCAGCACGGCGCTGGCATTTTCGTCGGCATCGCGCGGGGCCAGCAGGAGGGCGACCTCGCGTTCCATCTCCGGCAGGCGATCGCCCAGAACCCTCAGCTCGTCCGAAGCCATCTCGGCCATCTCGGGATCGACCGACATGACCTCCAGATCGGCCATCTCGGCCCGCGCCCGCGCCAGGGCCATGACCGCATCGGCCACCGGCTTCATCTCCGAATGCTCTTTCGACAGGCGCACGATCTCCTGCCCGTCGGTGGCCGCGCCCATCCGCGCCTCCACCTGATGAAAGCGGTCGAGAACCTGATCGAGCCGGGCCTGGGGCAGTCGCAAGGGTGGGGCGTCCATGAAAATCCGAAGGGCCGGACCCTTACGCTGCGGCCGGACGGCTGTCGATTCCGCCGCGTGACACGACGGACAGCAACGCTCCTGTCGGCTGACAGTTTAATTCCGCTGCGACCAGGGCTCTCGCTGAGCTAAGGGTCGGCTTTTCGGGGGCCTGATGGATACCTTTCTGCTGTTCCTTGTGGTCGGCCTGCTGGCCCAGGCCGTGGATGGTGCCCTGGGCATGGCTTACGGCGTGATTTCGTCCTCGGTCCTGCTGGCCCTGGGCGTGCCCCCCGCCATGGCCTCGGCCAGCACCCATGGGGCAGAGGTCTTCACCACCGCCGCCTCAGCCGGCAGCCATGTCTGGCACAAGAATATCGACTGGCGGCTGTTTGTGCCCCTGGCCATCGCCGGGGTGATCGGCGGCTGTCTGGGAGCCTATGTCCTGACCGGGATCGAGGGCGACGTCATCAAGCCCTTCGTCATCGCCTATCTGGCCCTGATCGGGGTCTATATCCTTTGGCGGGCGGGCCATGACATCCGGCCGCGCCGCATCCCGACCTGGATCGTCGGGCCCCTGGGCGTCGTCGGCGGCTTCTTCGACGCCATCGGCGGCGGCGGCTGGGGCCCCACCGTGACCTCGACCCTGGTCGGTGCCGGTCAGGAGCCGCGCCGCGCGATCGGCACGGTGAACACGGCGGAGTTCTTTCTGACCGTCGCCATCTCGGCCACCTTCGTCTGGGCCATCGTCACCGGCCACTGGAGCGAGGCCGGGGCGCTGGAGAACCACGCCGCCGCCATCGGGGGCCTGGTGGTCGGCGGCCTGATCGCCGCCCCCTTCGCCGGTCTGATCACCAAACGGGTGCCACGACGGGCCCTGACCTATGCCGTCGGCGGCCTGCTGATCTTTCTGTCGCTGTTCCAGGCGGCCCAGCTGGCCGGACTGTTCGGCTGATTCAACCCTGCGCCGGGCGGCCGGGATCAAGCTGGTAGGGTGTCGATGAAACTGGGCCTGGTCTCCAGCGCCTGGCTAAGAGCCACCAGCCCCGGACGACCGGTGCGCCAGTCGTAGTCGGGATGCCGGAACCCGATCCAGCCCACGGCCACCCCGGCGGTAATTCCGCCCAGGTCCAGCGGATCGGCCGCGATATCCCGCGACTGGACGGCGGCCTCCATGGCATCCAGGGCCCGGCCCATGTTCAGGGTCCAGCGATCGATCCAGGAAGCCGAGCGCTCATGCTCGGGACGGCGCTTCTCCAGCACCAGCTTGACCCCCATCTCCAGCGCCGCCGAGCCCAGGGTCTCCATCCGCCGCACGCGCAGCCGATCAGCTGCGCCCTGCGGCAACAGGCGCGGGCCGTCACCCAGCCCGTCCAGATAGTCGCAGATCAGCGGACTGTCGGTGATCGGCAGGCCGTCGTCGGCGATCAGGGTCGGCACCTGCACCACCGGATTGGTCGCCAAAAGCTCGGGCGCATTGGCATAGGGATCGACGACGATCTCCTGGACCCGCGCGGTCAGCCCCTTCTCGCGGATCACGATCCGGCATTTACGCGCGAAGGGGGACGGGATGGTGATGTAGAGTTTCATGAGACCGATCAGGGGTATTGTTGGCGAGCGTGAAGGATCCGCAGAATCCATACCGTATCGTTGTCGATGCGGTAGACGAGGACGTAATTCGGATGCACCACGCACTCGCGCGTTCCTGGCACCCGTCCACCACGATACAGATAGGGGTGGTCGGCCAGACGCTCGCCCGATGATTCACAGGCCGATTTCAGGCGCTGCGCGGCATCTGGATTGCGCGCTGCGATGTAGTCGATGAGTTCGGCGAGATCAGCGCGCGCCCGCTTGCGCCATATCACCTTGCCCATCAGTCGTTATTGGCGATGGCTGTCGATAATGGCCTGCATCTCCGCCATGACCTGGTCATGAGGGATGCCGGGGCCTTCTTCGTCCAGCGCCTCCTGGACCTTGGCCCGGAACCACAGGTCATAGGCCGCCTCTTCCTCGGTCGAGGCGAACTCCGAAACGATGGGATCCAGCGCAGGCATGACGTGAATATGCGCCCAGGCCCGGCCCGCTGCAACCATCCACAGGTTGTGGCCAGGACCTACTCTGCTGCCAGAGCCGCCGCTCGCGCCGCGTTCAGCTCGGCTGCCTTTTCTTCGACGCGGGCGACGATCTCGTCGATCATGCCGTCATTGGCCTGTTTGTGGGCGATCTTGCCGTTCAGATAGATCATGCCCGCCCCCTTGCCGCCGCCAGTGAAGCCGACGTCGGTATAGAGGGCCTCGCCCGGTCCGTTGACCACGCAGCCGATGATCGACAGGCTGAGCGGGGTCGATATATGGGCCAGCTTCTCTTCCAGCACGGCGACCGTCTCGATCACATTGAACCCCTGACGGGCGCATGACGGGCAGGCGATGATGTTGACGCCCCGGTGACGCAGGCCCAGCGATTTCAGGATGTCGAAACCGACCTTGATCTCCTCGACCGGATCGGCGGCCAGGCTGACGCGGATGGTGTCGCCGATCCCGGCCCACAGCATATTGCCCATGCCGATGGCCGACTTGATGGTCCCGGCTCGCAGCGGTCCGGCCTCGGTCACGCCCAGATGCAGGGGACAGTCGATCGCCTCGGCGAGCTGCTGATAGGCGGCCACCGTCAGGAAGGGATCGGAGGCCTTCACCGAAATCTTGAACTCGTGGAAGTCATGGTCCTGCAGGATGCGGGCGTGATTCAGGGCGCTTTCGACCATGGCCTCGGGACAGGGCTCGCCATATTTTTCCAGCAGCTCGCGCTCCAGCGATCCGGCATTGACCCCGATCCGCATCGAACAGCCGTGGTCCTTGGCCGCCTGGACCACGTCGCGGACGCGCGAGGCATTGCCGATATTGCCCGGATTGATCCGCAGGCAGGCCGCCCCCGCCTGGGCCGCCTCTATGCCGCGCTTGTAGTGAAAATGGATGTCGGCGACCAAGGGCACGCGCGCCTCGCGGGCGATGGTGCGGAAGGCGGCGGTGGATTCCTCGTCGGGACAGGAGACCCGCACGATGTCGGCCCCGGCCTCTTCCAGCTGGCGGATCTGGTCGATCGTCGCCCCCGCGTCGGTGGTGGGCGTATTGGTCATGGACTGGACGCTGATCGGCGCGTCGCCGCCCACCTCCACGCTGCCGACGCGGATCTTGCGGCTGACGCGGCGCTCGATGTGCCGCCAGGGTCGGATATGGGAATGGTCGCTCATGTCAGCCGACTAGATAGGCCCTGAACCACGACAAGACCACGACCAAGGCTGTCGCAGATTTCCGACACGCCTGGGGATCAGCCCCCGGTCGTCCCCGCCATGGCCTGGCGGGTGTCCACCAGGACCTGGGACGCGGCCTGACGGGCGGCCTCGGTACGGGCAGCCACTTCGGCGGCGGCCTGACGCGCCAGGTCCTGGGCGCGCGCGTTCAACTGGTTCAAGGGCGTAAGCACCTGTTCCAGCCGTCCGCCGTGCTCGCCGTTCAGATAGACGTCGAAGGCCGCGGGGTCGGACACATCGACCACGGCCTGGACCCCGATCGGGGCGCGCCAGGCCTCACCGGCCGCCAACTGACGCGCGAACAGGACCCGGCCGTCGGCCATTCGGACCACGATACTGGCGGCCTTGCGCGCCTGGATCACGACCTGCGACGCGGTGGCCGCAGCGCCATAGACGGCCCCGCGCGGATTGAAGGCCTTCTGTACCGGCGGCGCATTCGCGGCCAGGGCAGCGGCGACAGCCTCCGGATCGGCGGGATCGATACCGGTCAACTCGGCCTCAAGCCCGGGCGTGACATAAAGCGCTGGCGTGGTCTGATCCGGGGGGGCGGACTGGGGTCCGCTGAGGCGCACAAGACCCTCCTGGCCGGGAACGGCCCCCAAGGTCCAGCTCTCCGGGGTCGAGACGATGTCGGAAGGCTCGGGCGCGCGGATCAGGCTGACCCGCTGGAACACGTTCCAGCCGATCACGGCCACGGCCAGGATGGCGATGATTCCGATGACGCGCGGGGAATAGCGTTTGACGTCCTCGAAGGCGACGCCGACCGGCGCCTGAAGCGGCACGGACGGGTCGGGGCTTTCGCGCTTGAACCGCTCCACCGCCAGCTGTTCGTCCAGGCCCAGAGCCGCCGCATAGGACCGGACATAGCCGATCGAGAACACCCGCGACGGCAGGATGGACCAGTCGTTCTGTTCCAGCGCGGTCAGATAGCGGACATGAACCCGGGTCAGAGCCGACAGATCGGCCAGGGACCGGTCGGAACGTTCGCGCGCACCGCGCAGGGCGTCTCCCAGAGTCGCCGCATCCGTGACAGGAGGCACCGGGTCCTTCCAGTCGGGATGAGCCCGAAACTCGTCGGGGACATTCCCCGTATCCAGCGCCATGACGCCTGACCCTATACTCGGCACGACCCTCAGGGGCGATGCCGTACTCAACCAAGGACCGTTTACCAAACTTGGGTGACGGTTCTCGCCTCCCCCCGGAGGAATACCGAACGCGTCTTGTGGATAACTCATTAGGGTCGCCCGTTCAACGGTTTGTTAAGCCTGAATCCCGCTGCGGGACGGCTCAGACCGCGACGTTCAACTTCCGGGCCAGGGATTCCAGCTCGTTGCGGATCGACCCGGCGGACGATCCCAAGAGGGCCGCCATGCCGCGCCGGGCCGCAGGCAGGTCGGTCGACAGGATCATGCGCTTGACCGGTCCTACGCCGCCCGCCGGGGCCGACAGCCGGGTGAAGCCGAGGGTCAACAGAGCAAAGGCCTCCAGCGGCCGTCCGGCCAGCTCGCCGCAGACGGACACGGGCGTGCCCGTCTCCAGGCATTTCTTCTGGATCTCGGCCAGGGCCCTCAGGGCGGGCGGCGACATCGGGTCGTACCGGTCCGAGACCAGGGGATTGGTCCGGTCGGCGGCGAACATATACTGCAACAGGTCGTTGGTGCCGATCGAGACGAAGTCGGTCAGCGGCAGCAAGGCATCCAGATGCCACAGCAGGGACGGGCATTCGATCATGGCCCCGACCCGCAGCAGGGCCGGCAGGGCACGCCCCCGGCGCCGGGCCCATTCGCATTCGATGTCCACCAGTTCGCGCCCGGCCCGGAACTCGTCGACCGTGGCGATCATCGGGAACATGACCCGCAGCTCGCGCCCGGCCCCGGCGGCCAGCAGGGCCCGCAGTTGCATCCGCAACAGGGCCGGGCGATCCAGGCCCAGGCGGATGGCGCGCCGCCCCAGAGCCGGGTTCTCTTCCCGCTCCGATTCCAGATAGGGCAGGACCTTGTCCCCGCCGATGTCCAGGGTCCGGAAGGTGACGGGCCGGTCCCCGGCCGCGTCCAGCACCAGTTTGTACAGCGCCGTCTGGGTATTCAGGCGCGGCAGTTCCTCCGACACCATGAACTGGAATTCGGTGCGGAACAGGCCGATGCCCTCGGCCCCCGTCTCGTCCAGGTTCTCCAGGTCGACGGCCAGTCCCGCATTGGTCAGCAGGGTGATCCGGGTGCCGTCGGCGGTGACGGCGGGCACGTCGCGCAGCTTGGCGAACTCGGCCTGGCGCTGGTCGCGCACGGCCATGCGCGACTGGGCCGAGTCCAGCATATCGGGCCGGGGCCGCAGGTGCGCCTCGCCCGTCTCGCCGTCGACGATGACCAGATCGCCTTCGCTCAGCCGGTCGCGCAGCCCCATCAGGCGGCCGACGCACGGGATCTGCAGCGCCCGCGCCACGATGGCGGCATGGCTGGCCGCCGAGCCTTCCTCCAGCAACAGGCCTCTCAGCTTGTCGCGGGGATATTCCAGCAGGTCCGCCGGGCCGAGGTTGCGCGCCACCAGTATGGCGTCGTCGGGCAGGTCCCGCTCGCCCGGACGATCCCCCGCCATGACCCGCAGCAGCCGGTTGGCCAGGTCCTCGAAATCGTGCAGCCGTTCCTTGATATAGGGGTCGCGCGCCTTGGCGAAGCGGGCGCGGTGCTCGTTCCGGACCCGGTCCACCGCCGCCTCGGCGGTCAGCCCCGAGCGCACCGCCTCCTCCAGCGACCGGTTCCAGCCCCGGTCGTCGGCGAACATCCGATAGGTTTCCAGCACCTCGAACGACTGGCCCGCCAGCTTGCCCTGGCCGCCGTCCAGCATGGCGTCGATACTGGCCTTCAGCGCGGCCAGCGAGTCTTTCAGTCGCACCTCCTCGGCCACCGGATCGTCCGACAGCAGCCGCTCGGGCGGCAGGGGCGCCTCGTGCAGGATGACATGGCCGAAGGCCAGCCCTTCGGCGAACCGCTGGCCCTTCAGCCGTTCGGGACGGTGTGGGGCCACCTCGACGTCGCGCAGCTCGTCCTGGGCCAGAAGTTCGCCCGAGGCGACCGTCTCGGCCAGGACCATGGCGATGGTCTGGATGTCCTCGACCTCGTCCTCGTCATAGCGGCGCTCGGCCCGGTTCTGCACGACCAGGACGCCGATCGCGCGCCCGCCGCGCAGCAGGGGCGCCCCCAGAAAGGCGTGATAGGGGTCTTCGCCCGTCTCCGGCCGATACGAGAAGCTGGGATGGCTGGGCGCGTCCGACAGGCTGATCGGCTGGGCCATCCGGGCCACTTCGCCCACCAGTCCCTCGCCGGGACGCAGACGGGTGGCATGGACGGCCTGGGGGTTCAGGCCCTGGGTGGCGAACAGCTCCAGCTCGCCCGAGCCGCGTCGCAGATAGATGGAACAGACCTCGGCCACCATCGACTGGGCGATGGTCCGCACGACCGTATCCAGCCGCTCCTGGGCCGGACCGCCCCCGGCCATGGCCTCGCGGATCTGGCGCAGGAGGTTTCTGGGCCCCCTCGTCGTCAATCCGCCGCCTTTCAGCATGGCCTCTCCCGTTCGCGACCCATCCATCGGTCGCCGATGTCGATCATCCTATCCCTATAGGACCGCCAGCCCATAGGCCGAATGCGTGAACTTAAACCCCGTCCAGCCCATAGGCCGCGTGCAGGGCCCGCACGGCCAGTTCGGCATAGGCGGCGTCGATCAGGACGCTGATCTTGATCTCGGAGGTCGAGATGGCCTGGAATTTCACGCCCTTGTCGGCCAGGGCGCGGAACATGGTCTGGGCCACGCCCGCATGGCTCCGCATCCCCACACCCACGACCGAGACCTTGGCCACGTCCTCGTCGACGCGGATTTCCTCGAAGCCGATGGCGGCCTGGTGCGTCCGCATCAGTTCGGCGGCACGGCTGGCGTCACGGCGGCCGGTGGTGAAGGTCAGGTTCACCGTGCCCTCGGTGCGGGCCTGGCTCTGCACGATCATGTCGACATTGACGCTGGCCTCGGCCAGGCGCGTGAAGACATCGGCGGGGGCGTCGGTGCGGTCCGACAGACCCAGCAGGGTGATCCGGGCCTCGTCGCGGCTCATGGTGACCCCCGACACAATACGTTTTTCCACGATTTCCTCCTCGTCGCAGATCAGGGTGCCGGCACCGGCGGGCAGGTTTCCCTCCTCGTCGGGTTCGACGAAGCTGGACAGGACGCGCACCGGCACCCGCTTGGCCATGGCCAGTTCGACCGAGCGGGTCTGCAGCACCTTGGCCCCCAGGGAGGCCATTTCCAGCATCTCTTCGTACGAGACGCGGTTCAGCTTGCGGGCCCGGGATTCGATGCGCGGGTCGGTCGTATAGACGCCGTCCACGTCGGTATAGATGTCGCAGGGACAGTTCAGCGCCGCCGCCACCGCCACGGCCGAGGTGTCAGAGCCGCCGCGCCCCAGGGTGGTGATCCGGCCCCCGCGAGTGACGCCCTGGAACCCCGGCACCACCGCGATCTCTCCGGCGTCCATCGCGGTGCCCAGGACCTCGCCCGGCACGTCCTCGATCCGCGCCCGGCCATGGGCCTCGTCGGTCAGGATCGGGATCTGCCATCCCATCCAGCTGCGCGCATTCAGCCCCATGTTGCGCAGGGTCAGGGCCAGCAGGCCCGCCGTCACCTGTTCGCCCGAGGCGACCACGACATCGTATTCGTCGTCGGACAGGGGCAATCCGGCCGCCGCCGGTCCCGCCCCGTCGGTCCAGGCCACCAGTTCATTGGTCTTTCCCGCCATGGCCGAGACGACCACCGCGACCTGTTTCCCGGCACGCGCCTCGGCCGCCACGATCCGGGCCGCCCGGCGGATCCGCTCCAGGTCGCCCATCGACGTCCCGCCGAACTTCATCACCAGTCGCGAGCGGGCCAGCGGCGAGGAGGAAGGCGTGGTCATGGAGTTCGGGTCTCTCCGGGCGTCGGGGACGGAAGGATGGACGGCGTTCTAGCGGCACAGCAAAGCCCGGACAATGGCGGTTGACCAGACAATCTAAATATATAATGGTCCTTGTTGTACATATTTACATTATGGAGCTGGCCATGGCCCTGCCAGACAAGCCGATCTCAGCCGTCGATATCGCCCACATCCCCTCCAAGTCGGGCCGGATTCGATTCCTCAAGGACCTGGGCTATCGGCAGGCCGATATCGCCCGTCATCTGGGCATCCGGGATCAGCACGTCAGCAATGTGGTCCGCGGGCCGCGGCCGAAGCATGAGGCCCGGACGCCCACCCAATCGGTGTCCGAGCCGTCCCGCCCATTCCGGTTCGACGGACCCCTGCCTTCGCGCATCGTCGTGGAGCCCGGCGGGGTGGTACGCCTGCCGCATCAATGGGGCGTATCGCCGGGCGCGGCCTTCATTGCCCGCAAGCTGGGCAACAGCATCGTCCTGATGGATGTCACCCATGCCTCGGAGGCGGCGAGGACCGCTTCAGGCCCGGACAGCGCCGTCGATGCGCTGATCGCCGAACGTCGGCTGGAGGCAATGCGCGAATTCGATGACTAGCCATGTCATCGACGCCTCGGCGGCCATTGCCTATCTGCTTGATGAATCTGGCGGCGCCGCCGTTCTTCCCCACCTTCCATCGGGCCTGATCAGCGCCGTCAATCTGACCGAGGTGGTCACCCGCCTCATTCGTTCAGGGCATGACCCGCTCAGGGCCCATTATCTCGGCTGTCGGGTCGTCGATCACGATGCCGATCTGGCGGATCGGACAGGACGGCTGTGGCCATTGACCGCACACCTTGGCCTTTCACTGGGTGACCGGGCCTGTCTGGCCCTGGCGGATCGAGAAGGCCTGCCGGTTCTGACGGCGGATCGGGCCTGGGCCGGCCTGGCGATTGGCGTTGACGTCCGTCTCATTCGTTGAGACCAGTCGCACCATGGCCCTCCACCCTTCCGACAGCATCGACGCCGCTCCGACCGGGGCCTCGATCGACCCGGCCGATGTGGCCCGGTTCGCGGCCCAGGCGGCGGAATGGTGGGACCCCAGGGGGCCATTCGCCCCCCTGCACCGCTTCAATCCGGCCCGGCTGACCTTCGTCCGGGACCAGGCCGCCGCCCATTTCGGACGCGATCCGAAAAGGCGCGCGGCCTTCGAGGGCCTGACCCTGCTGGACATCGGCTGTGGTGGCGGCCTGATCGCAGAACCCATGCGCCGCCTGGGGTTTGCGGTCACCGCCGTCGATGCCGCGCCCGAGAACATCGGCACGGCACGGGCCCATGCCGAGCAGTCGGGCCTGGACATCGTCTATCGCGCCGCCACCGTCGAACAGCTGGAGGCCGAGAGGGCCGGTCCCTTCGACGTCGTCCTGACGCTGGAAGTGATCGAGCACGTCGCCGATCCGGCCGCCTTCATCCGGGCCTGTTCGCGCCTGGTCGCGCCGGGCGGCATACTGATGGTCGCCACTCTCAACCGCACGCTGAAGGCCCTGGCCCTGGGCAAGGTCGCGGCGGAATACATCCTGCGCTGGGTCCCGGCGGGCACCCACGACTGGCGCCAATTCATCAAGCCTGACGAACTGCGGGCCATGCTGGCGACCGAACACCTGACCGTCACCGGCCCGTTCGGCCTGGCCTATGATCCGCTGTCGGACCGCTGGAGCCAGGGCAGTGATGCCGACATCAACTATATGATGGTTGCGACCCGCGCCTGAGGCGGTTCATTTGGGGTTCATCGACCTGACATCGAAGTAACGGGACAGCCAAGCGGTGCCGTGGAATGAAAAGGCTTGTCTCAAACGGAGCTGTTCCATGAAACGCCTGATCGCCCAGACCGCATTCGCTGCCGCCCTCACTGCCGCCCTGATGACCAGCGGCTGCATCACCGTGATCGACGCCGATTCCGGCGACGGCGTGAACTGGAACGGCCAGAACGCCCAGCCCTTCGAAGCCTCCAAGGACGCCTGCGAAGCGGTCCACGGCGACAACAGTAACAGCACCGGCTTCATCACCTGCATGGCCGAAAAGGGCTGGACCCGCGACTGATCAGTCCAGTCGGCGAACCATATAGCGGGCGCTCTCGCCATATCCGGCCAGGCGCGTCCGCAGTGCCGGACGGTCGTGGACGACGAAACCGTGGACCTGCCAGAAGGCCACGGCATCGTTCAACGCCACCAGGGCCAGGGCGGGCCAGCCGTCCGCCCGCGCCTGCTGCGCCAACCGCTCGACGATCGGCCGCGAGAACCCGCCGCCCCGCACCGCCGGCGCGATCGCAAGGTCATGCAGATAGACGACGTCGGCATCCCCCGGCAGGGCCTCGATCAGGGTGTTGAGGGCCGGAACCCCCTCGTGCCGCCACGGATAGGCGATCAGATATCCGCCGACCGCGCCCCGATCGTCCGACAGGACGAAACACCCCGCCGGGTTCAGCACCAGCCGGTTCTCGAAACAGTCCCGCCCCTCGAAATGGTCCGGAAACCCGACCCGCGCGATCTCGGCCACGGCGTCCAGATCGGCAAAGGTCATGGGACGCCAGCCAGGGGGCCCCATCAGTTAAGGCTTTCGGGATCGGGCGGAACGGCGGGCAGGGCGGCGCAGGGAATGCCATCCTCCTTCAGGGCGCGGACCTCGGCGGGAGTCGCCTGGCCATAGATGTCGCGCTTCTCACTGATGCCTTCGTGGATGGCTCGGGCCTCGCGGGCGAAGGCATCGCCGACATTGTCGAAATTGGCCTCGACATGAGCGCGGACTTCGCGCGCCGCCGTCATCATCATCGCCTGCATCCGGGCCTGAGCCTGCGGATCGGCAGAGCGCCGCGTGCCCGCCAAGGCCGGGGCCATGATCTGCTTGCCGACACGGCTGGTCCCGCAGACGGGACATTCGACCAGACCCCTCGCCGACTGATCGTCATAGTCGGCGGACGATCCGAACCAGGCCTCGAATTCGTGCTCGGCCTCGCAGTGAAGGGCGTAGCGGATCATGCGGGACCCGCAAAGTCGCGATCGTGCGACAATTGCGGCACCGATCGCCGCGCCGTCTCCACCGCCGACAGGTCCAGGCGCAGCGAAAGCACGCCGGGCTCGTCATGATCCAGCACCCCCAAGACCTCGCCCCACGGGCTGACCGCCATCGACCGTCCCCATGTGCTGCGGCCATCCTCGTGCAGACCGCCCTGGGCCGGGGCCAGGACAAAGGCCCCCGTCTCTATGGCGCGGGCCCGCAGCAGGGTTTCCCAATGCGCCCGCCCGGTCGGCACGGTGAAGGCGGCGGGCACGGCGATCATGGCGGCCCCGGCCTTGGCCAGGGCACGGAACAGCTGCGGAAACCGCACGTCATAGCAGACGCTCAGCCCCAGATGGCCCCAGGGGGTGTCGGCGACGGCGGCGGCGTCGCCCGGACGAATGCCCGCGCTCTCGCGATAGGTCTCGCCATTGGGCAGGTCGACGTCGAAGACGTGCAGCTTGTCATAGCGGGCCACGATGCCGCCGCCGGGATCGATCAGCAGCGACCGGTTGGCCGCCCGGTCGTCGCCGGCATGGCCGGACCGCACGATGGCGGAGCCGATCAGCAGCCATACTCCCAGTTCCGCCGCCAGATGCCGCAGACCTAGAACACAGACGTCCTGGTCCTCGTCGCTCAGGACGAGGGCGCGCCGGTCGCGACGCTGCTCCAGGAAATTGGTGCCCTCCGGTGTGAGGATCAACTGGGCACCGTCCGCCGCCGCACGCCGGATCAGGGGTGTGACATGATCCAGCCCTGCACGCGCCGTCGCCGGGGTACGGGTCTGGATCAGGGCGATGTCCAGCATCTGTGACATCAGGCCGCCAGCAGGGGATCCAGACCGCCCCGCGCATCCAGGGCATGGATGTCGTCGGACCCGCCGATGTGTTTTCCGTCGATGAAGATCTGGGGGAAGGTGGTCTTGCCGCCCGACTTCTGGATCATCTCGGCCTTCTTTTCCGGGTCGTTGGACGCCACGATGTCGGTGAAATCGATGCCCTTCCTCTGCAGCAGGGCCTTGGCGGCCGAGCAATAGGGACAACCGGGCTTGGTATAGAGGACGACTTCGGCCACTTCTGGAACTCCTTGTTCGGACTGATCCCACTATCTAGGCAGTTCGCGCGCATTTCGCACCCGGGCAATGACGGCCAGGTCCACGGCGCGGGCCCCGGCGGCCAGAAGGGTTCGGGCACAGGCCTCGGCCGTCGCCCCGGTGGTCAGCACATCGTCGATCAGCAGCAGGTTCCGACCCTTGATCCGGCGACGGCCTGCCTCGGTCACGGCAAAGGCCATGCGGACATTCATCCGCCGTCCCCGCGCGCTCTTGCCGCCCTGGCTGTCGGTGGGACGCGCCCGGACCAGGGCATCGGGCAGATAGTCCAGCCCCGCCGATCGGGCCAGGGGACGGGCCACCTCCGCCGCCTGGTTGAACCGCCGCGACAAGAGCCGCATCCGGTGCAGCGGCACGGGCACCACCGCATCGGCATCGGCCAGCAGATCTGCGGCCGATCGGCTGATCCAGCGCGCGAACAGCGGCGCGAACTGCTGCTGGTCCCCATGTTTGAACTTCAGGATCAGGCCTCGCGACGCCTCGTCATAGACACAGGCCGCCCGACCGCGACCAAAGGCATAGGGGGCCGCCAGACAGGCTGGGCAACGATCGGCCGCGAACACTCCGCCGTCATGGTCGAAGGCCGCGCCGCAACCGTCACAGACCGGGGCCTCCAGAAAGACGACCCGGCTCCAGGCCCCCGGCGTCAGCCCGGCGGAGGCGGTCGCCTCGGGGCTGTCATGCGCCAGCGGCGGCAGGATCAGATCGGCCACGCCGCGCCCCAAGGACCGGGCCGCCAGGCCCAGCCGGTCGCCCGCCGCTTTCCATCCGTCGCTCCAGCCCCCATCGTAGGACGGCATGACCTCGATCCCCTCCC
>Ga0075012_10003703_pt1 | contig 14404 bp, 12 predicted proteins | sample All_14_2_FD_71474 | JGI IMG/M metagenome (GOLD analysis project Ga0075012, IMG submission 71474) | Freshwater microbial communities in response to fracking from Pennsylvania, USA - Allegheny Zone_MetaG_DW_15 | ecosystem: Environmental > Aquatic > Deep subsurface > Groundwater > Drilled... | reverse complement strand
CGCCACGAATCCGCCGTCCAGTTCTGTGCCACAACGCCTTCCTTTCAACAGCCCGCGCCCATACGGCCACTTCCCCCCAATTGCAAAGTCTCACCGCCCATATGCCGTGCCAGCGGGCGAAGGGGCGCTTGCGAGGGGGCGGTCAGAGCGCGCCGGAAAGCGCGGCGAGTTGCCAGGCGGCGACAGTGCGCATTGCCTGCGCTTCGATCAGCGCGGCTTCGGCCTGCGCGGCATCGCGTTCGGCGTCGAGCACGGCGAGCACCGGCTTGGCCCCGACTTGCGCTTCCAGCCGGGTGCCGCGCAGCGCCTCGGCCGCAGCTTCGCTTTGCAGCGCGGCGGCTTCGGCCATGCGGCGCGCGGTGGCAAGGCCGGACCACGCGTCGATCACCATGCCTTCCAGCGTCTGGGCCATGGCGCGCTCGTTCGCCTCGCTCTGGTCCACTTGCGCATCGGCGGCACGGGCGGCGCTGGCCACGCGCCCGCCGGCAAACAGCGTCCAGCGCCCGCGCAGGCCCACCGCCATCGAATCCGCGCGGTAGCCGGGAAAGAACTGGTCGCGGACATGCGCCGCTTCGGCATAGGCGCCGATGGTCGGCAGCCCTTCGGCGCGCGCGGCGCGCGCCCCGGCGCGGGCGGCATCGGTTCCGGCGCGGGCCTGTGCCAGCATCGGGTTGTGCGCGCGCGCCAGCTCGATCGCTTCGCCCAGCGTGGCCGGGGCCGCCGGTAGCAGCGGGTCCGTCTGGCCCGGTGCGTTGCCGGGCAGGGGGGCCAGATCGCCCGCCGCCTTGCCGGTCAGCCGTGCAAAGGCGGCTTCGGCGGAGGTGCGGCGCCCTTGTGCGCTGGCAAAGACGGCATCGCCCTGCGCCTTGCGGGCGCGGGCCTGCGCCAGATCGGAACTGGCGATCTCCCCGGCGCGAAAGCGCAAGGCTGCCTGCCGCTCCACCTCGGTCAGCGAATCGACCAGCAGGCGAAAGCGCGCCTCCAGCTTGCGCGCGGAAAGCACTTCGGCATAGGCGGCCACGGCGCGCACGATGGTATCGAGCCGCGCCGCTTCGGCCCCGTGGCGGGCGGCCTGTGCGCCGCCGCGCGCCTGGGCAATGGCGGCAGACACGCGCCCGCCGGCATAGAGCGGCATTTCGGCCACGGCCTGCGCCGCGCGCGGGGTCACGTTGTCCGCGCTCAGCCCGAAATAGCCGCCGTTGTCGATCCGCCCCGCGCCATAGCTGCCTTCGACACGCAGCAGCGGGTTGCCTTGCGCGCGGGCCTGATCGACCCGTGCGTCGGCGGCATCGGCCCCGGCCTGCGCCGCCGCCAGCGCAGGCGCGTGGGCCAGCGCATCGGCCACGGCGCTGGCCAGATCCTGCGCCGCGGCGGGGGGGATCGCGGCGGCGCAGGAAAGCGTGCAGGACATCAGCAGGGCAGCAGCAGGGCGCAGCATTTCAGGCTTTCATCACTTGAAGGTGCAACCGGGGGTTACGCCAAGCCGCCGGAAGATCATTGCGGCAGGGCAAAATCCGGTAAAACTGGCCTGGATCATGTTCAGCCCGGCAAAGGCGGCAAGGCCGATCCACCACGGGTGCACGGTGATTGCCAGCACCACGCTGGCCAGCACCACTACTCCGGCGAAACGCAGCACGGCGGTATCGAGAGTCATCGGCGAATCTCCTGTCATTTGAAGCGCAGCTTGCGGATGCCCAGCGCGTGCATCGCCAGCTTTTCATAAAACGGTTCGCTGGTGCCGCGCCGGACCTTGTGGAGGAAGTATTTCTCGAACCCGATCTTGGCGAGGTGCACCCACTTGCCGCTGCTCGACCAGTTGAGGTTGCGCGGCGGGATCTGCGGCTGGGCGACAAAGGCCACGCCGCCATCGCCGAAATCGGCCAGGCACACCGCGTTCCAGGTGGCTTCCTCGGCCGGTTCCTTGCCCGCCAGTTCCAGCGCCAGGTTGTGGGCGATGGCGGTCACCATGGATTCGATCATGAACCCGGTCTTGGGCACGCCGACCGGCACCGGGGTGGGGCCGACCGGCGGGATCGCCACGCACACGCCGAGCGAATAGACATTGGTGAAGGTGGGGTTGCGCTGGTGCTTGTCCGCCAGGATGAAGCCGCGCGGGTTGGTCAGCCCTTCGATCCCGGCGACCGCCGCCACGCCCCGGAAGGCAGGCAGGATCATCGCATAGCCGAAGGGCAGGGCGTGCGCCTGCCTGACCGATCCGTCGTCGGCCACTTCCTCGATGTGCATGGTGCCATCCTCGACCCGGTCGATGCGGGTGGAGGTGAACCACTTGATGTGGCGGTTGCGCAGTTCGCTTTCCAGCAGGCCCTTGGTGTCGCCCACGCCATCCAGCCCCAGATGCCCGACATAGGGTTCGGCGGTGACGAAGGTCATCGGCACCTTGTCGCGGATCTTGCGGCGGCGCAGTTCGGTATCGAGGATCAGCGCGAACTCGTAGGCCGGGCCATAGCACGATGCCCCCTGCGCCGCACCGACGATGATCGGGCGCGGGTTTTCGCAGAACGCATCGAAGGCATCGGCGGCATCGGCGGCATGGCTGGTCTGGCACACCGACTGGGTGAAGCCCTGCGGCCCCAGACCGGCGATTTCGTCGAAGGCCAGTTCGGGGCCGGTGGCGATCACCAGATAGTCATAGGCCAGCGATGTGCCATCGTTCAGTTCGACCCGGTTTTCCGCAGGGTGGACCCGCCGCGCGCCGACCGCGGTAAAGCCGATGCCCTTGCGCTTCATGATCGGCGGCAGGTGGACCCTGATCGCATCGGGTTCGCGCCAGCGCACGGCCACCCACGGGTTGCTGGGCACGAACCAGTAGTCTTCCTGATCGTTGACGACCGTGACCTGCGCCTTGCCCTTTACCGCATCGCGGATTTCATAAGCGGCGATGGTGCCGCCAAGACCGGCGCCAAGAATGATGATCTGGGGCAAGGACATTGGTGATTCTCCTGTCAGGATGCCTGGCGCATCCAGTCCCTTGCGGCTGGGCGCTCGTTCTATATCGTGGTTGACTTATATTCGCTATATACGATATGAGCAAGTGGTAATGTACAGCATCCTGCCGGGGTGCGGGGCTTGAGGAGAATGCGCGATGGTTTTCGGTTTCGGCAAAGGGGCGGCGCACAAGGAAATCACGCCGGGCGAACTGGCGGCAATGGTCGAGGCCGGCACTGCGCTGGTGGTCGACGTGCGCGAGGTGGACGAGTTTGCCGCCGGGCACATTCCCGGCGCGATCAATATGCCGCTGTCCACGTTCCAGCCATCGCAATTGCCCGATCCGCAGGGGCGCACGCTGGTGCTCAACTGCCTTGGCGGCAAACGCTCCGGCATGGCGCTCGACAAGTGCAGCACGGCGCGCACCGCGGTGGATACGCATCTGGCCGGCGGTTTTGGCGCCTGGGCCGCGGCCGGGCTGCCGGTGGCGCGGTAACGCCGGGGTGCAGTCTGCCATCGGAAAGTACAATCGGGAAATGCAGGGGATGATCGGCATGCGCGCGCATTTGGCCACAGGATTTCCGGGATGGCGGCGGGCGGGCGGGCTGGCTGCGGCGCTGGCCGTCGCGCTGCCGCTGGCAGGCTGCGACGCTGCCGATGACACCCCGGTTGCGGCCAGGGCACCGGCGGGCCAGCGCATCGTGCTGGCCGCGCGCGACAGCGCCGACTGGCGCGATGTCAGCGCCGAAGTCGCCACGGTCGATCAGGCGCAGGTCATGGCGCGCATTCCCGGCATCCTGACCACGCTGAGCGTGCGCGAGGGCGATCTGGTGGCCAAGGGACAGGTGATCGGCCGGGTGGTCGACAGCCAGCTTGGCTATCAGGCGGGCGCCTATGGCGCGCAGGCCGCCGCCGCGCAGGCCCAGGCCGCGCAGGCCAGCGCCGAACTGGCGCGGGTGCGCTTCCTTCACGAAAACGGCGTCTATGCCAAGGCGCGGCTGGAACAGGCGCAGGCCATGGCCGGGGCGGCGCAGGCGCAGGTCCGCGCGGCGCAGGCGCAACAGGCCGCGGTCGGCGCCGTGGCGCAGGCGGGCGCGGTGACAGCGCCCGCTTCGGGCCGCGTGCTGCGCGCCGATATTCCCGCAGGTGCGCCGGTGGCGCCGGGCATGGTCATCGCGGTGATTACCGCCGGGCCTGCCGTGGTCCGGCTGGAAGTGCCCGAATCGCTGGCGGCACAGGTACACCCCGGTTCCGCCGTGCGCGCGGCGGGCCTTCCCGGCGAAGGCCGCGTGACCAGGGTCTATCCGGCGGTCAGCGCGGGCACGGTCATGGCCGATGTGGCGATGCCGGGGCTGGATTCCAGCCTGATCGGGCGGCGCATCGCCGCGCAGGTGCAGGCGGGCACGCGCAAGGCGCTGATCGTCCCGGCGGCGGCGGTGACCACGCGTTATGGCATGGATTATGTGACCGTGCTGGCCCGCGATGGCAGCGCCGCGCAAGTGCCGGTGCAGACCGCGCCCGCCGCCGATCCGGCGCAGCGGGAAATCCTGTCCGGCGTGGCTGCGGGCGACACCCTGATCGCGGCGTCCGCACGATGAGCGATGCCCCCGCGAACGGCGCCACGGCGCACCAGACGCCCCGCCATCTCGGCATTTCCGGCCGGCTGACCCGCGCCACGATCCAGTCTCCGCTGACCCCGCTGTTCCTGCTGGCGGCGATGATCGTCGGGCTGATCGCCACGATCACCATCCCGCGCGAGGAAGAACCGCAGATCAAGGTGCCGATGGTCGATATCGTGGTGCAGGCCCCCGGCCTTTCCGCGCCCGATGCGGTGGAACTGGTGGCCAAGCCGCTGGAAACCATCGTCCGGTCGGTCGACGGGGTGGAGCATGTCTATACCCAGGCGCAGGACCACGGCGTGCTGGTCACCGCGCGGTTCCTGGTCGGGTCCAACCCCGAAGACGCCGCGATCCGCATCAACGAAAAGATCGAAGCCAACCGCCACCGCATTCCGGCGGGGGTGCCGCTGCCGCAGGTGACCGTGCGCGGGATCAACGATGTGCCGATCGTGGTGCTCACGCTTTCGCCCCGGCCCGGCGCGGCGGGGCAGTGGAACGATGCCGCGCTGGCCGATCTGGCGGGCAAGCTGCGCGCCGAAATCGCCAAGGTCGACGATGTCGGGCTGACCTTCCTTTCCGGCGGGCAGCGCATGGCGTTGCGCGTGGTGCCCGATCCGGCGCGGCTGGCGCTGTACCGCGTGCCGCTGTCGAACCTGCTGGAAGCGGTGACGCAGGCCAACCGCGCCTTTCCGGCCGGGACGGTGCGCGAACAGGGCAGCGCCGCGCTGGTCGTGGCCGGGCAATCGCTGCGCGATGCGCGCGAACTGGCGGCGCTGACGGTGCGTTCGGCCAGCGGCGCGCCGGTGCTCCTGTCCGATGTGGCGCGGGTGGAACAGGCGCCGACCCAGGATCAGGCGCGGGCCTGGCGCTGGGCGCGCGCCGCCGATGGCACCTGGACCATGGCGCCTGCCGTCAGCCTTGCCGTGGCCAAGCGTGCCGGGGCCAATGCCGTGGCCGTATCGCAACAGGTGGTGGCGCGGGTCGAATCGCTGCGCGGTGCGCTGATTCCGCCGGGCGTGGAGGTTTCGGTCACCCGCAACTATGGCGAAAGCGCCAACGCCAAGGCCAACGAACTGATCTTCCACCTCGCGCTGGCGACCGTTTCGATCGTGGCGCTGATCGGCTTTGCCATCGGCTGGCGCGAAGCCAGGGTGACCGCCATCGTCATTCCCACCACGATCATGCTGACGATGTTCGCATCGAACGTCATGGGCTTTACCATCAACCGGGTCAGCCTGTTCGCGCTGATCTTTTCGATCGGCATCCTCGTGGACGATGCCATCGTGATGATCGAGAATATCGCTCGCCACTGGGCCATGGCCGATGTCGGCACCACGGGCGGGCGCAGCCGGATGGATGCGGCGGTCGATGCCGTGGCCGAAGTGGGCAACCCCACGATCATCGCCACGCTGACCGTGGTCGCGGCGCTGCTGCCGATGCTGTTCGTGTCTGGGCTGATGGGGCCGTACATGGCGCCGATCCCGATCAACGCCAGCGCGGCGATGGTGTTCAGCTTCTTTGTGGCGGTCATCATCGCGCCGTGGCTGATGGTGCGGCTGGCGCGCAAGGCGCTGGCCCACGGGCACGATGAAACCCACGGCGGCAGGCTGGGCGCGCTGTATCGCCGCCACGCGATCCGCGTGATCCGTACCCGCAAGGGCGCGCTGCGCTTTCTGATCGGGGTGGGGGTGGCCACGCTGCTGGCCTGCGCGATGTTCTATTTCAAGGCGGTGACGGTCAAGCTCCTGCCCTTCGACAACAAGAGCGAAGTGCAACTGGTGGCCGATCTGCCCGAAGGCGCCAGTCTGGAAGAAACCTCAAGGACGCTTGAACTGGCCGCCGCGGTGGTGCGCACCGTGCCCGAAGTGGTGGCGATGGAGGCGTATGCCGGCACATCCGCCCCGTTCAACTTCAACGGGCTGGTCCGCCACTATTTCCTGCGCAACCAGCCCGAAATGGGCGATCTGATGGTCACGCTGCGGCCCAAGGAAGACCGGTCCCGCTCCAGCCACCAGATCGCGGTGGACTTGCGCGAACGGCTCCGGCGCGTGCCGCTGCCCGACGGGGCCTCGCTCAAGGTCGTGGAAACGCCGCCCGGCCCGCCGGTGCTGGCAACCCTGCTGGCCGAAATCTATGGCCCGGACGAAGCGAGCCGCCAGAAAACCGCCGCGCAGGTCGAACGGCTGTTCCGTTCGGTGCCGTTCGTGGTCGATGTGGACAATTCCTCCGGCCAGCAGCGCCCGGTGCTCAAGCTGATCCCCGACCGCGCCAGGCTGGACCAGTACGGGCTTTCCCAGCGCCAGCTTTTCGATTCGATCGGGGCGCTGATGGGCAGCCATGTGGTGGGCTATGCCGCGCGCGGCGATGGCCGCGATCCGCTGCCGATCGAGATCGCGCTCGACCAGTCGCAGCGCACATGGAGCGCGGCAATGGCCGCCGCGCCGGTGGCCGTTACCCCCGGCGGCGCGCTGATTTCGCTGGGCGAACTGGTATCGGCGCGGATGGAGCCGGGCAGCGCGCCGATCTACCGGCGCGACGGGCGCGGCGCGGTGATGGTCACCGCCGAACTCGCCGGGCGCTATGAAGCGCCGATCTACGGCATGCTGGCGGTGGACGATGCGATTGCCGGGTTCGACTGGAAAGGCGCCGGGCTGACCGCGCCCGACGTGCTGCTCAACGGCCAGCCCGCCGATGAAAGCGGGCCAAGCCTGCTGTGGGATGGCGAATGGGAAGTGACCTGGGTGACCTTCCGCGACATGGGCGGGGCCTTCATGGTCGCGCTGCTGGCGATCTATGTGCTGGTGGTCGGCCAGTTCCGCAGCTTTACCGTGCCGCTGGTGATCCTTACCCCGATCCCGCTGACCCTGGTCGGCATCGTGCTGGGCCACATGCTGTTCGGCGCGCCGTTTACCGCCACGTCGATGATCGGGTTCATCGCGCTGGCGGGGATCATCGTGCGCAATTCGATCCTGCTGGTCGACTTCATCAACCACACCCGCAGCCCGGAAAAGTCGCTGCGCGAAACCCTGCTCGAAGCCGGGATGATCCGCTTCAAGCCGATCGTGCTGACTGCGGCGGCGGCGATGATCGGCGCGGCGGTGATCCTGACCGATCCGATCTTTCAGGGTCTGGCGATATCGTTGCTGTTCGGGCTGGCATCGTCCACCCTGCTGACCGTGCTGGTGATCCCGGCGATCTATGTCGTGCTGCGCGACGATGGCCGCCTGCTGGAGGAGGACGCATGAGAAACCCCGCAAGCCGCGGGCCGGAAGGTCTGGCCGCGCTCAAGGCCGATGCCGCCGCCATGGCGGGCAAGCTGCGCCTGATGAGCCACCCCGAACGCCTGCTGATGCTGTGCCGGATGGACGAAGGCGAAGTGTCGGTGGGCGAACTGGTGGCGCTGACCGGGCTTTCGCAATCGTCGGTATCGCAGCACCTCGCGCTGCTGCGCGATGAAGGCGTGGTCGGCATCCGGGGCGAGGCGCAACTGCGCTATTACGCGCTGCGCGATCGCGTGGTCAGCACCGTGATCCACACCTTGTGCGATCTGTGCGGACCGGACTGCAAGGCCGGCCCCGCGCCACACGCGCAGGCGGTGGAGCCATGAACGCTGACGCGGCGCTGCTGGTCGCCTGCCCGGCCTGCACCAGCCGCAACCGCGTGCCGCGCGCCCGGCTGGGGCAGGGCGGCACCTGCGGGCGCTGTGGCCAGCCGTTGTTCACCGGCCAGCCCGTGGCGCTGACCGCCGCCAGCTTTTCCGCCCATGCCGATCACAGCGATCTGCCGCTGCTGGTTGATTTCTGGGCGGCGTGGTGCGGCCCGTGCCAGCAGATGGCCCCGGCCTTTGCGGCGGCGGCGGCGCGGCTGGAACCGCTGGTGCGGCTTGCCAAGGTCGATACCGAAGCCGAACCGGCGATTGCCGCGCGCTTCGGCATCCGGTCCATCCCCACGCTCGTCCTGCTGCACAAGGGGCGCGAGATCGCGCGGCAGGCAGGAGCGATGCCCGCCAGCGCCATCGAACAGTGGACCCGGCGCGCGCTGGGCGGCTGAACCCAGGCCGCCGCGCGCCAGCCACGGGAACCCTAAAGCGTCGGATCGTCGTCCAGCGGCGAACGGAACTCGTGCCACATGCCGTTGATGATGCCGAAGGCCAGCGCCAGCCCCAGGCCGAGTATCCAGGTGAAATACCACATCGGACCACGTCCTTTTCGTCAGTAGAAATCGGGGTTGGTGCGCACATCGGCCAGCGTCACCCGCCCGAACATGACCTTCACCGCCCAGGCGGTATAGGCCAGTACCAGCGGCAGCAGGACCAGCGTTGCCAGCAGCATGATCCACAGCGTCAGGTGGCTGGACGATGCGTTCCACACCGTCAGGCTCGATTGCGCATCAAGGCTGCTGGGCAGGATGAACGGGAACATCGAAAGCCCCACGGTGGCGATGATCCCGACGGTGGCGGCCGCGCTTCCGGCCAGATGCAGCGCGGCGCTGCGCGCGCGGATTCCGGCCAGCGCCGCCAGCGGCCCGGCCAGGCCGAGCAGCGGGGCGATCATCATCCAGCCGTGGCGGCCATAATTGTCCAGCCATGCGCCGGGCGCGGCCACGCTGCGGACATAGAGCGGGTTCGAAGGCCCTGCCGGATCGACCACGCCTTCCAGCCGGAAGCCCATGGTGCCGAACGCCACCCACGCCCCGCCCAGCGCGAACAGCGCAAGGCTGGCCAGCGCGGCCAGCGTGCCAAGGCGGCGGGCGCGGTCGAGCACCGGCCCGGCTTCGATCCGGGTGGCAAGGTAGCCAGCGCCGTGCATCACCACCATCGCCACCGAAAGTGCGCCGGTCAGCAGCGCAAAGGGCGAAAACAGGCCGATCAGGCTGCCTTCGTAGAAGCTGCGCAGATCGTCGTTCAGGCGGAACGGCGCGCCTTGCAGGACATTGCCCACCGCCACGCCGAACACCAGCGCGGGCACGGCCCCGCCGATGAACAGCGCCCAGTCCCAGCGCGCGCGCCACGCCGGATCGGGGCGCTTGGAGCGGTACTTGAACGCCACCGGCCGCAGGATCAGCGCGGCCAGCACCACGAACATGGCAAGGTAGAAGCCCGAAAAGCTGACGGCATAGACAAACGGCCAGGCGGCAAAGATCGCCCCGCCGCCCAGGATGAACCACACCTGATGGCCTTCCCAGTGCGGGGCAATGGCGTTGATCGCCATGCGCCGTTCGGCGTCGGTCCTGCCGATGAACGGCATCAGCGTGGCCACCCCCAGATCATAGCCATCGGTCAGCGCAAAGCCGATCAGCAGCGTGCCCAGCAGGCCCCACCAGATCAGGCGCAGGGTTTCATAGTCGAGCGGTATTTCCATCGGTCCGGTCCCTCTTATTCGGCCGGCAGGGCGGTATGGTCGAAGCCGGGTGCGGCAGCCGGGGCGGGGTGTTCGACCGGGCCTTTGCGGATCGTCGCCACCATCAGCTTCACCTCGATCACCGCCAGCGCGCCGTACAGCGCGGTAAAGCCCGCGATCGTCGTCCAGATCTGGCCGGTGGTCAGGCTCGATGCGCCAAGGAAGGTCGGCAGCACGCCTTCGACCACCCAGGGCTGGCGGCCGATTTCGGCCAGCATCCAGCCAAACTCCGCCGCGATCCACGGCAGCGGCATGATCGCCACCGCCGCTTTCAGGAACCAGCGCCGTTCGAACTGGCAGGTCGATGCGCACCAGAACGCGAGCGCGAAGAAGCCGATGAACAGGAAGCCCAGCCCGGCCATCAGGCGGAACAGCCAGAACATCACCGGCACGTTGGGAATGGTATCGCGCGCGGCCTGCAGGATCTGCGTTTCCGAAGCCTTGCGCGGATCGTCGATCTGCCGCTTGAGCAGCATGGCATAGCCAAGATCGGCCTTGTGCAGCTCGAACCGTTCGCGCGCGGCGCTGTCGGTCCGGTTGGCCTTCAGGCGTTCCACCGCGTCATAGGCAATGATCCCGCTGCGGATGCGTTCGTCGGCCTTGAGCACGAGTTCGTTGATGCCCATGACCTGGCCCGAAAGGCTGCGCGTGGAAATCAGCCCAAGGACATAGGGCACCTTGATTTCAAACCGCGTTTCCTGCGCCGCCATATCGGGAATCCCGAACAGCGAAAGCCCGGCGGGGGCGGGTTCGGTGTGCCACATCGCCTCGATCGCGGCGAGCTTCATCTTCTGGTTGTCGGTCAGCGCATAGCCGGATTCATCGCCCAGCACGACGACCGACAGCGACGATGCCAGCCCGAAGGCGGCAGCGACCATCATCGAACGGCGCGCCACGTTGGTCCACTTGCCCTTGAGCAGATACCACGCGGAAACGCCCATCACGAACACCGCCGCCGTGACATAGCCCGCGCTGACGGTGTGCACGAACTTGGCCTGTGCCACCGGGTTGAACAGCACGGCATAGAAATCGTGCACTTCCATGCGCATCGTTTCGGGGTTGAAGCGCGCGCCGACCGGGTTCTGCATCCACCCGTTGGCGATCAGGATCCACAGCGCCGAAAGGTTCGATCCCAGCGCGACAAGGAAGGTCACGCCGAGGTGGCCGACGCGCGAAAGGCGGTCCCACCCGAAGAACATCACCCCGACCATCGTCGCTTCGAGGAAGAACGCCATCAGCCCTTCGATCGCCAGCGGCGCGCCGAAGATATCGCCGACATAGTGCGAATAGTACGACCAGTTGGTGCCGAACTCGAACTCCATGGTCAGGCCCGTAGCCACGCCCAGCACGAAGTTGATCCCGAACAGCTTGCCCCAGAACCGGGTGACAACGCGCCAGATCTCCTTGCCGGTCATCACATAGATCGCCTCCATGATGACCAGCATGAACGACAGCCCCAGCGTGAGCGGCACGAACAGGAAGTGGTACATCGCGGTCAGCGCGAATTGCAGCCGGCTAAGCTCGACAACCGCCATATCCATCTGCATGCTCCTTTACCGCGTGCGCCGCAGCCGCCATGGCAGCGGTGCGGGGCCAAATTATGACCGCGCGCCGGTTTTTGCCTGATCGGTGCCGTATCCTGCCATCCGGCACGACGTTCCGGTGGTACGCCGACCCTGATTGCGTGGATGCTAATATTCACATAAAGTAATATAGTCAACTGCCCCGATTGCCATGAAATTGCACCCATGAACCTGCTGCGATGACATCCCTGCAAGCCTCAGGCCCACCGGCCACCGCTCCGTCAGCCCTCGGTTCCGCGCCGTCGATGCCCGCTTTGCCCCCACCCCCGGCCGCGCTGCTGCCCGCGTCCCGGCGGGTGGAGGCGGCGGCGCTGTGGTGGCTGGCCGACAGCGGCGGGGCGATGCTGTTCGCGGCCTGCCTCGCGCTTCTGGTTGGCGGACTGGCGGGGGCTGCGCCGGGCGTTCCGGCGGCGGTCCTGCTGGCGGGAATCGCGGCATCGGCGCTGTGGCGCGGCTGGGCGCAGGGCCGTGCCGCCAGCGCCGGGCAACAGCGCGCCGCAACCGTGCTGCGCGGCCTGCGCCAGCGCGTGTTCGCCGCGCTTCTGCCCACCGGCATTGCCCGTGCGCGGCTGGTCGGCGAAGACCTGCGCGTGGCGGTGGACGATGTCGAAGCCTGCGAAGGGCTGGTGGCGCGGTTCGCGCCGTTGCGGCTGGCGGCGGTGCTTTCCCCGTTGCTCATCGCGCTGGCAGTGGCCCCGGCAAGCTGGGTTGCGGCGCTGATCCTGCTGGGCACGCTGGTGCCGTTCGGCCTTGGCATGGCGCTGGCCGGGCTGGCCGGAAAGGCCGAGGCCGGGCGCCAGTTTGCCGCGCTGTCGCGCCTTTCGGGGCTGTTCGTCGATCGCGTTGCGGCGCTGCCCGCGATTCTGGCCTTCGGGGCCGAAGCGCGCGCGACTCGCCAGATCGGCACGGCGGCGCACGATGTCGCCACGCGCACCTTGCAGGTCTTGCGCATCGCCTTCGTGTCAAGCGCGGTGCTGGAGTTCTTTGCCGCGCTGTCGGTGGCGCTGGTGGCGGTCTATTGCGGGTTTTCGCTGCTTGGCCTGCTGCCTTTTCCCGCGCCGGAACGGCTGACGCTGGCCCGCGCGCTTTATGCCCTGGCGCTGGCGCCGGAGTTCTACCTGGCGATGCGCCGTCTTGCCGCCGCCTATCACGACCGCCAGCAGGGCGAAGCCGCGCAGCGCGCGATCAGCGCCGCGCTGGCACAGGCCGCGCCGCATCGCCTTGCCGCCAGCGCGCCGGACTGGCCTGCTGTGCCGCTGCTGGCGCTGGACGGGGTGGAGGTGCGCCACGGCGACGATGGGACTGGGCAGGGCGCGCGCATCGGTCCGGTCAGCGCCCGCTGGCAGGGACCGGGGCTGCATGTCATCGCCGGGCCGACCGGATCGGGCAAATCGTCGGTCCTGCACGCGCTGCTGGGGCTGGTCCCGACCGCTGCCGGGGCGTTCTGCCTGAACGGGCAGGCGCTGGAACGCGGCGCGCTGACCCCGCTGGCGGGCTGGGCCGGGCAGCGCGCGCTGCTGGTGCCGGGCACCTTGCGCGAAAACCTGTTGCTGGGCGCGGCGGATGGCGATGCCGCGCATCTCGATGCGCTGATCGGGGCGGCGGGGCTTGGGCCGCTGGTTGCCGGGCGCGGGCTGGCGCTGGCCATCGACCCGCGCGGATCGGGCCTGTCGGGCGGGGAGCGGCGGCGCATCGCGCTGGTCCGCGCGCTGGCCAGTGCCCGCCCGCTGCTGGTGCTGGATGAACCGACCGCCGATCTCGACCCCGCCAGCGCGGCGCAGGTGGTGGACCTGATCGCGCAGGCGGCGCGCGAACGGCTGGTGATTGCCGCCACTCACGATCCGGCGCTGGCCGCGCGCGCCGCCAGCGTGGTGACGCTGGCATGATCGCGCGCCTGCTTGCCGCCGCTACCCGCCGCCAGCGCCGCGCCACCGCGCTGGCCATAGTCCTGGCCATGGCCGGGGCCGTGGCGGGCGTGGCGCTGCTCGCGGTTGCGGGCTGGTTCCTTGCCGCCGCCGCGCTCGCCGGGGCGGGCAGCATCGCGGCGGCGCAGGCGTTCAACTATCTGTTGCCCAGCGCCGCGATCCGGGGGCTGGCGATTGCCCGCACGGCGGGCCGCTATGGCGAACGGTTGCTGAGCCACCGCGCCGCACTGCTGGCGCTGGCCGATTTGCGCCCGGCCCTGTTCGCGCGGCTGGCCGGGGCCGATCCGGTACAGGCGCTGGATCGCCCGGCGGGCGCAGTGGCGGCGCAACTGGGATCGGACGTGGACCGGCTGGAAGACCGCGTGGTGCGCAAGGTTGCGCTGCCCGCAGCGCTCGCCGCGGTGCTGGCCGGGCTTGCGCTGGTGGCGCTGGCGCAACCCGGCGCGGCGCTGGCGCTGCTGGCCGGGCTTGCCGCGATGCGCATCGCCGCGCGTGTGCTGGCGCGGCGCTGGCTGGTTCCGGCGGCGCAGGTGCAGGCCGCCGCGCTTGCCCGGCTCAAGGCTGCCTATGCCGATGCGGCGGCAGGCGCGGCGGAAATCGCGGTGTGGCAGCTTGGCCCGCGCCTGTGCGCCGATCTGGGCGATCTGGCGGGCGCGGTCGATGCCGCGCGGCTGGCGGCGGTGCGGGCAGAGGCGCGCATCGGCATGGTTCAGCAGGCGCTGGCCGGGCTGACCATCGCCGCCGTGCTGGCGCTGGTGATGACCATGCGCAGCGCGCCGCTGGCCGGGCTGGCAGTGCTGGCGGCGGCGGGCGCGGCAGAGGCTTGGGCCACGCTTGCCCGCGCCGATCTGCCCGCGATTCAGGCGGCCGAGGCGCTCGATCGGCTCGCCGCGATTGCCGCGCTGCCACCGCGCGCGACCGACGCTGGCGAA
>Ga0075012_10003702_pt1 | contig 14405 bp, 8 predicted proteins | sample All_14_2_FD_71474 | JGI IMG/M metagenome (GOLD analysis project Ga0075012, IMG submission 71474) | Freshwater microbial communities in response to fracking from Pennsylvania, USA - Allegheny Zone_MetaG_DW_15 | ecosystem: Environmental > Aquatic > Deep subsurface > Groundwater > Drilled... | reverse complement strand
GGTCAACACGATCAGGGCGGCCCCGCCCCGCGCGGCGGCCACAGCCTCGTCGCGTATGCGATCCAGCGCCGCCTTCAATGCCGTTCCGGGCATTGAGTCGGGGTCGTACGCGAAGGTGCAGTCGATCACCGTCGTCGCACCCGCGCCGACGGCATCCAGCATCCGCTCGTACATCCCTGTGGTCAGGACCGGGCTGTCCAGCACGAAGACCCGCGTCTGGGTCTCGTCCTGGGCCAGGATATTGCCCAGGTTCTTGAACCGGGTCCGCAGCGACATGGCCCCCGCCTCGCGCAGGGAATCGATCGGCGGATTGGTGACCTGAGCGAAGGCCTGGCGGAAATAGTGGCTGAAGGGGCGGTCCTGATGGGACAGGACGGCGGGCGGGGCGTCGTCGCCCATCGAGCCCACGGCTTCCTTGCCGTCGACGGCCATGGGGTCCAGCAGGGTGTCGATGTCCTCCTGGGTCCAGCCGACGGCGGCCTGGAACCGCGTCAGGGCCTCGCCCGACAGGCGACGCGGCTCGTCGCCGGGACCGACCACTGGCTCCAGCTCGACCATGTTGGACAGCCAGTCGCGATAGGGATGTTCGGCCGCCAGACGGTCGATGGTCTGGGTCTCGTCATAGAGGACGCCTGCCTCCAGATCGATCGAGATCATCCGGCCGGGGCCGATGTGCATCCGGCGCGCGACGCGGTCGTCGGCGATGCCGGTCATGCCGACTTCCGACCCGCAGATCAGAAGGCCGTCTGTGGTCTCGGCGACGCGCAGGGGACGCAGACCGTTGCGATCCTTGCCCGCCACGACCCAGCGGCCGTCGGTGGCGCAGATGGCGGCAGGGCCGTCCCACGGCTCCATCACGGCATTGCAGTAGGCATAGAGAGCGCGGTGATCGTCCGAGATCAGGCCCGCGATCGGAGCCTCGGGGATCAGCAGGGCCTTGACCATCGGGGCAGGGCGACCGGCGCGCACCAGCACCTCGAACACATTGTCGAGGGCGGCGGAATCGGACCCTTCCGCCTGGATCACGGGCTTGACGGTGGCGTCATCGGCCCCGAAGGCCGCAGCCGTCATGCGGATTTCGTGGCTCCGCATCCAGTTGGCATTGCCGCGAAGGGTGTTGATCTCGCCGTTGTGGGCCAGCATCCGGAACGGCTGCGCCAGCCGCCATTCGGGGAAGGTGTTGGTCGAATATCGTTGATGGAACAGGGCCACATTGGCCTCGACCCGGGCATCGGTCAGGTCGGGATAGAAGTCGCCCAGCGCCTCGGCCAGCATCATCCCCTTGTAGATGACCGACCGCGCCGACAGCGAACAAATGTAGAAGGGCGACAGCCCCGCCGCCTTGCCTCGCGCCTCGATCTTTCGACGCAGCAGATACAGGGCCCGTTCCAGATCCTCGCCGTCCAGCCCGTCCGGCGCGCTGAGCATGATCTGCTCGATCTCGGGCCGGGTCGCGGCCGCCCGCTCGCCCAGGATTTCGGGCCGATGCGGCACCTGACGCCAGCCGTACAGATAGAATCCGGCCGCCATGACCTCGCGCTCGACCACGACACGGGCCCGCTCCTGGGCCCCCAGGTCGGTGCGGGGCAGAAAGATCATGCCGACCGCGATCGGGCCGGGGCGCGGCTCATGGCCCGCATCGCGAACCTGCTGTTCGAAGAAGACGCGCGGCAGGCCGATCAGGATGCCGGCCCCGTCGCCCGACTTGCCGTCGGCATCGACGGCACCGCGGTGCCAGATGGCCTTCAGCGCCTTCAGCGCCAGTTCCACGACCTCGCGGCGCGGCTGTCCATCGATGGCGGCGACCAGGCCGACCCCGCAGGCGTCACGCTCCGACGCCGGATCATAGGCATGGGCCTCGGTCAGCCGCTGTCGGTCGGCCAGATACTGTTGATGGTCGAAGGTCATGCGGCCACCCTAGCCGAAAAGGACTGGGCGCGCGCGCTCAGCCAGGCGTCGATCTCGGCGGCGGCGTCCTGGCCGTCGCGCACCGCCCAGACCACCAGCGAGGCCCCGCGGACGATGTCCCCGGCCGCGAACACGCCCTCAAGGGTCGTCGCCTTGGTCCGGCCCGCCGTGCGGACGGTGCGCCAGTCGGAGACGGCCAGGTCGGGCGAGGCGAAGCGGCCGGGGATGTCCTCGGGCTCGAAGCCCAGAGCCTCGATCACCATGTCGGCGGGGCGGTCGAATTCGCCGCCCGGCACCTCCTCGACGCTCCAGCGGCCGTCGGACCCTTGCGCCGACAGCGCCATGCGGGCCGAGCGGACGCCGGTGACGCCCCCTGCCCCGCCCAGGATGGCGCGCGGCGCGGCCAGCCACTCGAAGACGATGCCTTCCTCTTCGGCATTGGCGACCTCGCGCGCGCTGCCAGGCATATTGTCGCGGTCACGGCGATACAGGCAGACGACCGAGGTCGCGCCCTGGCGGATGGCGGTGCGGACACAATCCATGGCCGTGTCGCCCCCTCCGATCACCACCACGCGCTTGCCCCCGGCATTCAGGGTGCCGTCCGCGATCTGGGGCACGACATCGCCCAGACCGGTACGGTTCGAAGCAATCAGATAGTCGAGGGCAGCGACGACCCCATTCGACCCGCAGCCCGGCGCGGTCAGGCGACGTGCCTGATAGACGCCGGTCGCAATCAGGACGGCATCGTGGCGCGATCGCAACTCGGCAAAGGACAGATCGCCTTCGCCCGATCCGCCGACGTCGACGCCCAGTTCGAACACCACGCCACCGTCGATCAGGCGGTCGATCCGGCGCTGGACGACGTGCTTTTCCAGCTTGAATCCCGGGATGCCATAGATCAGCAGTCCCCCCGCACGGTCGTGGCGGTCATAGACGGTGACGGCGTAACCGGCGGTCCGCAGGCGGTCGGCCGCGGCCATACCCGCCGGGCCCGCGCCGATGATTCCGACCGACTGGCCCCGCTCGACCAGGGGACGGATCGGCGTGACCCAGCCGTTCTCGAACGCCATGTCGCCCAGCCACCGCTCGACCGAGCCGATGGTCACCGTCTCCCAGCCCGAGCGCTCCAGGGTGCATGACCCCTCACACAACCGGTCCTGGGGGCAGATGCGACCACAGATTTCCGGCATGGTGGAGGTGGCTTCCGACTGACGCCAGGCTTCCTCCGCCCGGCCTTCGGCAGCCAGTTTAAGCCAGTCGGGGATGTTGTTCTCCAGGGGGCAGCCCGACTGGCAGAAGGGCACGCCGCACTGAGCGCAGCGGCTGGCCTGGACGGTCCCCGCGGCCAGAGGGAAGTCGGCATAGATTTCCTCGAACGCGCGCACGCGTTCGACCGCCGGCGTCTTGGCCGGACCGACGCGGGGTGTGACGACAAAGGTCTGATTGGCGGACTTCAACGAACTCGAGCCTCAGGTACGGGGGCGGCGAAATTAGCGGGCTCAGCCGAAAGGAGCAACGGGCTTGCGCCCGGCGCATCGCCGCAGGACGAATAAAGATAAAAAATGGCGCTGATAGCGCCATCGATGGACTATTTTTGCGTACTCGCCCGAGGTCCAAAATATAACGGCCGCCCGCCTGAGCGAGCGGCCGCTGTTTTGTCAGAACCGATTATCAGAAAGAGTACTTCACCGACCCGACAAACCGGTCTTCCGACAGGGTGCCATCAACATCGGTGTCGTGATAGCGGAGGTCGAGTCCGAGCCCGGCCACGATGGGGATGCCGACGCCGAGGTTCCACGTCGTGTAGTCGTCATTGACGTCCAGCGCCTGGTAGCCGAAGGCACCGGATACCGACAGGCCATCATCGGCCACATAGGCTCCATTGACCTCGGCATAGGCGGCTTCTTCATCGACGCCGAAGAAGTCGGGCGACACATAGGCCACGGCACCGAAAGTCATAGGCCCGATCGCGCGCGAAACACCCAGTTTCACCTCGAGATAGTCATAGTCGGCCGCCCCGGGCGCATCGAGATAGACGTATGCGACGGCACCGACATCGACCGCATAGCCAGCGACCTCGGTGCGATAGCCGCCATAGATGTCGAGCTCGCCATCCGTGTCATCGCCGAAATCCACGTTCGAAGCCCAGGCCCCCGCATAGAAGGAACCGAGGGTGGCATCGATACCGCCGAATATGGCGGGATCCTCGAGGGTTTGGCTAAATCCGCGGAACACATAGTCGCTGGTCGCGCCGATGTTGAAAGCAAACTCAGGCGTCTGGGCCTGAGCCGAGCCGGCCAGGGCCAGTTGGCCCAGGGCGACGACAGCCGCAGCGGCGGCCATGGCGATGGTCTTTTTCATATCAGGTATCCCCTTGTTTTTCTCGATGGTCGTTTCTGTTTGAAGGCACGTCATAGGCGAAACCGGCGAACCGGTGGGCGGGCGCGGAGGGGAAGCTCCGCGCCCGACCGGATCACGGGGCTTCGAGGGCCTCGCCGTGAAGGTGGGTATCCAGGCCTTCGGCTTCCTGGGCTTCGGAGACCCGCAGGCCCGTGGTGAACTTGCAGATCACCAGGATGATGAAGGTGACCACGGCGCTCCAGGCGATGGTGACGCCCAGGCCCCAGGCCTGCTTCATGATATCGGCTCCTTCGCCGACACTGTTGACGGCGGCCGAGGCAAAAACGCCGGTCAGCAGGGCACCGAGGATGCCGCCCGCGCCGTGAATGCCGAAGGCGTCCAGGCTGTCGTCGTAACGCAGCAGTTTCTTGATCCACACCGAGGCGGCATAGCAGACCGGTCCCGAGGCCAGGCCGATGATGACGGCTCCCTTCGGATCGACCAGACCGGCGGCCGGGGTGATGGCGACCAAGCCGGCGATCATGCCGGACAGGACACCGATCAGGGACGGCTTACGCTTCTCGATGATCTCGACGATCTTCCAGGTCAACGAGCCCGCCATGGCGGCCAGAATGGTGTTCAACAGGGCGACCGAGGCGATCGAGTCGGGCGTCCAGGCCGAGCCCGCATTGAACCCGATCCAGCCGACCAGCAGCAGACAGGCACCGATCATGGTCAGGACAGGGTTGTGGGCCATGATCGTGGGATCCTTGCCATAGCCTTTGCGGGCACCGAGGAAGATGGCGCAGACCAGGCCCGCCACGCCGGAGTTGACGTGAACGACGGCACCGCCAGCGAAGTCCAGAACGCCGGCCGAGCCCAGGAAACCACCGCCCCAGACCCAGTGACAGATCGGAGCGTAGACGAAGAGGGTCCACAGGGCCGTGAACAGCAGCAGGCCGGAGTACTTCAGGCGCTCGGCGAACGCTCCGGCGATCAGGGCCGGGGTGATGATGGCGAAAGTCAGCTGATAGGCGATCCACAGATACTCGGGCAGGCCAGCCGTCAGACTGTGCGCCGTGGTCGGTGTGACGCCGTTCAGGAAGGCGGACTGCAGGCTGCCGATCCAGGGCTGCACTTCTTCGCCCGTCAACCCACCGATGGGCTGGCCGATGCCGAACGACAGGCTGTAGCCCGCCGCAAACCAGGCCAGGGTGACGACCGCAGCGACGCCCAGAGACTGGGTGATGGTGGCGATCACATTCTTGCGGCGAACCATGCCGCCATAGAACAGCGCCAGACCGGGGAGGGTCATCAACAGCACCAGGGCAGTCGAGGTCAAAATCCAGGACGAGGCCGCCCCGTCCAGTTCCAGTGTGGTCTGGTGGGCCAGAAGCGGAGCTGCCTGGGCCACGCCCGCGCCGGCCAGGGCCAGCCCGATCCCAAGAGCCAAGCCGCCCGAAAGGCGGCGCCAGTGTCGTGTCATCTTTGATCCCCCAATGATGCTATTTCGCATTAGCGAACTGTTTACCGGGCGTCGCAAAAGCGCAATAGGTCATCAGGCCTGTTCGCGCATTTTTTATGCTCGTTTTCGCGGTGCGTCACGCCGTATCTGGCAGGATTTTTCCATAACGCGCGTTTGCGCTGCACCATAATCACACTCATATGGTAAAGGTTGGCGAGATTTCGCGGCAAACCGGGCCGTCACGCAAAAGGCGCAAAACGCTGGAAGTCACAGTCGGAGTGGCCAGAATACATCATCACGAGGCGGACCAATCGTCACCCCTGTGTCAGCGGTTGGTCACCATCCGGCAACGGCTGCGTCGCGTCCGCGACACTGATCGCCGTTAACCCGAGCCCAAGCGTCGAGCTTGGGGGATTTTCAGATGAACAACCGTATGGGGCTTCGCGCCCGGATCATGGGCACCAGCGTCCTGGCGCTGAGTTGGGCGGTCGCCTCGGGCGTAGCGGCTCAGTCACAGGACGAGGCCACCTCGGTCGACGAGATCATTGTTACGGCCCAGTTGCGCGAACAGGACCCCATCGAGGTCCCCTTCGCCTTGACCGCCTATGACGGCGAAACCCTGCGCGACCTCGGCATCCAGGAACTGGAAGAGCTGGCCGCCTTCGTCCCGGGCTTCCTGGTTCAGAACCAGTCGCCGAACAACCCCGCCGTGGTCATGCGGGGCATCACGTCCGATTCGGGTGAGGCGACCGTCGAGCCCCGAGTGTCGATCTATCAGGACGGCGTTTCCATTTCGAAATCGCGCGGCTCTTATGTCGAGCTGTTTGATCTGGAACGGGTTGAGATCGCCAAAGGTCCGCAATCGACCCTCTATGGTCGTGGTGCTCTGATCGGAGCGCTCAACCTGGTTCAGAACCGGCCCGAGATCGGCCAGTCGCTGGGCGAGGCCGAAATCCAGGCTGGCGACTATGGCCTTGTCATGGTCGAGGGCATGGCCAACATCCCTCTGGGCGATACCCTGGCGGTGCGTCTGGCCGGTCGGCTTAAGACCCGCGACGGCTATGTGGACAACCTGTCGGGCGGCGAAGACTACAACGGCATCGAAACCCACGCCTTCCGCGCCTCGATCGCCTATTCGCCGAGCGACAGCTTCCGCTATGATGTGATCGCCAACTGGCAGGGCGACGACGCCACGGGTACCCCGTTCAAGTCCATCGCCTACGCCCCCGCCGACCCCACGACCGGGGCGGTCCTGGGTGGACGTGACCCCTGGGACGGCGCGGCCCTGACGCCCTCGGCTGCCTTCGACGGCGGAAAGACCCTGGGACTGGATCGCGAAGTCTGGGGCGTGACGGGAATTGGCCGATTCGACCTGAACGCCGACTGGACCGTGACCTCAATCACCGCCTATCGCCAGTTCGATTCCTATGAAACCTTCGACGCTGACGGCATCTCCCTGCCGCTGCTGACCGCGGCCGAGGATGCCCAAGGCGAGCAGTGGAGCCAGGAGCTGCGCCTGAGCTTCGACAATGGCGGGCGTCTTTCGGGCTTCATCGGCGCGGGTGCCTTCCACGAGGAAGGCTCGCAACGGGTCCTGACCCAGTTCGACGAACGGATCGCCCTGGCCCAGCTGGCTGGCTTCCTGGACGGCAATCCGTTCGCCGTTGGCACCAACACCCTGCCCGCCGCCGCCTATACCAACCCGGCGATCCTGGATCCGATCCTGGGCGGCTTCGGCCTGCCTGGCGCGGCCATCCCCGGCATCCGCAACAATCTGAAGGCCAACCATACCGACGACTATACGAATGCCAGCGAACTGACGTCCTATGACCTGTTCGGCGACCTGACCTTCAAGGTCACCGATCGCTTGGAAGTCGCCGCCGGCATCCGGTTCACGACTGACGAGAAGACCACGGGCTTCTCCAGCCGCGTGGTGAATGGCCGCTCCATCCTGGGCAGCCTGGTCGGGGTCCAGACCCTGACGGCCCAGATCAATGCCCTCATTGCCGAAGGCTCCCCGGCCTCCCTCGCGCAGGCGGGTGTCCTCGGCGGTCTGGTGAACGCCATCGTCGGCGGCCTGGCCACGCCCGGCGCGGCCACGGCTCCGGCCAGCGCCACCTTCCCCCTGTTCGGCCTGGGCAGCCAGCCGACGCCGAACAATGGCGACTTCGTCTATCGCGACCTTGAGGACGACGGCGTGACCTGGCGCCTGACCGCCCGCTATGACCTGTCCGACGATGCCAGCGTATATGCCAACTATGCCCGCGGTCGCCGACCCAAGGTGCTGAGCGTCGGGGCCCCCACGCTGCCGCTGACCAACCCCAACTTCACCGAGGTCGATGCCGAAACCGTCGACAGCTATGAGGTCGGAGCCAAGGCGGCCATGCTGGACGGACGCCTTCGCGCCGACGGAGCGGTCTTCTACTACAGCTACGAAAACTTCCAGACGACGGTCCAGGAAGGCACCCGCTTCATCACCACCAACGCGGGCGAAGCCACTTCGTATGGCTTTGAAGGCCAGATGAATTTCGAGGCCACGGACACGCTCGATCTGTTTGGCACCTATGGCTACAACCGCTCGCGGTTCGAGACCGGCATCTATGACGGCAACCGGCTGCGGCTGTCGCCTGACCACATGGCCTCGATCGGCCTGGCCTGGCGCGTTCCGCTGCAGGGTGGCGATCTGGTGTTCCAGCCGACCTACACCTGGCAGTCGGAAGTCTTCTTCAGCGACGACAACGACATTCCCGCCCTGCAGGTCAACAACCTGGTCGCCGACCTGGTGCAGGACGAGGTGCAGGAGTCCTATGGCCTGCTGAACCTGCGGGTCCGGTTCGTCTCGGGATCCGGCAACTGGGAGGTCGAAGCCTTCGGTGACAATCTGCTGGACGAGCAGTACATCAAAGACGCTGGCAACACCGGCGACGGCCTGGGCCTGCCGACCTTCATCGCGGGTCTGCCGCGGATGGCGGGCCTTTCGCTGCGCCTGCGCTACTGATCCGACCGGAGCCGAAGAATGAAACTGGACCGTCGCGGCCTGATCGGCCTTGTGGGGGGCGGCGTCGCCGCTCCCGCCCTGGCGCGCTCAGGTGCGAAAGAAGCGACCGTCCAGTTTCGTCACGGGGTCGCTTCGGGCGATCCCGCGTCTGACGGCATGGTGCTGTGGACCCGGTTGACCACCGATGCGACCGAACCCCTCAGCGTGGACTGGTTCGTGCGTCCAGCGCGGGCCGACACCGCGCCTGTTCTCAGCGGTCGGATCGAGACGGGGCCGGATCGCGACTGGACGGTCAAGGTTGAGGTATCGGGGCTGGAGGCCGGTCGGGAATACCGGTTCGACTTCGCCGCCGCCGGGACCGTCTCGCCCCAGGGCCTGACCCGGACCCTGCCCGACGGGACCACGCCGCTTGTCAGCCTGGCCGTGGTGTCGTGCCAGCTGTATCCGGGCGGTCTGTTCAACGCCTATCAAGCCATCGCCGAGCTGCCGCGGGTGGATGCCGTCGTCCACCTGGGTGACTACATCTATGAGTACGGGGCCTCGGACGACGACTACGGCATGGTCAGCGGCCGGGCTCTGGGCCGAGTGCCCGAACCCGCGCATGAGATCGTGACCCTGGCCGACTATCGGCTGCGTCACGCCCAGTACAAGTCCGACCCCGACCTTCAGGCCGCCCACGCCCGCGCGGCCTTCATCTGCGTCTGGGACGATCACGAAGTCACCAACGATGCCTGGCAGGCGGGCGCGCAGAACCATCAGCCTGCGTCAGAGGGCGACTATGCGGCCCGCAAGGCAGCAGCCCTGCGCGCCTATTATGAATGGATGCCGATCCGAGAGCCCAAGGCCGGGGCCCTGCGCGAAGCGATCCAGCGCAGCTTCCATTTCGGCGATCTGGCCAGCCTGCACATGGTTGAGACCCGGTTGCTGGCGCGCGCCGAACAGCTGTCCTATCAGGCCGATCTGACCATGACCGTCGATGCGGACGGCGCGACCGTGCCCGATGTCGCGGCGTTCGAGGCCAAACGCAACGACCCCGCCCGCGATCTGCTCGGCGACGATCAGCGGGCTTGGCTGGGCCGCGAACTGGCGGCCTCGCACGCGGTCGGACGGCCGTGGCAGGTGCTGGGCAATCAGGTGGTGATGGCCCGTGTCGCCGGGCCCGACGTCTCGAAAATGGCCGGCCCCGCCCAGATCGAAGCCATGATCGCCGCCCTGCCCGCCGAGGTGCAGCCCGAGGTTCGGCTGTCGATCCAACTGTTCAAAGCCGGCCTGCCCTTCAACCTGGATGCCTGGGACGGCTATCCAGCCGGTCGCGAGCGGCTGTATCAGGTGTTCGAGACGGCGGGCGTTCAGCCCATCGTCCTGGCCGGCGACAGCCACGCCTTCTGGGTCAATGAGCTGAAGGACGCGGGTGGCACTCGGCGCGCGGTCGAGTTCGGCACCAGCGCCGTGTCCAGCCCTTCGCCCGGCGACGCCCTGCCCGGCTTGCCTCTGGGGCCGCTGCTGTCCGGTACGAATGATGAGGTCGTCTTCTGCGACCAGACGGCCAAGGGCTTCGTCCTTTTGACCCTGACGCCCGACGCCGCAACGGCGGAGTTGAAGACCGTGTCGACCATCATGGCCAAGCCGTTCGAGACGACCACCCTACGGCGCTTCCGCATCGACCGGACGGCCGAAGGCCTGGGGCCGCTGGAACGCGCCTGACGTCAGGCCATCAGGGCCCCGGCGGCGGCGCGCGCCTCGTCGGTGATCACGGCGCCAGACAACATACGGGCGATCTCCTCCTGGCGTGCCTCGGGCGACAGCACGTCCAGAGAGGTGGCGGTGCGGCCATCGGCATCGGCCTTTCGCACCTTCCAGTGGGCATGACCGCGCGCGGCGACCTGGGGACTATGGGTCACCACCAGGACCTGGGCCCCTTCCGCCAGCCGTTGCAGGCGACGGCCGACTGCCTCGGCCACGGCCCCGCCGACGCCCTGATCGACCTCGTCGAAAATCATGACCGGCTGACGCAGGCCCTCGCGTCCGGCCAGCGCCGCCTTCATGGCCAGGGCGAAGCGCGCCAATTCGCCGCCCGACGCGATGGCATCCAGCGGGCCGAAACCCGTCCCGGCATTGGTGGCGATCTCGAACCGGATCGTCTCCATGCCCAATGGGCCTCGCCGCCCATCGGTGATCGGCTCGAGCGCGACGCGGAACCGCGCCCGGTCCAGCTTCAGCGGGACCAATTCTTCCATCACCGCCTGGGCCAGGCGCGCCCCGGCCCCCTGGCGGGCATCGGTCAGCATTCCGGCGACCAGATCATAGTCCTCTCGGGCCTGGGTCGCGGCGCGTTCGGCCTCGGTCAGGGCTCCGGCCCCGTCCTCGATCAGTCGCAGCTTTTCGCGGATACGAATCCGCAGCGTAGGCAGGGCATCGACCGTGGTGTTCAGCTTTCGGGCCGCCGCGCGCAGGGCGAACAGCCGTTCTTCGGCCTTGTCCAGCCGGCCGGGTTCGACGTCGAAGGCGGCGGCGGCGGCATCGACGGCGGCCACGGCCTCGGTCGCCTCGACCAGGGTCCGGTCGATGGCCTCGGCAGCAGCGGCCAGACGGCCGATGACCGGGTGGTCCGCCTCGGCCCCGGCCTGGGTCGCACGCTGCCGAGCGTGCTCCACCGCCCGCAGGGCCGAGGCCAGCTTTTGCGTCAGCTTGTCTCCGCCCAGGGTCGTGCGGGCATCGGCCAGATCGCCCAAGGCCTTTTCCGCCGCCCCCAGCAGGGCCCGCTCTCCGGCCAGTTCGGTCTCCTCGTCGGGGCGGGGATCCAGATCATCGAGGTCGGCCAGGCTCTGGGTCAGTTCCTCGACATGGGCGGCGGCCTCGGCGGCCGCGGCACGCAGGTCGGCGACATGACCCTCGGCCGCCTTCAGCCGTTCGGAGGCGGCCGAGACCGCGTCCAGATGCACCCTCAGCGCGCCATAGCCGTCCAGCAGGGCCCGGTGCGTCTTCCAGTCCAGCAGGCCGACCGTCTCATGCTGGCCATGGACCTCGACCAGGGCCTGACCGACCTCGCGAAGGACCGCGACCCCGGCGGGCTGGTCGTTGATGAAGGCCCGGCTTCGGCCGTCCGCCGAAAGGATGCGGCGCAGGATCAGAGGCTCGCCCGGCACCACGTCGAACCCGCGATCCGCCAGCAGGGCGATCAGGTCGGGGTCATCGGGACAGGTGAAATCCGCCGCCGCCACGGCCTGTCTGGCCCCGGCCCGCACCAGTCCGGCATCAGCTCGTGCGCCCAGGGCGAGACCCAAAGCATCCAGGATGATCGACTTTCCCGCGCCCGTCTCTCCGGTCAGCACGGTCAGACCCTGCTGGACGTCAAGATCCAGCACATCGACCAGCACGATGTCGCGGATGGACAGAGCTGTCAGCATGACATCAGGCGATTCGGCATGGCGACCATTCTAGCGGCCAACAGGTCGCGCCACATCAGCCCGCGAACAATTCAGCAACATCACCCCGGGATGAGGCGCTCCAGCCAGCTTTCGCGGCGGCCTTCCGGCGCGACCTCGGGGCGACGGCCTTCCTCGGTGAGAAGGGCATAGGCCTCGGCGTACCAGGGGCTGCCCGGATAGTTATAGCCCAGGACGGCGGCATTGCGGGTCGCCTCGTCCTTCAGACCCAGGCCGACATAGACCTCGACCAGGCGATACAGGGCCTCGGGTACGTGGGAGGTGCGCTGATAGTCGGGGTTCTCGACGACGGTCTTGTAGCGGTTGATGGCGGCCAGGGGCTGGTTGCCGCGCTGATAGTAGCGGCCGATGGCCATTTCCTTGCCGGCCAGTTGGTCGTTGACCATGTCGATCTTGACCATGGCATCGGTGGCATAGGGGGTGCCCTCATAGTTGCGGACCACATAGCGCAACCCCGTGAGGGCCAGCTGTGCATAGCCCTGATCACGCCCGACGTCGGTGATCTGCTCCCAGTTGCACACCGCCTTCATATAGTGGGCGTAGACGGCCGAGGGATTGCCGGGGAACAGCTGGATGAAGCGATCCGCCGCCGCGATGGCGTCCTGGTAAGCGTTATCTTGATAATAGGCGTAAATCTGCATCAGGATGGCCCGGCGAGACCATTCCGAGTACGGATGCTGGCGCTCGACCTCCTGGAAATAGTCGACCGCATCGCGCCAGCGCTTGCGCTCCAACCGCTCATAGCCGGTGTTGTACAGGGCCTCGACCGGGCGCTCTTCATAAGCCAGGCGCGGACGTTCAGCGGCACCGGAACAGGCGGAAACGGCCACGGTCGCGGCGAGCATCGCCAGCAGGATCGGGCCGGAGCGGAACTTCTGGACGGGCAAGGACGACCTCACGACAAGCCGGTAAACAGTGCCGCCATACGACACCGCGAACCATTGAGCGCCGCTTCTACACCAGCGACCCGACCTCGCCAATGCAGCGGCGCGGACCGAAATCGGCCGACACGGCTTGCGGGGGGGCCGTCCGCTGATAAGAAGCGCGCCAAGACGACGCGCCTCATTGGACGCGCGATGACGGCGAAAGGATGACCGGGGATGAAGCTGCTGTCTGGCAACGCCAACCGGAGCCTGTCCCAGGCGATCGCCGATCATCTGGATATGCCGCTGACGCGGACCCAGGTGAAGCGGTTCGCCGACAATGAGGTGTTCGCGGTCATCGAAGAGAATGTGCGCGGCGAGGACGTCTTCGTCCTGCAGTCCACCAGCTATCCGGCCAATGACAATCTGATGGAGCTGCTGATCATCACCGACGCCCTGGTTCGGGCTTCGGCGAAGCGGATCACGGCCGTCATGCCCTATTTCGGCTATGCCCGACAGGATCGAAAGACCGGCGGGCGCACGCCCATCTCGGCCAAGCTGGTCGCCAATATGATCACCCGCGCCGGGGCCCATCGCGTCCTGACGATGGATCTCCATGCCGGCCAGATTCAGGGCTTCTTCGACATTCCGACCGACAACCTGGTCGCCACGCCGGTGCTGGCCCAGGACATCAAGGAAAACTATCCGCGCGGCGACGACCTGCTGATCGTGTCGCCGGACGTGGGCGGGGTGGTGCGCGCCCGCTCCCTGGCCAGCCGCCTGAACGCCGATCTGGCCATCGTCGACAAGCGCCGTGCGCGGGCGGGCGAAAGCGAGGTCATGAACATCATCGGCGACGTCGAGGGCCGGCGCTGTATCCTGTTCGACGACATCGTCGATTCCGGCGGGACCCTGGTCAATGCGGCCAAGGCCCTGATCGAGGCCGGTGCCACCGAGGTTTCCGCCTACATCAGCCACGGCGTGCTTTCGGGACCGGCGGTTCAGCGCGTCATGGATGGCCCGCTGAAGGAACTGGTCATCACCGATTCCATCGAACAGCCCCACGAAGTTTTGAACTGCCCCAAGATTCGTCGCGTTTCCGTGGCCCCCTTGATCGGCGAGGCCATCCGACGGATCGCCAACGAAGAATCCGTATCCAAGCTGTTCGATTAACGGTCGGAAAACGCCTTCTGACGCGATATAAGGCGAGCAGTTCCGGCGGAGCGTCCGTGCGCCGCGCGTTCATGTGGGGAATATCCGCCGATGCCCAAGGCCAATCTGCGCCGCGGCCTGTCCGTTGCCGCTCTTGCTGCCGTCGCCGTCCTTGCGGCCTGTTCGACGCCCGAGCCGGCACCGGCACCGGTGGTCGCACCACCTCCTCCGCC
>Ga0075012_10003701_pt1 | contig 14405 bp, 19 predicted proteins | sample All_14_2_FD_71474 | JGI IMG/M metagenome (GOLD analysis project Ga0075012, IMG submission 71474) | Freshwater microbial communities in response to fracking from Pennsylvania, USA - Allegheny Zone_MetaG_DW_15 | ecosystem: Environmental > Aquatic > Deep subsurface > Groundwater > Drilled... | reverse complement strand
TGGCTTGAAGCTGAAAAGCATCAGGCAAAAGCTGCACCACTGCGGAGTGGTAGTTCAGTTGGTTAGAATACCGGCCTGTCACGCCGGGGGTCGCGGGTTCGAGCCCCGTCCACTCCGCCAAAAGATAGAGCCTGCTAAGTCGTTGATTTAGTAGGCTTTTTTCTTGCCCGTTGATCGGGACTGGTAGCAATTTTGGTAGCAAGCACCAATGTTGTCTCTTCCAGTTTACTGCCGCAACGGCACCTACTATTTCCACACACGACTCAACGGCCAGCAGATCAAGCGCAGCTTGAGAACGGGCGATCCTCTCTTAGCTAAACTGCGTGCAGTACAGCTACTGGGAGCCCTTGATATGCATCGTCCAAAAATCTCGGACTTCGACTTTCCGGACACCCTCAAGAAGTACGAGATTGACCTTGCCACAGGCAAGCTGAAAGCAGACGGACCAGAGGACCATGCATACATGATGGAGGCACTGGAGAAGCTAACCTCATTGCAGAAGGCCACTCCAACACCTGCCGTGGCAGTGGCCCACCAAGTAGCCACCACAGCACCCATTGCAACAGGTTCAAGGCTCACTCTGTCAGAGCTTGCTGCAAAGCTCTTCACCCTGAAAAGTTCGCTGTCAGATGGCACCAAGACAGACTACACAGCCACAGCAAAAGAGTTCGATGCCTTCACTGGTTTGGTCATCCTGCCCAAGGTCACAGACAGCACGGTCACTGGCTTCATGGAGTACCTGGCGAAGAAGGGCAACACACCACGAACCATTGACAAAAAAGTCGGCGCTGTTCGGGCACTGTTCAACTTTGCGATCAAGCAAAAAATTTACAGCGGGGCCAACCCCGCAGCAGACAGAAATTTGCTCACCAAGAAGGAGAAGCGCAATGCTGGGTCTCGTCCGTTTGACCTCACTGACTTGCAGACCCTCTTTGCTTGCCAACGCTTCCACGACTACCAAACGAGTCAGCCAGATTTCTACTGGTTGATCCTGGCGGGAGTCATCACCGGGATTCGTGTCACTGCCCTTTCAGCCATCACCGATGTCTCGTTGAAAAAGACCCCTACTGGTGTGCCATTCATTCAAGTGGACAAGGACAAGACGGCGGCAGGTCGTCGCAGTGTTCCAGTGCCCCAGGAGTTCTTTGATGGCCTCAAAAAGTTTCTGGACCAGTCCAAGGGTTTCATCTACGAGGACCGGCCCGATGGCAAGGGAGCCTCAGATCCGATTCGCAAGGAGCTGGACCGCCACAAGAAGGCCATCAGGTTCGATGGGCAGGGGCAGACCTTCCACAGCTTCCGCAAGACCCTGAACACCTACCTCATGCACGAGAAGGTGCCTTTTGAAGTGCGGTGTCAGTTCATCGGCCACGAGTTCGACCATGTGAACAAATCGGTTTATTCGGAGCAGTTTTCAACTGAAGAAGTCGGCCAGTATGTTGTCCCAGTGCAGCGTAAGTTGCTGGAGCTTTTGAAGTTTCCCAAGTAGGTAGGTCCGCCTGTTGCATTTCTGTGCCAGAAATACAGCAGGTATAGGGTAGGTCAAAAATCAACAATATCTGAAAAATATCAATGGTAACGAATTCAAAGAAACCGCTGGCAATCTACCTCAAAGATATCAACCCAGATCACCAAAAATACATCAAGAAAATTCACAAGCTAAACAACAAGGGTGAAATCTTAGATGTATTCACGGAGAATGGAAGTGGCGGCGATTTAGCTCTCTACTTTCTATCGAACGAAAACCTTGCCGTTCGTCAAAAACTTGGCGAAGCAAGGATGAAGTATTTGATTGAAAATACCCAGACGAAAATCTACAAGGCTCCACACAGAGACATGACATTGGGTGAATATGCAGTTCAGCAGTGTCTACTTGCAAAGATGGACCCTGCAAAGTTTTTGCCAGACAGTTGCTGGTTAGCTCTTCAAAAGAAAGGGTCTACACAGTTTGATGAAGTCATCGAAAATGAAGGCGACCCCCACCATGTTCCTCATTCAAAAATAGTGAACCATCTTTCATACCTCTCAGCAAAATCTCAAAGGTCTGGACTTGAAGAGCTTTTATCTGGTGACTATGGTGAGCCAAAAAACAAAGGTGGCTTAAAGTAAGCAGCTCTATTTGTATGTCAAAAATTCCAATCGACCCCAGAGAAGTCACTGATGTTGTTTTTGGTCTGTACCGGCCAATCTCCCAGCTTGAAGATGGAACCCCAGAAAAAGTGCAAGAGGTGATCTTGTATGTCGATAAAGATGGTCATGTGCTGGAGTTTGATGCTACCTATGAAAACAAGCAGGAGGCACAAAAGCTCTACAACGAAATGCGGGCATTGAAGTACTCAGGACTCAATAGGAAATAGCGGCATAGCCGAAACACCCACTCACTCAAAAAAGATGAACCCGCCAGTGGCGGGTTTTTTTATGTCTCAGGCAGACTTTGCAGCTTCTTCCTTTATCCACTGCCCAACGATTCGTCTTAACCAATATGGTGTTGGAGTACGTGGAGTCTTATCTTTGGTAAGAGCACACAGACCAAATCCATCAATAGTTCTTTTTGCTATTTCGTCAGTGAGTTGGTGCTTCTTTTGAGCACGCATAAGCAACGACCCAACTTCCTTTTTACAGTGATCAAGCTTGTTCCTTCTTTCCATAAGAGCAAGCTCCCCAGGACTTCGTTTCGGCTGATTGTCAAATACAGTGAGTATTTCAGCTAGCTCAACCTTAAAGGTTTTTGGATTTTTTCCAAGCTTCTCAATAAGCTTGTCTGTGTTTATTATTTTTGTCATACGGCCTCCTGCTACTACACACCATAAGACAAAGTTTCCAAAAGTCAAATGCTTCGCCGCTTGCTCCGCAATGACTCGTATTGCGTTTCAGCAATATTTCGTCAAAGCTTTTAGCTTGTCTCAGTGCATGTCAATTTTGTGAATCGTTTCCAAAACGCAAGAGCATTCAGTTTGTCTATTTTGCGACTCAGTGAATTCGGAGTCAAAAAAACCACCATCCGGACACGGCACCCTATCGGTGCCTATCCTAGGAAAATACCAATAAAACCGCTGATACCAACTGCCCAAAGAAAAGTTTGACAAAAAATATTCGGTCTTTATGATATTTCTGAAAATAGGGAGGTTTTGCATAAATGAGAAAATTCGATATTTCAGGAAATAACAAATATTATGTGTCACCAGAAGTGGCCAAACATGCAACTGGATTTAGCAGTCTTGGGGCATACATAACGCATCTGAAGCTAGAAAATGATCTAGCAAAAGAAGAGCTGTCAAGTAAGGTGGATCGAGTGGAATGCTCCAATGATGAAATTCTAAAACTGGTGAAAATCATAAAAACTGGCATTGATCCAAAAAGTGTCAGTGACTGCTATAACCAAATTGCGGATATATATGAGGTTATGAAAACGGCCATTGCAAGGGATCAAAATATTACCAAGCCACAGCAAGCAGCAATGATTGTAGAGTCGAAAAAGGTGGAAGACTTTTTGATTGGTATGCGGAAAATATTAGTTCAAAGTTAAATGCAAGCGACAACTTTGACCGCCATAAATGGTGACTTGGGTTCGGCAAACAAGTATCACCAGGAAGAAATTGAGGAGACCAAAAAACAAAATATCTCGTCAAGTAGGTACTTTCTTGACGATCCAGAAACTGTCTACATGTTCTTTGACAAGGGAAATTTACTTGCACCCTTCAAAGAAAAATCTGATGATTCGAGAAGTGAAATAGAACTGAACTTGCAGGCAGTTGAAAAAGCACTATCAGCAAATTTGGATAAAAAAGGCAAGAATGCAGTTGCCAAGTTACAAAGTCTTGAGTTCAAAAAGCATCGTGCAAGAATCTCAGAACTTGGGAAATTGCTCAGAGATCATGAGCAGGGCAAGGGAGGTTTGAACTCTGCCCAGGTGTCTCAGATGAAGCAAGAGCAGTCATTACTTCAAGCAAAAGTTGCTTCAGTTCCAGAGCCAGTTATTGGTAGAGACTTCACACTGACGCTTGAAAAAAGCTACTCAATAGCGTTTGCTTTGGCTTCGAAAGAAGAGAAGAAAATATGGATGGATTGCTTTCAAAGTGCTTGTCAAGAAACTTTGGAGATGATCATCCAGGAGTACATGAAGAACAACAAGAAGAGAAAAATTACAAAAAAAGAGATTGAAGATCTGACCAGAAAAACCGTCTATGGTTTGTATGTTCACTTTACAAATCGCGATGGCGATCCACACTTACACGCTCATGGTGTGATCTACAACTTGCTCCAAGAGTTGGAAGGTGGGCGATTGATGGGAAACAATTTCTCCATCATGAAGGGGCCAAATTTTCAAAAGCTGATACAAAAAGTTGATCTGCACTTGCACTCCAGAATGAACGAGCAGCTTCAAGAAAAGCTACCAAACAAGTACCAATTCACGGCCTACAAACTAGAAAAAAATGGTGGAAAAACCATCAAAAAAGATCTAGAAAAAGATGATGTGACTGCTGACCTTTCTGGATGGAATATTGATTTTGATGCGCCAAGCAAAAAGAATATTACAGATCTATCCAGAATTGCAAATCAGGTAAACGATCTAGTGGCCCAAGAGGTCAAAGAGGCAAAAAATCTTAGAGATCTATATTTTAGTCGAGCTGATTTAATTACTGATTCTGACTTGAAGAGGCAGGAAAATGAGTTGATTTTGGCTCAGTATAAGGAGAGAAAGAAGTATCTGGAAACCACGTATTCAAGAGGGCTTAAAAACAAAATCAAGCCAGCCAAAGGGTCAGTGCAAGGAGATTTTGAGTCCATCGCATAAACTCTAAATCTTGGAAAAGGCAAGAGCTTTGATGGTGGCGGCATCTGCGCATTTGATGCTGACTTTGAGAAATTGGTCAGAAAAGCAACCGAGAACAAACATGCATTCTCAGAGCTTGACCTTGAAATATTTGGACTGAAGTACGAAGCCAAGCTCTCAGAAGTCAAGGCTGCAGTTCAGAGAAATTTGAAAGATGCCAAGGATATTTCAGGTGAGAAAAAATACATCTTGCACGAAGGAAATTGGTACAGCCGGGAAAACCTGTTGATGGCAATGAAGATACTAGATACTACACAAGAGCTGGCAAAAAGCAAGTGGAGTGTGGAGATTCAGGCTATCAAGCCAAACAAGAAAAAGCAACTCTTCCAAGATTTCAAGCTCAACGAAGATCAGTTCAAGGCCATTGATCTTTGCTTGAACGATAGCCAGCTAAACATCATTGCTGGTCTTCCAGGAGTTGGAAAATCAACGGTCCTAAAAGTGATTGTTGATGAGATAAAGGCACAAGCTCCAAAGACTGAATTTTTCTCAGTATCGACTTCTGGGAAGATCGTGGAGCAGTTGGCTGGTGACATAAAGAACAGCGAAGCAAAGACACTTGCCTCTTTTGTTTTTGCCATCAAATCTGGAAAGCTCAACCTCACAAAAAATAGTGTGGTCGTGGTAGATGAAGCTGGAATGGTTGAGGATCAGCACTACCACACCTTGTTTGAAGAAGCAAAAAGAGCTGGTGCAAAAGTCATCCTAGTTGGTGACGATAGGCAGCTTTCAAGTGTGGGAAGAGGTGACAGCTTCCGTGATATCCAGCGCCTCAACAGAAGCCAGACTGTGCGAATAAATAAGATTGTTCGCCAGAAGAACTCCAAGCTCAAAGAGACTGTGGAGCTTATGGCGGGCAGTGGAGTTTCTGACGAAGAGTATCAAAAGCTGGTTGCTTCAAACAGGCTCGTCAAAGAGGTCTTTTCAGATCTGAAGTCCAAGAATATGGTGAAAACGTACACCAAAAATCGTGAACTTTTTTCAGATGTTGCGCAGTCATTTTTGAACGATGAAGCTTCATTGAACGAGAAGATTGTGATTGCTTCTTCAAACAGCGAAGTCTCAAAGATCAACAACAAAATTCAGGACTTGCGTTTCAAAGGAACTGACACACCGTTCATCAGCTTGGAAGATTCTGATGTATCTTTTTATGTTGGGGATCGTTTGATGGTCACCAAGCAGATGAACCAAAAGTATCTTGCTGATGATCCTCAAAACCCAGGCAATAAGATTCAAAAAACAAAGAAAATCAGCAACGGAAAATTGTGTACCGTTCTAGCAGTAAATCCAAAAAAAGGAACAGTTTTTGTAGAGTATCTGAACGAAGGAATCAAGCACGTTGAGGAAATAAATATTGAAGAGAAGAAGGATAGTATTTCACTTGGTTATGCGAGCACAATTTTTAAGGCACAGGGTGTATCAGTGGAGTCAGTTCTCATAGCTCTTTCAGACAATGAACTTTTGAACTCTGCTGAAAATTTGAATGTAGCCATATCCAGGGGCAAGCAAAGATGTGGAGTCTTTATGTTGGCACAACATGAAGACAGGATCATTGAAAGCCACAAGGCCGACACAAAAGCCAAGTCTGATCTTCAAAATGTCAAACAGGATTTTTTCGAGAAAGAGCGTGAGCGAAGAATCCTAAATCAGAATTTTGATATTGATTTGGATCAAAAATACGTTTCACCTCAAGCCAAAAAAGAGCTTCAAGAGCAAAGGGAAAAGTATGCCCGTGGAGTCGAGAGGATGAGTACAAGATATTCGGTTGGCGGACATACGATTGAAAGATTCACATCCAGAGCGGACTTATATAGTTTCATCGATTCAAGGATTGGTGAAGAGGCGAGAAAATCCTTTATCTATCAATATAACCTTATTTCAGATTTAAATAAGAAACTATTTGGAACTTACTACACACCCGATGGTGTGCTAAATGGAACTTTCTATAAGTCAAGCTTCAAGCTGCCATCACCAGCAAGGGATCATGTACTTGGTGAACTAATAGTCAAGTATCAAGAGATGGCGTTGGTCGATGGGGTTGCCGTTGTCGAATCTGAAAAGCTTTGCAAGAGCTTGGATAGGTTAATTTCTAGACCATTGCCAGAGCATGAACAAGAGATAGGAACACCAATCATTAGATAAAACTTGACAAAATCAATTTCTTTCTTTAACTCTGTCTAGACAATAGCAAGGCAGGATTTATGAAGAAAATGACAGCAGCAGAAAAACGCGAAAAGTACGGAACAATGATCTGTGTTCGAGTCTCTTTGGATTTGCACGATCAAATAAATAAGTACAGGGAAGAGAACGCTGAATACAACTGGTCGGGATATATCAAGCAGTGCATCATTGAAAAAATTGAGGAGGGAAAGAATGCCAAAAAACAAAAATAATCACCCAAAAAAAATGGAAGCGGGCAGCTTCCATTTTGGGACGAAACTTACGAGGGAATCATCATTATGTCTAAATATATTACTGAAATTTCAATATTTGTCAAGTATTTTGTGAAAGGGGATGGTTGAGCCAATGGAAGAAGCAATAAAGAATCACTTTATTGCCAACCTTCCAAAAAAGCCTTACACAACTAGCAACCTAGATTACGGACTAAAAATAAGGACAATAGAAGCGGCAATAAAGAACATCTATCTACAACACAACCCACCAGCACAAGTGGTGTGGCTGGTCTTTGACTGTGACAAGTCAAATTCATATGAAGTGGCTTGCCAGCAGGCATACACACCACCGCCAAACCTTGAGGTCTTCAACAAGGCCAACGGACACAGTCATCTTTTCTATGGGTTGCAAGCTCCTGTCACCACATCAGAAGCAGCACGGATCAAGCCCATCAAGTACCTCGCTGCTATCGAGTACTCACTGTCCCAGCTTCTGGATGCTGACCAGAGCTATGCAGGCCTGATATCCAAGAACCCACTTCACGAGCACTGGCACACCATCCAGAGGCGTGATGAGCTTTGGTCACTCAGTGAGCTTGCTGACTGGCTAGACCTACCTTCAAAGCTGCCACAGAAGGCCACTGTCTATGGTCTGGGCCGCAACTGCTCGATCTTCGACACCGTGAGGAAGTGGGCCTACAAGGAGGTTTTGAAGTACCGCTTGGCATCGAACAACACCACGTTTCACCAGGCAGTGAAGCAGGCCTGCAGCAAGGTCAACAGCAGCTTTCCCACCCCACTACCAGAGGCAGAGATATCAGCCATTGCCAAGAGCATCGCTGCATGGGTCTGGGACAAGTACACAGCAAGGCTCAGGGAAGAGGACTGGAAAAAGTATGTCCAGGACACTCACACCCCAGAGATTCAGGCCATACGTGGGAAGCGTGGAGGGCTGAGGTCTGGTGTTGTCAGAAACCAGAAGATCCAAGAGTCGATAGACCTTGCAAAAGAACTCTATGAAGCTGATGTGTCCCCAGACGAGATATGTGAAATGCTGGAGGTTTCAAAGCGAACATTTTGGTATTGGATGAGGCTTTGAAAATAATCTTGAGTGCAACGAAGCCTATATCAGATATCAGCCCCAGGGGTTGGGAATACTATCCGATAGAAAATGAGCGAAAACCTAAGAAAAACCAAAGAATTAGAAAAAAATGGCGAAATTGCAAAAGTGTAAAAATCAGGCTAGCGCCAAGGAAATATACCGCCCGGTTCCGAGTTTGGTTCTCCGAGTTGGTTTCTAATTCTTTCGCTTCTGCTGCAGCTTTCAACTAAGGTGACCGCTCCGGACAACATCAGTAGGCCGATTACAAGAAATAGTATTCTTGTTCCGACTTTAGGAAGGACAATAAACAGAATGACGAAAGCTAGTCCTGCCCAGGCCAATGGTGCCCATTTATCAGACTCCAAGAGCTTGAAGAAAATTAGTATTCCGAAGATCGAAAACATGACAACAGCAATATAAAAATTGCGGCGGTCAGTTTTACTGGGCTCATGCTGTTTGGGCTTGTTTTCATCGTTGTCCATAGATTTACCCCAGGTGAACTGTTGATATGTGATGCTGAATATATTCGAACTGAGCTGCTGATGCAAGAGTTCTGGTGTGGTCAAAGGATATTCATGAACCAGATGCCACAGGGCACAGGAGGGCTTTGCAATCAAAGAAGAGATGGTGGTCCCTCTGTAGCCTGCTAAATATATTTAGTAGTAGAGTGTTGTCATGAGTCAGCACCTACCAATTCTGCAGGGCATGTTCCCCAACAAGGTTCTTCTGGGTCCAGAGGAAATTGCTACCGTTCTGGATATCTCCACGAACCACGTATACAACTTGTCAAGTAGTGGCAAGCTTGGGTTCAAGCTGGCTGGCATCACCAACAGGGTCCAAGTCTCGATTGTTGAGCTAGCCAGATACCTAGATGAAAAGACTGTGAAAGCTGCTGAACCTGTGGCAATGCCAGAGCCCCCACCAATACCAGTACCCCAGCTTATAAAGAAAAAAGTGGGCAGACCTCGTGGTCAGTGGCAAAAACCACAATAAATTCTTGCCGAGTTTTTCGCCTGCTGTTATTATTTCTGTCAGAGTTTTTTTCCAGCAGGGTCGGGTAGAAAAGTGGCAGGGATGTCTTTTGCGAATCGCATAAAAAAAGAGATGACAGAGGGTATTGTTCGTGCCCTGCTGGAAGATGCACAGTACCGAGTGATCGACTCAGGCATAGAGAAGGTGCTCAGAGAGCTTTCTTGTCTCTCAGCTATGGAGTACAAGGCCCTAGGCTACCCAGATGCCATGGCCGGCTTCCAGACTTCACAGTGATGAACAGGGAGCAGACCTGCAAACAACTGGTGGAAGTGAAGTACCGCACCACATGGAGTGAAGACCTCTTTGATGAGGTAAGGGACCAGGTGAAGCTCTTTGGTGAACTGGTGCTTGTCTCGGTCAATGCCAAGTCAGACGATCCCAAGAAGCTCAACGGTCCATCCAGGTTCTTGCGCTGCTGCCGCCTCAAGTTCGACGGTGACACCTACATGGTGCAATACCGCAACAATCTTGGTGAACTGGTATGGAAGCCAGTGGATGGTATCAAGAACTCATCACAATGGCTGTGGTGGTCGATGCTCAAGCTGCCAGAGGTGTTCCCCCAGCTTTTGGAAGACAAGAACAAGGACACCTTGCTTCAAGCAGTCAGTGCACTTGCTGGCATACTGGATACTTGATCAACAAACTACAGGGAAAACATGTCAGTTGAGTCAGTTGTTTACTTTTTGTTGGGTGCTGCTGTTTCTGCACTACTCACATATTTCTTAACCAAAAGCTCAGTGGAGAAAAACATTCTCAAAAGTGCTGAACTTGACTACCAGTCAAAGAAGAATGGTATGGTGGATGAAATTACAAGTTCAGTCCTAGGTGGTGAGCAGTTTCAGCAAAAAATTGAAAATGCACGATTGAAAGGCATTGAGGAAGGTAGAACTGATGAGCTTAAAAAGTTCTCAGTGGTCTATGAGCCATATGAGGAGGTTGCTGAAGAATATCTTGGGATGAAGAAGAGGGTTGAGCTAGGCTACGATGTTCAGTTTACCTACGCTGGTTGGCCAATTGGTCAGTCAAGTCGAAAGGCGATGAAGACAAATATTGAGTTTGACCGCGAAGCTGTTGACAGAATCTTCAATAGTGAAGTTATGGGCTTTCTAAACAATGTCACCCAGCTAGCAGCAACAAAAGGAATGAGTGCAACAGTCGGTCAGAAGAAAATTTCCAAAAAATCCTAAGTTGATTTTTGTTCTTGGTGTTAGTAACTCAAATTTTGAAAGGTGAACTATGGCAACGAAGAAAACTCTTGCAGAGATCAATGAATCAATTGCTGCGCTTCAAAAGGAGGCTGCTGATCTGATTCAGGCTGAGAAAGCAACCATCATCGAGGACATGAAGAAAAACATTGCTGACTTTGGCATCACTGCTGATGAACTCGGTTTTGGTGTTCCAGCAAAAGCAGCAAGTAAGAGCAAGAGCAGTGCCCCAAAAACCAAAGCACCAGTCATGTACAAGAATGATGAAGGCAAGACTTGGAGTGGTGGCCGTGGACCTAAGCCTAAGTGGATCAAAGAAATTCAGGATGCTGGTGGTGATATTGAAAAATATCGGGTCTGAGTAAATCAGTTCACCAAAAAGACAAAAGGAGCCACTGGCTCCTTTTTTGTTGATATCGAAAGCTCTTAGTTTTCTGTGGTTCTAATATCAGCTTTATCGATGTGGTAGCCTTTGGATTCGATGCTTGAATAGACTTCCTTGGTATCCATTCCAATTCTTGGTATCTTTTCAACTTTTTCGATGTCATGGGTTTTGAATTTTACCAAAGACCCAAGCTTTTTCAGAATGTCTGCGGGGATTGACTCTTCTGGTGTCGATGCCGCCTTTATGTAGACGTAGATGTGGCCTTTGGCTGAATATGATGTAATTTTCATATGTACTCCTTAGTCTGAAATTTTACTCTTTAGCTGTGTGGCAGTCATGGCGAAAGATCCATACACCCATTTAGGTATGGCAGATTTTGCTGGGACTTCTAATTCCTTGAGGGTTCTGTTTGCTTGCCTCCCGTAGTTAAACCGCCACCGATTTTCCCTTATGCAAGCGGCATAAAACATCAGCTCTTCATCGCACATTTCAACTTTAGGATTGAGAATGAAGAGGTCTCTGCCTGAGTAAAATGGTTCGAATTGAACGAAGGTCTCAAGCACTGAACCACCACCAGCTACAGAAAGCACCCTTGCTGGACTGGGAGAAATTCCAGGAATCAAGCTTACTCTTGCTGAAATGCCGTTATTTCTGGCAGTTCTAGAAACAAATGCTATGCCATCCTCTTGAGGTGTCAGGCGTAGAAGCTCCAAATTTGTGCCTAGTACAACATCAAAAAGGTCTTCAACTCTTGTTCTTTCGGAGCCAATTTCAAGGGGTAGGTTTTGTAAATCCTTGACTGACTGATTTTCAAGTTCTGAAAGCACTCTGTTGAATGACTTTTGAAAATCTACAGACTGAACCCACTGTGGAATATCTGCTTTTGATGGTAGCTCCAGATCTTTCAATGTTCTGTTTGCTTGACGACCAAAGCCAAACCTAAAACGGTTTGCTGTTATACAAGTAGCCCACCATAGAAGTTCTTTTTCTGACATGGGATTTATAGGTGAAAGCACCATAACGTCACGACCACAATAGTATGGGAGTGGTTGAAGGAAAGCTACTCCAGCACCTCCTTGACCACCAAGAGCCACACTAATTGTTCCTGCTGAAGCTGGTGTTTCTCCATAAACAGGTTCCACACGAGCAGTTACGCCATTATTTCTAGCAGCACGACCTACAAAATTTACTGCTGTTTCTGCGGTTGATTTATTGAGTCTATTTAGCTCTAGGCTGTGTCCGTACTCTAGTACGAAAAGTTCATGCACCTTCGTCATGTGCATCACCTTCTTCATCTTGCTTCTGGCTATTTGTCAGCTTGAAAATCGCATAGTTTTGAACGACACGTTCAAAATCTTCCTGGGTCAACTTGCTGTAGTCTGTTTCGATGTATGCCTCTGCACACCATTCATCCCCAGTGCTTACATACTGCATCACACTTTCACCAGCGTGAACCTCACGATTTCTATACATCTCAACTCAGCGATCACGGATTTCTAGCCAAGTTGATTCAGCATCAATTCTTCCCTTGTGCTTGGTCTTTATGAAGCCATCGTCCTTCCAGTATCCAAACCAAGTTTTTTTATTTGGCTTTATGAAATTCTTCTTGGACTCTTCATCCAAAACCTCTTCACCATGAGGCTTGTGGGCAGTCCAAACCATGATGCAAGTGACGGTGCCAACAGGGTAAAAAAGCTCTGCTGGCATCGACATAACTGCTTCAAGCGTATGGCTGCGCATGAGCTGTTCACGCATCGGATGTGGTGCGATGGCACAGGACATGGGAACGATGATGATGCCCGTTCCACCAGGAGAAAGGCAGTCAAGTAACTGCTTCACAAAAACCAGTTCGTGTAAGTCGCTGTCGCCTTGAGAGTAGGGGGGATTGAGCATCCCAACATTGCACTGTTGATCTGTGACAGACTTTGCGATGGCTGGATCAAAACAACTCCCTTGATGAAGGTTTGCTTTTCCGTCACCCCTCAAGATCATGTTGCTTGCTGCGAGGGCATACATATGGGGTTGGTTTTCAACCCCAATTAATCCCTCTCTCTTTATGCGATCTTTATCAGCCTGGGTTACTGCTTGGCGCATCATGTAGTGCATGGCGGAAACTAGAAAACCACCAGTGCCAGTGCATAAATCCAGAACCTTGCCGTCTTTCTTCACATCTGCAATATGTGCAAAAAGTTCTGTGACATGGCGTGGCGTGAGCACGATGCCAAGAGCTTTTTTATCACCCCCGGTGTATTTCAGAAATTCACCATAGAACTGTCCGACAACATCAAAGTCGTGATACACACTAATAAATGGCCAGACCTTTTCGTTGAGATCTTTTATGAGTTCATACAACACACCCTTGGGATACTTGGGTGTTGGTTTTCCAAGTTCAGGATGCACAGCAATCGAAGAGTACGGCTGTGTCATGTTGTATTTTTTGGCTTGAGGTAGATTCGCTTTATCTATCTCTTCCTGAATAACCTTTTGCCACTGCTTCTGCAAGTCTTGTGGGGTGTATGCATCGAACGACTTTGAGAAGGCAGCATTTTGAAGTGCTATGAGAGTGCCACTGACAACAAGAGGTTTTTCACTTTCTGTGAGCTTGGCATGATCCCGCATGAAATCATGAAGCTCTCTGGAAAATGCCATCAGTTCATCGTGACGTAGCCTTTGGATGGTGGGGTCGAACGTGGCATGTTCGATGTAGTCAGACCATGGAATAAACCCAGTGATGGGTGTACCTGTCTTGCTAGTCAGGGCCTTAGAACTTGCTGAACCTTTTGGATGCAAAAAGGTTGATACGGTCAGTTGTGACTTGGTTTGCCCACTCACAGCCACAGCTATGACGTTGAACTCTTTGCTCAGGTGCTTGGCGTAGTGAAGAACTCCATCGACTGCATAGTCAACAGGTTGGTCAAGTGTGGTGCTTTGGTGATGCTTCACATCTGCCTTGCACTCGATCACCAGCACGAAGTCTGGAGAGGTGGTGTTCCGAACAATGAACTCTGGTGAACCCTTGCCACCCTTGCCTGTTTTGCTTGCTGCTTTCAACAGCTTCTTGACGGTTTCCGCTTCACTCTTTTGTTCTTCAACTTGGATGGTCTCCGCAGTGCTGTAAAAGCCATGGGTGCGAAGTGCCTCCCTCACCAAGTTTTCTGTTTTTCGTTCGTTGCTCATTTTTTGCCCTGTGTACCTGTTGACACTTGGGATTATGGCTTCTCGCTGGTACACTTTCTGGGCACACTTTTTCAACCTGCTACCAGAGAAAGTGCTTTCAGATCAATGACTTAGGCTATCGGAGTGCTGCCCCGTCCACTCCGCCAGTTAAAGACAAACCGCCCAGTTGCAAGACTGCGGCGGTTTTTTCTTGTGCGCGCTTCTGAATGGGTTTGGTCTGGCGTGCGGCCGCTATCAGCAGCGTGCCGCCCTCAAGTTGCCCGCTCCAGCCTTCCCA
>Ga0075012_10003699_pt1 | contig 14415 bp, 12 predicted proteins | sample All_14_2_FD_71474 | JGI IMG/M metagenome (GOLD analysis project Ga0075012, IMG submission 71474) | Freshwater microbial communities in response to fracking from Pennsylvania, USA - Allegheny Zone_MetaG_DW_15 | ecosystem: Environmental > Aquatic > Deep subsurface > Groundwater > Drilled... | reverse complement strand
ATCTGAAGGTGAGCGCGGGTGCAGGGAGGCGACAGTTTCGATGGATCGCGCGGACCCGGATCGGAGGCGATGTCTGGGAGGGCGAACCGGTGTCCGTCGATCCGATGACGTTCAGGGTGCGGGTGCTGGATGGAGAGGTCGAGAGGCGTGTGTTCGAGGTCGCGGGTACCGAAGCGCATTATGCCGAAGACGACATCGCGTCAGATTTTCCGGATGGGATCGGTGCCGGCGTTCGGCTGGGCGTGGCCCAGGCGGACGGGCGGCTGGGGTGGGGATCGGAAGCGACCGTGGCACTTGTGGCCTGAAAGCCATTGCTTTGGCGCGATCATGGCTTAACTGAGCCCCACGGTCGGGCCGACGAGAGTCTGTATGGCGACCGGTCCAGCTGGAGCATGATCTGACGTGACGGGCGATCCCTACAAGGAACTGGGCGTTTCCAGGGGCGCGAGCGCGGATGAGATCAAGAAGGCGTTCCGCAAGCTCGCCAAGGAACTGCATCCCGACACCCATCCGAACGATCCGGCCAAGCTGGAAAAATTCCAGAAGGTGACGTCCGCTTTCGACATCCTGGGTGATGTCGAGAAGCGCGCAAAGTTCGACAAGGGCCAGATCGACGCCGATGGTCGCGAGCAATATGCGGGCCCGGCCGGAGGGCGCGGGAGCCCGTTCGGGGCCGGGACCGGCGCCGGCGGCTTCGCGGGCGGCTTCGGTGGCGGCCCCCGTCATGAAGGCGGACCCGGCGGTCGGGCCAGTTTCGACAATATCGACCTTGAGGAGCTGTTCGGACGGTTCGGCGGCGGTGGCGGCGGCGGCGGTTCACGTTCTCCGTTCGGTCGCGGCCAGGATGTGCGGGCGACGCTCGAGATCAGTCTGGAGGACTCCATCGGTGGATCGACGCGTCGAATCCAGTTCTCCGACGGACGGACGCTGGATGTGACGATCCCCAAGGGCGCGGCTGACGGCCAGACGATCCGGCTGCGCGGGCAGGGGACGCCAGGGCGGACCGAGCCGGGCGATGCGCTGATCGAGCTGAAGATCGCGCCGCATCCGGTCTTCAAGGTGGACGGTGCGGATCTGACCATGGATCTGCCGGTGTCGGTGCCCGACGCGGTCCTGGGCGGCAAGGTCCAGGCCCCGACGCCCGAGGGTGCGGTCTCGGTGACCATTCCGGCCGGATCGAATTCGGGCCAGACCCTGAGGCTCAAGGGACGCGGGGCCTTCGTCGGCGGCAAGCGCGGCGACCTGAAGGCACGGCTGGTCGTGACCCTGCCCGAGACGGCCGACGAGGCCCTGAAGACCTTTTCCCAGGACTGGCGTGACAAGCGCCCTTACAAGGCGGGGCGCTGATCATGGCGACGAAACCCGATGTTCGGCCAACGCGGCCGTGGTTTTCGGCGGGCCCCACTGCCAAGCGGCCGGGCTGGTCGCTGGCGGGGCTGCCGAGCGATCTGCTGGGTCGAGGCATCCGGGCACCCGAGGTGGTCGAGCGGTTCGCCTATGCTCTGAACCGAACGCGCGAGCTGCTCGAGGTTCCTGCGAATTTCGTCATGCTCTATGTGCCCGGATCCCAGACCGGGGCGATCGAGGCGGCCCTTTGGGGGATGCTGGGCGAGCGGCCTGTGCAGGTCGTGGCGTTCGAGAATTTCGGCAAGCAGTGGCAGACGGCGATCCAGGATCGGTTGAAGCTCGAGCCTGAGGTGCTGAGTGCCGACTGGGGCGACCTGCCTGATCTGACGCGGGTCGATCCGAAGAAGGATCTGGTGTTTCCGTGGAACGGGACGACTGCGGGGGTGCGGGTGCCCAATGCCGACTTCATTGCGGTGGACCGCGAAGGGATCGTGATCTGTGACGCCACCTCGGCGGCGTTCGGGATGGCGCTGGACTGGACCCGGGTCGATGTGGTCGGGTTTTCTTTCCAGAAGGCGCTGGGCGGTGAGGCTGGGATCGGGGTCCTGTGCCTGTCGCCGCGTGCCGTGGCGCGGCTGGACACCTACACACCGGACCGGCCCCTGCCCAAGGTGATGAAGCTGACCGACGACAAGGGCCGGTTCGACCGGGCCCTGGCGACCGGCGTCGTCGTCAACACCATGTCGGTCCTGACCATCGAGGACTGGATCGATGCGGTAGAATGGGGGTTGTCGGTCGGCGGACTGGCCGAGATGCACCGCCGGACGGACGCCAATTTCGCCGTGCTGGAGGCCTGGGTCGAGCGGACGCCCTGGATCGACTTCCTGGCCAACAAGCCCGAGACGCGATCGACGACCTCGGTCTGTCTGAAGATCGTCGATCCGCGTGTGGCGGGGCTGGACGAGGCCGGGCGGTACGATTTCGTGATGCGGATGAAGGCGTTGCTTGAGGCTGAGGGCGCAGCGTTCGACGTGGAGTCCTATCGCAAGGCCCCGGCGGGCTTGCGGCTGTGGTGCGGGCCGACGGTGGAGACGGCGGATGTCGAGGCGGTGACGCCGTGGCTGGACTGGGCGTTTTCCGAAGCCCTGAAGCAAATCGGCTAGAGCAGCCGTATCCGCTCATGACCCAGGCTCACCGCACGGGTCGCCAGTTTGCGGTCGAAGGTGGCGAATCCGTCCAGGTCGCCGGTCTGAGCGAGATGGAGCGCATCAGCGAAATCGAGGCCATCGATGACCCAGTCGAAGGCCTGACGGACGATCCAGGGGGCCTCGACCGTAACGTGAGGGAGACCCAGAAAGGCCGTCAGGGACGCGGCAACGTGATCAGGCGGGTATCCGTATTTGCTGGCCAGAACCCACCCTGACTCCAGGATTACCGTAAGTGAGACGAAGACGTCATCCGCATCGACCAGCGCCTTGGCACGGGGCGATTGGTCAGGATCATCGCAGGCGACGTAACGAACGACGATATTTGTATCAATCGCGATCATATTCGCGGCCATAGGTCTGACGGAAGCGCTGGGTTACAGCGGCGTCCATGTCTTCCACGCTTACCGGCGGGCCATCGTATTTCAGGATACCGTAGACATCTTCGGGGCGCGTCGTTGGAAAGGGAGATTCAGCCGAAAGCAGGACGCCCTCAAGCGTGTCCCTGACGACGAGCCGCGTCCCCGTCGGCCAGCGGCGTTGGTCGCGGATGGCCTTTGGAAGAATGACCTGCCCCTTGGTAGAGACTGTCGTGGTGAGCCGGTCGGCCTTGGGGGTCGCCATGGCGAACTCCTATGTAAGACGCGGTAAGATAACACATCGACGCCCGATCCGCTATCGGCACCCGAAAGTGGCGACACCGGACGATTCCCTCGCTATAGCCTGCCCCCGCTTGTTCCGGCCCGGGTGGCCCAGCGGAGACGATGACTTTGGCGAACGTGGCGGTGGTCGGGGCCCAGTGGGGCGACGAAGGCAAGGGCAAGATCGTCGACTGGCTGTCGAACCGGGCCGACATGGTCGTGCGGTTCCAGGGCGGTCACAACGCCGGACATACGCTGGTGGTGGACGGCAAGGTCTACAAGCTGGCCCTGCTGCCCAGTGGCGTGGTGCAGGGCAAGCCCTCGATCATCGGCAATGGCGTGGTGGTCGATCCCTGGCATCTGGTCGGGGAGATCGAGAAGATCGAGGCGCAAGGGGTGGCGATCAGCCCTGATGTCCTGATCGTCGCCGACAATGCCTGTCTGATCCTGCCCATCCATCCGGCGCTGGACGTGGCGCGCGAGGCCGCAGCCAGTGCGCCCGGCGCGCGGATCGGGACGACCGGGCGGGGCATCGGCCCGGCCTATGAGGACAAGGTGGGTCGTCGCGCGATCCGGGTCTGCGACCTGGCCAATGCCGAGGACCTGAGGGTCAAGATCGACCGTCTGAGGGCCCACCACGATCCGCTGCGGCTGGGTCTGGGACTCGACCCGATCGATCCGGAGGCGCTGCTGGCCCAGTTGCTGGAGATTGCGCCGAAAATTCTGCCCTATGTGCAACCGGCCTGGCGGGTGCTGGACCAGGCGATCAAGGGCGGCAAACGGGTGCTGTTCGAAGGCGCGCAGGGTGCCTTCCTGGACGTGGATCACGGCACCTATCCCTATGTTACGTCGTCGAACACTGTGGCGGGCCAGGCGGCGGCGGGCTCCGGCATCGGGCCGCGCGGCGTCGGCTATGTGCTGGGGATCGTGAAGGCCTATACGACCCGCGTCGGGGAGGGGCCGTTTGCCTGCGAACTGTTCGACGAGGTCGGCGAGCATCTGTCGACCGTCGGGCGCGAGGTCGGGGTCAACACCGGCCGGCCGCGGCGGTGCGGCTGGTTCGATGCCGTGCTGGTGCGCCAGTCGGTGGCGATCAACGGCATCGACGGCATCGCCCTGACCAAGCTGGACGTGCTGGACGGGTTGAAGACGCTGAAGATCTGTATCGGCTACCGTATCGACGGGGAGATCGTCGACTATCTGCCATCCAGCCTGAAGGCCCAGGCGGCGGCCGAGCCGGTGTTCGAGGAGATGGAGGGCTGGAGCGAAAGCACGGCCTCGGCACGCAGTTTCCGCGACCTGAACGCCAATGCGGTCAAATACGTCCGGCGGATCGAGGAATTGATCGGTGCGCCGGTGGCCCTGCTGTCGACCAGTCCGGAACGCGACGACACCATCATGATGCGAGACCCCTTCCAGGGGTGACAGGCCGGGCCACAAGGAAGATGGAGCCGTTGAACCCCGTCTTAACCGCCGTGCGTTAGGGATGATGCTTCAGCCCGGAGCGATTGTCCCTTGTTTGCAGCCGACCCCAGAGTTCTGACCAGGATCGCGCCGACGATCCGGCGTGTCGTGATCGCAGATCCGAACCTGGCGTCAGCGCGCCTGCTGGTCGATATCATGAAGAGCCTGGGGGCCCGGGAAGTGGTCACCGAATGCGATGAAGCCCGGGTCCTGGACGCCATCCGCCAGATCGAACCGGGTCTGGTCTTTACCGAGCGGATGGGGCCGATGCTGGACGGGGAGCACCTGACCCGCAAGCTGCGCCGCTCAAACCTGGCGAGCCGTCGCTGTCCGGTGATCATGGTGACGGCGGATGCGACCGCGTCTTCGATCAAGGGCGCGCGCGACTGCGGCGTGCACGAGTTCCTGAGGAAGCCGTTCACCTCATCCGACCTGTTCCGACGCGTCGAGAACGTGGCGCTGAAGCCGCGGGAGTGGGTCGAGGGCGTGAGCTATGTCGGGCCCGATCGCCGTCGGTTCAACTCTGGCGAATACGCCGGGCCTCAGAAGCGCAAGGTCGACAAGCCGGCATCGGCGGCGTCGGCGGCGGTCGCGGTGAAGGATCAGGCGATGCGGATTCTGGCTGCGGCTCTGGATCAGTTTGACAGCGATCCGTTGCAGGCCGTTCGCGCGGCCCGCACCCAGGCCGAGACCCTGAAAGCCCTGGCCATCAGGACCTCGGATCCCAAGCTGGCCATCGCGGCGAGCAGTCTGGAAGCCTTTCTGGCCTCGAGCACGCCGACCAAGGCGCTGCTGGGTGTGCCCATCAATGCCCTGCTGATACTGGCCGATCCGCAGCCGCTGGCGCGAGCGTCCTGAGGCCGCAGAGCCTTCTCGCCGGTTCAAGGCAACGATCGTCCACGGGGAATGCCTTGCGGTCGCATTCCGTTTGAGCGCGACCGCAGGGCCTTGATCAGGCGTCGATCAGATTGCGTTCCTCGGCAGCGGACCGCATCGCCTTCTGCAGCTTTTCAAAGGCCCGGACCTCGATCTGACGCACGCGCTCGCGGCTGACGCCGTAGTGGCCGGCAAGTTCCTCGAGCGTCACGGGATCGTCCTTGAGACGGCGTTCGGTCAGGATGTGTTTTTCACGCTCCGTGAGTTCGCCCATCGCTTCCTGAAGCAGGCCCATACGCAGGGACTTTTCTTCGGAATCGGCCAGCTGGGTTTCCTGCGACACCGCCGTGTCGTCGGCCAGCCAGTCCTGCCATTCGCTTTCGCCGTCCACGCGCAGGGGGGCGTTCAGCGAGGCATCGCCGCCGAGACGGCGGTTCATGTTGGTGACCTCTTCCTCGGACACGCCCAGTTTGGTGGCGATGGCCGAGAGATGTTCCGGGTGAAGGTCGCCTTCCTCGAAGGCCGAAATCTGGCTCTTGGCCTTGCGCAGGTTGAAGAACAGCTTCTTCTGCGCCGCCGTGGTACCCATCTTCACCAGCGACCAACTGCGCAGGATGTATTCCTGGATCGAGGCGCGGATCCACCACATGGCGTAGGTTGCCAGCCGGAAGCCCTTGTCCGGATCGAATTTCTTGACGGCCTGCATGAGGCCGACGTTGCCCTCCGAGATCACCTCGCCGATCGGCAGGCCATAGCCGCGATAACCCATGGCGATCTTGGCCACGAGGCGCAGGTGGGATGTGACCAGCCGGTGGGCGCTTTCGGCGTCCTGATGCTCGGACCAGCGCTTGGCGAGCATGAATTCCTCGTCCTTGGTCAGCATCGGAAATTTACGGATTTCCGTGAGATAGCGCGACAGACCCTGTTCGGGCGACATTACCGCGAGTGATTTCAGTGCAGCCATGTGGTTGGTCCCTCCGACCCGTACAACGAGCGGGCGCGTCGGAAGCGACCGCCGAATGCGCATCGCCCCCTCACCCCTCAACCGATCAAGTGGCTACGGGTTTCCGCACATTGTAGGGGCGGATCGTCACACCAAAGCGTGACCGTGTTCCTGGCGCCACTTGCACCGGTCGAGAGCGGTATAGCAGGCAGTAAGTCCTTTATCAAGACTGACTTACAGGGCGGCCAGAAGATGCTCCAGAGCGGCCATGTCGGGGGGCAGGGGGGTCTCGAACCTCAGCCGCTCTTGCGTCACGGGATGGACGAAACCGAGGACCGAGGCATGAAGCGCCTGCCGGACAAGGCCGGCTTCGGCGATGGCGGCGCGGACGGGAAGGGCGGGGCTGCCGGAACCGTAGACGGCGTCGCCGAGGATGGGCGAGCCCTTCGAAGCCATATGGACGCGGATCTGATGGGTGCGGCCGGTGTGGAGGGTACAGGCGACGCGTGAGGCCAGCGGCGCGGCACCTGCCTTGGCCGGGACCGCAAAGGTCCTTTGAACGACATAGTCGGTGATGGCCTCGCGGCCGCCGGATTTCAGGACCGCCATCTTCTTGCGGTCGGAGGAAGACCGGCCGATCTGGGTCTGGATGCGGCCGAGGACGGGGGAGGGGGCACCTCGAACCAGGGCGGTATAGGTGCGCTCGATGTCGTGGGTGGCGAACAGGGCCGAGAGACCGGCATGGGCGCGGTCGGTCTTGGCGGCGACCATGACGCCCGACGTGTCCTTGTCCAGCCTGTGGACGATGCCGGGGCGGGCGACGCCGCCGATGCCCGACAACGACCCCGCGCAATGGTACAGCAGGGCGTTGACCAGGGTACCGGTCTCGTTTCCCGGTGCGGGGTGGGCGGCCATGCCTGCGGGCTTGTCGATGACGATCAGTTCGGCGTCCTCATACAGGACCGTCAGCGGGATCGCCTCGGCACGCGGTTCGGCGGCGAGAACCGGAGGAATGGCGATCTCGTAGGTGCCCGGCACGGCCTTTGCCGAACCGTCGGCAAGGATCGCGCCGTCGCGGGTCACTGCGCCCTGCTGAAACAGCGACTGGAGCCGGGCCCGGGAGACCGCAGCCGTCGCCCGCGCCAGGACCTTGTCCAGCCGTTCGCCAGCATCGTCCTCCGTCAGCTGGACAATGATCAGGTCATCATCCGGTTCCGGATCAAGTGTCGTGGATTCTGCTGTCAATCGTTCGCTCGATGTCATCGCAGCGTCGTGGAGGTGCCATGTCTTGGCCGTAACGCCGGGTTGGACCTGCGAATGCGAGGGCCAAGGGGACCATAGCGATGACCAAGCTCAAACTGAAATCCTGTCTGATGGCCGGTGCTGGCCTCGCTGCCTGTCTTGCCGGACCGGTCTGGGCCCAGGATGCGGCGCCTGACGCCGTGGACCGGGTCGACGACGTCATCGTCACCATCCAGAAGCGGGAGCAGTCGATCATCGACGTTCCGACCGCCCTGACCGCCTATTCCGGCGAGTTCCTGAACGAGATCGGGGTCGACGATTTCAACGAGCTGGGTCTCTTCACCCCCGGCTTCGACGTTCAGGACCAGTCGCCGAACAACCCCGGTTTCGTGATGCGGGGCATCACCTCGGATTCGGGTGAAGCCTATATCGAGCCGCGCGTGTCGGTGTTCCAGGACGGGGTGTCGATCTCCAAGGCCAGGGGATCCTATGTCGAGCTTTTCGACATCCAGCGGGTTGAGATCGCCAAGGGACCGCAGTCCACCCTTTTCGGGCGTGGTGCGCTGATCGGGGCCGTCAACATCATCCAGAACAAGGCGTCGCTGGGCGGATTCGAAGCCGAACTCGAGGGACAGGTCGGCAGCGACGGCTTGCTGCAATACGGCGCAGTGGCCAATCTGCCGCTGTCGGACACCTTCGCTGCGCGTCTTGCCTTCCGGCATCGCGGGCGTGACGGCACCGTCGAGAACGCCCTGGGCGGCGAAGACTTCAACAGCGTCGATACCTCGGCCGCTCGTCTTTCGCTGATGTGGCAGCCGACCGACCGGTTCCGGGCCGACCTGATTCTGAACTACCAGACCGACCAGTCCAGCGGGACGTCGTTCAAGGCGCGTGGCTTCCTGCCCACCGATCCGACCACGGGTGCCGTCCTGGGTTCGGCCGATCCGTGGGAACCGGCTGCCCTGCGAGCGGGCCCGAACTTCGCCGATGGCAACAGGCTGGGACTGGACCGCGAAGTCTATGGGGCGACCCTTCTGGCGTCGTTCGATCTGACCGACACGTTGAGCCTGTCCTCGATCACGGCCGTCCGGACCTTTGATTCGGTCGAGGTGTTCGATCCGGATGGTCTTGGCCTGCCGATCCTGACCATCGCCGAGGACGCGACAGGGGATCAGTTCAGCCAGGAATTCCGACTGAACTATGATGCAGGCGGCCGCTTCAAGGCCTTTGCCGGCGTCGGCTATTTCGAGGAAGACGGCGCGCAACGTCTGCCGCTGCAGTGGGACGAGCGGGTGGCACTGGGCCTGCTGACCGGACAGTTGAACGCTGGAGCTGCCGGAACCGGCCTGGCTTCCAATCGTCCGGCCCCACTGGCCGTCTTCACCAACACCGCGTTTACCGGTGCCCTGATCCAGGGGCTGGTGGCTGCGAACTCGGGCAATACGATCCTGCTGCCGACGACCCAGGCGCAGGCGATCGCGGCGAACCTGCGTGGCGACTACTCCGAGATCGTCACGAACTCGGCGGACCTGCAGTCCTTCGATGTGTTCGCAGACTTCAACTTCGACCTGACGGAACGCCTGGAAATCGGCGGTGGTCTGCGGTTCACCTCTGACGAAAAGACGTCGGGGCTTCAATCGTCCGTGACGGGCTCCGGTCAGCGCAGCGTCCTGGGCGCGGTCATCGCGGCCGCCTCCATCCGCAGCACAAGCCTGCTGGGTGCCCTTGCCGCCCCGAACGCGGGCCTGATCCCGTTCGGCGCGACCTATCCGGTCCCGAATTTCGGCCTGTTCATCCAGCCAACCACGGGCGGGCAGGTGCAGGAACAGTCGCTGGAGGACGACGGCTTTACCTGGCGTCTGACGGCCCGCTACGATCTGACTGACGACGCCAGCGTCTATGCAAACTATGCGCGCGGGCGTCGGCCGGCCGTCCTGGCCGTCGGTGTGCCGTCCATACCGCCGGGCGCGGGCACGGGCGGCGGACTGGTCAAGTTCAATGTCGTCGAGGAAGAGACGGTCGATAGCTTCGAAGTCGGCTTCAAGGGGGCCAATCTGCTGAACGGGACGCTGCGCTTCGAGGCGGCAGCCTTCTATTATGGATACGAGAATTTCCAGACCACGATCCAGGACGGCGCACAGCTGATCACGACCAATGCCGGCGAGGCCACCTCGTATGGTCTCGAGACCCAGGCGATCTGGACGCCAGTCGAGATCATCGACCTGTTTGCCACCTACGCCTACAACCACTCGCGCTTCGACACCGGGATCTTCAAAGGCAACCGGTTCCGTCTGTCGCCGGACCATCAGGCCTCGATCGGAGCGTCTGCGCGGATCGCCATGGGCGGCGGCGAGCTTCGGGTGACACCGAGCTACACCTGGCAGACCAAGGTCTTCTTTGACGACAACAACGACATCCTGGCCCTGCAGTCCGCCCTGGTGCGCGACGTGGTTCAGGACGAGTTCCAGGACAGCTATGGGCTGTTGAACCTGAGAGCGGCCTTCAAGCCGGGGCAGGGCAGCTGGGAACTGGAGGCATTCGCCGACAACATCCTGGACGAGGACTACGTCAAGGACGCGGGCAATACGGGCGATGCCCTGGGCCTGGCGACCTTCATCGCCGGCGCTCCGACGACCTATGGCGTCGGCCTGACGTTCCGCTACTGACCCCCGTTCGGATAGACACCATGACCATCGACCGCCGCGGCCTGCTGGGTCTTCTGGGCCTGGGGGCGACCGGAGCCTGCGCAACGGTGAGCGAGGCTGTGCCGAGCCCGGTGCGTTTCGCCCATGGTGTAGCCTCGGGCGATCCCGCGCAGACCTCGGTGCTGCTGTGGACGCGTATCACGGCAGAGGCCGGCGACCGGATCGATCTGCGCTGGCAGGTCGCCGAGGACGGGGCGTTCGACCGCATCGTCTCTCAGGGCCGGACCAGCACCGATCACGGCCGTGATCATACGGTCAAGGTCGTCGCCGAGGGACTGCGTCCGGGCCGGGATTATCTATACCGGTTCGTGGCCGAGGACGGTCAGGTCTCGCCCGTCGGACGGACCCGGACCCTGCCCGAGGCAGCCTCGATCAAGCCGGTCGTGCTGGCGGTCGCCTCCTGTTCGCTGTTTCCGAACGGCCTGTTCAACGCCTATGACGCCATCGCGAAGATGGAACGTCTGGATGCCGTCGTGCACCTGGGCGACTACATCTATGAGTATGGGGCGGGCGAGAACGACTATGGCATGGCCAATGGCCGCGCGCTGAACCGCATTCCAGAGCCGCCCCACGAGATCCTGACGATCGCCGACTACCGGGCCCGCCACGCCCAGTACAAGACCGATCCGGACCTTCAGGCCGCCCACGCCCGGGCACCCTGGATCGTCGTATTCGACGACCATGAGACCGCCAATGACAGCTATGACGGCGGGGCCGAGAACAACCAGATCGGCGAAGCCGACTGGTCCACGCGTAAGGCTGCTGCGCTGAAGGCCTATTTCGAGTGGATGCCGATACGAGAGCCCGCCCAGGGAATCGGCCTTGCCGAGGCGACGCATCGCAGTTTCCGGTTTGGACGCAGCGCCTCGTTGCACATGGTCGAGACCCGGCTTCTGGCCCGCAGCAAACAACTCGACTACGCCGAGGACTTCTATGTCGTCGGGCCGAACGGGACGCCGGTTCCTGATCGTGACGGGTTCTTCGCCAGGCTGAACGACCCCGAGCGCCGTCTGCTTGGCGACGCGCAACTGGGCTGGATCGCTCGCGATACCAGGGCAGCAGTCGATGCCGGTTGTGCCTGGCAGGTCATCGGTAACCAGGTGGTGATGGCGCGCGTGAAGGGCCCCAATGTCGGGGCCCTGGTTCCGGCCGCGACGCTTGAAGCCATGATCTCCAGCCTGCCCGAGGCGATCCAGGGGCGGGTGCGCCAGATCGTGGCCCTGTTCGGGCAGGACGTGCCGTTCAACCTTGACGCCTGGGACGGCTATCCGGCCGAGCGCGAGCGGCTGTATGCGGTGCTGAAGGCGGCGCAGGCACGGCCGATCGTTCTGGCCGGCGACAGCCACACCTTCTGGGTAGACCAGCTGAAGTCGGCCAGCGGCGACAAGGTCGGGGTCGAGTTCGGCACGACCGGCATCACCAGCCCCAGTCCTGCGGGCTATCTTGGCCTTCCCGAGGCGCAACTGGCCCAGATGATCGCAGCGCAGAACGACGAGGTCGAACTGGTCGATTTCGGGCCGCGCGGCTTCATCACCCTGACGCTCAGCCCTGAGACGGCACGGGCCGATCTGATCGGGGTCTCGACCATCGCGGCCAGGCCCTATGCGACCTCGGTGGTGGCCAGCTACACCGTTCAGGCGGGGGCTGCCGGCGTGATCGGGGACCTGACCCGCCTCTAGCCAGAGGCGGGTTACGCGCGCAGCAGTGCCTCGCCTCCGAGTGCGACCAGACGGTCAATCCGGCTGAGCTCGAACCCGGTTTCCGGCTCAGGACGACTGTTGACGGGCACATCCCGACAAGGGGCGATTGCTAGGGCGAAAGGCACCGCCCTGATCACGATGAAGCCATCGTGGGCCAGGGCAGACGAGGCGATCACAGCCGTAAGCCGATCGCCGTCAACCCTGGCCATCACCGCATCAGGCGGCCTTGGCGGCGGCCTTGCCGAAGTGGGGGTTCAACTGGCCCGAGGCATAGCGTTTGGCCATCGTGGCGGTGGACAGGGGCGTGATCTTCGACGCCATGCCCTCGCAGCCGAACTCCTGGAAGCGTTGCTGGCAGACCTTGCGCATCGCCTCTTTGGCGGGCTTCAGATAGGCGCGGGGATCGAACTCGCCCGGCTTCTCGTGGAAGACCTTCCGGATGGCACCGGTGATGGCCATGCGGTTGTCGGTGTCGATGTTGATCTTGCGCACGCCGTGCTTGATGCCGCGCTGGATTTCCTCGACCGGAACGCCCCAGGTCTGGGGCATCTGGCCGCCGTACTGGTTGATGATGTCCTGCAGGTCCTGCGGTACCGACGAGGAACCGTGCATGACCAGATGGGTGTCGGGCAGGCGGCGGTGGATTTCCTCGATCACATTCATCGCCAGAACTTCGCCATCGGGCTTCCGGCTGAACTTGTAGGCCCCGTGCGAGGTGCCCATGGCGATGGCCAGGGCGTCGACCTGGGTCTCGCGCACGAAATCCACGGCCTGGTCAGGGTCTGTCAGAAGGGCCGAATGATCGAGCTTGCCCTCGAAGCCATGGCCATCCTCGGCCTCTCCCATGCCGGTTTCCAGCGAGCCCAGAACGCCCAGCTCACCTTCGACCGAGACGCCGCAGGCGTGGGCCATCTGGGTCACACGACGCGTGACCTCGACATTGTATTCATAGCTCGCGGGGGTCTTGGCGTCTTCTTCCAGAGAGCCGTCCATCATCACCGAGGTGAAACCGTACTGGATGGCGGTCGCGCAGGTCGCCGGGCCGTTTCCGTGATCCTGGTGCATACAGACCGGAATGTGCGGATAGAGTTCTGCCAGGGCGTCGATCAGCTTGGCCAGGACGATGTCGTTGGCATAGTTGCGGGCACCGCGACTGGCCTGGATGATGACGGGGGCGTTGACGGCCTCGGCCGCCTCCATGATCGCCAGACCCTGTTCCATATTGTTGATGTTGTAGGCCGGCAGGCCGTAGTCGTTCTCGGCCGCGTGATCGAGAAGCTGTCGCAGCGTGATTCGCGCCATGATGTGTGACCCCTGATGTCTGTTTTGTTTGCCGAAACTTGTAGCGAGGGTCTTTCCCGGAGTCACGCATTGTAACAACCGGGCGCGTCAGGAACCGACAGGAGAGGTCATCGCGCATCCCCACGATGGTGGCCGCGCACAGGGTCTGGGTCCAGGAGGTTTCGATGCGTCGTGGTGTGGTGCTGATGGCGGCATTGGTGCTGGGCGGGTGCGAGAGTTTCGACCCCCTGCCTGACACGAATGACCTGTGCCGGGACTCCTACAGGTGTTCACCTCAGTGTGGAACGATGGCGACGGGGGCGAACGGCGATTGCTCGCCGGTCGAGACCGGCGGGAGAACGCGCGGATAGGGCGTTGAAACGCCCGATCCGCCAGCCCTGCCCCCTATCGATCTGACAGTCGGCTGATCGTCGCTCAGACGTTCAGCGCCTCGACGCCAGGCAGGGGCTTGCCCTCCATCCACTCCAGGAAGGCCCCGCCGGCGGTGGAGACGAAGGTCAGATCCGCCGTGACGCCCGCATGGTTGACGGCCGAGACGGTGTCGCCGCCGCCGGCCACGGCGATCAGGGATCCGGCCTTCGTGCGTTCGGCGACATGATGGGCCACGGCGACGGTGGCGGCGTCAAAGGGTGGAACCTCGAACACGCCCAGCGGCCCGTTCCAGATCAGGGTCTTCGACGCATCGATGGCGGCGTTCAGTCGGGCGACGGACTCTGGTCCGGCATCCAGGATCTTGTCGTCGGCGGACAGGGTCTCGCCTGTCCTGACGGTGCGGGCCGCGGTGCCCGGCTTGACCTCCGTGGCGACCACCACATCGACGGGCAGCAGGATCTCGCAGCCCTTGGCAGCGGCCTCGGCCATGATCTCGCGGGCGGTGTCGGCCATGTCCTTTTCGGCCAGCGAGCCACCGATATCGACGCCTTGGGCGAACAGGAAGGTGTTGGCCATGCCGCCGCCGATGGCCAGCCGGTCCAGCTTGCCGACCAGATT
>Ga0075012_10003697_pt1 | contig 14421 bp, 8 predicted proteins | sample All_14_2_FD_71474 | JGI IMG/M metagenome (GOLD analysis project Ga0075012, IMG submission 71474) | Freshwater microbial communities in response to fracking from Pennsylvania, USA - Allegheny Zone_MetaG_DW_15 | ecosystem: Environmental > Aquatic > Deep subsurface > Groundwater > Drilled... | reverse complement strand
CTCTCTTTGATCTTCGCTCTTCTGGCCTTGGTTGCAAGCTGGTACATCGCCTCTTTCCTTAACCGTGAACCTGATTCTCTTTCCTTCGACAGTTCCCGCGCCTATGCAGATGTGCAAACCCAAGTTGCCTTCGGGCCGCGAACGCCCGGGTCGGCCGGCCATGCCCAAGTCCAAGAATGGATGCGCGCAGAATTGGAGTCAGCGGGCTGGCAGGTTGAAGTCCACGAATCAGAACGCATGGGGCATCCCATCTATAACATTATCGCCAAACGAAATGCCGAGCCACCACAGATCATTCTTGGCGCTCACTACGATACTCGCTTCTTCGCCGATAACGACCCTGACCTTACTAAACGCACAGAACCCGTCCCCGGCGCAAATGACGGCGCATCTGGCGTGGCTGTTCTTCTAGAACTCGCTCGCTCGCTCCCAAAAGACACGCCTCCCATTTGGCTTGTCTTCTTCGACACCGAAGACAATGGCCGCATCGAAGGTTGGGATTGGATCCTCGGTTCTCGCGCCTTTGCCGAAGAGATCCCAATTAATCCGCGTGCCGTTGTCATTGTCGATATGATCGGCGACGCAGACTTGAATATTTATTTGGAGAAAAATTCCAATGTTGCCATCCGTACCGAAATTTGGAGTATGGCTGCATCACTCGGTTATGGAGATGTCTTCATCAACGAGGAAAAATTCTCCATGCTCGATGACCATACTCCCTTCCTCGAAAAAAATATCCCAGCCGTAGATATCATCGACTTCGACTATCCATACTGGCACACAACGCAGGACACGCCTGACAAAGTATCAGCGGAAAGCCTGCACGCTGTCGGCGACACATTGTGGCATTGGGTTGTCAGTGGACAATAGAAATAGACTACAGGCAACGCGTCCACGGTCCGTTGTCTAAAACCATAGCCAAAACCTCAAACTCGGCGTACACTTAAGGGGATGACGTTACAAACTTCACTGCAAAAGCTCCGCACTCCCTGGGTGGAACGCATCTCTCGCGAACTCGCGAGTGGCGAAGGGGTGCGCGCTGGCTTCTCCGAACAGCTTGTTCGTTTTTACGAACTTCTCGAGCAGACGATCATGACAGGTGATACTGCCTGGCTTGATCCTATCCTATATGATTGGGGACGCTCTCCCACCGAAACCAACCTCGAAGAAGGTGATTACTACGTCTCTTTTGTTGTTAACCGAATGATCACACTTACCATTGAAGTAGCGCGTGATACGCTTACAAAAAAAGATGCATTGGATCTCATCGCCGTCGTTGTTCCTATTCTCACTCATAGCCTCAGCGTTGTCGTCCGTTACGAAATGGAAACACGCGTTGCACATATCTCCAATGAGCTTGGTAAAACCCAGGCAAAATTACAGCAACTCGACCGCAATAAATCCAACTTCATCTCCGTTGCTGCGCATGAACTCAAAACCCCGTTAACCCTCATCGAAGGTTATACCTCTATGATGGTGGATGTTGCACAAGATTCGCAATTAGTGCAAATGAATAATTATCTAGAAGGCGTGGAAACTGGCATCCACCGTCTGCGTCACATCATCGACGACATGATCGATGTCTCTCTTATAGACAATAATCTGCTAACACTAAACTTTCAACCTGTATGGATTAGCCATTTATTTAACCTGCTATTTAATGAATTAAAGAAAACAGTTGCCGAACGGCGTCAAACACTCACCATCAAACCTTTTGAAGGCAGTGAGATCATGATTTATGCAGACTCAGAGCGCTTGTATCAGGCTCTGCATAACGTGGTGTCTAATGCCATTAAATACACACCTGATAAAGGGACGATTACCATTAACGGACGCCTACTCCCTGGCTTTGTTGAGATTATCATCGCCGACACAGGCATTGGCATATCTCCTGAACATCAGGCCACCATCTTTGAGAAATTCGGTCAGCTAGGTAGGACTGACCTACACTCCAGTGGTAAGACAAAATTCAAAGGAGGTGGGCCAGGCCTAGGCCTGCCTATCACCCGTGGCATCATTGAAGCTCACAGTGGAACAATATGGGTTGAATCCGAAGGGCATGACGAAGTAAAATTAAATGGCTCAACATTCCATATCTTACTGCCTACACGCACCGAGCCTACTGACCCCAACATGACCAAGTTTTTTGGTCAATTTGAAGTAGATAAACAAGAATTAGAAACGGATCCTAGTGGCAAAGAAAATCCCCCAACCAACCAACCCGCCGCGTGAGCGTGCCTTTCTCGTCGGCGCCGATATTCACGGCAAAAAACAGATCCTCTCACTTGAAGATTCCCTCGCAGAACTAGCCTTACTTGCAGACACGGCAGGTGTGGATGTAGTTGGCGAACTCACTCAGAAACTGCATACCCCGAATCTTGCAACTTACATCGGCCCGGGCAAGGTAGAGGAACTAAAGGCCCTTGCCGAAGAGACTCTCTGCGAAGTCGTTATCTTCGATGACGAACTGTCTCCGCGCCACCAACGTGAATTGGAAAAGGCCCTCGGCAAATCCATTCGTGTTATTGACCGTACAGCCCTCATCCTTGATATCTTCGCCCAACATGCGCACACAAAAGAAGGTATGTTGCAGGTGGAGCTTGCGCAATACGAATACAACCTGCCACGTCTTACCCGTGCCTGGACGCATCTCGAACGTCAGGCTGGCGGTGGCGGAGGGCGTGCTGGCTCCGCAGGTGGCGTTGGTCTACGCGGCCCTGGTGAAACCCAGCTTGAAGTAGATCGCCGCTCAATTCGTGCGCGCATCTCACATATCAAGAGCGAGCTTGAAAAAGTGGAAGCTCATCGCTTGAGATATCGTGCACAGCGCAAACGCTCCCGCATCCCAACTGTTGCCATTGTGGGCTATACCAATGCAGGAAAATCCACTCTGCTTAATCGCTTATCCAAAGCAGATGTGTATGCTGCCGATCAACTTTTCGCAACCCTCGACCCCACTACCCGCCGCGTCCAATTGCCTGGTGATGAATTAGCGCTCATAACAGATACTGTTGGCTTTATCCAAAAACTACCAACGGCACTCATTGCTGCCTTCCACGCCACTCTTGAAGAAATTGCCGAGGCCGACCTGCTTTTACATGTTGTGGATATTGCACATCCCAATGCACTCGGACAATTCCAAGCAGTACAAGAAACATTAGATGAGATCGACGCAAGTCATATTCCCATGATCACTGCCTTGAACAAGGCTGATTTGTTGAGAAACCCTGAAAACGCCCGCGAAGTGTTAAAAGAGTTTCCAAAATCGATCTCCATCTCAGCAATAACTGGCGAGGGTATTCCTGACCTTCTACATTTGATGCGCGAGGAATTATTCGAATCCTACTCCCCAATTCATGTCCGCTTGCCATATAAACAGGGTGCGCTCATCTCTCTGTTTCACGAACTTGGTCAGGTGGAGCGCGTGGAGCACGAACGCGGCGGCGTTGTCATGCAGGGACGCATTCCAGGCAGACTCCTTGCCCAATTTTCAGCATGGCAGGTGCAACCGAATCAATTGAAAAATCACGCCAACGACAATGCCGAAGAAATTGATATGGAGGAAGTATGATCTCAAAATTTTTAGATCGCATGTCTGAGTTTCTTGCACACCGAAAGGGTCTACTTCCGATCATTGGCATTGTACTTATCGTATGCAATCTCATAGTCCAGTTCATCTTTCCCGGTAGCCCGCTTGCATTCAGCAACATCTTTCTTCATTTTGGTTTGATCGTTGCTATCTTTGGTCTCATGTTAGCGTGGGCTTTGTAATAATATAATTTTGTTTTAACCAAACCATGTCTTCTGCGATTACAGGCAAAACATTATTAAACCAATATCGCGTTGAAGAATTTATTACACTTACCCCCCTGGGAGAACTGTACCGCGCTACAGACGAACGCAGCAACAAGCCTCTTGCTCTTACCTTACTCCCAAAGTCCATATCAGATAATGCTGAAGCATTCAAAGAACTTGAATCTGCATCCAAAAAACTTCAGATCATTTCTCATCCGAACTTAAATAAGTACCTGGGCGTATTTCAAACTCCCACACTTGCTTTTCTGCTTGAAGAATGGACTGATGGTCCATCTCTGCAAACCATTCTTGAACACGCCCCGATCAGCGTTAACGAGGCATTAATCTTCGCCAAAGCCATTTGTAATGCGCTTGATGCATTGCACAGACAAAAATATTTACATCTCAATCTCACACCTGAATTGATCCACATCAACAAGCAAGGGGAAATTATTGTTGGCGGCATTGCTTACTCTCACGAAACAAACAAGCAACCAACAGCAAGCACAGGCAAACTGTTATATGTTTCGCCAGAGCAAATCCAAGGTCAGCTGCTTACCACCGCCGCCGACATCTACACCCTTGCCATTATGCTTTATGAACTCGTTACAGGATTCTGGATTAATGGGAAACGCGCCCCAAAATCACATGAAGCCATACGAAAAATACAACTCGAACTAATTCCTCCCACACCAATCTCGCTTAACAAACAAATTCCCGATCATTTTTCACGTATGATTCTTTGGGCACTTCGTAAAAAACCTGAGGAACGATTAAAGACCACAACTGAATTACTTTCATCGCTTGCACTTGCCGCTCGTATTCCCGTAGATGACATTCCGCTTCGCATTAACCCGATAATTGCTCCTATTACCTCCACAGTGCTCAGCGAATGGCAATTCTTACCACCACCCAAGCCAAACATCCTCACCGCAGATACCCCACCACTGGAAGATCGTCTCGCCACAGTTACTGCCTCAAAACCAAAAAGGCCCCGTAGCGGCATCATTCCTGTCTTTGTCTTTGCATTGATTGCTGGTTTTGTTTCGCTTTTCTGGTTTGTGCGCCCAGTTGAAATTACTATACCCACCCCAATCCAATTCACGCCCTTCGCTTTAGACTACACCCCACCGCCCACTTTCACTCTACTCCCCAAGCCCACTGACCCCCACGGAGGGCGTATTGCATTCACCTGTACTCGAGGAGAGTATAACCAGCTGTGTATGATTAACCGCGATGGCAGCGGCCTCACTCAATTAACTGACATGGATGCCAGCAATTATTACCCCGTCTTTACACCAGATGGCGGTTCGCTTTTGTTTTCATCCAACCGCAATGGAGCTTTTGATCTTTATCTTTTATTGTTCAGCGAAAAGCAATTATTCCAGGTTACAGAAAATATAGGCAATGTTGTCTCGCCTGATTATTCGCCCGATGGGCGCAGAATTATCTTTGCTAATCGTGCAGGTGAAGGGCCAACTTCCATTTGGATGGTGAACGCGGATGGACTAAATCCACGGCTAATCTATACGGGTGCAGGTGATATTGTTGCAACCGCATGGTCACCAGATGGAGAAAAAATTGCTTATGCCATGTCGATGGGAATTCCGCAAGAATATGAAATCTTCACAATGGACACAAGTGGTCGGAATCACATCCGTGTTTCGCAAGGACTACAGGGAATTGGGGGAAGTGTAGATTGGTCTCCGGATGGAAATTTCCTTTTGATTTATGCAGGTGTGTTCGGAGATAAGAATATTTTCAAGCTGGAAGTATCCACCGGACACGCCATTCAACTTACAAGTGGGGGCAACAATGCAGGAGCATCGTATTCACCCGATGGGTTGTACATTGTCTTCAATTCCTTGCGCAACAATGATCAAGCAGATTTGTATATCATGAGAGCAGATGGGACAAATCAGATCCAGTTGACTAATCATCCCGAACCAGACTGGGGACCACAATGGGTGGAGTAAGCTCAAGCAATGACCGTGCCAATGGACTGAATCAAGTTTTAGCGGAGCATGAGGCGGTTTTTCCATTCTGAAAATCAACATAACATTTTTGCAGTCTGCAAGGCAATGCAGGTTATTTTATGAATTACATGGGGAAAATCAGTAACAAATCATTAACAAAAAAAGTACATTTCGCATGGTTTAAAACCTTTACATGCAGGACATTTAATGTATTATTGAAACACCAATGGCGTTTTTCGCGGCTCGACCACCGCGGAGGGCGCTGTTCATCTTTAATCCATGAAAAGGAAGTTATATGAATGTCCAAGCAACCAAGTTCCTATCTGTCTTCTAAGGTGGAAGGCCGCCTGAAAGCCGACAAAAGCGGAAACAGCATTTTCGCCATTGAACCCATTAAAAAGGGCGATCTAATTGCTGTTTTCGGCGGCGTTGTATATGAATGGGAGACCTTTATCCACCTACCCGAACGTGAGCGCATGTTATGCATCCAGGTTGAAGATCGTCATTTTCTGGTGCCGCGCCCCATTGGTGAGGGAGATTATGTCAATCACTCGTGCAATCCGAATGCAGGTCTTTCGGGCCAGATTGGGCTCGTTGCAATGCGAGACATTAAAATCGGCGAGGAAGTTTGTTTTGACTATGCCATGAGTGACACAATGGCATATGATGAGTTTGATTGTTTATGCGGTGCATCTACCTGCCGCGGCAAGGTTGGAGGCAATGACTGGCAACGTCCCGAATTGCAGAAACGTTACGCAGGTTTTTTTGCTCCACATGTTCAGCGTAAGATTGATGCGCAACGCTCATTTGAACGTGCTATGAGCAAGGCAAGGAAATTCACTTCAATCAGTAAGGCTCCAGCGTACAAATAATATAAACAGCCCCGCAATTGCGGGGCTGTTTATTGAATAATACGACTCAATTGAAATATGGCCGGGGAAGCCAAAACAAGATATTGATAATATAATATAAATAACGACTTTAAAATTTCAAATGGCAAAAGCGACCCTCGACTTTTTTATTCCAGAAGACAGAAGACAGGCTTTGTTAAAGGGGGAGACATTGCCGATTCATTCACACGGGGCGGTCTTATTTGCGGACTTATCTGGTTTTACAAAACTGACCAGTGATCTGACGGCGCAGCTTGGGCCACAACGCGGGGCGGAGGAACTTACCCGTCAACTTGACCCCATCTATACAGAATTAATACGAACGATCCATAATTATAGAGGCAGCGTAATTGATATCAGCGGTGACGGGCTGACCTGTTGGTTCGATAGCGATAATGGATATCGAGCCACATCCTGCGCAGTGCTTATGCAGAGAATCATGAAGCGCTATGAAAAAATAAGCGTTTCTTCAATATACTCATTCTCACTCGGAATTAAGATCGCTATTTCGGTTGGACCTGTACAAAGGTTTCTGGTAGGGGATCCAAATATCCAACTTCTGGAAGCATTGGCTGGGCGCGAACTACTACGGGTGGTGAAAGCTCAGGAACAGATTAACAGAGGGGAGATCGCGATTTACGATGAAGTCGTTCAAGAAATTAAAGAAAAACTTCAAAATATATCCTGGATGCAGACCGAAGATGGAGAGAAGTTTGCCGTTATTGAGGATCTTACTGAATTAGCTCCCCCGCTACCGTGGCCCTCTACCCAAAATCTGAAGATTGACATTGCCCAAAAATGGGTCTTTAGGCCAATTTATGAAAGAATTGAGAGCGGAAAAATTGAGTTCCTTACGGAACTCAGGCAGGCAGTGCCAATGTTTGTTAAATTCAGCGGCATTGACTACGACCAAGATGAATTAGCAGAACAAAAACTAGATCAATTCATTCGGTGTGTTCAAGATATTTTATCGAGATATGAAGGTTATTTGTGCAACTTAACCATCGGGGATAAGGGGAGTAATTTGTACATTTCCTTCGGCGCCCCTATTGCTCACGAGGATAGTATAAACCGCGCTCTAGCTGCTGCTTTACGAATAAAATCAGAGGTCGAAGAGCTCGGTTTTATTGAAGAAATTCAGGTTGGGCTAACTCATGGTCCCGTTTGGGCTGGGGCGCATGGCGGACAAATGGCACGGACTTATAGCATTATTGGTGCTGAGGTAAATCTGGCTGCAAGACTGATGAGCCATGCCAAACCTGGGCAAATATTGGTATCACCACACGTTGCAGAGTTGGCCCCAAATTACACATTTCTACAGCTATCTGCCATCGGATTCAAAGGGATCGAAAAGCCAATGTCCCCTTTCCTGTTGGTTGGCAGAGGCAAAGCACATTTTGAGAGCTCCCCAAAAAGCATTTTTCTTGGGCGTGAAATTGAGAGAAGTATTCTCGAAGAAAAGCTTTTGGAAGTGCTGGATTCAAACAAATCTGCTGGGACCGTGATAGTTGAAGGTGAAGCAGGAATCGGAAAATCACGCTTGCTATCGTTTTTCTCTGAGCAGGCAACAGAGCATAATTTAAGAGTTTTACAAGGTCAAGCTGACCCTGTTGAGATCACAACACAATACTTTGCAGTCAAGTCAATTCTGGGAGCATTGTTTGAAATATCAGAGATCGATGATCAAATATCGATCCAAAACAAAATTTTATCTGTTCTGCAGAACGATGAGTTCCTATTAAACCGTGCTCCTTTGCTGAACGATGTATTTCCTGCTGGCTGGATGGATAATGAACTAACGAGTCAAATGCAGGGAGAAGCCCGTGCGACAAGTACCCGTGAAATGCTCTTGCATATTTTGAAAAATGTCTTGGCGCAGGGCAGCAATTCAACACCATTAGTACTTCTCTTCGATGATGCCCAATGGTTGGATGCGGCCACATGGACTCTATTGGGCTATATCAACCGCGAATTACCATCCATACTACTGGTTATTGCAACACGCCCCATTACAAGGGATGAAGTAACCGCACAGATTATGGATGAATTTAAACGCATCTTAGACAATACAAATACCCAATACATTCATCTCGCCAGCCTTTCTCCCCAAGATACAACGGATTTAGTCTCTAGGAAGCTGGGAGTTAAACATATCCCTGCTTCTATTTTGGAATTCATCCAGGCAAGAGCACAAGGGAATCCTTTTTTCTCAGAAGAAATCGCTTATGCCTTACGCGATTCTCGAATCATCAATATCCAAAATGACATGGTCCTACTAGAGCACACTGCCGAGGAGTTGGCAAGAATCGATTTTCCAGAGACCATTCAAGGCGTGATCACGAGGCGCATTGATCGCTTACCAGCGCCTCATCAATTAACCCTCAAGGTAGCCAGTGTCATAGGCAGGATTTTCATCCTGAATATGCTGGCCAATATTCACCCAGCAAAAGTTGAAAAGAATATTCTTGAAGAGTATCTGCAAAATCTCACAACACAGGGTATTACAGACTTAGAATCTCCTGATCCTGAACTCACCTATTTATTCAAACATGTGATCTTTCAAGAAGTTATCTACAGTCTGATGACTTTTAGCCAACGAAAGCAATTGCACTGCGCAATTGCTGAATGGTACGAAAAAAATTACGCTGATGATCTCACACCCCACTATTCCCGCCTCGCCTACCACTGGCTGAAAGGCGAAACAAACACCAAAGCCATCTATTTTCTGGAAAAGTCTGCCGAACAGTCTCTAAAGCTTTACGCCAACGAAGATGTGATCTATTTCCTTACAACTGCATTTGATCTGGATAAGGTAGATGAAAGACACCATTCGCGTGAAAAATCTTTTCAACATGCACATTGGGAACGAATGCTGGGCACGGCCTATCTTAGGATAGGCAAGTTAAACGAAGCAGAAGCCCATTTGACGCAGGCTCTTAAACTTTTAGGTAATCCTCCCCCGAAAAACGGAATCGAAGCTATTGGGTATTTATCCAAAGAACTCATTGTACAAATCTTCCATCGTATGTTTCCATCAAGGCACAATAGGAGGAGATTACCTGCCAGAAAACTCAGAATTGAAGAGGAAGTAGCGCGCATTGAGATCGAGGATATTTTTTATTACGCGCAAAATACTACTCTGCTAGCATGGAGTATGCTTCGCAAATTGAATATTGCAGAACGCATCGAAATCCCTGAATTGATCACAGAAGGATATGGAAATTTACAAATGATCTCCGGTCTCGCAAAACAGGAGAGGGTATACCAAATGTATAAAGATCTTGGACAAGCACTGCTATTGAAAAGTAGCAACATACCTGGTGAAATCTTTGTTTCATTGCGTGAAGGCGTCGTACGCTTCACGCAATGTGACTGGGAGCTTGCATACAAAAATCTTGAAAGAGGAATTCAGCTGGCAGATCAAATTGGAGATCGCCGTAAATGGATAGAAATGTCAGCTTCGCTTGCAACAAGCTTGCACCTACAAGGGCAGTTCAATAAAAGTCTTGAGTGCTGGCAGGAGCAATACCAAAGAGCATCACGCTCTGACGGTCCGCAAAATCAGGCGTGGGGATTATATGGACTGGGGCACAATCAGCTCATGCTGGGAGACACAAATGAGGCAATTCGTCTGATTGAAGCAAGTATCAACATTCCAATGAAAAATGCAGATGACAAAATACTTAACACATCACGTTTTGGAGCATTAAGTCTGGCATACCAGCGCGCAGGCAACAATGAACTAGCATTAGAAAATATCCTTGCTCATCAACGACACTCGCCTGCCAAGCCAGGGCTTTCCAGCACCATGCATGAATATGGGCCTGTTTGCGATGCCACTATTAATATATGGAAAGATATTCAGGTTGGGCAATTTCAAACTACTGCCTCACAAAAAAGAGCACTGGAGCTTATATTTCACAAGATTCCAATCATTACAAAAGCATTGAACCTACTTGCAATCAACAAGGCTAGGTGCAACCTTTACAATGGTATATATCTTAACCTGACGGGGCGGATAAAATCAGCCGAAGTAGAGTTCAGAAAATGCATCGAATTGGCCGAAAGACATCGTCAGCCCTATGATCTAGGGCGGGCTCATTACGAACTTGGTCTGATCCTTAATGGACAAACTGGCAGGGATCACTTGATCAAAGCATATAAATTTTTCGAAGAGACGAAGACGCCCTACGAGAAAGAACTGGCAAAAATTGCACTTGAAACACAGTAATAAAAGAGCCTCAGGAAAATTCCTGAGGCTCTTTTATTACCAGCGTGTAAAAGGATTAATCCCCAATTCCAATGATTTTCTATACACCATGACAGCATAGATCATGTTCACAATCATTGTCAGAGTGAATAAAACATTTAGAAAAGGTGTCAACTCATTCAATATAGCAATAAATATGAATGCTGCCAGATTACCAAGCAACATTGCCATTGCAATTATAAATGACTGACCTTCCAGGCTATTCCTTTCAGTCAGCATATTAATAAATAAGATACCCATGGCAAAGGTGAGAATATAAGCCGAGTATGATCCACCTGAATCGCCTGGAAGAAAGAGAGGAACCTGCCCATTCACAATTAATTTATTAACGTTGGGAAAACCCACTTCGGTGATGAATGTATACTGAATTAAAAACGAGGAGATCAAGCCAAAGATAAGAATTTGATAAAAATACTTTTTGATGAAAGGGTTTGAAAACTTTTCTCGCCCAAACCGAATGATTGTATATGCGATGCCTGCATCAAAAAACATGGATAAAAAATTCGCAATCTGCAAAGGCCGCTCAGGGCAAGTATCCCAAACGACAGGGCAGGGACTAGCCAAATTCAAACCAAAAATCCATTCCCAAGGCCAATTCCCCAGCATGGCAACGATCGGCATTCCATATGAATGATCCAACATTCCGCGGCGGATGATCAGAATATAGGCAGGTATCCAAAAAACAGCCAAAAAGCCATACGTAACATATAACCAAAAATCTCGATTTTCCATATGAACCTCTCCTCAGTGAATTTATTTACGTCTTGATAAACGCCAGTTCTCTTTCAAATAGTCGGGGATCTCGAAATAGGATTCACCGCCTTCCTCATAAAGTACCACGCGATCTATTAGCATCCATGTCAAATAACGAACAAATCTATGTGCCTTGGGAAATTTATGTTTTATCTTTTCGATAAAATCAAAAAAGGTGATTTGAGTTTTTAAAATCAGTAGTGTCCAATTGTATGGGCCGCTCTCAATAATATCTGCAACTCTATCACCTGAGAGATAACGGATAGCGGTTCCAGAAAAGCCGTGCATAAAACGCGGCAAAAATCCTTGAATAAATTTGATCAAATCTTTCGTAAGGGCTCTCCCTGAATTGCTTTCACCCCGCTGCCTATCGATGATCGTTTCTGCAAGGGCAAATGAATCAGAAACAGAATCAGGCATCAGGTCGTCACGAACGCCGATAATATGGCCAACAACCTTCCAGCAGTGCAAATAGGCATCTGCATCTTCTGGAGAAAGAATAATCTTCGAACGGCGCAATCCACGCATGACTCCTACAGAAAAATCCATCAATGTACCTGCCATATCTTCCTGATTGATCGGCAGTCCCCAGGATGGATTCCATTCCTTCCTCCACTGTTCCTTATGAGCGATGTAATATCGTATAGAAGCATGGAGCAGGCGAATCTTTTGCGCGCTTCGGATTCCCCTACCACCTGCGGCCAACCCTCCAGATTGCATCACATCCATAATAAACTGCGCAGTACGAAATATACGCCGATGAACATGGCGCGTTAATTCGGCAGTAATGGAAAGAACGTGCGAACCCTTTTTAGTGGCATATGCATATGGCAATGAGACGAAGAAAAGCATCATGATCATTTCGGGGCCATACAAGTCGAAAACCCGTTCGCCACGGGTGATTTTCTCTATATTCGCCCACGCAGGAAGAATCTGCGTCTTTTCAAAATACTCCTGAACGATCTTCGGCATGGACGCTGGTAATGTATCGCGATTATTAACCAGATGCCTGATCATTTTATTGAAATCATCCAGCCCGCCAGACTCAATGACCAACCTAACTACTTCATCAGCCAGCGGGTCTGCCACCTCACGCATCTCATCCAAGAATTTGTCTGTCCAACGATTTGAAGTCATGGTCGCTCATCTCCTTGTGTTACAAACACTTATCTTTGAAAAATGTTCTGGAAAATTAACGCCAGTTTTAATTTAAAAAGCTCCGAGCATGATAGCTCGGAGCTTTTATACAGCAAAATCACACGTTTGGTCCCGCGTCGATCACTTCTTGCGGGGTGCCGTCTGTAAACTTGCCAAAGTTCTGCTTGAAGCGCATGGCAAGATCTTTGTAGCGCCGATCATATTCCTTTGCATCTCCCCAAGATGAGGAGGGATTCAATACTTCATCAGGCACATTCGGGCAAGTAGCGGGAACTTCAAAGCCAAAAATAGGATCGGTATTGTATTTCACATTTGCAAGATTCCCGTTTAATGCAGCGTTTAACAAAGCGCGTGTATATCGAATGGAAATGCGCTTGCCTACGCCATATGGCCCACCCACCCAACCGGTGTTGACCAGCCAGCAAGTGACGCCATAGCGCTCGATCTTGCGTTTGAGAAGTTCGGCATATTTATAGGGATGATGAACCATGAACGGTCCGCCAAAGCACGCGCTGAAGGTGATCTCCGGCTCTTTTCCTAAGCCGACTTCTGTTCCTGCAATCTTGGAGGTATACCCACTGATAAATTGATACAACGCCTGATTCGGGGTCAGCCGCGCAATGGGAGGCATGACGCCGCTCGCATCACAGGTCAGCAAAATGACATTCTTGGGATGCCCAGCTTTTTTCTCAGGGACGGCATTTGCGATAAATTCCAATGGATAGGATGCACGTGTATTTTCCGTGAGCGTATCGTCATCCAGGTCGATCAGGCGCGTGATGGGATCGAAGGTTACATTTTCCAAGATCGTGCCGAAGCGTTTGGTGGTTGCATAAATTTCAGGCTCGGCAGATTCTGAAAGGCCAATGACTTTTGCATAGCACCCGCCTTCAAAGTTGAAGACACCGTTATCGCTCCATCCATGCTCATCATCACCGATAAGACGGCGCGTGGGGTCAGCCGAAAGTGTGGTCTTACCTGTACCGCTCAACCCAAAGAACAATGCCACATCATCTGCATTATCAGGATTCACATTTGCCGAGCAGTGCATGGACAAGACACCTTCCAACGGCAAAAGATAATTCAAAATAGTGAAGACTGATTTCTTGATCTCACCTGCATAAGCCGTGTTACCGATGATCGCCAGCTTCTTTTCAAAGGATAGACAAATAAATGTATCACTATTTGAACTATCCACAGCTGGAGCAGATTTGAACGAAGGCATTGCCACAATCGTAAATTCAGGGACGAAGCGTTTATATTCTTCAAGAGATTGAGGCAGGATGAACATATTGCGCACAAAGTGACTGTGCCAGGCAAGCTCGGTCACAATGCGGACGGGCAGGCGATACGCTTCATCCGCGCCTGCGTACACATCTTGAACGAAAGCATCACGTCCCTGCAAGAAGCCTAACATGCGGTCATACAGAACTTCGAACTTATCTGCTGAGAATGGACGGTTATACACGCCCCACCAGATATTTCCTTCTGAATCCGTTTCGCGGACAACGAATTTGTCATTTGCGCTGCGGGCGGTATGTTTTCCCGTATTCGCAACGAACGGTCCACCAGCGACCAA
>Ga0075012_10003695_pt1 | contig 14425 bp, 9 predicted proteins | sample All_14_2_FD_71474 | JGI IMG/M metagenome (GOLD analysis project Ga0075012, IMG submission 71474) | Freshwater microbial communities in response to fracking from Pennsylvania, USA - Allegheny Zone_MetaG_DW_15 | ecosystem: Environmental > Aquatic > Deep subsurface > Groundwater > Drilled... | reverse complement strand
GACGTACACGCGTCTCGTGCGTCGCGTCTCGTGCGTCGCGATGCCTGGACGACGTTCACTTCACGCGCTGGCCACTCAGCGCTGGCGCACGCTGGAGTCTTCGCTCGCGGGGCGGCGATGCACGGAGGGCGGCGCGAGCTCGTCGTGCGGCGGCGGGATGCTGCTGCGGCGGCGGCCGAGGCCTTCGAGGCCGCGACGCACGGCGTCGAGCGGGATGCGACGGCGGAGGTGCTGCGCGAGGACCGCGCGGTCGTTCGCAGAGAGGGTCGAGGCCGCGAGCATCACCGCTTCGGCGGCGTGCCCACGCGAGGCGTAGTAGCCGTCGTCGGCCTCGGTGTCGCAGGCGAACGCGAGGGACGCGGACGCCTTGGCGGCGAGACGCGTCGAGAGATCCGTCGTGCTCTTCGCCAGCGCCGCCGCGCGGAAGCCCGCCGCCCAGCACGCGCGACCGTCGACCTGACCGCGCGTCCAACCCTTCGCGAGCTGGAACGCGTCCGGAAGCTCCGCACGCAGCTTCGCGCGCTCGAGGACGTCGCAGCTCGCCGCGACCACCAGGTGCCGGTCGACGCTCGCGGAGAGCGCCAGGGCGACCAGCCACTCCAGCCGGTCGCAGCTCGCCCAGGCCTCGTCGAAGGAGCCATGGGAGCCCAGCCAGGTCTGGAGGTCGTCGGGCAGCTCGCGCAGGGCGAGCCACATCACGCTGTCGTCGTCGGTGCCGAGCATGCGTCCGGGACGTCTTTCCAGGTTGGCGAAGAGGCGGGGCCTACTTCATCGACTTCTTGGTTGGGTCGGCGGGGTCAGCCGCCGACTTCATCGACCGACCAGGAGGCCGAGGCAACCTGGTCGCTCACAGCGTAGAGCAACGCGCGTGCCCCCGATTTCCGGAAGGATCCCGACACGAGCAGGCGAGCCGCTGGGGGTTCGGGGCCCCGAACCGGCGTGCGAATGAGGTTCACTAGCCGCGCTCGGGACGTGCGAGACCCGACTGCGACCGACTGCGATCGACTGCGACCGCAGCACACCACGCGGTGTGCGACGTTCTTGGCTGGGTCGGCGGGGTCAGCCGCCGACTTCTTCGCGGGCTGTCGTCGAAGAAGTCGGGCGATCGCGTCCGACCGAGCGAACGCGCTCAGACCTTGCCGCGCAGCAACGAGCCGACGGTGAGGCGACCGTAGTCCGCGAAGGTCCGCCCGACCGTCTTGAAGTCGAGCGTGCTGAGGAACGAGTCCGCGAGGCCGAAAGGCAACATGCTCGGGATCGCGCCGCGCGAGTATTCGAGCATCCACGCGTGGTCGGGGATGCGGTAGCCCTTCACGCGATCCGAGCCGAGGTAGGCCGTGGTGCCGGGGTCGTAGAGCGTCCGCTGCGTCTCGCCTTCGAGGTAGCACCACATCTGGCCGTCGAAGACCCAGTCGTAGACCTCGGTGCTGTAGCGACCGCTGTGACCCTCGGTGCCGATCGGGCTGCCGAAGAAGATCAGGTACTCGGTCAGCGAGGCGTGCAGGAGCGTGAGCTGCCCCATCGCGCCGCCCGCGTTGTTCAAGATCCAGCGGCGCGGACCACCGTAGACGTGTTTGCCGTAACGCTCGACGAGCGCGCCGGTGATGGTGTCCATCGCCTCCTCGACGGGGCGGCCGACGCCGAGCTTCGCGCACTCCCCGAGGACCTTCGGATCGAAGACGTATCCCATGGCGCGTGGGTATGGCCGACCGCGCGAACGAAGTCCACGTCTCGGGTCGTGCAGTCTTCGCGTCGCACGTGTCGTCGGCAGCTCGTCGATGTCGCCGCCCACGTCGCCGCCCACGTCAACGCCAACGCTCGGGTCCGACCGCAGTGAGCGCACTCCTGGCGACGCACTCTCGCTTCGCCCAGCGTGGCCGCGTGCGACCGCCGACCACCTACTGGGACTACATCCGCGTCGAAGAGATGCTCGCGCTCCAGGGCGGGCTCGAGCCGAGCGACGAAGGGCTCGCGAACGACGAGGTGCTCTTCATCACCGTGCACCAGATCGACGAGCTCTGGTTCAAGCTCGTGCTGCGCGAGCTGGTCGTGGTGCGGAACCTCTTCGCGCAGGCGCACGTGCCCGAGCAAGCGCTCGCGAGCGCGGTGCGCGGTCTGCGTCGCACCGCCCTGCTCTTCCAGAACGTCGCGCAGCACTTCGCGCTGATGGAGTCGATGACGACGCGCGACTACCTCGCGTTCCGCGACAAGCTCAGCCCCGCGAGTGGCTTCCAGTCCGCGCAGCTCCGCGAGATCGAGATCCTGCTCGGGCTCGAGAGCAAACTTCGCCTGCCGATGGGCAGCGAGTCGACCTACCTCGACGCGCTGAAGTACCCCGACGGCCGCGAGTCGCCCGCGTCGCGGCGCGTCGCCAAACGCATGGCGGATCGACCGTCGCTGCGCGAGTCGATCGACGCGTGGCTCTGGCGCACGCCGATCATGGGCTCGACGCCGAACGACGCGAACGACGCGGTCGTGGTGCGCGACTTCCTCGAGGGCTACCTCGCGAGCCACGCAGAGGAGACGAAGCGCGCGCGCACCTACGCGCAGCACACGGGGCTCAAGCCGGAGGACGGCGAGCGGCTCGATCAGCGCTACGCGAAGGAGCGCGAAGGCGCGCGCGCGTTCTTGCTCGCAGAGGGCGTCGAAGACCCGGAGGAGCGCGCGCGTCGAAGCCGCATCCGCGCCGCGCTGGTCTTCCTCGAGAGCTACCGCGAGCTGCCGTTGCTCGCGTGGCCACGCGAGGTCGTCGAAGCGCTCGTGGAGATGGAACAAGCGTCGCTGATCTTCCGCCAGCGCCACGCGCGCATGGTCGAGCGCGTGATCGGTCGCCGCACCGGCACCGGCGGCTCCGCCGGCGTCGACTACCTCGACGCGACCGCCGTGCGCTACCGCGTCTTCGACGACGTGTGGGCGGTGCGCACGATCCTGGTGCGCGAGACGGCGCTGCCGAAGCTGGAGAACCCGAGCTTCTACGGGCTCGTCGCGGAGCGCTGAGGGCCGTCAGCCGCGCGTCCGCGCGCTACTTGCGTCGTGCGGTCCGGTCGGCGTCGTAGTCGTCGCGCGGACGAACGAACGAGTAACGAATCGAGTCTCGCGCCGCGCGCTCCAATCGCTCGGTCGCGGCGGCCGGGCTCACGGGACGCTGCTCGTTCCCGACCACCATCCCTGCCCACGCGTAGGCGTACTCGTCCGCGAGCGTCGTCGCGAACGTCAGCGGGTCATCCGCGCTGATCGTGATCGGAATCTGGTGATCGTGGAAAGCAGGTTGGTCGAACGGAGAACGGAGTCCGCCGATCAGGAGGTTGGAACTTGGATTGATCTCGATCGCCACCTGCCAGCGCGCGATGTAACGAACGATAGCTGCCTGGAGCTGCGTGATGACCGAGAGCTCCTGAGCCGTAGCAACCGAAATCGCCTCGAGCGCACGCTCGTTCACAGCTTCCTGCCAGAGGAACACGTGAACCAACCTGACTCCGACGTCTTGATCGTCCTCGTGTCTTCCATCCACCCTGGCGTCCTGAAGCGAGACCCACACACGACGCGCGATATCGAGTGAGTCGCCGGGAACGAGCTCCGGGGGATAGACGTCGTCCAAGATTCTCCTCGCCTCACTCCGGTACTTTTCGACCACCCCGTCCTCACACCGCACCTCGAACCGCTCGATAGCCCAGGAAACGAAACCGATATCCACGAGCCGGTCCCATCGACGAACCATACAATACGGGTTCCGCTCCACCCATCGACCCGGATCGAGTCCGAGGGCGTACCCATGCCCGATCCGGTCACCTCGCGACATCAACCCCCACTCGAAGGGCTCGAGAATCGAACGAAGGCCCGTGATAATGTGGTCAAAATCCTCTCCGAGATGCATCGCAGTACGTAACGGTTCTACACGATTTCCCTGCGCCGCGATTCGGCGACTTTCTTCGAGCAGTCTACGAAACGGTTGCACATAGAGCCAGACCGGCCCCTCGCGCTCCCATCCCATGAGCCCCAGTCCTCGAACCGAGCTGAGGGTGGCCGGCCTCCGGCGCAGCCGCAGCGCGACCTGTCGACACTGGCTCGCGACTTGCGCGGCGCGCTCCCTCCACAAACGACCAGCGAAACGTCCGTCTCCAGGCACGGGGTCCAGGTACCTCGTGCACGAGAGCAACCACGCTGACGACCGAGAGTGGCGGCGTGGATCACCCGACTCGGCGTGGGCAAGCGGATCTCGCGCACCATTCACTGACTGAAGCCACTTCAGGGTGTCGACATGCACCTCGATCGAAGCTACTCGCAGCGGCGACTCGGAAAACGCGGACCGAAGACGAGCGCGATCAGTGTCGAGAACAACAACCGTCTTGTATGCGTCGTCTCGCTTCACCACATCGAGAAAGTGTCGCAACGAAGACGACCAAGGATCGACCACCACGTGCCGAAACAGTGCCGTCATGACCCTCATGTACTGACAAAGCAGAGTTTGAAACTCTTGATCGGCAGGCTGCCGTCGACAGTACGCAAAGCATCCGGCAAGGAATCGCGCTTCTTCGCCCTCCCAGGTTACCTCACGTGTCGCAAACTTGCGCGCGTACGCGAGAATGTCCCTCGACATTGCGAGCTGGGTCGCACGGCGCGCCGGGTCGACCAGCCCCTTAAGGAACGCCGGAATGGGCATCCGTATGGGTTCGTGCAAGCGCGTCGCAACGTCGAGTGCGGCGCGAGCTACGAACGCACACTCGAGCAACCATCGCCATGTCGTACCCGGCTTGACCCGGTTCGATGGCCACATGAGTGCGAGCGGCGGCACGTCCCGCATCGATACGAAGGGGTCGTCGCCCGAAGAGCCGACGAGGCATCCACTCGACAACATTCTCTTCCAAAGCCCGAACCACAGCGCGTCGAATCGCAACATCGGGCCTAGATGGACGTGCAGATGCGCGACCCTCGTCATGGGTGCTGCGATTGGTGGCGTCGCATTCACGCTGAGAGGCGCGTTGGCGAAGTCGAGTTCCGCCTGCACGATCGCCCCGGCGACTACGATGCACTCAGGAAGCAGAGCCCGAACACCTCGCCATACGAGGACCTCGCGTCCGGGATCGGAACGATCCACTCTGAGTGTCCAGGCTTCGCCACCAGAGACAAGCAACTCGTCAGAACGACGTATGATGCGCTGAACCAGCGACTCATTGTCACGACGATGCATCGTTCCTCGCGCGTGGCGAGCGCGCGAGACGTTGCCGAAGTGCGCCAGCACCTCCGCTTCAACTCTGGTCCACCGAATAATGTGCGACGCTTGGAGGAAGTACTCCGGCTCACGGAGCGGCCACGCAAGGAGCGCCGCATCGACCATCTCCCACCGCTCACGGGCCTCCATCGCCTTCACCCACTCGCCATCCCAGACATTATCTCGCTCCAAACATCGTCCTTGTGCTTGATGAACATCTCGACTTTGGCGTCAAGATCATCATCAAGCCCCTCACTCACAGCAGCGGTCTCGACGATACTACGCTCCTGCGCACGAAACTCGTCTAGAAGACTACGTGGCAGACCGGACTCAGACAAAACACGACGCTCGATCTCCGCTCGTGCATCGGAGACCATTTTTCCAAACGCTCGACGCGCATGCGTGTCGAGCCCCATGTACCCACGACAGAGAATCAGCAACTGAACCATCCACTGGGACAACTCAACTTTCTGCTCCTCGGTCACACCTCCATCACTCAACTTAAGCCGACACATACGGGTCTGCTCGTCCAAGAAGACCTGTGCGTCAGAAGCTGTGAGAATCGGCTTGATGTCGACCACCTCATCACCAATCAGCCGCGCGTGATGAAGGTTGTGTTGAATCCAGATCCCGCCCAGCACGAGAGAAACGAGGTTGACGTCCTTTGAGACCTGCCCCTCGCTGGTCAGGAGGGTCAGCGCCCTGCGCTCAAAGTCCCCGAAGTACGCATCCAACGACGTTGGACTCGGCTTCTTTAGCCAGGGCCAATCGATGCGAACACGCAATGAAACAGAGGACCTAACTGCGTGCCCCCTTGATGTCTGAAGCGAAGAAACCGTCCAGACCGGACCAAAGGAAGACGGCCACGAAGACACCGGCCAGACAGGTCCACTTGATTGCGGCCACGCGGATACAGACCAAATGGGTCCACCGAACGGTTCCCAATCCAGAAATGGTGTTCTCAGAAGATGCTGCTCCGAGAGCACCAACAGCCTTCGCGCTCTCGCAATATGGGAGTAGTCTCGCGACACGGGCGCATTGACATTGTCCTCATCGACGAGTTCAAGCCTGGGCTCTCCACCGACAGAGATCGCACCCCAACTGTGCTTAACTATGGATCTAGCTGTTCTCAGCTTACCTCTATCATTGACGCTGTCCGAGCCTGCTCGTCCCTTGAAGTCGTCAGAGATCAGTCGCGCAATGACATTCATCACCGCGGAAGGATGTTCGCCTTCCGGTCCCTTGAGCAAGTCGAATGCTGATTGAATATTTCGAAATGTCGCCACCTCGTCGTTGCCAATGACCTTTTGCACCAACCCAAGATCGGGCGCCGCACCACCTGCGACTGCCGAGTGCGTGAGATGATCGACTAGACGGCTCACCGTAACTGGCGCTTGGTCGAGGTCTCGGCCACAGGCAGGAACATAAGTTCCCATATCGAGAGCGAGGATCTCGGCCACGGTGAGCTTACGCACGCGAAATGTCGCGCGCTCGGGCAGTGCTTTCTCAACGAGCGCATTGGCCAAGCCGCGACTCGACCACTCCATCTTCTCATCCAGGCTTGGCTGAGTTCGCCACTCGTCGGGGTCGTATCCGCGCCCAAGGTAGGGGTCGAAGCGTCCACCGGAAACCTCCCGGTGTCTTCGGCGATAGTCGGCCTCAAGGACCTCGTGTAGGTGCGAACGGTCCCCGGTGACGACATAAACGACGCGCGGATGTCGGAGCAACCTTAGCGCGTGGATCAAAGACGGGATCCGTTCAACCTGCAGATCGACATCGTCAATGGCGACGATGAACAACGGCGACTCTTCTTGATTTCGTTCAAATCTCTCGGTGGCTGCGTTCACGAAGTCGTTCCAGCGGACAGGCAGATCACTCCATCCGGTCGTTTGGTTCTGATACTCAATAGTCCTTTCTACGAATCCCTTACCCGCTAACGCTGCGGCTGTCCAGCCAACGACCGCAAGCTCGAATAAAGCATGCCACTGCTCTACGAAATCGAACTCCTGAGAGGCACCACGTTGAGCGCGATCTTTGTCAAAGCACCTTGCGATGGACAACCATGGATGAAGCAGCCAACCGTGTACCGGAAGCCGCTCAGGCAATGGATCGAAGTCCAGAGGGGGTCGAAATACAACGCATTTTCCATCGAGCTCAGCGAATCCGCTCTCGCTCCGCAGCGCCGCTTCGGTTCGCCCCAGAGACGCGGCTTTGCTTCGGAAGATCGGGTCTGCCCGCGACCAATGAGTCAACAGCGTCAGAAGAAGCGAGGTCTTTCCCGCGCCACGGTCACCGTCGATAAAAAGAAGCCGACCGCTGTGGTGGTGGTCAATCTCCCGACGATCCGGAAGCGAGCCGCGAAGATCTGTGCGATTTGACTCAGAGATCGAGTAGAGTCGCGCATTGATCTCTTTCACGACCTCCAGCTCGAAGTCCGCGAGCTGATCAAGTCGGATCGGTCTTGCCTCAGTGACTGGGGGATTCTCACGAACGGTTTTCTTGCTCATGATCTCCGATTCCTGCAGCGCATTGCAGCACTGCGCCCCCCGACTTTAGGTACGGAATATGACTTGAACTCAGCACCGATAAACCACGAATATGCACCAATCGATCGTCCATCGCAGGCCAGAGCCCGGGGGTCCCGCTTGCATCTTCCATGACGACGAGCCCGTTCCTGGCTACCAAACGCGACCAACGATCGAGCGCTTCAAGCTGCTGCACAAGCTGAGCCCCGACGTCTATCACGATTAGGTCGAACGTTCCCGAAACGAGTCCGACCGTGCTACTCGTCTCGGCAGCGAACGCGTCGCCAACGACTTGATGCACATCCACCCGAGAGAACCGCTCGAAGGGCGGTAATATCTTCGGAGGATCCCGCTCGACACCAACCACCAACCCGCCCCCGTAGACCTCGAGGAACGACGCGAACATCCAAAGACCGCCGCCGTCGCCCGAGCCGAGCTCGAGGATGCGTCGGATGCCGCGCGAGCCGATGAGCTCTTGGTAGAAGAAGATGTCGGGCGGCGACTTCACGATCGGCCAGCCGAGCCAGGTGTAGCCTCGCTCGGACTCGACCTCGTGCCGCCAGTACCAAGCCTCGACCTCTTTGGCGAGGGCTGCTTCGCTCCCGACCTCCGGGACGCGCGTGGCATCGGCTCCGGGCGGTACCAGGATCTGGCGCTCCACCCAACGCTCGTCGCCCGGCAGAAGGTCGGCGAAGCCAGCGTAACGCTCGCGGAGTCTCGCGGCTTCGTCCTCCCTGACGCGCCAGGACCTCTCCGAGGCCGTGTCTCGAACCTCGACCTCCGCGTCCCAAGGCACGAAGAGCACGAAGCGGCTGATGCGGTAGGGGGTGCTCACGCCGGGCGCCTCCCCATCACGAAAGGAGCGACCGAGCGGTCGAGAGGGTCGCAGCGCCAACTGTCGACCACTCGGACCTGCGTCAACCCCTGAGCCTCGCACGCCTTCGCCACGGCGTGTGCGTTCGCTGCACGCAACGTGTGCGACTCCACGAGGAGCTCGTCGCGCGCTTCACACGCGTAGACGTAGTCGGCCATCACGGTCGTCGCGTCGACTGCCGTGAACCGGTAGACGAAGGTCACCTCTCCCGACTCGCCGTCCGACTCTCGGTCGATGAGAACGCGTCCCATCGCATTCGGGGCGTGGGCGACCTGAAGTACCACCATGCCTCCCGGGCGAGTGGCGCGGACGATTCGTCCGATAACTCGCGCGAGTAGCTCGTCGGTGGAGAGGTAGTTGAGGCTCCACGAGAGCGAGCAGACGAGGTCGAATCGATCGACTTCTTCGAGCTCCTCCATCCGCGCGACGTAAGCGCGGGACTGCCCGACGCGTCGAACCGCCTCTTCGACCATCGCCGGAGACGCATCGAATCCCTGCGCGTCGAGCCCCGCGCTCGTCGCTTTGTCGACGAAAACGCCCGTCCCACATCCGACGTCGAGCACCGATGCATTCGGTCGAATCGACTGAGCAAGCTCGATCAGGAACGCGTGGTCATGCGCGTAGTGACCCGCGGGCGTGTGGAGATCGTAGCGGCTAGCGAAGTCACCGAAGAGGCGATGCCGGGTCACGAAGCCGAGGATACCGTACTGAGCTCCTGTATCGCGACCCTTGCCACAGATTCTGCGATCGCGACCGGCGGGTACTCGCAAAGACGGAGACGAGGCATGGAGGACGCGGCGGGAAGCAAGCACGCCAACAGCCGTCGACGCCTACGGTCGTCGCGAGGTTTCGCGGGCCGAGACTCGCGCAGAGCTCCGACCAAGCTTCCGACCGTCTCGCTCGCCAACCACGTGTGCAGACTTCGACCGAGAAGCGGCGTTGCCCGGGTGTACGTTCGCATCCCCGTGCCGCAACAGCGCGGACAAGTGACGAGCTCGACGGCTGCCTCCACGTCGTCCACCCACGCTGAGTGCTTTTCGCGGACCCGCGGCAGCTCGCGGAGCAGATGATTGAAGAGCCCATCCCACCGGATCCAACCGCCGACCTCATTGGGGTCCTTTCCCTTGCGGAGATAGGTGCCGTGACTGGGACGCATCCAACATCCGAAGAGCAGCCACGAACGTTCGGACGACGTCAGTCGGGAGAAAGCAACGGAAGGCGCACTTTGCCAAAGGCCATCCTCCCGAAGCCGAGCAACGAGCGGCAGGAGATCCGCCTTTCGCGCGCCTCGAAGTGCGGCGAGTGCGCCCGGAAGTAGGAGCGCGTCGTCGGCGACCGATGCGGATCGAGCGTCGATGAACCGCTCCTCCGGAACCGTCCGCACCTCGCCCGTCCCCGAGCAGGCGATGCACGCTCCAGTCCGGTGACGTCGAGACAGATGCTCTGGCTCCAACCGGCGGGGACCGACAATCCCCTCGCTCAGATCGACGACACGTTCGGAAACGACTCCCGAGAGGTCCCCGTCGAAGATCTCGAAGTAGCCGGCCCCCAGAGCGAGCGCTCGGTCGACCGCACGTTCGACACCTCGAACCTCGGCGCGCGGCATGAGCGCGCGCGTGCCGTCCATCCACGTCAGGCCAAGGTCTTCCGCGCGGCGTTCCACCTCTTTGCGGGCCGACTCGGGCAGGAAGCCGTCCCAAGTGGCCAACTCGTCCAGCGCCGGGATCACGACCCGATGCGCGTCGCCACGAGCCAGCCGCGTCTCCGCTCGCTGCCGTGCTGCGACGAAAGAAGCCTCGTGTTCGGAGATCGCGAGAGCCGCCAAGTCGTAGTCCAGACCGGCGATCTCGTGGACGCGTCGTGATTGAATGAGCTCGGCGAGCCGAACACTCAAGGTTCCGGCGTCCCGCGCGTCGATGGACTGCTCGGTCAGGCGAACGTCGTCCCCTCGCAAGCGCCGGAATGCGCGCAACGCTGAATCGGCGGACTCCGATCTGGGCGTTGCACCGCCAAGCTCGGGGGGTCCGCTCGCGGCGCTCTTTCGGACCATTTTCGAGTCGCGTAGCGCGAGTCCCGTAGGAGACTTTCCCCGCGCAACCGCTTCCGGCGTACCAGCCGCGACCACTCGACCGCCGTCGGGTCCCGCCCCGGGCCCAAACTCGATGACCCAATCGGCTGCGCGAAGCAGCATTGGGTTGTGCTCGACGAGCACGACGCTGTTGCGCCCATCGTCGAGGATCCTCTCGAGCGCACGCAAAAGCTGCTCGACGTCCGACGGGTGCAATCCGGCGGCAGGCTCATCGAGAACGAACAACAATCCTCCCTCGCGGTGTCGCGCGAGGCGCGTGGCGATCCTGAGCCGCTGATGTTCACCACCACTCAACGTATCGATGGTTCGGTCGAGCGAGAGGTGCCCGATTCCAAGGGACTCGATGGCATCGAGGAGATCGGAGAACCCGACCAACGCCGGATGCGAGCGATCCAGCGACGTGATTGGCTCGCGAAGCAAAGCCGGAAGCGTGTAACCCTCGAGCTCGACGGCCCCGGCGATCGGCCCGAGTCGTTCGCCCCCGCATCGGCTGCACAGGATGACGACGCCGTCGTCCTCCGAGTATCCCAACCCCAGGCACGCCGAACATCGTCCGTTGCCCGAGTTCAACCCGAAGTCGGTCGCCTTGAGACCTGCGCGTCGTGCGGAAGCGGTTGCCGCGTACGCCGAGCGCAACGCAGGGGCGATGTCGACGAACGTGGCGACGGAACTTCGTCGATTCGGCGCGGGAAGGCGATGATCGAGCGCAACGAGCCCACGGAGGTGCCCTACGCCTTGGATCGCCGACCAGCGTCCTCCGGGGCGCACTTGGAAGTCGTCTCCGACGCCGGCCGCAACACCTTCGCCTACTGCAGGCACGAGCACGCCTCGGACGAAGTTCGACTTCCCGGACCCCGACAGTCCAGCAATGCAAACGAGGCGCCCGAGCGGCAACTCGACGAGCTCGCCGCGCATTGCGAGAAGGGTTGCACCCTCGATTCGTAGACGCGGCGTCGCGTCGTTCACCGGCAAGGGGGTGCGCGGGCGAGTGTGGCGCTCGGCCTCGTCTCGCGGCTCGCCGGAGTAGACGACCCGACCTCCGCTGGGGCCAGCCCCCGGTCCGAGCTCAATCACATGGTCGACCGCGGTCCGAAGCCGCTGGCGATGCTCGTTCAGGACGACCGTATGGCGTTCGCCGAGGCGGGCGAGCACCACGGCCATCGGGTCGAGGTCGAGCTCGTGCAACCCACGCGCGGGCTCGTCCAAAAGGAGGAGCCAGCCTGCTCCGGGCGTGGAGAGCACGGATGCGAGCTGCATACGTCGGCTCTCACCCTGGCTCAGGTCGAGGATGCACCGCGCAGGCGATACGTGGCCGAGTCCGACTCGCACGAAGCTCCCCGCGATGCTCGCGAGCGCTGCGAGGTGCAGCCGCGCCTCGCGTGGCACCGATGCGAAGGTGCCTAGCTGCGCCAGCTCACCCATCGTTGGCGTGAGCAGGTCGGCGAGACTGAAGCCGCCGACTCGCAAGGCGAGGGCTTGCGTGGACCAACGGCTGCCGCGACACGTCGGACACTCGCCCTCCGACGCGAACTGCGCGAGGTGCTTCCCCGCGGCCTTGACAAGACGCTCCAGGATCGCCTTCCGAAACCCGGCGAACCGCATGGGGCGACCCGTGGGCTTCTTGGTCCGGGGATCGCGCGGCGTCACGAGATCCTCCGCACCGTCGAACACTAGCGCCCGAGCCGCCACCGGCAGCCGCTTCCACGGGACGTCTGGATCGAACCCGGCTCGTCCACGCAACCCTTCGATCACGTCGTGTTGAATCGAGACGTGCTTGTAGTTCTTCTCGGTCCACAGCTCGAACGCACCTTCGTGCATGGAACGCTCTGGACGAGGAACCAGCGCCTCTTCCAGAACTGTGCTCGCACGCCCCAAGCCGCGGCACGTCGGGCAAGCGCCGCTGCGCTCGTGTTCTGGTGAGTTGAAGGTCAGCAGGTTGCGTGATGCGGGTGCGAAGATCCGAGGCGATCGCGGATGAACCCAGTGGTTAGTCGAGATGAGTCGTGGTCCGAACTCAGAGGCCAACTCGGGCTGCTCCGCCTGCGGAAGCGCGACGAACACTCGGCCAGAGCCCGCAGCAAAGGCTCGGACCAACACCTCGCGCAGCGTTGCCATCGCTCGCGTGTCGACCCGCAGCGTGCCCATCGACGCCTCGATGACGTACGTATCTTTGGGATCGAGAGGACGGAATCGGTCGATGAGAAGGGGCTTGGGTCTGCGACCACGAGAGGCGACCGAGGACGCTGATACCTCTACGTGTGTCGCGCCGGCCTTTTTGAGATTTCGGACGGCGGTGACGCCATCGGTTGCCTCGTGGAAGACCGGCACTGCGAACACGGTCGCTTCACCACGGTAGTTCGACGCGAGCCATTCGCTGTACGTGTCGGCGGAGGGAGCGGGCACGTCGGCACCGACGTCATCCGCGAACGGGCTCGAATGTTCGAGAAAGAGCCGACGAAGCACCCCAAGGTAGCCGCTCGCGGTGCCGACCGTGGTTCGAGAAGACGCGCGAAATGCACGTTGGCCGACGTGGACGCTTGGCGGAAGCGGCCCGATGAAGGCCATTGGTTCGCGGGCAGCGTCTCGGCGAACCGGTACCTTCAACAGCTCGCCGACACGACGCTCCGCCTCTTCCGCCAGCGTATCGTCGAGGAAAGAACTCTTCCCGGATCCCGATGGTCCCACCACCATCGTCACGCCACGAACGGGAAAGGAGACGTCGACTGACTTCAGGTTGTTGGCGTCCGCACCGATGACCTCGATGCTCGTCACGCGTCGCATGACTCATCCATCGCATGCGCGACCGCGACGCGGCGCGCGTCAAACTCCGTCGGGAAGCGGGTGAAGCGGACGGAACAAGCCCCCCGGTAGTGCAGACACCTGCGGTTCGAGACCAACAGCACGTCTCCCCGGTCGAGGTGAATTGGTTCTGAGGTGGCGAGCGCAAGCTCCTTGATACGCGCCAGTACCGGCTCGTGCTGAGGCGCAACACGGCGACGGCGCTCAGAGGCCCGCAGAGTCTCGGGATGAAAACGGATGGATTCACCGACGATGATTCGGCCCGTCCATTCCGTCGACGACGTGTCGTTGACCATGGAGACCTCGGTGTCCGTCAAGAAGCGAAGCACGTCGTCCCACCGACGTCGTGAGGCTTCAGCGAGCAACGATCGCACGCGGCATACTCGGACCTCTCCGTACCGTGGCGCCCCAGGATCCGGGTCCAGGCACATGATTCCGGTTACCGCTGGAGGCTCGACGGACGTGTTGAGGTCCGTGTGAAAATGCCCTTCCGCCGCGGTGTGCGAGAGCGCGCTCGTCCATGGCGACATGCGGAAGTGCTTCACGACCCGGTCGCCGCGATAGAACTTCGGCGTGGACGACACGAGCGAGAGGGCAGCCAGCAAAGCGACCCCGTCGGAGACCGTGGGCATGCCACGCAGCACCACGTGGTCGTGCGAACCGAAGGCCACGTTCACCGCGCGACGAAGCGACGGCCCACCAAGGCGTGACGAGAATCGGCCATCGATCGCCAGCTCGCACTCAAGCCGCGAGAGGGCTTCCGGCCCGGCCGCGAGCATCTCGAGGGAAGCGCGAGTCTCGCGGTCGCATTCGACTTCGGGAATCACGCGACCACCAACCGAATCAGAAGTTTCTGACGGAAGTGATGTTCGAACAGAGCGTCGACTGAAGGATAGCGATAGGTAGCTCTAGTCGGGTCGTAGCGAACC
>Ga0075012_10003691_pt1 | contig 14431 bp, 5 predicted proteins | sample All_14_2_FD_71474 | JGI IMG/M metagenome (GOLD analysis project Ga0075012, IMG submission 71474) | Freshwater microbial communities in response to fracking from Pennsylvania, USA - Allegheny Zone_MetaG_DW_15 | ecosystem: Environmental > Aquatic > Deep subsurface > Groundwater > Drilled... | reverse complement strand
ACTCATTGCTCATTCGAGTATCTGGTAATTATTGGCAGATGGAGCAAATTAACTGAACGGGAACAAAAGCGGTTAATGTATTTAAATAGAAGCTACGAAAATCAAAAAATAAAAATTCGCACATACGACAATTTTGTTAGAAATGCAGTGAGAAATAACAGCTTAGGGAGATAGAACCCCTACATGTAAAATGTAAATTACTCACCAATCACCTTTGCTTTTAGTTCCAACCATTGAGATTGATACTTTTTTCCTGTGGTATCTGTAACTGTAACTCTACATTTTTCAATTGTACGGCGTTCTATTTTCATCCTTTCATTTTTCGGTAGGCTCTTGTCCTTACTCAAGCTTATTACCGTCACACCATCCCGTATAGTTTCTGTCGAAAAATTGTATTTATATTGGTCATACTGACTTAATTTAATCGGATATTCTGCTTTAGCATCAGTATATGTTGTTGTCCCGTCATTTAAACGCTGCTCTAAAATTATTTGTCGCAGTACTCGCGTGGTTTCACTAATATTAACAATAGAAACTACATGATGAGGTGCAAATTTATTTTCGCTCTCTTCAACATCCTCTTTCTCATAGTGAAAGAGCATTTTCCCTTTACGCTTTTTATACTCCTTATAAATGCTATAACCACCTAAAAAAGTGGATAATAATGCTGCGTAAACGGATAGCCAGTCTTTTGCATCCATGTCGTTACTTAAGTAGTTTCAAAAATAAGAGCAAAAATACCGCAATTTATACGGGTTAAGAAAAATAACAATATACTACCTTTGTCATTCATACTTTGATAAACTCATACCATGGAGCGGATTAATACAAAGGGGGCACAGTGGCGAATATGGGATATGCATGTGCATACACCAGCATCTTATGGAGGTGACTATACAACATTTGTCACGAATGCTGGCAAAAGCCAAGCTGCAGTAATAGGAATAAATGATTACTGTACTATTGAAGGATATGAGGAAATCCGGAAGCTGGGCGGTATTTCCGAAAAAGTGCTTTTTCCTGTTGTAGAGTTAAGAATGCACAATGTCCTAATTACTAAGCATCGGCCCATCGGAATTCAATTTTCGTATTCGGCACATATCCCGCCAAATCTAAAACTACTACTTGCCCCGTCTGAAATTTTAAGGAAGCGGGGCAAAAAGTAGTTTTTCCTCTATCGCATATTTTCCTCTATCGCTTTCAAACATGCCATAGAGGACGGTTTGTCATGCTCTGTGCGGCTTCATACAAAAATTTCATGGCTGCTCCTATGTCCTCTGAGCTAAACCACTCGCTTATTTCAAATACTGCTACCGCAGCCATTTCATTCGCTCATACAGCTCAGAGTCCATCCGCAGCCCTCGTAAGTGCTCGCCGCGAAACCACCGTCTGCGTTACGGATTTTTGCTACCACCAGCTTGCGCCCATTGTCATGCCAGGCAAAAATCCTGCTCTGTGCGTCCTGTCCGCTATCGCTTCTACAGGCCGCCCCAGACGATGGTACTCGCAGCTTCACTCGTTATCACTCATTACGCTTCGGCGAGCCGCACAGCACCGTCCGCAATGAAAAATTGCAACCGGTGAGGCTACCCTACCGCTGAAGGCTCCTTTACCTGCTACTATTACAAAAAAGAACTATTGCTTTATTAACCGTACCCGCTGATGCCTTCCTTTTTCATCATACATATCCAGTACATATATGCCTGGGGAGAGGGATGTCAATGGTATCGTATTTGTACCACTCCACAGTACGCCTTCCTGCAGTTGCGCCCCCACTATGCTCAGCAGCCGATAATGACCGGCTACACCCGTTACATACACCTCACTACCTGCCGGGTTGGGGAATATGCGTACGTGGTTAATGTCCAGCGATATATCATTAAGTGTGGTGGTTGTGTCTGTTATAATTACCTCACTGCAGCTCGTATCATTACCACAATGGGTGTAGATAATAGAGCAAACCGTATAGGTATCTGCTACCGCATAGCTATGCACTACGCTCAGCCCCGTATCAAAGCTGCCATCGCCAAACGACCAGCGTACGCTGTCATAATAAGGTGTGGTAGTACCCGTATAGATAAACCCATGTACATAATTACCAGTGTCTGTATAAGATGCAGATGGCAGGGATGAGCAGGCTACCGTTATCTCACTACAGTGCATGTCATTACCACAACTGCTGTATATACGCACACAGGTTGTGTATGTACCTGCTGCAGTATAAGTATGAGAAGGAGTAAAACCAGTAGCCGTACCACCATCACCAAAGAACCACCGCACACTGTCTATACTAGTAGTGGTACCCGTATACGTAAAGCTGCGCATTAGCTCTGCACCTGTATAAGTATAGTTGGCTACGGGCATGCCTGTACAGTCACAGTTTACACCATACTTCATAATGAAGTAGTCACTATCCCCGCCTACTGAGCTATAAGGGGTAAGGCTACCCGCCCAAATGTTGGTCTCCACTTTTCCCGCCACGTAAAGATTCCCCCTATAGTCTGACGCACACTTATAAGCATAATCATAAAACCCGGGACCATGCAATTGCTGCAACTCCTGTATGTAGCCTGCAGTATCAACAATTGTAAACAGGGCATTATTACCCTCGCCTGCATAGCTGACTATAGTATCCGCTCCACTCACAATTGTTCCCGCTATTGAGCCACTGGCGGCTATTTTATTCCCCGGCATCAGGGCTACAGATTGTACGCCGCTTATAACAATAGTACTAAATATCCGCTTCCATAACAGATTACCGGCAGTATCCAACTTAAGAATCCCTGATACTGGCGCAACTCCTGTGCCAATCACATTGATAGCGGTATCCCCACGGTATACAAAGCCCTTTGCTGCACCGGCAGTAAGGTATAAATGCCCAGCCTCATCAGCTGTAATACTCGTAAAACTTCCCGAAGTAGGATAATACGGATTTGCAATTGTATCTACCCATATCCTATTGCGGTCCACATCTAATGCTGTCAGAAATGGATAAATACTCATAGAGGGGAATCCTCCCATATCTCTATACCCATAGGCATATAGCTTATTACTCTGCTTGTCAATTGTCAGTCCCATTACATGGAGTGTAGTATCCACATCCAGCTTATTTATACTCAACAGACTACCTGAGGCATCAAATGAATGATCATAGAAACCAGTATGGCTGATGAGTGAAGGGCTCAGATGAACACCGTATCTGGTACGTACCACCAGATGTGCATTATCAAGACCATCCATTGACAAATAGCAATACTTACCACCAATACCTGTATATGTACTAAAAATATCCTCACCAATAAAGCGAAACCAATTCAAAGCACCAGACGTATCGTACTGTATCAGCATCGTAGTATTATTATAATTGCCATTAATCGTGGTATCATAGCCCAATCTTAATAATGTAGCATAGGTCGCATTGTGGGATGCATCAACTGCAACAAATACATGTCCTGCCTCATCGCATACAATACCTAAGGGTATTGTATGCGATGACGATAGCAGCTTCGCAAAACGCATCTGCCCGTTACAATCATGGCTGGTAAACAGTACATTTTTTGAGCTACCATAAGCCCCTGTGGGGCGCGAGAAGGTATCGGCAGTTATGGGAAGTGTGCCTACCACACTAAGGCTATAGATATTGCCATAGCTGTCACTGGTCATAAAATATACAGCCTCACTGGTCTCTGTCGTCAGGCTCTGAGGAGTGCCACCACCACGTACCCATTTATAAGTCTGGGCAAATGATGCTGTAGCAAAAAACATCATTAGTAAAAGGAGTAAATAGCTGAATCGGGATTTCATAGATATATGGTTTTATGTAAAATTAGCTAAAAGTCGGCAGAGAGCAACCTCTGCCGACTTTTCATTCTTAATGTATCACTACCATCCTTTGACTGTGTAACATCTGTCCTGCTTCTTCCATCTTCACCATATAAACACCCGGGGACCATCCTGCCACATCCAGTTGCCACCTACCATGCATAAGCTGCGGTTGTAGTGCTGCTACCTTACGGCCCATTACATCAAATACACTAAGTGCACGTGCATTGCCGTTGGGACTACCAAAATCATATTGTATCTGAACGCCATCAGAAGCAGGATTAGGGTATATAAGCAATGCTGTTACTCCACTCTGTCCATCAGACACTAATATATGATCCTGTCCCGTTTGCGTTGCACCCTGCCGCTCGGCTACCCATACACAGGTATCCAGAGGTAGCCTCACCTTGCTGTAGCATCTTATTCCCCCCTCAGTAGTAAGCATAAGCTGTACTGTCACACTATCCGGCCATGGGCCTGTCTCCAGTTTAGTATAGGAAAGCCCCAGCGTATAAGAGCCCGCCGTAGGAGCAGTACCTGAAAACGGCGTAATTGGGCCGAGGTCCGTTCCTAATGTCCAGTTCATATCAGGGAAAGAAGTATTGAAACTGATGTCTATATTATAGTTCTGAGGATTGGCTGTATCACAATATAATGTGGCCGCAAGAGCAGTGCCCTGACACTTGGTGCAACCCACAATAGTCACATCCATGACACCTATCGTTTTGGCACATAGTCCGTTGTTCAGCTTCCAGTAATAAGAGTCATCTGAAACAATGGCCCATGGATCCAGCCAACCGCCTGCACTGGATACCAATGTGCCGGAGCTGTTATTCCACGATGAGGTGACAAAGGATGCACAGGGTGGGCCCAACAAGGTAAGTGGTGTTTGTCCTTTGCATAACTCATAACATCCTTTGGGGAAGTAGGGACTATACGTATCAGGGTCCAGAGGCACATTTACATCTGTGTGGCTTTTGCAGCCATACAGGTCTGTAAGCCACACCCGGTAAGGGCCGCCATAGTTAATAACATTCTCAGCCCCGTAAGTGCCATTGCTCCAGTTGAAAGTACCAGAAACCGATGCCGATGCCGATAATTGCAGAGTATAAGACTCACAGTCTAACACTGTAGGACCTGAAATTACGGGATTGGGCGGTAGCGGGTGTACATAAATAGTTTTCAGATCTACGGTCTCACAATAAGACAGTGTAACAGAATCATAGGTGCGCACATGAAGCTCTATGTTTACAGGACCTACATCTGTACTAATAACAGTAAACTCTGCCCTGTACACATTAGTCCAACCGGTTACCGGCGTACCACCACGATACCACTGGTACTCTACATCGTCTCCGGCATAGCCATTGAGCGACACATTATCGCCCACACAGTAGTGCTGCGGGCCGCGTATCTCGGCCTGAGGTGTCTGTATTACCCTTAATTTATGCGTAACCGGTGAGGGTCTTGTTTGCTGGCATCTATGCCCATCATATACCGTTACCCAATATGCGCCGGACTCAGCCACTCCAATAGTGCCCGTTGTTTCCGTCACCCCATTCGACCATTCATATCGTTCAATGGGGAAGCCTGTAATAGGTATATAAGTAAGCAATATCGGAATATCTGCAGAGCAGGCAATCGTATCTCCCGCTAAACGACCATGTAGATCATTCGGGTATATCTCCACAGTTTCAGTATGGGAATCAGTGCATCCTTTTACATCCCGCACCGTGAGTGTTACATTTCGTAGGTTTGTAGGTGGAGCTGTCGGGTCAAACGTATACTCTCTTTCTCCTACAGCCTTTATTAAAGAGGAGAAGTCCCCAAAGTCCCAGTAATAGCTGCGTGGCGATCCCGTGTATACAGGGGTAAAGCGTACAGGCACCTTCTCACAGCTCGGCGTAGTATCGATTGTAAAACCAATGGTAAGGGCATCGGGTATATGTATTGAATACTCAGTATAGCAGTCGGGGGTCCCGGTTCCTACCAACGTAAGTCGTAATACATACTCTGTGCCGGCCGGCAATAACACATAAGGTGGCGTTAATGATGTGATAAGAGGGGAGCCTACATCATGCCCCTCCCATACAGCAGTGTAAGTAACTCCTGGTAAAGTCAGCGAGTAGTCATTGAAATAAAGTGTATCAATACCTCCTGTACCGCACTTCACATCAACACCAATTTTGGGTATTGCATTAACAGTAGTTGTGAGCATGTAGGTCCTACAACCACCAAACTCCTGAAAACGGTAAGAAAACACTCCCGGATTCTCATATACCACCGTTCCTGGGTTGGATGTAGGAACCGTATATTCTCCCAATGGCTCCCACGCTCCATCAGATGAAGTAGTTGCAGACATACTTATTACACCACAGTTTGACGAAATAGAACCTGGGATGTAACAGGGAGGTCCACCTGTGTCACAGTCGTATGTAAAAGGCATATATGCAGATATTGCAGTACATCCATTACTTGCGGTAACTCTTGCGGTAACACCGTCTGGTCCTGTAACAAAATAGTATGCAGTCGTTGAAGGATTGGCACCTGTCCACGAATATGAGGATATAGACAATCCGGTCGGAGCACTGGCAATAGCATGTAAAATTGCAATTTCGCCGGGGCACGGAGTGACCGTATCAAGACGCTCTGCAGAAACCCAGGGACCAGGCTTTACCGTAATATCTACAGATGCAGTGCCATCTGGCGCACAGCCTCCCGCTCCGGCAGAAGTAGTGATCACTACATGGCGCACAATATCTGAAGATGTGTAATTAACATAACCCCAGTTAACAGAGTTGGCTCCGGTTGTCTCAACATTTCCATCGCCGAAGTCCCATGTATAGGAATCGGCACCGGCAGTAACAGTTATTGTAGTCGCAGACCCTGAACATATAGTATCCTCACTTACCGATACAATTTCCAATGCAGGTGTTCCTGCTATCGTTATAACAAGGGTATCTGTAATTACACTATCACATTTGCGCACTGTTGCCACAACCGTGGCAACAGTGGCACTTGACACATTGTTCCATAATATGGATGGGTTATAGCTATGATTACCAGATATAACACTGCCCGTAGTATTAGGATAAATATTCCAGTCATACACCTCACCACGGGTATACCCTGCATTATACGTATAGCTTCTGTTGGCACAAGGATATACATTGCCGGTTACATTCAATGTAATAATCTCATGCATTACAGACATTGATAGCCACGAACCTGCGCAATGTGGCTCCACGACATTTACTCTACGTACTTTAATTTCTTTTGTTCCGGTCGAAGTCCATACAACAGTCACCACATCAGTACCGGATCCGGGAGACAATATTCCGCCCGTAATATCCCACTCATAAACTGTCCCCGGAATATTATTGTATGCATGGTAACTATATATACGTCCAAGACATACCGTATCTTCTCCTCCAAGACTATCCACGAATGCCGGAATATCGGGCACATTTATTGTAACTGATGGTGCACAAAACGTACCGCTAATATTTAACAGATATGTTCCGGGAACGCTGAATGTATGTGCAAATGATGATACTGCTCCACCAGATGTGGCAACTATAGCACCAGTATTATCTGTTATCTCCCACTCTCCACTATATCCACCACTCAGAGTATATAAACCTTCAGACCCTGCACACACGCTAAGTGGACCTACTATACTAGATGGGGGCAATACTGTTATTGTCTTGAATACATTGCCTCCACACAATTTTATTCTGTTCTGATATCGCGCATGTACCGTATATGTACCTGCTGTCGCAAAAGACAACTCTGTCATATAGTCATCACGGCAGTTCATAAATACTGCTTCCGGATGTTCCAGTACACCCCAGTCATAATCCGTTGCAGGCCATAATGGGAGACTGTAAGCTACCGGAGTATTGACACATATAGTATCAGGTCCTTCAATGGCAGGATTTTGCAGTATCACAGGAACTTTTATTGTTGTTGGGGCATCACATCTGTTACAACCGGGAGTAAGTAGCGATATGGTACCAAAACCTTCTGGTGCCGCATTGTCCCATCGTACCCTGACAGATGACATACCACCAGTTACATAGGTATATAACCCATCAGGTAGCGAAACTGTATCATACGAGGTTGATAGTGACGTATCAAAGAACAAAGTTCCTCCATGTGCCAGCCACACAAAGTCATTACACCTTGCATTTGTACTATATTCTGCATATTCATTATCACATACGACCGAGGGACATGCTATTTGGGGAGCTTCGTTTTTACTAACATTGAGTACTACCTTAAAAGAGTCCATACAATTGCATTGATTCTTCACCGTCAAAGTTACAGTATAGGTACCCGCTTCACTGTATGCATGCTCAGGATTCCCAGACGTAGAGGACGATGTACCGTCTCCAAAGTCCCAATGCCAGTATATGATAGGTGAAGAAGGATCCCCGGAAGACGTATTGTAGAACAAAATATTTCCCTTCAGGCAAAAGTCTGTAGCAAGTGTATAGAAAGATGCATGAGGCTTATCAATAATTTTTACACAAGCAATTGCAGAATCAATACAGTGATCAAAAGCCCCATGTAGCACGACTGATCCGGTAAGGCCAACAGTAGTCCAAAGTACATCTACACTATCTCCATAATCAGCAACAATTGTTCCACCGTATACATCCCAGGTAAAAGTGCTGCTATCAACACCATTTCCGTAATACCGCACAATAGAACTATCACAAACAAGCATACATGGGCTACCGGATATAACCGGGTCATCAGATGGCACACCATCCCCGGCAGGGCCGGGCAATGTCTGGCAGGCTACAATGAAATTGGTTGTAATGTAAGGAACCATGTTAACAACCACATTTGCAGTAACCGTAGCCGGCCCACATGAATTTGCTAAAGTGTAGCTAACAACGACAGATCCCGACACATGTCCCGTAACTTCTCCTGTCATTGCATCTATCGAAGCGGTTGCAGGATCACTAACAGACCATGTGCCACCAGGTGGAGATGCTGACAGGTTTGTAGTAAAGCCACTGCATACACCTAATGACCCTGAAATCGGGCTCAGGACTGGTGGGCCGGAAACCGTAATAGTCCTCGTTACGGTAGTAATACCACATGTGTCCGTCACTGTGTAGCTAATAATTACTGTGCCCGGAGCCGTACCGGTAATAACAACATCATAGAGCCCGGACGGAGTTATAGTTGCAATACCATAGTCACTACTTTCCCATACCCCACCTGAAGTTGGATGACTAAGTGTAGTCGTATCGCCCACACATAATGTATCATCAGTATCATAGAATACAATCGGCCCTACTATTGGCCCTACGGTCACAACCAATGTTGTAGAGCAACCCGCATAAATATCCGCTACATATGTGATTGTAGCAGTACCTCCCGACATTGCAGTCCAAAGACCGGTTGCATAATCTACAGAAGCAATCCATGGTGCATCACTTAACCAATATCCACCAGTAGGTGTACTGTAGAGAGTTGCTGTATCTCCTATACAAAGCTGAGGAATCCCCGATATCGCTGTCGGCATAGGGAGTACATTCACGGTCGATATCTGATAGCAGCCCGTGGGAAGTGTATAGCTTACCTGTGTTGTGCCTACCGATACTGAAGTAACAACTCCGGTTACCGGATCGACAGTGGCAACTCCAGGAGTAACACTTGTCCATGTTCCTCCTGCCGGGGAGCAGGTAAGTGTTCCTGATGTTCCAAGGCATATTGAAAGATCACCTCCAATACCATCAGGCAGAGGATTTACTGTAACAGTAACTGTTACAAAGCAGCCAGTAGGAATTGTATAGGTAAATGTAGCAGTTCCAGGACTCAATCCACCCAGAATATCTGCTGAACCGGGAGCAACAGAAATTATTGTTGCGACACCAATAGTACCACCACTCCATGTACCACCAGCAGTAGTATCATAAAGCGTTCCTACAAATTCGACACAAAGTAATGTATCACCGAATATTGGAGACGGAAGTGGTAATACCGTAACAACAGTTGTTGCAAAACAGCCGGTACTTAATGTGTATGTGATTGTAGTAGTACCCGGAGTAACACCGGTTACATCACCACTTGCGGGATCAACTGTTGCAGTGCCGGGATCAGCACTGGTCCAGGTGCCGCCTGGCGTAAGACTTACTAAAGTGGTAACACTTCCCATACATACATCAAAAGTGCCGTCTATTGGGGCGGGGAGTGGGTTTACAGTAATGACAACTGCTGCTGCACAACCTGATGCCATGGTGTAGCTTACTATAGTAGTACCAGCCGTTAATGACGTAAATACACCTGACACATCAACTGTGCCAACTGCGGGAGCACTACTTGTCCATGTGCCACCGGATGGGGAAGATGAGAGATGTGTAATATCACCGACACAAAGACTTATTGTCCCCGTGATTGCAGATGGTGTTTCGTTTACAGTTATTGTTTTTGTAGCTATACAGCCAAAAATAGTTGTATAGGTAATTACTGTAGTGCCTGGTGTAATACCTGTAATTATGCCGGTTGACGGATCAATACCCGCTACAGAAGGGGTTCCTGAAACCCATGTGCCGCCAGCTATTGTGCTTGTAAGCGTATCTGTTACCCCTGTACAAATTGTACTGTCACCTAATATCAGTGGCAGCGGGTTAACGGTAACAACTACTGTTGTATAACAAAATCCACTACCGGTTGAATATGTTATTGTTGTTGTACCTGCCGAAATGCCATCAACAACACCGGATATGGCATCGACCGTTCCTACAGAGGGAATGCTGCTACTCCATACGCCACCCGGCACCAAATTATCTAAATCTGTATTGCCCCCCTCGCATATTGACAAAAGGCCAGTTATGCCTGCTGGCATAATATACACGGTTACAACCGTTGTTGCATAACAGCCAAAAGAATTAGTGTATGTAACAGCAGCCGTACCTGCGTTAACTCCGGTAACCACTCCGGTAACCGCGTCTACCATTATATCCGGTGACGAAGAACTCCATGTTCCACCAGAAGGAGTACTATTAAGCGTCGTGGTGCTGCCAGTGCATATCCGATGCTCCCCGGTAATCGCTGTTGGAACAGGGTTTACAGTTGCTGTGGCAGTTGTAAAACAGCCTGTAGCAAAAGCATATGTTACAGCCGCGGTTCCGGCTACACTACTAATATAATCCCCACTGGCCGGAGAGGGGAACGATATTACCCCTCCCCCAACAGGGGAGGAACTCCATGTGCCACCTCCCGGGCTACTGGTGAGTGTAGCGCCGTCCCCCTCGCAAACAACAAGTGTTCCACTAATAGTAGTAGGTGTCACATTAACTGTAACAACTTTGGTTATGGGTCCACCACAGGAATCTGGTGTATATGTTATTATCGCAGTTCCTACCCCGGCTGCCATAACAATACCAGAGCTGGAGCCAACTGTCGCAACACTTGTAGCACTACTGCTCCAGGTACCCGGTGCGGATGGTAACGCTGTATGTGTGACAATATCTCCAACGCAAAGGAATGTATCTCCTACTATGTGGTCGGGTATATCGATAACAGTTATGTACTCGCGTCGGAAACAATTCGTGGAATGCAGAACATAATATATCCATGTTCCACCACCACTTATACCGGTAACTACACCTGTTGAAGATCCTACCGTAGCCACACTGGTATTTGAACTACTCCAATATAATCCCGGTGTAGTTGAGACCAGGGTTACTGTTGTCCCTACACAGATTACAGCATCATCAGGGGATACTATAATTGCACTATCTGGTAACGGATTGACAGTTAATATACCTATAACACTACAACCAGTTGGCGCAGTGTAGGTAATCTCTGTCGTTCCAACGGTATAGCCTGCGGCCCAGCCTGAAGTTAAGTGGACAGTTGCAATTGCTGGTGAACCAGAACTCCATGTCCCCCCAGCCGGACTTGCAGTTAAAATTCTAGTTGAATGATAACAAACCCGAAGTGCCGTTGTAAATACAGGAAGAGGATTAACTGTGATAACTTTTGTCGTATAACATCCTGTAGAGGCAATGCTATACGTTATTATAGCAGTACCATCCGCAATACCTGAAACAACACCACTAACTGAACCAACCGTGGCAATACTCGTATTACTGCTACTCCATGTACCTCCTGGAGTAGCATTACTTAGGACAATAGTGTCGCCCACACACATAGATGTTGGACCAGCAATAGCCGATGGTTGAGGGTTAACTGTAACTACCGCAGTAGCAACACAGCCAGACGGCAGTGTGTATGACACAGTACTAGTCCCTACTCCGGTTCCGGTAAATACACCCGTGGGAAGAATAACTCCTGGAGAGGTGCAGCTCCAGGTACCACCTGGAGTACTGCTTGTAAAAGCTGTAGATACATCTTTACAGGCAAGTAAACTGCCGGAAATAACGGGCAATGGAGTAACAGTTACAACAGTTGTCACATAACACCCTGTAGAGGGGTACATATATGTAATTACTGATGTTCCGGGATAAATGCCAGTCATTAAAGCTCCCGTAGAACTTATAGTTGCAACGCTTGTATTACTGCTGCTCCATGTACCTCCCGGCGTTGTACTTGAAAGGGTAACGGATTGGGTTACACAGATACCTGTTATACCTGTTATTGGGGCAGGTAAAGGATTTACAGTAATAACTTTACTATTGCGACATCCATTAGGAAGAATATAACTTATTCGTGTTGTCCCAGCACCCATGCCCCCTAATATCCCTCCAAAGTAACTAACGGTACCCACAGCTGTATTACTGCTGCTCCATGTACCACCTCCATATGAACTTCCAAGAGTTGTTGCTTCGTTGACACATATAACTGAATCACCTGTAATGTTAGGATTAGGGTTTACTGTAACAACGTGCGTATCATACTTGCCGCAAACGGTATATGTAATCGTTGTAGTACCTGCCGAAACTCCATATGCTGTTCCACTGGCACTGATAGTACCTACAGCTGTATTACTGCTGCTCCATGTACCACCAGTGCCAACTCCGGTCAACGTAATTGTGTTATTAACGCAAACTTCAGTAGGTCCGGAAATAGTAGGGAAACAAGGGAAACCTGCACATGATGTATTTTCGCTCGTAAATGCATTCACAGGACCTGATGTTAGTGTCCCTTCCATGACCATACCAGCTCCATTGCCAGCAGCATTATCTTCACTAACTGTAACATCTATATTATATGTCCCGGCAGCTAAGAATACCGAATAAGTTGGTACTGTCGTAAGCGTATTATAGTTGGTATTAACAGGACATATGGGATGTGTGAAGATATTAACTCCATTAACTGTGATTGATGTAATACAATTATCTCCAGCTACATTCATATTTACTGTCACTACAGCAGCCTCACAAAGTGTAAATTGCCTGCGAAGAGTAAAATCATAAAGAATACCAGGCACGGTTCTGGTAAATGAATTCCAATCCATACAGGTAATCCAGTTAGCGGTTGTTGAGCCAACCCACCCCCCGCCATGCAAAGGGACAATTTTTGCAGGATTACCTGTTGTTACAGGCGTAAGTCCACTTGTAATGATATCATTTCTCATCTGAGCGGATATATAACTAACAGTCCATCTCGGATCATCTGCAACAGGACCTACCAATCCTCCCGTATTGGGATTGTATCCCGTACTAATGTTGAGAGTATTAGTCGGACAACAAGCTTGCCCCCGCGCCTTGAAATTGAAAACTGTGAAGAATATAAATATCAGGAGAAAGAAATGCAGCCAATTGTTAGTACAAAGGCGAGATGTGATTACATTTTTCATGTATCATAAGTTTGGATAGTGACTAAAATGAAACACCTTCAGATTAAGGAGTCGGGATATAGTAAACTCAATGTTTACAACTTTACAAAACTATCCGTCTTAAGAACATTCTGCAATCCCTGATATCAGGGGTTTTCTTTGTTACTTGAATGTAACAAAGAGCCATAGCTACATCAGACTGCAATACCACAACGTATTGCAAACAACGCAAGACCGGCCCTACTTTTTATTTTTAGCTTTTTACTTATCGACTTGACGTGATCGTACACAGTGTGTTTGCTGATATATTCTAATGAGGCTATTTCTTCAAAACTCATATCAGTACATAAGTGCTGCAGTATGGTTTCCTCTCTACTAGAAAGCGATATGAATTTCTTTATTCCATCAGGAGCAGCAATTTCCCGGACAGCTTCATTGGCATAATAATAAGAATTTGCGATAAGGTGAGAAATAGCATCTTGTATATCTTCTTGGGTACAGTTTTTTGGTAAGTAGCCATTTGCACCTGATACAAAAGCCTTGGATATACAGTATTCATGTTCATAAATGGAAATAACCAAAACACGCGTCTCGGGATAGTGTTTTTTAAGGGATTTTATTGTATCAAACCCACTCATACCATCCATTCGTAATCCCAAAATGCAAATGTTGGGTATCGATTCATTAGATATTTGAGCTAGCAACTCCGAACCACTATTAGCTTCATAAGCAATATTGCAGTTTGGCAAGTCTGCAAGTGTATTAGTGATGCTTTTACGGAAAAGTGGGTATGACTCGGCAATGCCGATTTTAATTACAGATAGGTTCATTGTTATTCTATAGTGA
>Ga0075012_10003690_pt1 | contig 14434 bp, 9 predicted proteins | sample All_14_2_FD_71474 | JGI IMG/M metagenome (GOLD analysis project Ga0075012, IMG submission 71474) | Freshwater microbial communities in response to fracking from Pennsylvania, USA - Allegheny Zone_MetaG_DW_15 | ecosystem: Environmental > Aquatic > Deep subsurface > Groundwater > Drilled... | reverse complement strand
GTGCGGGCCCCGCCCGGGGCCCTGCCGGGCGCTGGCTAGCACCGCGGCAAGGCCAGGACCAGCGGGCGCGCACAAGAAAGCCCCCGCGACAGCGCCGCGGGGGCCGGGGGGCAGGCGGGCTGCGTCAGTCGCGGCTTTCGATCGTGTCAACCAGGCCCGAGTCGGTCTCGACGTCGATCACATCCCCCATCGGGGCGGCCAGGGCCGCGGCCTCTTCCGCCTCGGCCCGGCGCAGGGCGATCACCGTCTGGTCGCGGTCGTGCGCGATCTTCTTGACGCGCGCGGTGGCCCCGCCCGTCCCGGCCGGGATCAGCCGGCCGACGATCACGTTCTCCTTCAGGCCCACCAGCTTGTCGCGCTTGCCCTGGACCGAGGCCTCGGTCAGCACGCGGGTGGTTTCCTGAAAGGACGCGGCCGAGATGAAGGACCGGGTCTGAAGCGACGCCTTGGTGATGCCCAGCAGCACCGGCTCGGCCCTGGCCTCGCGCAGGCCGCGGGCGCGGACCTTGGCGTTCTCTTCCTCCAGCTCCTGCTTCTCGATCTGTTCGCCCTTCAGCAGGGTGGTGTCGCCGCCGTCGAGGATCTCGAACTTCTGCAACATCTGCCGCACGATCACCTCGATGTGCTTGTCGTTGATCTTCACGCCCTGCAGGCGATAGACATCCTGCACCTCGTCGATCATGTAGTTGGCCAGCGCCTCGATCCCCATGATCCGCAGGATGTCATGCGGCGCGGGGTTGCCGTCCATGATGTAGTCGCCCTTCTGCACGAAGTCGCCTTCCTGCACCGGGATGTGCTTGCCCTTGGGGATCATGTATTCGATCGGCGTCAGCGTTTCGTCCACCGGTTCCACGGTGATCCGCCGCTTGTTCTTGTAGTCCTTGCCGAAGCGCACATAGCCGTCGCATTCCGCGATGATCGCGTGATCCTTGGGCCGGCGCGCCTCGAACAGTTCGGCCACCCGCGGCAGACCGCCGGTGATGTCCTTGGTCTTGGCGCCTTCGCGCGGGATCCGCGCCACCACGTCGCCCGGGCGCACCTCCTGGCCGTCCTCGACCGACAGGATGGCATCGACCGACATCGGATAGCTGATGGTGTTGCCCTGGTCGTTGCGCACCGGGTTGCCGGTCTCGGGGTCCATCAGGATGACTTCCGGCTTCAGGTCGCTGCCCTTGGGCGCCGACCGCCAGTCGGTCACGATCTTCTGCGTCATGCCGGTGGCTTCGTCGGTATCCTCGCGCACCGACAGGCCCGAGACCAGATCGACGAAGCGCGCCACGCCGGCCTTTTCGGCGATGATGGGCAGGGTGTAGGGATCCCATTCGAACAGCTTGGTGCCGCGCCTGACGCTCTGGCCGTCGGCCACATGGACCTTGGCGCCATAGCTCAGCTTGTGCACGGCGCGTTCCTGGCCGGCCTCGTCGATGATGGCGATCGACATGTTGCGGCCGACCACGATCTGTTCGCCCGCCACATTGGCCAGCAGGTTGGGGTTGCGGAACTCGATCCGGCCCTCCTGGCTGGCTTCCAGGAAGGACTGCTGCCCGCCCTGGGCGATGCCGCCGATATGGAAGGTGCGCATCGTCAGCTGGGTGCCCGGTTCGCCGATGGACTGGGCGGCGATGATGCCCACCGCCTCGCCCACGTTCACCATCGTGCCGCGCGCCAGGTCGCGCCCGTAGCACATGGCGCAGACGCCTTCCTCGGCCTCGCAGGTCAGGGGCGAGCGGATGCGCGCCGACTGCACGCCCGCCGCATGGATCGCATCGGCCTTGCGTTCGTCGATCAGCTCGCCCCGCTTGACGATGACCTCGTCGCTGCCGGGCACCAGGATGTCGTCGGCCGCCACCCGGCCCAGCACCCGTTCGGCCAGGCTGGCCACCAGTTCGCCGTCGTTGACCGCAGGCACCGCGGTGATCGCCCGGTCGGTGCCGCAGTCGTGGCTGCGCACGATGCAGTCCTGCGCCACGTCCACCAGACGCCGCGTCAGATAGCCCGAGTTCGCCGTCTTCAGCGCGGTGTCGGCCAGACCCTTGCGCGCCCCGTGGGTAGAGTTGAAATACTCCAGCACGGTCAGGCCTTCCTTGAAGTTGCTGATGATCGGCGTCTCGATGATCTCGCCCGAGGGTTTGGCCATCAGGCCGCGCATCCCGCCCAGCTGCTTCATCTGGGCCGGCGAACCCCGCGCCCCCGAATGCGACATCATGAAGACCGAGTTCGGTTCCTTCTCGGCCCCCGCGTCATCGACCCGGGTGGCCGAGATCTCGGCCATCATCGCCGCCGCCACCTGGTCGGAACATTTCGACCAGGCATCGACCACCTTGTTGTATTTTTCGCCCTGGGTGATCAGGCCGTCCATGTATTGCTGTTCAAAGTCCTTCACCTGATCGCGGACCTTGTTCACGATCTCCCACTTGCTGTCGGGGATCAGCATGTCGTCCTTGCCAAAGCTGATGCCGGCGCGGAACGCCTCGCGAAAGCCGAGGCCCATGATCTGGTCGCAGAAGATCACCGATTCCTTCTGGCCGCAATAGCGATAGACGGTGTCGATGACGGCCTGCACGTCCTTCTTGCGCAGCAGGCGGTTGACCAGGTCAAAGGGCGCCTTGGCGTTCTTGGGCAGCAGGTTGCCCAGCCGCAGCCGACCCGGCGTGGTTTCGTAACGCTTCAGGACCTCGTTGCCTTCCTCGTCGATCTGGGTGATGCGGGCGGTGATCTTCGCGTGCAGATGCACCTCGCCCGCGGCCAGGGCGTGTTCGACCTCGTCGATGTCGGCAAAGATCTTGCCCTCGCCGACCATGCCCTTGCGCTCCATGGTCACATAATAAAGGCCCAGCACCATGTCCTGCGAGGGCACGATGATCGGCGCGCCGTTGGCGGGCGACAGCACGTTGTTCGTGGACATCATCAGCACGCGCGCCTCGAGCTGGGCCTCGAGGCTCAGCGGAACGTGCACGGCCATCTGGTCGCCGTCGAAGTCGGCGTTGAAGGCGGAACAGACCAGCGGGTGCAGCTGGATCGCCTTGCCCTCGATCAGGATCGGCTCGAACGCCTGGATGCCCAGACGGTGCAGCGTCGGCGCCCGGTTCAGCAGGACCGGGTGTTCGCGGATGACCTCATCCAGGATGTCCCAGACCTCGGGCCGTTCCTTTTCGACCAGCTTCTTGGCCTGCTTGACGGTGGACGACAGGCCCTTGGCCTCAAGCCGGGAATAGATGAACGGCTTGAACAGTTCGAGCGCCATCTTCTTGGGCAGGCCGCACTGGTGCAGCTTGAGTTCCGGGCCCGTCACGATGACCGAACGGCCCGAGAAGTCCACGCGCTTGCCCAAGAGGTTCTGGCGGAACCGGCCCTGCTTGCCCTTCAGCATGTCGGACAGCGATTTCAGCGGGCGCTTGTTGGTGCCCGTGATGACGCGGCCGCGGCGGCCGTTGTCGAACAGCGCATCGACCGCCTCTTGCAGCATCCGCTTCTCGTTGCGCACGATGATGTCGGGCGCGCGCAGTTCGATCAGCCGCTTCAGACGGTTGTTGCGGTTGATGACGCGGCGGTAGAGGTCGTTCAGGTCGGACGTGGCGAAGCGGCCGCCGTCCAGCGGGACCAGCGGGCGCAGTTCCGGCGGGATCACCGGCAGAACCGTCAGGATCATCCATTCCGGCCGGTTGCCCGATTCGAGGAAGCTCTCGACGATCTTCAGCCGCTTGATGATCTTCTTGGGCTTCAGCTCGCCGGTGGCTTCCTTCAGATCCTCGCGCAACTGCTCGGCGGTCGCCTCGAGGTCGATGGCGGCCAGCATCTCGCGGATCGCCTCGGCCCCGATGTTGGCGGTGAAGGCATCGGTGCCATACTGGTCCTGCGCGTCGAGGTATTCCTCCTCGGTCATCAACTGGCCATAGGTCAGGTCGGTCAGACCCGGCTCGATGACGACGTAGTTTTCAAAATACAGGATGCGTTCCAGATCGCGCAGCGTCATGTCCAGCATCAGGCCGATGCGGCTGGGCAGCGATTTCAGGAACCAGATATGCGCGACGGGGGCGGCCAGTTCGATATGGCCCATGCGTTCGCGGCGCACCTTCTGCAGCGTGACCTCGACGCCGCATTTCTCGCAGACGACGCCGCGATATTTCATGCGCTTGTATTTGCCGCAGAGGCATTCGTAATCCTTGATCGGCCCGAAGATGCGGGCGCAGAACAGGCCGTCGCGTTCCGGCTTGAACGTGCGGTAGTTGATGGTTTCCGGCTTCTTGATCTCGCCATAGGACCACGACAGGATCCGCTCGGGGCTGGCGAGCGAGATCTTGATCTCGTCGAAGGTCTTGACCGGAGCAACCGGGTTGAACGGATTGGTCGAGAGTTCCTGGTTCATGTGTTCACCCGATGATTGTCAGACTGCCGCCACGGTCCGCGAAGCGGGCCGGGTCTTCGTGTCGTCCTGGGCCAGCAGGCCCCGGGTCCGCAGCAGCGCCCGATAGGCGCCGAAATCCGCCTCGTCCGAAACCAGCATCCGCAGATCCTCGTTCCGGGGCACTGCGGTCTCGGCTAGATCCTGCGCCTTGGCCGACAGGAACCGCAGCCGCTCCCTGTCCAGCCCCGCGGGATCCAGCCCCAGCGCGGCGAACAGCGCCAGCATCTCGGGCTCGGACCGGAACAGGGTTTCATAGCGGACCACGATCAGCGGCTTGCCGGCCTGCACCCGGGCCAGACCCAGGCGCATGCTGTCGTTCCACTGCCGGATGCCGCGGCTGGCGTCGCGCTTCCACGACCCGTCGTCGAAGCGCGCCTGATAGCTTTCCACCACCGAAAACGGGTTGCGGACGATATAGACCAGCCGGGCGCCGGGAAACCGGGCGTCCAGCAGGTCGAAGCCGGCCGACAGGGCGGGAAACTTGTCGCCCATCAGCCGCGCGCGGTCGAGGCGCGCGGCCATGTCCTCGCCCTCGGCCAGATGCGGCAGGCCCCGGCTGTCGGCCAGGATCCGGTCGCGCGCGTAATGCGCGGCCGTCAGCTGGCCCTTCAGGAACTCGGTCAGATACCGTTCCACCATCAGGAACACGTCCCTGTGGCCGTTCAGCAGGGCCACCAGGGCGGTGGTCCCGCTGCGGGCATTGCCGCCGACGAAGAGGAACTCGCGCGATGGCTCCATCGCGTCAGTCCTCATCCGCGTCGAGCAGTTCCATGTTCAGGCCCAGGCCCCGAACCTCCTTGACCAGGACGTTGAACGATTCCGGCACGCCGGCCTCGAAGTTGTCTTCGCCCTTGACGATCGATTCATAGACCTTGGTGCGGCCGGCCACGTCGTCGGACTTGACCGTCAGCATCTCCTGCAAGGTATAGGCGGCGCCATAGGCTTCCAGCGCCCAGACCTCCATTTCCCCCAGGCGCTGGCCGCCGAACTGCGCCTTGCCGCCCAGCGGCTGCTGGGTGACCAGGCTGTAGGGCCCGGTGGATCGCGCGTGCAGCTTGTCGTCAACCAGGTGGTGCAGCTTCAGCATGTATTTCACGCCCACCGTGACGGGCCGGGCAAAGCGTTCGCCGGTCCGGCCGTCATAGACGACCGACTGGCCCGACTTGTCGAAGCCCGCCCGCATCAGCGCGTCGTTCACGTCGGCCTCTTTCGCGCCGTCGAAGACCGGCGTCGCGATCGGCACGCCGCGGGTGACCAGCGAGGCCTTCTCGACCAGCTCGTCATCGTCCATGCCGGCAAAGACCTCGTCATAGGTGTCGTCGCCATAGGCAAAGCGCATCGCCTCGCGCACCGGGGTCAGGTCGCCCGACCGGCGATAGGCCTCTAGCGCCTCGTCGATCTTGAGCCCCAGACCGCGCGCGGCCCAGCCCATGTGGGTTTCGAGGATCTGTCCCACGTTCATCCGGCTGGGCACGCCCAGCGGGTTCAGCACCAGATCGACCGGCGTGCCGTCGGCCAGGAAGGGCATGTCCTCCACCGGGACGACCTTGGAGATGACGCCCTTGTTGCCGTGGCGGCCGGCCATCTTGTCGCCCGGTTGCAGCTTGCGCTTCACCGCGACAAAGACCTTGACCATCTTCATCACGCCGGGGGGCAGGTCGTCGCCGCGGCGCACCTTTTCCACCTTGTCCTCGAAGCGGTGATCCAGGGCGCGTTTCTGCGCCTCATACTGGTCGTGCAGGGCCTCGATTTCCTTGGCCAGATCCTCTTCGCCCACGGCCAACTGCCACCACTGGCCGCGGCTCAGCGTGGCCAGCAGATCCTCGGTGATCTCGGACCCGGCCTTGACGCCCTTGGGCCCCTTGACCGCCACGCGGCCCAGGATCAGCGCCCGCAGGCGGGCATAGATGTTGCGTTCCAGGATCGCCAGCTCGTCGTCGCGGTCGCGCGCCAGGCGTTCGACCTCCTCGCGTTCGATCTGCAGGGCGCGTTCGTCCTTGTCCACGCCGTGGCGGTTGAACACCCGCACCTCGACCACCGTGCCATAGGCGCCGGGGGGCAGCCGCAGGCTGGTGTCGCGCACGTCGGACGCCTTTTCGCCGAAGATCGCGCGCAAGAGCTTTTCCTCGGGCGTCATCGGGCTTTCGCCCTTGGGGGTGATCTTGCCCACCAGGATGTCGCCGGGGTTCACCTCGGCGCCGATATAGACGATGCCGGCCTCGTCCAGGTTGCGCAGGGCCTCTTCGCCCACGTTCGGGATGTCGCGGGTGATTTCCTCGGGGCCCAGCTTGGTGTCGCGCGCGGCGACTTCGTATTCCTCGATATGGATCGAGGTGAACACGTCGTCGCGCAGGATGCGTTCGCTGATGAGGATCGAGTCTTCATAATTATAGCCGTTCCAGGGCATGAAGGCCACGACCACGTTGCGCCCCAGCGCCAGTTCGCCCTGGTCGGTGCAGGGGCCGTCGGCGATCACCTCGCCGCGTTTGACCACGTCGCCCACCTTCACCAGCGGCTTCTGGTTGATGCAGGACGACTGGTTCGACCGCTTGAACTTGCGCAGGCGATAGATGTCCACGCCCGGCTCGCCCGGTTCCAGCAGTTCGGTGGCGCGCACCACGATCCGGGTGGCATCGACCTGGTCGATCACGCCGGCACGGCGCGCCATGATCGCGGCTCCGCTGTCGCGGGCCACCACGGCCTCGATCCCCGTGCCGACAAAGGGCGCATCGGCCTGCAACAGCGGCACGGCCTGACGCTGCATGTTCGACCCCATCAGCGCGCGGTTGGCGTCGTCGTTTTCCAGGAACGGGATCAGCGAGGCCGCCACCGACACCAGTTGCTTGGGGCTGACGTCGATCAGGTCGATCGCCTCGGGCGGGTTCAGCATGAATTCGCCGCCCTTGCGCGACGAGATCAGGTCATCCAGGAACCGGCCTTCGGCATCCTGCGCCGCATTGGCCTGGGCGACGGTGTGGCGCATTTCCTCGGTGGCCGACAGATAGACCACCTCGTCGGTCACCTTGCCGTCCACCACCTTGCGATAGGGGGTTTCGATGAAGCCATATTTGTTCACCCGGGCAAAGGTGGCCAGGCTGTTGATCAGGCCGATGTTCTGGCCTTCGGGCGTCTCGATCGGGCACATCCGGCCATAGTGGGTCGGGTGAACGTCGCGCACCTCGAAGCCGGCGCGTTCGCGCGTCAGACCGCCCGGGCCCAGCGCCGACAGGCGGCGCTTGTGCGTCACTTCGGACAGCGGGTTGGTCTGGTCCATGAACTGCGAAAGCTGCGACGAGCCGAAGAATTCGCGCACCGCCGCCGCCGCCGGTTTGGCGTTGATCAGTTCCTGCGGCATGATCGTGTCGATTTCCACCGACGACATGCGTTCCTTGATCGCGCGTTCCATCCGCAGAAGGCCCACGCGATACTGGTTCTCCATCAGCTCGCCCACCGAGCGCACGCGGCGGTTGCCCAGGTGGTCGATGTCGTCGATCTCGCCCTTGCCGTCGCGCAGATCGCACAGCGCCTTGATGCAGGCGATGATGTCGTCGCGGTCCAGCGTGCGCTGGGTGTCGGGCTTGTCCAGTGCCAGCCGCATGTTCATCTTGACCCGGCCCACGGCCGACAGGTCATAGCGTTCGTTGTCGAAGAACAGCGTGTCGAACAGGGCGCTGGCGGCCTCGACCGTCGGCGGCTCGCCCGGGCGCATCACGCGATAGATGTCCATCAGCGCGGTGTCGCGGCCCATGTTCTTGTCGGCCGCCATGGTGTTGCGGATATAGGGGCCGACGTTGACATTGTCGATGTCCAGCACCGGAATGTCGGTGATGCCCTGATCCAGCAGCAGCTTGACGGTGCCGCCCTTGGGCGCGCCGTCGCGGTCGTAGTCCATGGTCAGCTCGTCGCCGGCCTCGACCCAGATCTCGCCCGTCTGTTCGTTGATCAGGTCCTTGGCGACATAGCGGCCCAGGATGTGGTCGAAGGGGACCAGCAGCTCGGTCACATTGCCGTCGTCGATCCACTTCTTGACCATGCGCGGCGTGGCCTTTTCGCCCGCCTTCAGGATCACCTCGCCCGTGGCCGCATCGACCAGGTCATAGGTCGGCCGCGTGCCGCGCACCCGTTCGGGGAAGAAGCGGGTGACCCAGCCGCGGTTCTTCACATGGCGGAACCAGACGGTGTTGTAATAGGCATCCATGATGCCTTCCTGGTCCATGCCCAGGGCGTAAAGCAGCGTCGTCACCGGCAGCTTGCGCCGGCGGTCGATGCGGGCGAAGACGATGTCCTTGGCGTCGAACTCGAAGTCCAGCCAACTGCCGCGATAGGGAATGATCCGGCAGGCGAACAAGAGCTTGCCCGAGGAATGCGTCTTGCCCTTGTCGTGGTCGAAGAACACGCCCGGGCTGCGGTGCATCTGGCTGACGATCACCCGTTCGGTTCCGTTCACGATGAACGTGCCGTTGGGCGTCATCAGGGGCATGTCGCCCATATAGACATCCTGTTCCTTGATGTCCTTGACCGACCGGGCGCCCGTCGTCTCATCGACATCGAACACGATCAGCCGCAGCGTGACCTTCAGCGGCGCGGCATAGGTCAGATCGCGCTGCATGCATTCGTCAACGTCGTATTTCGGCCGCTCCAGCTCGTAGCGGACGAACTCCAGCACCGCGGTCTCGTTGAAGTCCTTGATCGGGAAGACCGACTGGAACACGCCCTGGATGCCCTCGCCATCGCGCGGCCTGGGCCCGTCGCCCGACCTCAGGAACAGGTCGTAGCTGGATTTCTGAACCTCGATCAGGTTCGGCATGTCCAGCACTTCGCGGATCTTGCCGTAATAGCGGCGGATGCGCTTCTGGCCGACGTGTGCGTGCGCCATGTGTGTCGTCACCTTTCGTTTCCGGCCGGGCGGGCACCGTCGGGCCACGGTCCGCCTGGCGTCTGAAACAGGAAGCCCCGGGTTCAATTCCTGCCCACCGTCCCGTCGGCGGGCGCCCGAACCCGAACCGGTCCTGGCAGATCCTTTCGCGAAAGGATCTGCCAGGACGGGTTCGACTGGACCGGGGTCACCCCCGGCCCAGCCTGACCGTCATGCGGTGGATGCGCAAGGCATCCGCCGGATCACTTCAGCTCGACCTTGGCGCCAGCCGCTTCGAGCTTCTTCTTGATGTCCTCGGCCTCGGCCTTGGGCAGCTGTTCCTTGACCTTGCCGCCGGCTTCGACCAGGTCCTTGGCTTCTTTCAGGCCCAGGCCGGTGATGGCGCGGACTTCCTTGATGACGTTGATCTTGTTCGGGCCGGCTTCGGTCAGCACGACGTCGAACTCGGTCTTTTCCTCCTCGGCCGGGGCGGCTGCCGCGGCGGGACCGGCGGCCATCATCACCGCGCCGCCGGCGGCGGGCTCGATGCCGTATTTGTCCTTGAGGATCTGCTTCAGTTCCTGAGCCTGCAACAGGGTCAGGTTGACGATGTCTTCGGCGAGTTTGTTCAGGTCAGCCATTTTCAGGTTCCAGTCTGTCTAGATGGGGGTCCGGCGCGCGGGGGTCGTCCCGCGCGGCCATGTCGATCGCTCAGGCGGCTTCCCGCTCCTCAAGGGTCTTGAGGATGCCGGCGATGTTCGAGGCAGGCGCGCCAATGGCCCCGGCGATGGCAGAGGCGGGGGCGCCGATGCACGCCACGACCGAAGCGATAAGCTCCTCGCGCGACGGCAGCGATGCCACGGCCTTGACACCGGCCTGGTCCAGAACGTCCTTGCCCATCGCCCCGCCAAGGATCACGAACTTGTCGTTCTTCTTGGCATAGGCTTCCGCGACCTTCGCCGCAGCGACGGGATCCTCGGAAAAGGCAAAGACGGTCATGCCCTTCAGCAGTTCGCCCATCCGTTCGGCGGGCTTGCCCTGCAGGGCGATCCTGGCGAGCCTGTTCTTGGCAACGCGCACGGACCCGCCCACTTCGCGCATCTGCGCGCGCAGGTCCTGCATCTGGGCAACCGTCATGCCTTCGTAGTGTGCAACCACCACGACGCCAGAGCTTTCAAAGATCTGGCCGAGTTCCTCGACCACCCGCTCTTTCTGGGCTCTATCCACAGTTCCACTCCAAGTTGGGGGTTTCCCCCCGGCTCACATCCGCCCCCTTGCGGGGGCATCGGGTCCGATCAGGAACCGTCCAAGACCGCCCGGAAGCCCGGTCAATCCGTCTGATCCCCATCTCAGGCAGGCGATTAAGACGTTGCCGTCCCCCGCCGTCTCGGACAGGACGGGGCGTTGCCGCCCCGCCATCCCGCCCCCTGGGGGTCGGGAATTTCTGGCGCCGCGCTCAGCGGCCGGCGGCCGAGGCCAGATCGACGCTGACCCCCGGCCCCATGGTCGAGGACAGCGACACCTTCTTGACATAGGTGCCCTTGGCGCCCGACGGCTTGGCCCGCGTCACGGCCTCGACGAAGGCGCGGACGTTCTCGGCCAGCTTGGCCTCGTCGAACGACACCTTGCCCACGCCGGCGTGGATCACGCCGGCCTTTTCCACCTTGAACTGCACTTCGCCGCCCTTGGCGTTCTTGACCGCCGTGGCCACGTCCATCGTCACCGTGCCCACCTTGGGGTTCGGCATCAGGTTGCGCGGGCCGAGGATCTTGCCCAGACGGCCGACCAGCGGCATCATGTCCGGCGTGGCGATGCAGCGGTCGAAGTCGATGGTGCCGCCCTGGATGCGTTCCATCAGATCCTCGGCGCCCACGATCTCGGCCCCGGCGGCCCTGGCCTCGTCGGCCTTGGCGCCGCGGGCGAAGACCGCCACGCGCACCGTCTTGCCGGTGCCGTTGGGCAGCGTCACCACGCCGCGCACCATCTGGTCGGCGTGCCGCGGATCGACGCCCAGGTTCATCGCCACCTCGACCGTCTCGTCGAACCTGGCGCTGGCCGCCTGCTTGATCAGCGCCACGGCGTCCTCGACCGTCAGGTTGGCCTTGCCCGCGAACAGCGCCTCGGCTGCGGCCTTGCGTTTACCGATCTTTGCCATGGTCTCAGCCCTTCACCTGGATGCCGCAGGACCGGGCCGAGCCCAGGATGATCTGCATCGCCGCCTCGATCGAATTGGCGTTCAGATCCTTCATCTTCGCCTCGGCGATCTGGCGCACCTGGGCTGCGGTGACGGTGCCGGCCACTTCGCGGCCCGGCTTGACCGAGCCCTTCATCCGGTTGCGCTTGCCCACCGGCTTCAGGCCCGCGGCCTTCTTCAGGAACCACGACGCCGGCGGCGTCTTGAATTCCAGCGTGAAGGACTTGTCCTGGTAATAGGTGATCACGACCGGGGTCGGCGCACCGGGTTCCAGGTCGGCGGTCTTCGCGTTGAATTCCTTCACGAAGGCCATGATGTTCAGGCCGCGCTGACCCAGCGCGGGACCGACGGGGGGCGAGGGGTTGGCCTGCCCGGCCTTCACCTGCAGCTTGAGGCTGCCCATCACTTTCTTGGCCATGGGGCCATCTCCTTAGTCACACGGCGCCCGGGGGGGGCGCGGTTTAGTGGTCCGGTCTGCGACATCCGTCCGGCGGATGCGCGCGCCTCCCACGCAGCGGTCAGACGCCCTTGGACACCTGGCCGAATTCCAGCTCGACCGGGGTCGCCCGGCCGAAGATCGAGACGGACACCTTCAGCCGGTTGTGCGCCTCGTCCACCTCTTCCACCATGCCGTCAAAGCCCTCGAACGGGCCGTCGGCGACCTTGACGCGCTCGCCGATCTCGAACCGGATCACGCTGCGCGGGGCTTCCTGCCCCTCTTCCACCCGGTGCAGGATCGCGTTCACCTCGGCGTCGCGCATCGGCATCGGCTTGCCCTGCGGGCCCAGGAACCCCGTCACCCGGTTGATCGACGAGATCAGGTGATAGCCCTGCGACGTCATCTCCATGTGCACCAGCACATAGCCGGGCATGAAGCGGCGTTCGGTCGTCACCTTCTTGCCGCGCCGGACCTCGATCACCTCTTCGGTGGGGACCAGCACTTCGTCGATCTCGTCCTCAAGGCCCTTTTCGGCAACGGCCTGCCTGATCTTTTCGGCGACCTGCTTCTCGAAGTTCGAGAGGACGCTCACCGAATACCACCGCTTCGCCATGCCTGCCTTGCCCCTGCCGCGGGCCTGCGCCCGCCGTCCCGTTCGTCGTCGTCGTGTCGTCCGTCAACGAAAAACAGCGCGCCGCCCGAATCGCAGCGCGCCGGTCCCGTATGATCCGCGGATACCTAGCCGCCGCACCGCCAAAGCGCAAGCGCGAATGCCCGATCAGCCGAACAGCCCCAGCACCGCCGACAGGCCGGACCGGATCGCCAGATCGACCAGGAAGAAGAAGGTCGCCGTCAGCGCCGCCATGACAAAGACCATGATCGTGGTCAGCACCACCTCGCGCCGGGTGGGCCAGACGACCTTGGCCACCTCGGCGCGCACCTGCTGAAGGAACTGGAAGGGATTGGCCTTGGCCATGACATGTCCTGACTGCGGAAGTTTGCCGCCAGATACGCCCCGCGGCCCGGGAATTCAAGCCGCGGGTCCGGCGCGATCAGGTCTTGAACACCCGATAGATCGCCGGGATCGCCAGCACCGTCAGCAACGTCGAGGTCAAGAGCCCGAACAGCAGCGAAATCGCCAGCCCCTGAAAGATCGGGTCGGCCAGGATCACCGCCGCCCCGATCATCGCCGCGATCGCCGTCAGCAGGATCGGCTTGAACCGGATCGCGCCGGCGTCGATCAGCACCTCGACCGCGGGCTTGCCGGAGGTGTCGTGGCGGATGAAATCGACCAGCAGGATCGAGTTGCGCACGATGATCCCCGCCAGCGCGATGAAGCCGATCATCGAGGTGGCCGAAAACGGCGCGGCGAACAGCCAGTGGCCGAAGATGATGCCCAGGAAGGTCAGCGGAATGGGCGTCAGGATCACCAAAGGCAGCCGGAACGACCCGAACTGCGCCACCACCAGGATATAGATGCCCAGCAGCGCCACGCCGAAGGCCGCGCCCATGTCGCGGAAGGTGACCCAGGTCACCTCCCATTCGCCGTCCCACAGAAGGGTGACGCGGCTTTCGTCCTGCGGCGGGCCGTTCAGCCGGATCGCGGGCGCGCCCTCGGGGCCCCAGTCGATCGCCGTCATCGCCTGGCCCACCGCCAGCATCCCGTAGAGCGGCGCCTCGAATTCGCCGGCCAGTTCGGCCGTCACCATTTCGGCGAACCGGCCGTTGTGGCGGAACAGCGGGTAGCTTGCGGTCTCCTCGCTCAGCCGCAGCACGTCGCCCAGTTCGACCACGCCGCGCGCCCCGGGCAGCACATTGGCGGGAATGGGCGTGGTCAGGGCGGATTCGTCCATCACCCGTTCGCCGCGCGGGCGTTCCAGCACCAGGGGAATGGGCCGGCGCCCCTCGCCCCGGTGCGAATAGCCCACCACGGTCGCGCCGTTCAGGATCGCCAGCGTGTCGAACACGTCGGCCTCCTGCACGCCGAAGAATTCCAGATCGTCGGTCGAGATCGTGGCCCGCAGCCGCCGCGGCGGCTGGCCGAAACTGTCATCGACATCGACGATGAAGGGCACGCTTTCAAAGGCCTGCCGCACCCTGGCCGCGGCCGCGCGCCGGGCCTGGGGCGTGGGGCCATAGACCTCGGCCAGCAGGGTGGCGATCACCGGCGGCCCCGGCGGGGGTTCGACGGTCTTCAGCACCGTGCCGGGCGGCACCGGGATCGCCCGCAGCCGTTCGCGCAGGTCCAGCGCGATGGCATGGCTGGGCCGGTCGCGGTCGGTCTTGGGCGTCAGGTTGATCTGCACGTCGCCCATCTGCGGCCGGTCGCGCAGGTAGTAGTGCCGCACCAGCCCGTTGAAGTTGAAGGGCGCGGCGGCGCCGGCATGGGTCTGGACATGCAGCACCTCGGGCAGATCCAGCGCCACCGCCGCCACCGCCTGGGCCACGGCATCGGTATCCTCGACCGAGACGCCCTCGGGCAGGTCGATCACCACCGCCAGTTCCGACTTGTTGTCGAAGGGCAGCAGCTTCACCGTCACG
>Ga0075012_10003689_pt1 | contig 14440 bp, 10 predicted proteins | sample All_14_2_FD_71474 | JGI IMG/M metagenome (GOLD analysis project Ga0075012, IMG submission 71474) | Freshwater microbial communities in response to fracking from Pennsylvania, USA - Allegheny Zone_MetaG_DW_15 | ecosystem: Environmental > Aquatic > Deep subsurface > Groundwater > Drilled... | reverse complement strand
GCCCAAGACACAAGAGAGCGACTCTGCTAGACTATATATATGTACGATGTAATCATCATTGGAGGAGGAGCTGCAGGGCTCTTCGCCGCAGCAAACCTCAAGACGGAACACGCAATCCTGCTTGATCACTCACACGAAGTGGGTAAAAAGCTGTTGATCACTGGAAGTGGTCAGTGCAATCTTACCAACACCCTGCCTGTCGAGGCTTTCCTCTCTCATTTCGGGAATAAGCAACAACGCAACTTCCTCCTGCCGGCCTTGCAAAATCTCACTACTAAAATTCTGTATGAGTGGTTTGAGCAAAGAGGGTTTCCCCTGATTGTCCGTGCAGATGGCAAGGTGTTCCCCAAGAGCCTCGACGCCCACGACGTACGTGACTTCCTGGTCAGCCATTCCATGGCACACATCCGCACCAATATGCACATCACAGCCATTACGAACTTGCATCCGGGATTCAGGATAACCACCACCGATGCAGCCTATGATACACGAAACCTCATCATCGCCACCGGTGGGATGAGCTATCCACGAACCGGCAGTGATGGAAGCGGGTATGACTTGGCCAAGACACTCGGACACAGCATAGTGCCGCCAAAACCGGCCCTGGTTGCCCTCAGCATCGAGGAGTATCCATTCAAACACCTGGCAGGAAACTCTGTCCGCGATGCTTGGGTATCCTTGTATCACGACGAGGAAAAAGCCGCGTATGAACAGAGAAAGGGCGATGTGCTGTTTACCCATGACGGGCTCTCAGGCCCTGCTATTCTCAGCTGCTCACGCTTTGTCATGAAACAGGATGTGATCAGGCTGTCTCTCATTGGAGGTGCGAACCACCACGAAGCTGAAGAAATCCTGCTTCGGGCTCTCAGCGCTCCGAAGAAACTCATAACCACAGCACTGAAGGAGACCGGGATAATTTCCAGCCTTGCCCAAACGCTGGTCGATATGGCAGGCATTGAAAGAGATACAACCACAGCAACCCTGGATAAAACAAAGCGAAAAGCCTTGGCTAATCTGGTAAGCGCCCTGCCCCTGCGGGTGTCCGGATCGAAAGGATTTCAATCGGCAATGGTTACCAGCGGAGGAGTCGCTCTTTCAGAAGTCAACCGAAAAAGCATGGAGTCGAACCTCAATGAAGGGCTCTTCTTCTGCGGCGAGATGCTCGATTATGATGGGGAAAGCGGCGGGTATAACCTGCAGGCAGCCTTTTCGACTGCATATCTTGCAGTGCAGCATATACGGTAGGAGGATACCATGGAATTCTTATGGGCAACGATTACAGTTCGCAACATGGAAGAAAGCTTGGAGTTTTACCAGGAAATAGTAGGCCTTTCACTGAACAGGCGGGTACAGAGTAATGAAACCACCGAACTAGCCTTCCTCGGTGACGGACAAACACAGATCGAGCTGATCCATCACAGTGGCAGGCAGGCGCCGGAGACGGGCAAGGGCATCAGCCTGGGGTTTGCCGTTGAGGATCTTGAACTGATGATGGAAAGAATCAAGGAGAAGGGTCTGACGATGTATGATGGACCCTTCGCTCCCAATCCCCATGTGCGGTTCTTCTATGTCCTCGACCCCAACGGTTTGAAAATCCAATTCGTTGAACGACGCTGAAAAACAGTGAGCCGGGATTTCTCCCGGCTCGTTTCATTCAGACTCAGCAGCAACAGACTTATTTGATTCTCTTCACTGCAGATTCAAGCAGCTCATCCAGCTTTGCAGAGGGGTTCTGGAACTTGGAGAGGAAGATCATGGAAGCAATGATGTACGGCTTGAAACTGGCTTCCTTGTAGAGGGGCACCAGATAACGGTCGAACACAGAGGCCTCTACCTCGCCTTCCTTGCAGGAAACACCGGTGATGTCGGCAGGCAGGCAGTGCATGTACAGGGCCTTTCCTTCCTTGGTCAACTTCATCAAGTCTTCAGTGCAGGTCCATTCCTTGAATTTGGCATTGTTGGCAAGACAGGTCTTCTCAAGAGCCTTCAGGGCATCCTGGTCCCCATGCTCGACAATCTTGGTTCTCTCTTCCATCACGGCAAAAGGAGCCCAGCTCTTCGGATAGACAATATCGGCATCCTTGAAAGCTTCAGCCATGGAGTCGACACGCTTGTAGGAACCACCGCTCTTCTTTGCGTTCTCCTTGGCGACTTCCTCGATCTCAGGCATTACATTGTACCCCTCGGGGTGTGCAAGCACGACATCCATGCCAAAACGGGTGAACAGGCCGATGATTCCCTGGGGAACGGAAAGCGGCTTGCCGTAGGAGGGGCTGTAAGCCCAGGTCATGGCAATCTTCTTGCCCTTGAGGTTCTCGACTCCACCGAAATGATTGATGACATGCAGCATGTCTGCCATGCTCTGGGTCGGGTGATCGATATCGCACTGGAGGTTCACCAAGGTGGGTCTCTGCTCAAGAACGCCGTCGTCATAACCATCCTGAACAGCCTCGGCAACAGTCTTCATGTAGGTATAGCCCTTGCCGATATACATATCGTCGCGGATACCGATGACGTCGGCCATAAAACTGACCATATTGGCGGTCTCGCGAACCGTCTCACCATGGGCGATCTGGCTGGTCTTCTCGTCGAGGTCCTGAACCTCGAGACCAAGGAGATTACAGGCACTGGCGAAACTGAAACGTGTTCTGGTGGAGTTATCGCGGAATACGGAGATTCCAAGGCCACTATCAAACACTTTGGTGGAAATGTTGTTCTCGCGCATGGCACGCAGAACTTCAGCTACCTGGAATACAGCAGCAATTTCGTCATCGGACTCCTTCCAAGTATGGAAAAAGTCATTGAGATACATGTTGTCGGTTTTGAGGGTCTTAAGCTCCTCAATCATCTTCTTAATAGTGGCTTTGTCCTTCATGTTGTGGAACCTCCATTGGTTTTGTTCAAAAAAAAATCCAGACAATGGCACTATACCATGACGGAGTGCCGTTGTCTAGATTTAATGTTGCAGTTTGTTGCAAGAATCCTCTAGATTCTTCCCATCTCCTTCAGGATTTTCTCCGGTGTAAAGGGCCAGTTCCGCATCCAAACACCCACAGCATCATGGATGGCGATGGCAATGGCGGGAGCCGCCCCGTTGGTTGCAATCTCACTGATGGATTTGGCTCCGTAAGGGCCGACCTCATCATTGATGTCGATCAAGACTGCCTTGAAATCCTCCGGCTTCTCACTGATCATGGGTACCCCGTAATCGCTGAGCGTCGGATTGAGACAGACACCGTTCTCATCCAGGATCATCTGCTCATACAGCGTATGACCGATGGATTTGAGAACAGCACCATACATCTGGCAGAGTGCAAGTTCCGGGTTGATCGGAGTGCCTGCATCCTGCAGTGCATAGAATTTCTGCACCTTTATTTGTCCGGTGCGTACATTCACGGCGACCTGGGCAAAGTGAGCACCGTAGGGGATGGAGTTGTGGTTTGTGGTGAAGGAAGCCTTACCCATAACCTGTCCACGGCCTGTACCGGTGAGTGCATCATGACTGAGCTTTGCGTAGCTGAGCGTCTTGCCGGTCTTGGTGCTGTACACCTCCCCGGGAGCTCGAAGCACCAAATCCTCGACACTTTCCTGCATCTGATATGCAGCTTCATCAAGGAGATTGTTCTTCAAGTCCTGGGCGGCCTTGTAGGATGCTCCGCCGCTGAAGTAGGTCCCGCTGGAAGCATAGGCTCCGGTGTCGAACGTACAGCTGTCGGTATCACCGCTGGTGACGGTCACCTTGTCGAGGGGAACACAGAAGGCCTCGCTGATCATCTTTGCACTGATGGTATCCAAACCGGTTCCAAGGTCTGCACCACCGCTGAAAATCTGGAAGGTGCCATCGGTGAGCAGTTTCGCCCATGCGTTGGAGTGGTCGAGTCCGGGAAGTCCGCTTCCCTGCTGGATCATGGCAAATCCCTTGCCGATTTTCCAATCAGGATCGTCGGAAGTCTCCTTTTTGCCCCATCCAATCATCTCGGCACCCTTGACCAGGGCCTCGTCAAGACCGCACGAACCGACCGGCACGACATTGCCTTCCCTTCCCTCTCCGAGGCCCTTGAGAATTTCAAGCATATAGCCTGGTTCGACCTTGTTCTTCATCGCCATCTCGTAGTAATCGACACCCAATTGTTCGGCAAGCTCTGCCATGCATGTCATCAGCGCATAGCTGCCCTTGGGAGCACCGTAGCCCTGATAGGCTCCGGTAGGAGCGATATTTGTATAGTAGGTAATGACATCGAACTTCATGTTGTCGACTTTCAGAAGCGGCAGGGTCTTGGAGCATGCATTCATCGGCACGGTCAGGCAGTGGTTGCCGTAAGGGCCGGTGTTGGCACGCACGTCCATATAGACGGCGGTAATCGTTCCATCCTTCTTGCCGCCCATCTTCACTGTCACACGCATAGGGTGACGGGTGGAGTTGGCGATGAACTCCTCTTCACGGGTATTGCGATAGAGAACAGGCTTGCCCGTAATCCAAGTTGCATATCCGACCAAATCCTCGACCAGGATATCCTGCTTGCTGCCGTATCCGCCACCGACACGCTCCTTGATGACGCGGATCTTGTTCTCGGGAATCTGGCATACCCATGCAACGATACGCCGCACGTGATAGGGAACCTGGGTGGAAGCATGAAGCACCAACCTTCCACCGTCGATCTTGGCATAACAGATATGCGGCTCGAGGGGTGTACATTGAATTTGGCTGGTCTGATACGTCCGTTCAACAACCACATCCGCTTCCTTGAATCCCTTCTCTACATCACCGATCTGGCCATGGGCGGCACTGGCGATGTTGCGCCTGATATCACTATGCAGGGGGAACTGATAAATTACCTTCCCATCCCTTGGATCGGCTTTCTTGTTGTACTCGTCCAAATCCTTGGGAGCTCCTGCGCGATACTCGACAATGCCGTTGTGAATCAGGGGAGCACCCTCTTCCATAGCCTCCTCAACGGTCAGCACGGGTTTGAGAACTTCATACTCCACCTTGATTGCATCGCGGGCGGCTCTGGCCTGCTCTTCGGTCTCGGCCACGATGGCCGCCACCCGGTCCCCGACGTGGCGGACCTTGCGGTTGAAAAGCCTGCGGTCGTGCGGACTTGGTTCAGGATTTCCCTGACCCGCCTGCATGTAGAAGACATCAGGACAATTTTCGTGGGTGATGATAGAAACTACGCCATCCATCTTCAGAGCTTCACTGGTGTCGATCTTGGTGATGTATGCATGAGCATAGGGGCTGCGCAGCAACACCATTGCATGATATCCGGGAAGCACCCTGTCCTCGACAAAACTCGGCTCGCCGGCTACCAGCTGCGGACCGTCCACCTTAGATTTGGGTTTGCCGACATAGGTAAGCTCCTCTCGGAAGGATGGGGAGATTTCACTCTTGTAAGAACCGGTCTGCATCCGCTCGACAGCCAGCTTGACCGCCAGGTAGTAGTGTTCATACCCGGTATCGCGAATGAAAATTCCGCTGAGCACCTCATCGATCTGTGCCTTGGAAGGATTATCCACCCTCTCAAGCAACCAGGTGAGTAACAAGGCGGCTGCCGGTGCATTGTAGGCGCTCTGCACCACACCTGCATCGATCATGGCCTGTTGGACGATGTTGAGGTTCCTGCTCGTTCCCAGGCCTTCAGCGGTGCGGATGTCCGCCCCGTCTGCCTGTAGAGCCAGCATAAGGTTGGCATACACCGGGACATCATCAACAATGACGGTATCACTTCCTGCAAACCCCTCTCGGTCGTCGCTGTCGCGTACGCTGCTATACCCGAGGCGAACGAGGACCGAACGCAGGGACTCATTAACCTCACAGGTTGTTGTATGCTTTTTTCCGTTTACGGTAAAGACTACCTTGTTCATTTTACGCCTCCCTTCAGAAACTCGGCAAAGAGCTGGCCGATGCCTTCACTGGCGATATAGCGCTTGTAATCTGCGCTGCCGATGCTGTCATCAACAGCTTTAAGGGCGTGCTGCACAGCCAGTTGGACATCTTCGCGGGTTGTCAATTCGCCGTTCTCGATGGCATTCTCTACGTTGCTGAGCCGCTGAACGCCGCTTCCGTGTACTGCGGCGAACACCCGTACATGGTCGATGACCTGCTCGCTGTTCAGGGTCGCCCCGAAGCCCACATGCACCGCACTGCGGTTCTGTACACTGGTGGCATACCTTTTGGAACCGACGAACCGGATATCCTTGGAGAGACTTACCGCCAGCAACAGCGTGCCGCTGAACTGCTGATGATAGGTATGGTATTCCCTGATGGGGATGTTGTCCTCGCTGTACGCACCGCCTTCGGTAAGGTTGGCTGTCAGCAATCGGCAGCGTGAGGCAAGCAAAGCGGGCGCGAGATAGGAGTGGTCGCTCATCAGGGCAAGGTTGCCGCCGATGGTGGCCATGTTCCTGCGGGTGAAAGAACCACAGGTCGATGCTGCGTCCTTGAGCCACTGGGGAACAAGATCCGATTCGATCAGTTGTTGCAGTGTAACCATGCTGCCGATACGGATGGTTGAACCTTCGTCGGTAATGGTATCCAAGCCTAGCTTCGCCAGGCTGATGGCACACTTTACCTCGACAGTGGAATTGAGCCTATTGATCTCCGTTCCTCCGGCGTACCATACACTCTTCACTTTATTACGCTTCAGTCTGAGGGCTTCCTCGGTATCCGTAGCAATGAGAAATTCCTGAATCATACAATCTCTCCTCTGGCAGCCATTTCCATCATCCGCTTGCTGATCGCATTCGCTTTCTGGGCAAGCTCCTGTTCGTCGAAGCCGACCAGCTGCCCGCGGTCGACTACAACCTTCCCATTGATGATCGTATAGTCGGTATTGTGATTGGTTCCGCAGAAAAGCAGACTGGCCACCGGGTCGCTCTGGCTTCCTGCATACGGAAGTGTCGATACATCGAAAATTGCCAGGTCTGCAGCCCATCCCTTCTCAAGTCTTCCGACCTTTCCAAAGTTGAGCAGTTTTGCTCCCCCCTCGGTTGCCATCGAGAAGGCCTGGCTTGCAGTAAGTGCGTCAGATCCGTAGCGGACGCGTTGCAGCAACATTGCCTGACGAACTTCCGCAAGCATGTCGGAACTGTCGTTGCTTGCACTGCCATCGACGGCAACAGCAACGTTGATCCCCATACCAAGCATCTCCTTGACCCTGCAGATGCCGCTTCCCAATCTCATGTTGGAGGAAGGACAGTGTGCAATGTGAGTCTTGGTCTGTTGAAGAATCTTCAGTTCCTCGTCATTGAAGTGGATGCCATGGGCGTACCACACATCCTCACCGATGAGTCCGCACTCCTGCATCAAGGCAACCGGACGCATGCCGTACATCTCCTGGCAGAAATCGGCTTCGTCGTATGTCTCGCAGAGGTGGGTATGGAGCCGCACCCCGTACTTGCGGCCAAGTGCTGCAGTCTCCTTCATCAAGCCCTTGGTTACGCTGAACGGACTGCAGGGGGCTAGTGCAATTTTATGCATGGCATCCGGGGCGTTGTCATGATAGGTCTTGATGCACCGCTCACTGTCCATAAGAATCTCATCTTCGGTCTGTACGACGCTATCGGGAGGCAGACCTCCATCCTTTTTACTCAAGCTCATCGAGCCTCGGGTGGGACTGAATCGCATGCCAAGGGTATCGGCCGCTTCAAACTGCAGACCCATCAGATCCCCTTTGAATGAGCGGGGATAGAGGTAGTGATGATCGGTGGTAAGCGTGCAACCGGTCTTCATCAGCTCTGCCATAGCCAAGAGCGATGAGTGATACACGGCGTCTTCGTCGACGTATTTCCAAACCTCATAGAGAAATTTCAGCCAATCAAAAAGCTTTGCATTCTGCACAGCGGGATGGTTGCGGGTAAGCGTTTGGTAAAAATGGTGATGGGTGTTTACCAGGCCCGGGATGACCACATGCTTGGAACAATCAATCGTACGAACTTTCCCTATGGCTTGCAGGTTCCCGGTGGGAGCGATGGCCTCCACCTTGTTCCCAACAATCAAAAGGTCGGCACCATGATACTGGGGACCGTCGAATGTGGGTTGGAGGCAGTAGATGTTTTTCAATAGAAGCGAGGAACTCATGCCTTCGAATCTCCTTTGATAGGCAGGATGCGGCTGTATCCAATGCTTTGTGAAACCATGGAGAGCCGATCATGCTGTTACTCGGCTTCGGCATGCGGGCGTTCCGCAAGGAAGGAGTGGAGAGTAAGGGGTCCAATCCACTACCTTGGTTCTCTCGATACCGCCACATCAGGCAGAGCCCCTTCTGCGTCTGAACGGCGTTCCCCATTGTCTCTTGTAAAATACAACGGAGAGACTCAAACTTCAATCAGCCACAAGGTGCGTACCTTGTGGCTGTAGTATACCATATCAAGCTTTCCGGTTATACCGTCGAGCTTGCTACTTCTCCAACGAGTAAGGAAGCATGGCGTAGAAAGCGGCACAAATCTCCAGGTCGTCGACACGGTTGATCTCGTTCGGCGCATGAGCCTGAGCCTCATCACCAGGGCCGAAACCAATGGCGGGAATCTTATGACGACCGGTGGTTGCAACCAAGTTGGTCGAGAAGGTCCACTTATCCACGACCGGTTTCTTGCCGAACAGTGCTTCGTGTCCTTCCACGCCGGCGACTACCAACGGATGATCGGCATCGATTTTCCAGGTCGGGAAGTACAACTCCTGGGAGTACTCCTTCTTTGTCCAGCCGATCTTCTCATAGTTGGGCATCTCAACGACGATGGCCGATGGATCGTCACCGGTTGCCTTGCTGATATAGTCGCGTACCTGGCTGATGGCCAAATCTGCATCCTCACCCCAGGTCAAACGACGGTCGAGGTAGAGCATGGCATAGTCGGCAACCGCGCACTGGCTGGGCCCCTTCACATCCATCTGGCTGACAGTGATGGTTCCCTTGCCGAGGAACTTCTCGGCATCCGGCTGCAGGTCCTTGTTAAGCTGCTCGATGGCCAAGGCCGCCTTTGCCGCCTTGTAGGCTGCGCTGACTCCGCGTTCCGGGGCGCTGCCGTGGCAGGAGATGCCCTTGAGGATGGCACGGATTTCCATACGACCGCGGTGTCCGCGATAGAGGCGGCAGCTGGTGGGCTCGGTGGAAACCACCAAGTCGGGTCGGAAGTTCTCCTCTTCAATCAGGTACTTCCAGCACATGCCGTCACAATCCTCTTCCATGACGGTGAAGGTGAAATAGACACTATACTCACCACCATAGCCGAGTTCCTTGAGGATTCGTCCGGCAGTGATCATGGAAGCTGCACCACCCTTCTGGTCGCTCGCTCCGCGTCCCCACACCTTTCCGTCCTTGATCTCTCCACTGAACGGATCGAAATCCCAGTTCTTCAGGTTACCGACTTCAACGGTATCGATATGCGCATCGAAGGCGAGTTTCTTCGGACCATTGCCCACGCGGCCGATCACCGAACCAAGTCCATCAATACGAACTTCGTCAAACCCAGCTTCTTCACAGAGGGTGACGATAAGGCGGCAGACATCCTCTTCCTGGGAGCTATAGCTCTTGGTCTGTACCATTTTCGAGAGATTGAGAGCCGTGTAATCACGATACTCGGCAGCTTTTGCCCTGATCTGTTCCTGAATTGTCATCTTGCATTTCCCCTTTGACCATAGGTCATATCATCATCCTCGCCCGCTCAGGGAGCGATTTTATCCACTTTTTCCCATACCCGCTTGGCAACCTTGGCAGCCTCGGCGTAGATTCTCGGTACATCCAGATGCGGAAACTGACGGTTTTCCATCACCAGCTTCCCATTCACCATAACACTCTCGACACAATTGCTGCTCATTCCCCACACAAAATGGCTTGCTGCATTTCCCGCCACCAAGGGGGTGGGAGCATGGTAGTCGCAGATGGTGAGGTCGGCCTTGTATCCGGCTTCCACTTTTCCAAAACTCCCATCAAAATATGCTTCCACCAATTGGTTGCCACGATTCAGGGCCGCAACGTAATCACTTGGCCACCATGAACCGCCGCCGTCCTTGTGCTTGAAGAAGGCAAGCTTCAGCTCCTCGAACATATTGCCGCCGCAGCCATCGGTACCGATGACCAGGTTCTTCACCTTCTGGATGTTCTTGCAGTACCCCACATTGTTGTTCATGTTGCTGCGACCGTTGTGGGCGAAGAAACAGTTGTGCTCGTTGAGCTTAACAATCTCTCGCTCGTTGAGATGCAGGCCGTGAACCAAAAGCGTGTTGTCGGTGAGCAGGTCGAACTTTTCAAGTCGGTCGATGATATCCATATTGTACTTGTGATGGCTGAATACCACATCGTACTTGTCTTCGGCGACATGCAGATGCATGCCGGCCTTTGATTCGCGCATGGCATCGCCCATCATCCTCAATCCCTCATCGGGAATGGTGAAGGGAGCGTGACCGCCGATCATACCGCGTACAAGCGGCTTGTTTTTGGCGGCCATGGCAAATCGGAGGTTCTCTTGCACCCCGGCTTCCACTTCCGCCATGCCGCCGTTGCGATCGGTCACCTCGTAACAAGTGCTGCCACGAACCCCGACTTCCTCCATGCCGTTGGCAATCGTATCAAGACTGCCTGCGATGTAGGAAGGGCTTGCATGGTGGTCGATGCAGGTGGTGGTCCCGCTTGCGATTGCATCGATGGAGCAGATCAGGGAGCTGTAGTAGCAAGCTTCCTCATCAAGACCTCGGTCGAGGCGCCACCACCACTCCTTCAGGACCTGGATGAAATCCTCCTGCGGTCCTGCTGAAATCAACATGCCTCTTGAAAGCCCACTATAGTAGTGGTGATGTGAACATACATTGCCTGGGATTACAGTCTTGTTCTTCCCGTCGATTACCTTGTCAGCCTTCAGATTCAATGCAGCATCCTTACCCACCTTGGTGATGACATCGTCAACTATGACAATATCAACACCTTCAGACACGGTAAAAGGGCTCTGGGTCTGCATGACTGTCGTATTGGTTATTACCGTTGTTGCCAAAGCATTCTCCTTTACGCTTCCACATACCCGAGCAGGTAGCTGTAGGAAGTATAGATTTCTTCGATCAGGGCGGCCACCTCATCAGTGATGCCTTCCTCATCGCCTGTCAGAATTCCATCCCCGTCCAAAGAGCAGTTGAAGATCCTGCCATCGAGACGGATGAGAATATCCTCACCCTCGGCATAGAAACCGCTGTTCGTTGAATTATCGAAGTCTTCTTTCAGGCTGAAAAGCGTGAACTTCTTGCGATACGGGCCGCCGTCATAAGGGCAGAATGTTTCACAGTTTCCGCACTCATTGCAGTAGGCGTCGAGGTGAAGAATCTGGAACGGGTCGGCAAATACGCCTGTATTTCGGACATCAATGGCGACGTTTGCTCGGTTCGGACAGACATCGACACACTTGTTGCACAGATATGAGCATTCAAGGCATCGAGCAGCCTCGGTGGCGGCGAACTCGGCGTCTCCGAACTGCTTGGAAACAAGGATCTTGCTCTTCTTGCCGGCGACCTCGGCGAAGAACTCGTTCTCATCGTTCTCCAATTCAACACGCTCCTCGTCTGTCATGTCGTCCTCGTCGTCACAATCGCAGCCGTCTTCGCAGGTGCACTCGTGATCGTGATCGTGGTCGTGGTCGTGGCCGCAACCGCAGCCGTCTTCCTCTTCCTCCTCAGGACCCAGAACTTTATCGATGGCAGCCTCGACTGCACTTCTCGCACTGGCAATACAACGTACAACCGTGGAAGGACCGCTTTGGGCATCCCCGATGACATAGACATTCTCGACCTCGGACTCCTTGGTCTCATCATCAGCCTTCGGCCAACCCTTCTCGTTCACCGGTACACCATACCAAGTGAGTTGTGCAGTATCTGCGTGCTCACCGATTGCAGTGATCATGGTATCGGCTTCGATGGTGAAAACCTCGTCGGTCGCCACCGGGCGTCTTCTACCGCTTGAATCCTTCTCACCCAGTTCCATTTTTCTGACGGTAAGAACGTTGTCGTCAAACCGTTCGGGATTGGCAAGAAAGAGGAATTGGATATTCTCCTTTTTGGCAAGGCCGTACTCTTCGTGGTCGGCAGGCATCTCGGCCTCGGTACGTCGGTAGATGACCGAAACCTTCTCAACTCCTGGAATACGAAGGGCTGCACGGGCGCTGTCCATGGCGGTATTGCCGCCACCTACAACCACTACATTTTTGCCCAAACTCAGGGTGGAGGGATCCTTACGGAACGCCGAGAGGAACGAGAGAGACTGTCGCACCCGGCTTCTGTCACCTACCAGGGGAATATCGTTGTCCACCTCGCTGCCGATGGCATAGAAGATGTATGAGTAACCCTGATCCTTGAGGGCCTGGACAGTCATTGCCTGGGTGTCAACACCGAAGTTGAACTCGACTCCATGGGCCTTGATGAACTCTACATCGCTCTCAATGGCCTCGACAGGAAGCCTGAAACCGGGGATGACATGCCTGACAACTCCTCCAGCGCTCTCTTCCCGTTCGAAGACCGCTGTATCGAACCCCGCACGGGCGAGAAAATAGGCAGCCGAGAGCCCTGCAGGACCGGCACCGACAACCGCGGCCTTGACCGCTGTCTTCTCAGTCGCCCCTTCCCAAAGCTGCTTGAACTCCTCAAATCCATTCTCCACGGCGATACGCTTCATATCACGGATTTTCACAGCCCCCTCGTAATCCATACGAGTGCAATGCAACTGGCACTGGTGGTCGCAGATGTGACCGGTTATGGCAGGAAGAGCGTTCTTGTCATAGATGAGGGCGAGAGCTTCGCCGTAGCGGCCTTGGCCGACCAGCTGAACATACTCAGGAACATCCTGATGAATGGGGCATGCCACCTGACACGGCGCTACATAACAGTCGAACATAGGAAGCTTTTCACCGATCTTGATTGTATCGTCGCCTCTGAACTCCTTGTCTATTTCACTGAAAGAGCCTCTGCGTGCATCTGTCGACAGTTTCTCTAGCTTTGCCACGTCGATTTCGGCCATATCCCAAGCCTTGCTTTTCTCGAGGGTCTGAACCATCTGCGTGAGACGGGTGTACCCACCGGGCTTGAGCATGTCGGTTGCCAAGGTAATCGGCCTGATGCCGCTCTCAAAGAGCTGCTTGACGGTGAAAGCTGTCGCACCACCGCTGTAAGAGATGGGCAGTTTTCCAGCAAACTCCTTGCTTAAAAGCGTCGCCACCGTAGTGGAGATTGGGAGAAGTGAGCGACCGGACATATACATCTCATTGCCTGGCAGAACGCCTTGGTCGTTTACCGATCCCAGCGTATTGGTCAGTTTCACACCGAATCCGCGGCCTTCCTTCTTGGCAAGGTCGACAAGCCGATGAAGCATGGCGATTGCATCGCCGTACTGCAGGTCGTGTTCAAAGTTCTCCCGCGTCAAGGTGATGTACGTATATCCAAGGTCGTCAAGAATCTTGCGGACTTGGTCGTAGCCGAGAAGCGTCGGGTTGAGCTTTACAAACGTGTCGACCTTCTTCTCGGTAAGCATGTAGGTGCAGATGGCCTCGATTTCCTTGGGAGGACAACCATGCATGGTGCTCAGTGTTGTCGAAGGACTGATGTTGGCACTGATTTTGGTGCTCAGGCCCTTGAGCTTCTTTTCCAAGCCCTCCCAGGAGGTGCCTTCGAACAAGCCTTCATCGAGCATTGCTTCCATTTCAGAGAGATACTGATTGAACCGCTCGTCCTTATGAGCGTCGATCATACTGTCGATGTACTGCTGCATCTTCGCCGTCTTTATGCCTTCCAGGTTGTAACCGACGGACATATTGAAGATGAACGAGGGCTTTTCGAACTTGCCCTTATGCATAGCAGCTTCCAGCATATGCAGAATGATCCATGCCTTTGCATACTCATCCCAAGCCTTGGGGAGGGTGAACTCGGTCGACCACTCAACGTTGTAGGCTTCATCACGGGCATCGATGCAGGGCTTGTCGATCTCCAGGGTATCCATGACCTGAACGGTCTTCAGCTCCATGAACCGGCCACCGACGAGATAGCTGGCGATGATGTTCTGGGCAAGCTGGGTATGGGGGCCGGCGGCGGGACCGAGCGCTGTGGTGCAGCTTTGGCCGAATACCCTGATACTCTTTTTCCCCGAATCCTGATAGAATTGCTCTTGTGCAATACCAAAAATGGAATGATGATTTCGGTACTCACCGATAATACGACTGATAAGTTCCGAGAAGGGAACGGGGCGCATGATATCTCCCATATTGACTCCTTCCTATAGGGTTGGTCGGGCATGCGGCCCGACCCTTATTCATTCTAATCCAGATTGGAGAGAAGTCAATAAAAAATGCAACATTTCGCAACAAATATTAAGCTCCACACATCGGAAACACCGCATGACAGAGAACCCGTCTACCCTCCAATTTTTGCCTGAACGCGTATAGTCTCTGGAGAAAAGAGCATGATCCACTCGCTATA